>LFIK01000221.1_pt1 | contig 40940 bp, 40 predicted proteins | sample 643401 | NCBI WGS metagenome assembly LFIK01 (sample SAMN03777447, study PRJNA286221) | soda lake metagenome | biome: soda lake; feature: Kulunda steppe; material: water; isolation source: sample T5-Br brine of Lake Tanatar-5 | place: Russia: Kulunda steppe | collected 2010-07
CTGGTGGTGACGCGCGACGAATCCACCGTGCGGGCGCTGGCGCGGCGTGGTGAGCTGGGGCTGTCGTCGCAATACCAGTCCTCCGAAACCTTCGACGGCATCGCCGCGCAGGACGATTACCGCCTGATCGAGGCCTCGACGGCGACGGGCTACTACCTCAAGATCAACAACCAGCGCGCGCCGACCGACGACATCCATATCCGCCGGGCCATCGCGCTGGCCACGGATTACGACACCATCCGCGACGTGATCATCCCCGGCGGCGTCATGCGCGGCCCGCTGGCCGACGCCTTCGCCGATGCCGTCCCCGAGGACGCCGCGGCGCCGGTGTTCGACCTCGACGCCGCGCGCGCGGAACTGGAGCAGTCGCGTTATTTCGACGGCTCGCCGATCGAGCTGATCCACACCCATGTCGCCAACACCGCGTTCCAGGAAGAGATCGCGCTGCTGCTGACCGCCAATCTGGAAGCCATCGGGTTTTCGGTGACGATCCAGCCCGAGCCGTGGAACCGCGTGACCGAGCTGGCAACATCGGTCGAGACCACGCCCCATTTCAGCCAGGTGTTCTACGGCCCCACCTATCCGTCGCCGGATTCGGTGTTCTTCGTCCAGTATCACTCGGCCTCGGCCGGCACATGGGCGTCGATGGACTGGGTCAATGACCCCGAGGTGGATGCCCTGATCGACGCAACCCGCGCCGAAACCGATCCGGACGCGCGCAATGCGCTCTATCAGGAGGTCTTCAACAAGCTGGTCGAAGATCAGCGCTCGATCTGGATGCTGGCACAGCAACAGCGCCACGCCGCCCATGTCTGCCTCGAAGGCTTCGAATGGGTGCCCATGCAGAGCGTGGAATTCGACTTCTCGCGCTATTACTGGACCTGCGACTGATCCGCAGGCAGTGCCATCACGACCGGCCGCCCCCGGGCGGCCGGTCCGAGGTCTGCGACAAACCCCGCGCCATTGCGGGCGCCCGACCCTGCGTCACCGCCGGTCATCTGAGGACATACGCCGCCACCACCGCAAGGAACGCGAAACCGATTGTGCCGCTGACATGGCTGATCAATGCGTAGCGGCTCCAATGCTTCAGATCCGCGTGCGACAAGGCGACGACAGGCTTGTGACCCTCGGCCCCGCCCACCAGACGAAGTGTGTCGCTGTCCGCACCGTCCGGTTGCAGGCGGCCATAAACCCAGAGCTGGTTCGTCACCGGCAACACGCCTTCATCGAAGTCGATCGCGGTGCTGCGCTGGCCCTTCCAGAAACCCTCGTCCAGATCCAGGTGCCGCAGCCTCTGCTCCAGCTTTACGGGCAGGCTGCGCGCAAGCCATTTCTTGTGGAACTGGTATGCCGGCTGAATGTATGTGGCGAACGTATGATCGGGCGGCAGGACCCGCCGGTCGCCAAGCCTCAGCAGATAATCCGCCTGCGCGCTGGTCTCGAGATGGATTCGGCGCGCAGTTCTGGTGTAATGCGTCATGACCATGCTCGAATAGTGAAGGCATGGCAGTTGCATCAGCGGTGACACAACGGGCGCGCCGCGCAATTCGACATCGACCACGCAGCAGAACGGCTCTGCGCTGTCCGGCGCCACCTTTCCGGGCGCCCGGACGATGCGGAATTTCTGCCGAATGTCCTGCAAGACAAGCAGAAAGCCGAACAGGATCGCGGCAAGGACAAGCACAATGACCCAATAGAGCAGATGACCCCAGAAACCCGACATCTAACCAAGCCTCTGGGACATGTCGCGGGACAGCCTGCGGACCGGGCTGAAGACCCAGTAGATGATCAGCTGCGCACAGATCACCAGCCCCGCGGCCATGAACAGGATCGCCAGCCGTCTGCCCCAGCCCAGCATGTCATGCGCTCCTTCCATGACGGCGATGCGCGGATTGTCCGGGTGATAGGTCACCACCACCCTCTTTCCGGGATAAAGGCGCGTGTGCATCTCGTCATCGACGGTCGTTTTCAGTGTCAGGCGCGCGTCCGGGGTTGCGTAATCGACGAACACGGTGTTGCGATAGCCGCCCTTGCGCGAGCGGCGTTCGCGCCGCGTGCCCTGAACATACCCCGGAACAGTTCTGGCCACGCCATCGGACACGGCGCTGACGAGGGTCCGGAACTGGTGAACATGCGTCAGTTCCTTCACGGCGCCCACCGACAGCGCCACCATGATGAAGACCGTCAGGGGCAGATAGATCCTGATATGCTTGTTGTTCATGCGCCTCTGGATTTCACGCTGTTCTGACGGCCATCCGGACACGCTGCGACCGGCCTTCGGGCGCCGGGACAATCGCGTGACGATGGCGGCGGAGCAAGCGGTTTCCGCGCGCCCGGGCGGGGCGCGTGGTGGAACCAATGGCGCCACCGCGCGCATCCTCATGCACTGCTGCGCGATCTTGCCGCGGAGCTCTCGAAAGCGCCGATCGGCTGCTGGATGGGTGCCGGATGCCTGATTTTGCCGACCGATGTCGCGTGTCGGAACAGTCTTGCCCGTCGCGCCGCCGCGGCTTGCAGCACGAGGCCGAGACCGGCCGCGCCGGTTTCGATCAGCGTGGCCAGATCGGCATGGGGTTCGGCGGGGCGGTCCGCGGTGACACGGTCGGCCAGCCCCTGCGCCGAGGCGCGCGCACGGCCGCGCCCGTCCGCGCAGCCGGGGCTTCTCGTTCTGGGCGGCGCTGGGGGGGGGTGCAGCCGCACGGAAACGCGGCCCGGCAGGGCCCGGTGCGGTGCTGCTTGTCGTGCTGGACATTTGGTCGGAGTGAGAGGATTCGAACCTCCGGCCCCTGCCTCCCGAAGACAGTGCTCTACCAGGCTGAGCTACACTCCGACGCTCGAAGCGCCTTAGCCCGGCGCAGGGGGGATGTGCAAGCGCTTTGTCGCATGTCAGCGCGGGCGCGCACTCAGTCCGTATCGGTTTCGGTATCGACGGCCAGTTCGTGCAGGATTTCCAGCGGCACGATCTCGAGCGCGCGCCGATGCGTTGCCCTGAGCCGGATCCTGGGTGCGACGCCCTCGTGATAGGCCTGCACGAAGCGGGCGGCGCACAGGCACCAGTGATCGCCCGGTTTCAGGCCCGGGAAGGCGTATTCCGGGCGCGGCGTGCTCAGGTCGTTGCCCAGATACTTCGAGTAGGCGAGGAATTCCTCGGTCATCTCGGCGCAGACGGTATGGCTGCCGCGATCCTCGGCGCAGGTGTCGCAGGCGCCGTTGCGGAAGAAGCCGGTCATCGGCGCGGTCGAGCAGGGTTCGAGCGGTTCGCCCAGAACGTTCACGGACGGGTCGGCGCGGGTTACCGGCATCGGAGCTCCTTTCGGGGCTGTTCTGGCGTCTGGGGGGGGACGTAGTCACCGGGCGCGGGCAGGCAAGCCTGCGGCGCGCTCAACGCTCCAGCGCGCAGCCCCGATGCTCGACCGCGCCGGCGTCGCTCAGCACCGTCATGCGCAGGCGCGAGCGGTCCAGCGCCGCGGGCGCTGCGCCGCCGCGCTCGCGCAGCAGCGCCTCGCCGCGCAGGGTGCTGCCGTTGCGCGTGCTGCCCAGAGCGCGGGCGCGGATGTCACGCCCCGGAGCCTCGATCACCAGGCGCTCCGACGGGCCCAGCGACGGCATGTCGAGCTCGACCGCCAGCCGCAGCCCGCCGCGCTCATCGGGGGTCAGCGTGCAGCGGATGTCGCGCAGGCCCGAATCGCGCGCCGGCCGCGGTGTCCGCGCAAGCGATGCCTCGATCAGCGGGTCGTGGCTGCCCGGCGCGCCAAGCGTGCCGCGCAGGTGCAGATCGACCGGGATGCAGATATCCTTGCACACCCCCAGCACCGCAGCGGCGTCGAGCGTGATCGGGGCGCCCGCGTCTTCGGGTGCGATCTCGATCGGCAGGACCAGTTCGCGCGCGAAGCCGTAATTCGTGTGGCCATTGGTGTTGAAGATCGTGGGCGCCGGCCAGTGCTTGCGCGCGCCGCGCAGATTGGTGCTGCCCGCCCAGTCGATTCGAAGCGGAAGCCCGCCTGCACCCGGCACCCGCCAGTAGGTCATCCAGCCATCGGCGAGGCGCAGATGCAGCGCGGTCATGTGCGTGCCGTCGGCGGTGCGCCAGCCGGGGCGCAACTCGGCCTGCAGCACGTCGCCCGGGCGCGTCGCCTGCGCAGCGCCCGGAAACGCCAGCAGCGCCAGCAGCGCCAGCAGCGCCAGCAACACGGTTGCCAGGCAGGTTTTCGCGGCGTTGATCGAAGCACGGATCATGGCGCAACGCATCGCGCAGGCGCCGCGCAATCGGAAGTCACGTTTCGGCGAGAGCGCGCCATGTGTGTCGCCCGCGCCGCACTGTGCGACGCTCTTGGCAAGCGCGCGGGGCTGCGGCATGCTGCACGCATGACACGAGGCACGGGCGAACTCGACCTGACCGGACACCTGCTCATCGCCATGCCGGGCATGGCGGACACCCGGTTTGCGCGCTCCGTGGTGTGCGTCTGCGCCCACGGCGCCGAGGGCGCGATGGGCTTGATCGTCAACAAGCCGCTTCCGGATCTGCGCCTGCCTGCGCTCATGGCGCATCTGGAGCTGACCGCGCCCGAGGACGCGCCCGCGCCCCCCGACGCCGCGGTGCATTTCGGTGGCCCGGTGGAGCCCGAACGCGGCTTCGTCCTGCATACGTCCGACTACAGCTGCGACGGGATGACGCTTGCCGTGGCGCCGGACGTGGCGATGACCAGTTCGCTCGATATCCTGCAGGACATGCTGGCCGGGCACGGTCCGGCACGCGCGGTGATGGCGCTGGGCTATGCCGGCTGGGCGCCGGGGCAGCTGGAAAACGAAATCGCCTGCAATGGCTGGCTGAGCGTGCCGGCCTCGGCGGCGCTGGTGTTCGACACGCCGCCCCACCGCCAGTGGGACGGCGCGTTGCGCGCGCTCGGCGTCGATCCGGTGTTGCTGTCGGGCGCGGCGGGCAATGCCTGAGCCGCATCGCTTCGTGCTGCGTGTGCTTTAGAGGGCACCGATCTGGCCGGGATCGTCTACTACGCCGACTACCTGAAATTCATCGAACGCGCGCGCTCGGAATGGGTGCGCGCGCTGGGCGTCGATCAGGCGGCGCTCAAGCGCGCGCCGGCGTGGTGTTTGCGGTGCGCCGGGTGGTGGCCGACTATCTGTCGCCCGCGCGGTTCGATGATGTGCTCGGCGTCGCCACATGGCCGGAGCGCGCAACGCCTGCACGCCTGGTGCTCCGCCAGCAGGTTGTGCGCGACACAAGGCTGCTGTTGGATGCGCAGGTCACGCTGGTGTGCCTGACCGCAGCCGGCCGCGTTGGGCGGTTTCCCGCCGCTTTGCGGGCGCGGGTGGACGATTCGCGCACGGATCACGGATAAATTTGTTGCCTTTCCGGCCGATCCGATGGCTTTGACGCGCAAAACCCTGTAGCTTCGTGCGCAATGAGAGCCGTCCGCGAAAGGGTGGCCCCTTTGAGTGAGCAGGCCCATGGAACAGACAACCCTTGCGGTGACGCAAGAGATCGATTTTTCGCTGATCGCGCTTTTCGCCCGCGCCACGCTGACGGTGCAGCTGGTGATGATCGGGCTGATCCTTGCGTCCTTCTGGTCGTGGGGGATCATCATCCAGAAGCTGATCCGCTATCGCCGCGCACGCGCGGAAACGGCGCAGTTCGACGCGGCCTTCTGGTCGGGCGAGCCGCTGGACGAGCTTTATGACCGGCTCGGGCCGCCCGAAACGCTCAGCCCGCCGGCGCGCGTCTTTGCCGCCGGCATGGGCGAGTGGCAGGAGAGCCACCGCGTCGATGGCGGGCTGATCCCCGGCGTCGTGGCGCGCATCGACCGCTCGATGGAGCTTGCGATCAGCCGCGAGGCGCGGGCGCTCACCTCGGGGCTGACCTTCCTGGCCTCGGTCGGTTCGGCGGCGCCGTTTCTGGGGCTGTTCGGCACCATCTGGGGGATTCGTCGCGCGTTCGAGGAAATCGCCGTGGCGCAGAACACCAACCTTGCCACCGTCGCGCCGGGCATTGCCGAGGCGCTGTTGTCCACCGGGCTGGGGCTGCTGGCGGCGATCCCCGCGACGATCTTCTACAACAAGCTCAACGACGACAGCGAGGCGATCATCGCGGGCTACGAGGCCTTCGCGGACGAGTTCAACACGATCCTGTCGCGCCAGCTGGACGCCGCCTGAGCCATGGGGATGCAGCACACCACCCCCTCGGGCCGCGGCGCGGGCGGCACCCGCCGCGCCCAGCGCCGCGCGCGCCGGCGCGTGGCCGAGATGAACGTGACCCCCGTGGTCGACGTGATGCTGGTGCTGCTGATCGTGTTCATGGTCGCGGCGCCGATGCTGACCGTGGGCGTGCCGGTGGAGCTGCCGCGCACCTCGGCCAGCGCGCTGCCCGCCGAGCGCGAGGAGCCGCTGTCGATCACGCTGACCGCCGACGGGCAGATGATGATCATGACCACCGAGGTCGCGCCCGGCGAGCTGATCCCGCGGTTGCGCGCCGTCGCCTCCGAGCGCCAGGACAACCGCATCTTCCTGCGCGCCGACGGGGCCATCCCCTATGAGCGTGTGGTGCAGGTGATGGGTGCGCTCAACGCATCGGGGTTCAACAATATCGGGCTGGTGACGGACACCGACGGGCCGCGGTTCGACGGGCAGGACTGAGTGCGCAGACGGCATGGACACGGGCCAGAAGATATCGGGGGCGCTGCATGCCGGGCTGATCGCGTGGGTGCTGCTTGAGGACGTGCTGTTCGCGCCCGCGCCCACCCCGGCGCTGCCCGTGGCCGACGTGTCGCTGATCTCGGCCGAGGAGTTCGCGGCGCTGCAGGCTCCAGCCGAGGCGCCGAGCCCCGCGCCCCAGCCCCAGCCCGAGCCCGCGCCGGAACCCGAGCCTGTGCCCGAGCCTGCGCCCGAGCCTGCGCCCCAGCCCGAGCCGGACCCGACGCCGCCGCCTGCGCCGGAGCCCGAACCCGCGCCCGAACCCGCGCCCGAACCGGAGCCCGAACCGGAGCCAACTCCTGCGCCGCCGCCGCCCGAACCCGAAGCGCCCAGCCCGCCGCAAAGCGGGGTGATCTTCTCGCCCCGGCCGGCGCCGGGGGCGGCCGAACGCCCACGCCCGCGGCCGGTGGACCGCGTGGCCCCGAACCCCACACCCGCGCCCGACCCCGAGGCGAGCATCGATCTGGTCGACCGCGACGCCGTCACCCCCGACGCCGAGGCCGAGACGGAGGCCCCGCAGGACGAGGCCGAGGCCACCGCCCAGCCCGAAGCCACCACCGAAATCGTCACCGAGGCCACCGAGACCGAGGACGACAGCACCGACATCGCCGCCGCGGCGCCGCTGACCAGTTCGCGCCCGCAGCCGCGCCCGTCGCGCCCCACGCCGCCGCCGGCGCTTGCGCCCGAACCCCAGCAGACCGCCACGCCCGCCCCGCAGCCCGAGCCGACCCCGCCACCCGCGCCGACGCCCGAGCCCGAGCCCGAGCCTGAGCCTGAGCCTGATCCCGAGCCCGAGCCCGAACCGGCCACCGACGCCATCGCCGACGCGCTGGCCGAGGCGCTGGCGGGCGGTGCACCGTCGGACCCCGCGCCGAGGCCGCTGGCCGAGACCACGCTGAGCGCGGCCGAGGCCGACGGGCTGCGGCTGGCGGTGCAGCAGTGCTGGAACCTCGGCGCGCTGTCGACCGAGGCGATGGGCATCACCGTCACCGTGGGGCTGAGCATGACCCCGGGCGCCATGCCGGAAATGGGCTCGATCCGCCTGATCAATGCCTCGGGCGGGTCCGAGGCCGCGACCGCGCAGGCCTTCGAGGCCGCCCGTCGCGCCATCATCCGCTGCGCCGGCGACGGTTACGGCCTGCCCCCCGAGAAATACGACGCCTGGCGTGATATAGAGATCACGTTCAACCCCGAAGGGATGAGGATACGATGACAGCCTTCGCGAGAGTTTTCGCCCGCCATCCAGTGGGCTGGCCCGCCCTGGCGGCGCTGGCACTGCTGGCGCTGGTGTGGCCCGCGCTGCCCGCTGCGGCGCAGTCCGGTCCGCTGCGGATCGAGATCACCGAAGGCGTGATCGAGCCCATGCCCGTGGCGATCCCGGCCTTCGTGGCCGACAACGGCGCCGCCGAGCGCTACGCGTCCGAGCTGTCGCGCGTGGTGGCGGGGAACCTGACCGGCACCGGGCTGTTCCGCGAGATCCCGGCCTCGGCGCATATTTCGCGGATCACCAGCTTCGACGCGCCGGTGTCGTTCTCGGACTGGCGCGCGGTCAACGCGCAGGCGCTGGTCACGGGCGCGGTGTCGGTGCAGGGCGGGCGCATCAGCGTGCGCTTCCGGCTGTTCGACGTGGTCTCGGGGCGGCAGATGGGCGACGGGCTGCGCTTCGACGGCAGCGTGGATGCGTGGCGGCGCATGGCGCACAAGGTCTCGGATCAGGTCTATAGCCGCATCACCGGCGAGGGTGGGTATTTCGACACCCGCGTGGTGTTCGTGTCCGAATCCGGCCCGCGCGAGAACCGCGTCAAGCGGCTGGCGGTGATGGATCAGGACGGCGCCAATGTCGAATTCCTCAGCGACGGGCGCGCGCTGGTGATCGCCCCGCGGTTTTCGCCCACCGGGGACCGGATCCTCTATACAAGCTACGAATCCGGTGCGCCGCGCATCTATCTGATGCGGCTGTCGGACCTGTCGCGGCAGGTGATCGGCGATCAGCCCGGCACCATGACCTTCGCGCCGCGCTTCTCGCCCGACGGGCAAAGCGTGGTCTATTCGCTGTCGATCGGCGGGACCACGGATCTGTTCATGCTGGACCTGCGCAGCGGGCAGCGGCGGCAGCTGACCAACGCGCCGTCGATCGCCACCGCGCCCAGCTTTTCGCCCGACGGGCGGCAGATCGTGTTCGAATCGGACCGCTCGGGCAGCTCGCAACTCTACATCATGCCGACCTCGGGCGGCGAGGCGCGGCGCATCAGCTTCGGCTCGGGGCGCTACGGGACGCCGGTGTGGTCGCCGCGCGGCGACCTGATCGCGTTCACCAAATCGCACCAGGGCCGGTTTCATATCGGCGTGATGCGCACCGACGGGTCCGAGGAGCGCCTGCTCACGGCCTCGTTTCTTGACGAGGGGCCGACTTGGGCGCCCAACGGGCGTGTGATCATGTTCACGCGCGAAACCGCCGGCGGGGACCCGTCGCTCTTTTCGGTCGATATCTCGGGGCGGAACCTGCGCCGGATACCGACGCCCGGCCCGGCCTCGGACCCGGCCTGGTCGCCGCTGCGCGACTGAGCGCGCACCGGCAAACGCGGCACCGACCGCACAACGCGTAACGCGGGGCAAACCCGCCCCGCATGCAGAGGGAAGCGACAATGAACCTGATGACAAAAGCCCTGCTGGTGGTCGCCGCGCTGGCGCTGGCCGCGTGCAACAATCCCCGCGCGGGCGGCGGGCAGTGGGATGATGGCGGCTTCGGCGCAGGGGGTGCCGACGGCATCCAGACCGGCGCGCTGGGCGACCCGAACGATCCCCGCTCGATCGCGCATTTCCAGCAGCGCGTGGGCGATCGCGTGTTCTTCGAGACCGACCAGAGCACGCTCAACGACGAGGCCCGCCGCACGCTGGCCGCGCAGGCGCGCTGGCTCAACGAGAACCGCCAGTTCGCGATCCTGATCGAGGGTCACGCCGACGAGCGCGGGACGCGCGAATACAACGTCGCCCTGGGCGCGCGGCGGGCGAATGCGGTGATGCAGTATCTGGCCAGCCAGGGCGTGTCGTCGAGCCGCATGCGCACCGTGAGCTACGGCAAGGAGCGCCCGGTCGAGGCCTGCCCCGAACCGCGCTGCTGGAACCTCAACCGCCGGGCGGTCACGGTGGTCTCCACCGGGCTGACGAGCTGAGGCCATGCGCCGGGGCATGATCGCAGCGGCGCTGCTGGTGGCGGGGCTGGCCATGCTGGCCACCCCGTCGCCCACGCGCGCCGAAACGCTGGCCGACATCCGCGCCGAGCTTGACGCGCTGGGCCGCGACATCGCCGCGCTGCGCGGCGAGCTGGCGCGCAGCGACGGGGCCGGGGCGCCGCGTATCGACGGCGACACGCTGTCGCGCGTCGACCGGATCGAGGCGGCGCTCGCGCGCCTCACCGGCCGGACCGAGGAGCTGGAAAACCGCATCGAACGCATCGTCGCGGACGCCACCAACCGTCTCGGCGACATCGAGTTCCGGCTGGTCGAGCTTGAAGGCGGCGACCCCTCGCAGCTGGGCGATACGCGGCCGCTGGGCGGCGCCAGCGGGGCCGCGCCCGAGTTGCCGCAGCTTGACCTCGGCGCGGCGGATGATCCGGCGCCCGCCGAGGACGGCCCGCTTCTGGCCGCCGACGAGCAGCGCACCTTCGAGGCCGCCCGCGACGCCCTGCAGGAGGGCCGCGCCGAGGAGGCCGCCGAGGCGTTGGCGCAATTCGTCGATGCCTTCCCCGGCGGCCCCTTCACCGACCGCGCGCGGCTGCTGCTGGGGCAGGCCCACCGCGCCCGCGGGGCGCGATCGGACGCGGCGCGGGTCAATCTGGACCTGTTCGTGTCCGACCCCGAAGGCGAACACGCCGCGCCCGCACTGCTGGCGCTGGGCGAGGATCTGGCCGAGCTTGGCCAGACCGAAGAGGCCTGCGTGATGTTCGAGGAACTCTCGCTGCGGTTCCCCGGCACGCCCGAGGCCGGGCAGGGGCAGGCGCTGTTCGTGCAGACGGGCTGCATCGAATGACGGCGCCGCTCGCGTGACCGCGGACCCGGCCGCTGCGCTTGGGGCCGCGATGGCGCGGCTCTGTCCCGCAGGCGTGCCGGCCGGGCTGGGGGTCGCGGTGTCGGGGGGCGGCGATTCGCTGGCGCTGCTGGTGTTGCTGGCCGACTGGGCGCGCCCGCGCGGGGCAGCGCTGCGGGTGGTGAGCGTCGATCACGGGCTGCGCCCCGAGGCAGGGGCCGAGATCGCGCTGGCCGCGCAGGCCGCGCAGCGGATGGGGCTGGCGCATGATGTGCTGCACTGGGACGGGACGCGCGCGCGCGGCAACCTGATGGCCGCGGCCCGCGCCGCGCGCCACGCGCTGATCGCCGACTGGGCAACGGAGCAGGGGGTCGCCGCGGTAGCGCTGGGCCACACCCTGGACGACCAGGCCGAGACGGTGCTCATGCGCCTTGCGCGCGGCTCGGGGGTGGACGGGCTGGCGGGCATGGCGCCGCGCCGGCGCGCGCATGGGGTGGAGTGGTTGCGCCCGCTGCTGGCCACGCGGCGGGATGATCTGCGCACGCTGCTGCGCGCGCGCGGGATCGACTGGGCCGATGACCCCACCAACGCCGACCCGCGCTTTGGGCGCACCCGCGCGCGCGCCGCGCTCGGTGCGCTGGCGCCGCTGGGGATCGATGCGCCGCGCCTTGCCGCGACCGCCGCGCAGATGGCCGACGCCCGCGCGGCGCTTGCCGCGCAGGCGCGCGCCGCGGCCGCGCGGCTGATGCGCATGGAGCATGGCGACATCTTGCTCGACCGCGCGGGCCTGCTGGCGCTGCCGGCCGAGTTGCGCGAGCGGCTGGTCGCGCAGGCGTTGTGCACGCTTGCGCGCCAGCCCTACCGCCCCCGGCTGCGCGCGCTGCGCCGGGCGCTCGACGGTGCGCTGGGTGACGGCAAGCGCGCCACGTTGCACGGCTGCCAGCTGAGCGCCGATCGGGGGCTGCTGCGCATCGCGCGTGAATGGGCGGCGGTGCGCGACGTTGTCGCAGCGCCCGGCGCGCTGTGGGACGGGCGCTGGGTGCTGCACCCGCCCCCCGGAGACGTGGACACGGCCGGGCTGCGGGTCCGCGCGCTGGGGCGCGCGGGCCTTGCCCGGTGCGCCGGGCGCCGCGAAACCGCGCTGCCGCATGCCTCGCAGCTGGCCTCGCAGCTGGCCTCGCCCGCGGTGTGGCGCGGGGCCGATCTGGTGGCGGCGCCGCTCGCCGGATGGGCGCGGGGCTGGCGCGCCGAGTGTCGGCAGGGCCCCGCCGAGGTGCTCGCCGCGCTCTTCCCGCATTGAATGCGGCGGTGTAATCTCTATGTTCCACCCAAAGCCGCGATGCCGGCAATCCATGCGACAGGAGGAGCCCCGTGGGCAACGCGCGAAATTTCGCATTCTGGATCGTGCTGTTTCTGCTGATGGTGATGCTGTTCAATCTGTTCAGCAACACGCAGGGAACCGGCTCTGCCCAGAGCGTGACCTATTCCGACTTCATCGAGCGCGTTCAGCAGGGCGAGGTGCGGCGCGTCACGCTCGATGGTGAGGAGGTGACCTTCGTCAGCGGCAGCGGCCAGCAGTTCACCACCATCAAGCCCGAAGACGCCGGGCTGACCCAGCGGCTTCTGGACGCCAACGTGCCGATCGAGGCACGCCCGCAGCAGACCTCGGGGTTCCTGTCGGCGCTGACGCTGTGGCTGCCCTTCCTGCTGCTGATCGGGATCTGGATCTTCTTCATGAACCGCATGCAGGGCGGCGGCCGCGGGGGCGCCATGGGCTTCGGCAAGTCGAAGGCGAAGCTTCTGACGGAAAAGCAGGGCCGGGTGACCTTTGATGACGTCGCCGGGATCGACGAGGCCAAGGACGAGCTTGAGGAAATCGTCGAATTCCTGCGCAGCCCGCAGAAATTCAGCCGCCTGGGTGGCAAGATCCCCAAGGGCGCGCTGCTCGTCGGCCCGCCGGGCACGGGCAAGACGCTTCTGGCACGCGCCATCGCGGGCGAAGCGGGGGTGCCGTTCTTCACCATCTCGGGTTCGGACTTCGTGGAGATGTTCGTCGGTGTCGGCGCCAGCCGCGTGCGCGACATGTTCGAACAGGCCAAGAAGAACGCGCCCTGCATCGTGTTCATCGACGAGATCGACGCCGTCGGCCGCTCGCGCGGGGTCGGCTATGGTGGCGGCAACGACGAGCGTGAGCAGACGCTGAACCAGCTGCTTGTGGAAATGGACGGGTTCGAGGCCAACGAGGGCATCATCATCGTCGCCGCCACCAACCGCCCCGACGTTCTGGACCCCGCGCTCTTGCGCCCCGGTCGCTTCGACCGGCAGGTGCAGGTGCCCAACCCCGACATCAAGGGCCGCGAGCGGATTCTGGGCGTGCACGCGCGCAAGGTGCCGCTGGGGCCGAACGTGGACCTGCGCATCATCGCGCGCGGCACGCCGGGCTTTTCGGGCGCCGATCTGGCCAACCTTGTCAACGAGGCCGCGCTGATGGCGGCACGGTCCTCGCGGCGCTTCGTGGTGATGGAGGATTTCGAGAACGCCAAGGACAAGGTCATGATGGGGGCAGAACGCCGCTCGATGGTCATGTCCGAGGACGAGAAGAAGCTCACCGCCTATCACGAGGCCGGGCACGCGGTGGTGGGGCTGCACGTCCCGCAGCACGATCCGATCCACAAGGCGACCATCATCCCGCGCGGTCGCGCGTTGGGACTGGTGCTGTCGCTGCCCGAGCGCGACCAGCTCAGCGTGACCTACACCAAGTACAAGTCGCAGATCGCCATGGCGATGGGCGGTCGGGTGGCCGAGGAGCTGGTCTTCGGCAAGGAGAACGTGACCTCGGGTGCGGCGAGCGACATCCAGCAGGTCACCAAGATAGCCCGCGCCATGGTCACGCGCTTCGGCTTCGACGAGGAGCTGGGCCATATCGACTACGCCAACGAGCAGCAGTCCTATCTCGGGTCATATGGCGGCGGGTCGAACCATTCGGGCATGACCCAGAAGGTGATCGACGACAAGGTGCGCGCAATCGTCAACGAAGGCTATGAGACCGCCAAGCGCATCCTGACCGAGCACCGCGACGATCTGGAGCGGCTCGCGCAGGGGCTGCTGGAATACGAGACCCTGACCGGCCCCGAGATCAAGCGGGTGATGAAGGGCGAGCCCATCGGGCGCGACGATGACGACAGCGACGAGCCCACGGGCGGCAAGCCGTCGGTGGCATCGATCCCGAAGACCCGCCCGCGCAAGCGCGACGATGACGGCGGCGGGCTGGAACCCGAACCACAGACCTGAGCCCGGCGCCACGCCGCCGAGCACATTGCAAGCGCGCGTCCCCGTCGGGGGGCGCGCCCTTTCCTTGAAAGGACCGCCCATGACCGCGCCGCGCAAGATCATCATCGACACCGACCCGGGCCAGGACGACGCGGTCGCCATTCTGCTGGCGCTTGCCAGCCCCGAAGCGCTCGAGGTGCTGGGCATCACCTGCGTTGCGGGCAACGTGCCGCTTGCGCTGACGGCGAAGAATGCGCGGATCGTGTGCGAGCTTGCCGGCCGCCCCGAGGTGCCCGTCTACGCGGGCTGCGATGCACCGCTTGCGCGCAAGCTGGTGACCGCCGAGCATGTGCACGGCAAGACCGGGCTGGACGGGATCGACCTGCCGGAGCCCCGGATGCCGCTGCAGAAACAGCACGCCGTCGATTTCCTGATCGATACCTTGCGCGCCGAACCCACGGGGACGGTGACGCTGGTTCCCATCGGCCCGCTGACCAACATCGCCACCGCCTTCGCGCGCGCGCCGGATATCGTGGGCCGCGTGGCCGGGATCGTGCTGATGGGCGGCGCCTATTTCGAGGTCGGCAACATCACCCCCGCGGCCGAGTTCAACATCCATGTCGACCCCGAGGCCGCGCAGGCGGTGTTCGCCGCGGGGGTGCCGCTGACGGTGATGCCGCTCGACGTGACGCACAAGGCGCTGACCACCCGCCCGCGGGTCGAGGCGTTCCGCGCGCTGCCCGGCCGGGTTGGACCCGCAGTCGCGGCCTGGACCGATTTCTTCGAACGTTTCGACAAGGAGAAATACGGCTCCGACGGCGCACCGTTGCACGATCCGTGCACCATCGCGTGGCTGCTGCGCCCCGATCTGTTCACCGGGCGTCGCATCAACGTCGAGATCGAGACCGAGGGCCGCTTCACGCTCGGCATGACGGTTGCCGACTGGTGGCGCGTTTCGGGCCGGCCGGAGAACGCGTTTTTCGTGGGCGATATCGACGCCGAGGGGTTCTACGCCCTGCTCACCGAGCGGCTCGCACGGCTCTGAGCGTCGGGGCCGGCACCTGCTGCGGTGCCGACCGGCGCGCGCGTGTAACAGATCGCGTCAGCAGCGCGGCTGCGAGCAGCACGACACTTCGCGCATCACCCAGCGCGCCGGGGCGACCTGGTGGCGCACCTCGCGGTAGAGCGCGGGATAATACACCAGTTCGACCCGGTGGTTGCCCCGATACTCATATGCCTTCTTCGCAGGCTTCACCAGAACCTGTGTGGTTTCGAATTTCGGCCCGACATAGTGCTTCTGGTAGCATTTCTGGGTGATGCCTTCCCAGGCCAGCGCCTGGCCCGACATCAATATCAACGCGCTCAGCGTCGTGGCAGCGAGTGTCTTCATGTCATCCCCCGAATGGATTTTGTGACAGGTCGGAAACGCGAGACTGCTCGAAATATTGGCGCCAGGAGTGCGGCACAGGTAACCCGGCGAGCGTAGGCAGGAGTTCGCCTGCCTGTCAAGAAAATCGATCACATTTCGTGGAGCCGGTCTTGACAGCCCCGTTCATGCGCCTGTCAGGGGACGATCCGACGATACCGGACCCCGGCGAGCGAGGCCCCGGCGATCAACCCGGACTGGCCGAACACCACCGCGATCACCGGCGCAAACTGCGTCGTGGTCTCGGCCCCCATGCTGCCGCCACCCGAGGGGATCGCGTAGCGCATGTCGGCGCTCGCGGCCCAGCCATCGGAGCGCCGGAAATCGGCCAGCGCCTGTTCGGTCATGAAGAACAGCGCATGCGCGTATTGCTGCGCCCCGACCTGCAGCCCGACGCTCGCGCGTGTGGCCGAGTAGAAATCCACGGTCGCGTCGTTGATGCGCAGCGCACCCTCGCCATAAGAGCCGCCGAGCACGAGCCCGGCTTCGGTGACCACCGGGATGTAGAGGATGCCATGCGCGTTGCGGAACAACGGTTCCAGCCCGGGATAGTTGGACCGCAGGAAGTCGCGCGCGGCATCGACGCGCGCGTCCAGCCGCTCGGCGCCGTCGCTGCCGATGGGGTTGCCGCACGCGCCAAGCGCGCCCACGGCCGCCAGTGCTCCAAGCACGGCACGGCGCGTCGGGCCGCGCCGGGGATCGGAAAGACTGCTCATGACCTGCCTCGTGGATCGCTGATGACTGCTCGTGGTGGCCGCTGTGCCGCGGCCTTGTCGCGGGAGTATACGCCAGCGCGCGCGACCTGTCATCCTCGATGAGGCGCGGACGGGGAAAGCCGCCGGTCGGCGCGTCTCAGCCGGCGCGCAGCAGTTGGGCCACGCGCGGAGCGAAATAGCTCAGCACCCCGTCGCAGCCCGCGCGGCGGAACGCCAGCAGGCTTTCCAGCATCACCTTGTCGCCGTCGAGCCACCCGTTCTGCGCCGCCGCCACCAGCATCGCGTATTCGCCCGAGACCTGGTAGGCGAAGGTCGGCGCCGCGAAGCGGTCCTTCACCGCGCGGCAGATGTCCAGATACGCCATGCCGGGCTTGACCATGACCATGTCCGCGCCCTCGGCCAGGTCGCGGGCCACGCAGGCCAGCGCCTCGTCGCGGTTGGCGGGGTTGATCTGGTAGGTCTTCTTGTCGCCCACCAGCCGCGAGCCCGCGCCCACCGCATCGCGGAACGGCCCGTAGAAGCCCGAGGCGAACTTGGCCGCATAGCTCAGGATCGCCACGTCGCGGTGGCCCGCCGCCTCGAGTGCGGTGCGCAGCGCGCCGATCCGCCCGTCCATCATGTCCGACGGCCCGAGGATGTCCGCCCCGGCCTCGGCCTGCGCAAGGCCCATCTTCACCAGCGCCGCGACGGTGTCGTCGTTCACGATCTCGCCATCGACCACGAAGCCGTCATGGCCGTTGGCATTGTAGGGGTCGAGCGCGATGTCGGTCATCACCGCGATCTCGGGGAGCTCGGCCTTGATCGCGCGGATGGCGCGGTTGGTCAGGTTGTCGGGGCTCCAGGCTTCGGTGCAGTCCTCGGTGCGCAGCGCGGCATCGGTGTAGGGAAACAGGCAGATCGCCGGAATGCCAAGCTCCGCCGCCTCGGCCGCTGCGCGCACCACGCGGTCGATCGAGCGCCGCGCCACGCCGGGCATTGACGGGATCGGCTCCTCCACCCCCTCGCCGTCGCGCACGAAGACGGGCCAGATCAGATCAGCGACGCCCAGCCGGTGCTCCTGCACCATGTCGCGCAACGCGTTGGTGCGGCGCAGACGGCGCAGCCGGGCGGCGGGGAAGGGTGCGGGGGTGCGGGTCATGGCGGGCCTCATCGGTGCGTGTCCTGCGGCAATGCCATGCGAGGCCGGGCTTGCCAAGCGCTCGCAGCGCCCGCGCATTGTCCTTCCGGCGCCATGCTGTGGCCCGAATTCGCGAAGATTTTAATCAAATGCAACGGGATGACCTCCCGCCAGGAACCACTCGGCACAGAAGGACCACCACAATGCCCGCACGCAACCGCTGGATCAACTGGATCACCCGCGATGCCGCCGCCCTGCAGCAGCGCCTGCCGTGGGAGCGCGAGGTCGCGCTGCCGGGGACCCTGGCGCAGACCGCCGTGAGGGAACTCCGCGCCGCCGCGCGCTGAGCGCCAACGCGGCTTGCCCTTGCGCAGCCGCGGGCGTATCGCCACGGGATGCGCCTGTGGCAACGATATCGCGCTGACACGCGCACCGTTCTGGTGCTGGGGTTGCCGCTGGCCGGCAGCCACCTGGCGCAGTTCGCGCTGCAGATCACCGACACGGTCATGCTGGGCTGGTACGGGGTCAGCGATCTGGCCGCGGGGGTGCTGGGCGCGACGGTGTTCTTCACGCTGTTCATCCTCGGGACCGGCTTCGCCAATGCGGTGATGCCGATGGTCGCGACCGCCGCGGCCGAGGGCGACGACGCCGAGGTCCGCCGCGCCACGCGCATGGGTCTGTGGCTGTCGATCGGCTTCGGGGTCGTGGTGCTCCCGCCGCTGTGGTGGTCCGAGCCGATCCTGCTCGCGCTCGCCCAGCCGCCCGCGGTGGCGGCGCTGACACAGGACTATCTGCGCTACCTCGCCTTCGCGATGGTGCCGGCGCTGGTGGTGATGGTGCTGAAATGCTACCTCGCCGCGCTGGAGCGGCCGCAGGTGGTGTTGTGGATCACCGTGGTGGCGGTGTTCGTGAACATCTTCCTGAACTGGGTGTTCATCTTCGGCAATCTGGGCGCCTCGGCGATGGGGGTGCGCGGGGCGGGCGTGGCGACGATCATCGTGCAGGTGCTCAGCGCGGCGGTGCTGATCGCCTATGCCGCGCTGCTGCCGGCGCTGCGGCGCTACACGCTGTGGGCGCGGTTCTGGCGCCCGGACTGGGCGGCGATGCGCCAGGTGTGGCGGCTTGGCTGGCCCATCGGCGTGGCGCTGGTGGCCGAGGCGGGGCTGTTCGCGGCCTCGGCGGTGATGATGGGCTGGTTCGGCGAGCGTGAGCTGGCCGCGCACGGCATCGCGCTCGAGATCACGGCGGCGTTCTTCATGGTCCATCTGGGGATGTCGAACGCCGCCACCATTGTCGTGGGTCGGGCGCGCGGGCGCGGTGACGCCGAGGCGCTGCGGCGCGGAGCCAGGGCCGCGGTGGCGGTGTCGCTGGCCTTCGCGACGGTGACGGTGGGGGTCTACCTGGTGGCAGGCAAAGTCCTGGTGGGGCTGTTTCTGGCCCCCGACGACCCCGAGCGCGCGGTGATCGTGCCGCTGGGCATGTCGCTGCTGTTGGTCGCGGCGCTGTTCCAGTTCGCCGATGCGGCGCAGGTGATGGCGATGGGCCTGCTGCGCGGGGTCAAGGACACGCGCGTGCCCATGGTGATCGCGGCGTTCAGCTACTGGGTGGTGGGCATCGGCACGAGCTACCTGCTGGGGGTGACGCTGGGGCTTGATGGGCAGGGCATCTGGTTCGGGCTGGTGATCGGGCTCAGCGTGGCGGCGGTGCTGCTGATGCTGCGCTTCTGGCGCGGCGCCGGGCGTGCGGTCCCGGTGGCGACCGCGCTGCGTTGACGCGACGCGATCGAAGCTGCGGCGCCCCGGGGTGCTCCCGCCCCCTGCACCATCGCACGGGTGCCCCGTGCAACGGCGCAGGCGTTGGGCCGGGCCGCGCGCGGTCGCGCGCGGCCCGGCCCAACGGGAGGTGACGGATCTCCGATCCGGCGCCGACGGGCGGGAGCGCCATGTCCCGTCTCGCGCACCCGTTCCGCGTTTCTCCCTGCGCCCATGTGACGCGTTCGACGTGCCGGGCTGTGGGTATCTTGCAAACCGCGAATGGCGTCGCTACGTTGCGCCGCAACTGGCGGGGGCCTGCGCGGCGCTCGCTCCACGCATCGTCATTCGCGCACGCATCCGCTGACCGGGTCGCCCGGCGCGACGTTCAGACCACACAGGAGCCTCGATGTTCGTTTCCCCTGCCTACGCTCAGGATGCCGGCGCCGGTGGCGCGCTTATTTCGATCCTGCCCTTCATCCTGATCTTCGCGATCATGTATCTGCTGCTCATCCGCCCGCAGCAGAAGAAGCTCAAGGAACACCGCGCCATGGTCGAGGCGCTGCGCCGCGGCGATCAGGTCATCACCGCGGGCGGGCTTGTGGGCAAGGTCACCAAGGTCAAGGAAGACGGCGAGATCGAGGTCGAGCTTGCCGAAGGCGTCAAGGTCCGGGTCATCAAGCATACCATCCAGAACGTGATGTCCAAGACCGAGCCTGCCAAGGAATGACCGTGCGGCGCGGCTGACGCAGCCGTGAGCCCCGCCGGGCTGCTGCAGGGTTGAGCCGCGAGGCGGACGGGGCGTATAGGCAGGCGTCGGCGCGCGCCCCGATGGAGCGCGCGGGCACGAACAAGGGGGCGACATGCTGCAGATCCCGCTGTGGAAACGAGTGCTGATCTGGGGCATCTGCGCCCTGGGCATCTTCTTTTCGATGCCCAACCTGTTCTACGACCGTGTCGAACGCCACAACGACGCCGCCACGGCCATCGAGGCCGGCGCGGCGACTCTGCCCGAGGTCGAGGACGAGTTGCGCCTCTGGCCGTCCTTCCTGCCGTCGAGCCTCGTCAATCTGGGCCTCGATCTGCGCGGCGGCGCGCATCTGCTCGCCGAGGTGCGCGTTTCGGACGTGTATGCCGACCGCATCGACGGGTTGTGGCCCGATGTGCGCGACGCGCTGCGCGACGCGCGCGACGAAGTGGGCAATGTCCGGCGGATGCCGTCGGACGATGCGGGCGTGCTGCGTGTGCAGGTGTCGAACGAGGACGCCATGGGCCGCGCCGCCGAGATCGCGCGCGCGCTCGCCCAGCCCACGCAGACCGCCACCGGCTTCGGCACCGCGCGCGACCTCGAGGTCCGGGTCGAGGGCAACGAGATCGCCATCACCCTGTCCGAGGCCGAACGCCAGGCCACCGACGAACGCACCATGCGCCAGTCGCTCGAGATCATCCGCCGCCGCGTCGACGAGGCCGGCACCCGCGAACCGACGATCCAGCGCCAGGGCGCCGACCGCATCCTGATCCAGGTTCCGGGCATCGGCTCGGCGGCGGAACTCAAGGACCTGATCGGCACCACGGCGCGGCTGACCTTTCATCCGGTGATCGGCACCACCTCGGATAGCGACCGCACACCCGAGCCGCGCCAGCTCATCCACCCGTCGATGGACGCGCCGGGAACCTACTACATCCTCGAGCAGCAGCCCGTGGTCACCGGCGAGCAGCTGGTCGACGCGCAGCCGAGCTTCGATCAGAACAACCGCCCCGCCGTCAGCTTCCGGTTCAACCCCGCCGGCGGGCGTGCCTTCGGGCAATTCACCGCGGCCAATATCGGCAACCCCTTCGCCATCGTGCTGGATGGCGAGGTGATCTCGGCGCCGGTGATCCAGGCGCATATCTCGGGCGGCTCCGGGATCATAACCGGGCGCTTCACGGTCGAGGAGACCACCCAGCTTGCCGTTCTGCTGCGCTCGGGCGCGCTTCCGGCCGAGATGGACTTCCTCGAGGAACGAACCGTCGGTCCCGAACTCGGGCAGGACAGCATCGATGCCGGGCGGATCGCGGCGATCGTGGCCTTCGTGGCGGTGCTGGGCTTCATGCTGCTGACCTACGGCACGTTCGGGGTGATCGCCAACATCGCGCTGCTGCTGAACCTGACAATGATCTTCGCGCTCCTGTCGGCGATCGGCGCCACGCTCACGCTGCCGGGGATCGCGGGGATCGTGCTGACCATCGGCATGGCGGTGGATGCCACGGTGCTGATCTTCGAGCGGATACGCGAGGAGATGCGCACCGCGAAAGGCCCCGCGCGCGCGATCCAGCAGGGCTACGAAAAGGCGCTCTCGGCGATCCTGGATGCCAACATCACCACGCTGATCACGGCGCTGATCCTGTTCGCGATGGGCTCCGGCCCGGTGCGCGGCTTTGCGGTCACGCTGGGGCTGGGGATCGTGACCTCGGTCTTCACGGCGCTGTTCGTGACGCGCCTGATGGTGGTCATCTACTTCGAGCGCGCCCGTCCCAAGACGCTTCTGGCCTGAGGAGACCGCGATGCGGCTGAAACTCGTCCCCGACCAGACCTCGATCGATTTCTTTCGCCATGCGCGGCTGACCTTTGGCGGCTCCATCGTCGCGATGGTGCTGTCGCTGGTGGCCTTTGCGGTGATGGGGCTGAACTTCGGGATCGACTTCCGGGGGGGGACCTCGATCCGGACCGAGGCCACGCAGCCGGTGGATGTGGCGGCCTATCGCGATGCGCTGGCGCCGCTGCAATTCGGCGACGTGGCGATCACCGAGGTGTTCGACCCTGCTTTCGGGCCGGACCGAAATGTCGCCATGGTGCGCATCCAGGCGCAGGAAGGCACCGAATCGGTGACGTCAGAGCAGCTCGACGCGGTGCTCGAGGCGCTGCAGGGCGTCGACGAGAGCCTCGGTTTCAGCTCGGTGGAATCGGTCGGCCCCAAGGTCTCGGGCGAGCTGGTGCAAGCGGCGATCATTGCGGTGACGCTCGCGCTCGCGGCGGTGCTGTTCTATATCTGGTTGCGCTTCGAGTGGCAGTTCTCGGTGGGGGCGGTCGCCGCGCTGGTGCACGACGTGGTGTTGACCATCGGGGTGTTCGCTGTGCTGCAGATCCGCTTCGATCTGGCCATCATCGCGGCGCTGCTGACCATCGTGGGCTACTCGCTCAACGACACGGTGGTGGTGTTCGACCGCGTGCGCGAGAACCTGATCAAGTACAAGAAGCGCCCGCTGAACGAGGTGCTGAACCTGTCGATCAACGAGACGCTGTCGCGCACGGTGATGACCAGCGTGACCACGCTGCTGGCGCTCATCGCGCTGTTCGTGCTGGGCGGCGACGTGATCCGCGGCTTCGTGTTCGCGATGATCTGGGGCGTGATCGTGGGGACGTATTCGTCGATCTATGTGGGCTCGGCGATGATGCTGCGGCTCGGCGTCAAGCGCGACTGGTCGAAGAACGCCGCCGACAAGGCCGGCGCGCAGTTCGGCGTCAAGGAGGGCTGATGCGTCTGTCCGAGGTCGATTTCGGCGCCGCCCAGCCGGTCGAGGGCTACGGCCCCGGCTTCTTCCGCATCGCGGGTCAGGCACATGACGCGCCGCTGCTGATCGCGCCCGGGGTGATTGCGCGCTGGGGCGGCTATGACGATCCGGGGCCGCTGTTGCAGATGGCAGGCCAGATCGATGTGCTGTTCGTGGGCACCGGGGCCGAGATCGCGCATATCCCGGCTGCGTTGCGCGCGAAGCTCGAGGATGCAGGGCTGGGGGTCGAGGTCATGGCCTCGCCGGCCGCGTGCCGCACCTACAACGTGCTGCTGTCCGAAGGGCGCCGCGTTGCCCTCGCCGTGCTGCCCGTCGACTGAGCCGCTGACCTTGCGGAGCGCGCGTGCCGCGCGCACGCCGTCTGGCGCTGCGCGCGGCGGGGGGCTTCGCCCCCCGGGACCCCCCGGTTGCGCGGATCGCAAGGGGCTTGACCCGGTGCCCGCCGTTGGGGACATACGGGCGATGATCGCATCCGAAACCCTTGAGCAGATCGTGCAGCGATTCGCGTATATCGAGGCGCGGCTGGCGGCCGGCGCCGCGCCCGACGAGCTGTCCGAACTGGGCCGCGAGCATGCCGAGTTGCGCCCGGTGGTGGAGCGGATCACCGCCTACCGCGCCGCGCTCGGCGCGCGCGCCGAGGCCGAGGCGTTGCTGGAGGACGTGGAGATGCGCGCGCTGGCGGAGGAAGAGCTCGCCCGCCTGCGCACCGAGCTGCCCGCGCACGAGGCCGCGCTGAAGCGCGCGTTGCTGCCGCGCGATGCGGCCGATGCGCGCCCCGCCATCGTCGAGATTCGCCCCGGAACGGGGGGTGAGGAGGCGAGCCTGTTCGCCGCCGATCTGCTGCGCATGTATCAGCGCCACGCCGACGCGCGCGGCTGGCGCGCCGAGGTGATCACGTTGCAGCAGACCGAGCTTGGCGGCGTGCGCGAAGCGGTGCTGCGCATTGCGGGCGAGGGCGTCTTTGCGCGGCTGAAATACGAATCCGGCGTGCACCGCGTGCAGCGCGTGCCGGTGACCGAATCGGGCGGGCGCATCCACACCTCGGCCGCGACGGTCGCGGTGCTTCCCGAGGCCGCGGAGGTCGAGGTCGGCATCGACCCTGCCGATCTGCGCATCGACACCATGCGCGCCAGCGGGGCAGGGGGCCAGCATGTGAACACCACCGACTCGGCGGTGCGGATCACGCATCTGCCCACCGGGCTGGTGGTGATGAGCTCGGAGAAGTCGCAGCACCAGAACCGCGCCATCGCGCTCGAGGTGCTGCGCGCGCGGCTGTTCGACATCGAGCGTCGCCGCGCCGCCGACGACCGCGCCAGCGACCGCCGCGCGCAGGTGGGCAGCGGCGACCGGTCCGAGCGCATCCGCACCTACAACTTTCCGCAGGGCCGGGTGAGCGACCACCGCATCAACCTGACGCTCTACAAGCTCGAGGCGGTGATGCAGGGCGATCTGGATGCGCTCACCGACGCGCTGATCGCCGCCGATCAGGCCGAGAAGCTTGCCGCGATGGAGGCGTGAGCGCGCGCGCGCAGGAGGCGCTGCGCGCCGCGGTGGAGCGGTTGCGCGCGGTGGGCGTGCCGGACCCGGCGCGCGACGCCCGCCTGCTGCTGGCCGAGGCGCTGGGGATCGCGCCGGGTCGGCTGACGCTGCAGTTGCCCGACCCGCTGGCACCCGATGCTGCGAGCGCGTTCGAGCGCATGATTGCCGCGCGGGCGGCGCGCCAGCCGGTGGCGCAGATCCTTGGCCGGCGCCTGTTCTGGGGCCGCGCGTTTGCAGTCACCCCTGACGTGCTGGACCCTCGCCCCGAGACCGAGACGCTGATCGCCGCCGCGCTGGACGCGCCCTTCCGTCGCGTGCTGGACCTGGGCACCGGGTCGGGCGCAATCCTGTTGACGCTGCTGGCCGAGCGCCCCGTGGCCACCGGGATGGGCTGCGATCTGTCGGCGGCGGCGCTGGCGGTGGCGCGCGAAAACGCCCAGGCGCTGGGGCTGGGGTCGCGCGCCACGCTGTGCCGCAGCGACTGGTTTTCGTCGGTGCGGGGGAGCTTCGATCTGATCGTGTCGAACCCGCCCTACATCGCCGCGCCCGAGCTCGCGCAGCTGGCCCCCGAGCCGCGCGACTGGGAGCCGCGCATGGCGCTGGTCCCCGCGGGCGACGACGGCTCGGGGCTGGGCGCTTACCGCGCGATCCTGGCGGGGCTGGGGCCGCATCTGGCGCCGCGCGGGCGGCTGGTGGTCGAGATCGGGGCCGCGCAGGGGCGCGCTGTCGCCGCGCTGTTCCTGGCGCGCGGGTTGGCGCAGGTGCGGGTGCTGCGCGATCTGGACGGGCGCGACCGGGTGGTGTGCGGGCTGCGCGCGTGACGGGCGCCGGGCGCTGCCCGGTGCCCCGAACGCACACGACCCCGGCGCATGGGCCGGGGTCGCCTCGGGCTGCTGCGCTGCGCCTTACTGGGCGCGGATGACGCGGGCGATCTCGTCAAGCTGCAGGATCGCGCGCTTCATGTAGAAGCCCTGCAGGTGCAGGTGGTTGGCGAAGATGCTGTTCGCCCCCGCGCCGTTGAGCACGATCAACGGCTGCAGCTGCGACGCCATGCGCAGGCTCTCGAGCGCCTGGGTCCACACGCCGCGCAAGCCCCCGCGGGTGATCAGTTCGTCGAAATCCTCGCCCAGTTCGCGCAGCAGCAGGTAGCTTGCATAGGACATCCCCTTGTTGAAATAGAAGATATCGTCCGACACGAAGTCGATGATGAAGCCGTCGGCGCTGACATGGTCATCGACGAGCGCCGCGCGCGAGCCAAGCTCGCCGGCCATCCGCTCGACCGTCAGTGCCAGCGCGTCGGCGCGGGTCTCGAACACCGCCGTGCCGAGCCCCACCCGCGTGTTGAATGCCCTGAGCGCGCGCGCCGCCGATGCATACTGTGTCTCGGCCGGCTGGATCGGCAGCAGCGACTGCTCGAAATCGAAGAACCACACATCGGTGGGAAACTGCAGCAGCCCCGTCGCACGCTCGAGGTCGCGATCGATGGCCGAGGACCCGCGCAACCGGCCGATCTGGTTTTCCAGTTCCATGGTGAAGCGGCTGATCGCGCGCATCATCCCGCGCTGGAAGTTGGGCATGTTGTCCAGAAACGCGGTCGGAAAGAAGATCGGGTCGTTGGCCGTCCAGCGGTTGTCGACCGTCTCGCGCAGGATCAGCGCCTCGGCCATGTTGACGGCGTGGCTGCCGTTTTCCACCGGCGTCGGCGGGGTGAAGTCCAGATCGGTGTCGATCCGGTGCATCAGGTTGCCGATGACCCCGAAGTAAAGGACAAGCGCCGCCGCAAGATACACGGAGCCGCGCTTGAGGATGACCCGTGGCCTGGTGCCGAACACTGTCCCCGACACCGAGGAGGTCGCACGCTTCGCGGGCAGTCGCCGTTCGATGCTGATATCGTTCGCCATGTCATACTCTCCTGTCGTTAACCTCATAACGCGGCAGCGCGGGGTTTCATCCCCGAGCGGGGTGCTTGAAATCATCACGGATGCGAAAGTTTTTTCGGATGAAACGCGGCGGCGCTGCGTATGTAGGGAAACCTCGATGCCGGGTAGAACAGGGTAGACCGACATGAGCCTGAAATCCGATCTGCACCGCCACGTGGCCAGCCTGCGGCGCTATGCGCTGGTGCTGACGCGTGACGCGGTGGCGGCCGATGACCTGGTCCAGGAGACGCTGGTCAAGGCCATCGCCAAGGCCGACACGTTTCACACCGGCACCGATCTGCGGCCGTGGCTGTTCCGGATCATGCACAACACCCATATCAGCGAGCTGCGCCGCGCCAGGACGCGGTCGGATGCCGGCATGGACCTGCCCGACCCGATCGCGCGCGAGTGCCAGCACACCGAGCTGGAGCTCAAGCAGGTGCTGGGCGCGCTCGATCAGTTGCCCGAGGCGCAGCGCAAGCCGATCATCCTGATCGCGCTGCGCGAGATGAGCTACGCCGAGGCCGCGCGTGCGCTCGATGTGCCGCTGGGCACGTTCATGTCGCGGCTCGGGCGCGGGCGCGAGGCGCTGCGCAAGATCGTGCAGGGCGTCGGCGCGGGCAAGCTGGCGGTGTTGAAGCGCAAGGAGGGAGGCGAATGAAACAGTCTGACGACAGGGGCGAGCACGCCGATCTGGCGCTCGACATGGAGTTGATGGACTACGCCGACGGGACGCTGGCGCCCGAAAAACGCGCCGAGCTCGAGGCGCGCATCGCGCGCGACCCCGAAGCGCGCGAGGCCGTGGCGCTGTGGCGGCACCACGACAACCTGATCCACCAGGCCGCGCGGTCCGCCGACACGCTGCCGAGCAACCTCAAGCTCGAGAAGCTCGAGCGCGAACTGGCGCGCAAGCTGGCGCAACGCCGCGTGCGCGCGGCGCTGTTCGGGCCGGGTGTGCGGCGGGTGGCGGCCAGCGTCGTGCTGTTCGCCGCCGGGTGGGGGGCGCATTCCTTCGTGGCCGCGCCGGTCGATGGCGGCCCGGCGCACCCCTATTTCGTGGGGCCGACGCTGGCGGGGCATTCGTATTACCTGTTCGGAGCCGCGCAGCGGTCGGACTTCACCGGCGACGAGATCGAGGTCGCGCTCGACTGGATGTCCGAGCAGATGCAGCGCAAGATCGAAAGCCCGAAGCTCGAGATGCTGGGCTACCGGGTCGAGGGCTCGCGCGTGTCGCTGATCGATGGCCAGCCGGTGGCGATCTTCTATTATCGCACCCCGCAGGACGAGCTTGTCACCGTGTCCATGTCGCCCCACGGCCAGTCGCAGCCGGGCTATGCGCTGCAGGAGTCCGAGATCGACGGCAGCAGGATGGCGTATTGGACCAGCGACGACCTGCATTACGTCATCATTACCAACGACGCCGAGGCGTCGCTGACCAGCCTCGCCGCGGCGGTGCGCCCCTGAGCAAGGCGGCGAGCAAGGCAGCGCCGCGCGCCTGACGGCTCAACGCGCGGTCTTGCGCGCCGGGGCGGCAGCGGGGATGTCCAGCTGCGGGGGGGGCAGCGTTTCGACCGTGTCGCGCAGATCGTTCAGCAGGTCCAGAAGCGATTGCATGCGGTCGTGCCCGAAGGCGGCGGCAAGCTCGTCATAGGTGGCTTCGGACGCGGTGATGACATCCTCGAACAGCTGGCGGCCGGCCTGGGTCAGTTCGAGCATGTGGCGCCGCGCGTCCGATGTGTCCACGCTGCGGGTGAGCCCGCGCGCGGTCAGCGCCCGGAATATCCGCGTCAGCGATGGCGGCAGGATCACGCAGCGCTCGGCCACCGTCTTGGCGTCCAGCGGCCCCGCATCGGCGAGCGCGCGGATCACGCGCCATTGCGGCATGGTCAGGTCATGGCGGTCGATATGCGGCTTGAAATGCCGCGTGCTCGCCTCGCGGGCGCGCAGCAGCGCGATGGGGAGCGATTGGTCGAACCGGCGCAGGGTGGTCCGGGACGTCTGGGCCATGGCGTGCCCCCTGTTCGTAACGCCGCCCTTCTAACAGCCCGGCGGCATCGTTTCAAACGAAAGCGTTTCAAATGCTTCGGAGGCGGCCCCGAAATCGGCTGGACAGCCCCTGCGCATGCAATACACTTGTGAACTAAAGTCATCCGGAGCGTTCATGCCGATTCCCGCCGGCTCTGCCCCGCAGGCAGAGTTCCCCGTCACGCGATTCCTCGATCCGTCAACCCCGCCGCATGTGGCCACGCTGGTGCTGCTGGCGGGGCTGGCGGCGCTGGCGATGAACGTGTTTCTGCCGTCGCTGCCGTCGATGGCGGCGCATTTCGACACCGATTACCGGGTGATGCAGCTGTCGGTGTCGCTGTATCTGGCGGTCAACGCGGTGCTGCAGGTGTTCATCGGCCCGATTTCGGACCGGTTCGGGCGTCGCCCGGTGCTGCTGGGGGCGCTGGTCGTGTTCATCGTGGCGACGATCGGCACGCTGCTGGCCACCACCGCCGCGATGTTCCTGGTGTTCCGCATGCTGCAGGCGGTGGTGGTGTCGGCCATGGTGCTCAGCCGCGCGGCGATCCGCGACGTGATGGACGAGGCCGCGGCGGCCTCGCGCATCGGCTACGTGACGATGGGCATGGCCGTGGTGCCGATGCTGGCGCCCGCCCTCGGCGGCGCGCTGGACGAGGCCTTCGGCTGGCAGGGCAGCTTCATCCTGATGCTGCTGTGCGGGATCGGGGTGCTGGTGCTGTGCTGGGTCGATCTGGGCGAGACCAAGCCGCGCAGCGCCGGCGGGCTGGGCAGCACGGTCGCGCAATTGCCCGAGCTGATGGCCTCGCGCCGGTTCTGGGGGTATTGCATCACCGCCACGCTCGCCTCGGGGGCGTTCTTCGCCTACCTCGGCGGGGCGCCCTTCGTGGGCGCGCAGGTGTTCGGGCTGTCGCCGGCGGTGCTGGGGCTCTATTTCGGCGCCCCGGCGGTGGGCTATGCGCTGGGCAACTTCCTGGCCGGGCGCTATTCGGTGCGCGCGGGCGTGGACCGGATGGTGATGACCGGCTGCCTGATCTGCTTTGGCGGCGTCGCCGCGCTGGCGGCGCTCTTCGCGCTGGGCGGCCGCACGCCTGAGGTGTTCTTCGGCTTCTTCGTCTTCGTGGGCATCGGCAACGGCATGGTGCTGCCCAACGCGACCTCGGGGATGATGTCGGTCCGCCCGCATCTGGCGGGCAGCGCCAGCGGCATCGGCGGCGCGATCATGATCGGCGGCGGCGCGGCGGTGTCGGCGCTGGCGGGGGCGCTGCTGAGCCCCGGGTCGGGGGCCGAACCGCTGCTGGGGCTGTTGCTGGTGACCTCGGGGCTGTCGGTGGTGTCGATCCTGTATGTGATCCGCCGCGCGCGGGTGCTCGGCGCTTGACGGCGCTTGACGGGGCGCAGGCGGGTTTGCAAAGCTGCACGTGTCGTTTTTCAAACGCGGGGGCCGGCGATGGCGCCGCAAAAGCTCTATGCCGGCACCAAGCTGCGCGAGATCCGCACGCAGCTGTCGCTGACGCAAAAGGACTTCGCGGCGCGGCTGGGCGTGTCGTTGCCCTATCTGAACCAGATGGAAAACAACAACCGCCCGCTGTCGACGGCGGTGGTGCTGGCGCTGGCGCGCGAATTCGGGCTCGATGTCACCGAGCTCTCGGCCGGGGACAGCGAGCGGCTGGTCAGCGACCTGCGCGAGGCGTTCGCCGATCCGCTGTTTGCCGCGCAGACCCCTGCAATGACCCCCGCGCAGGCCGATCTGCGGCTGATCGCGGCCAATGCGCCGGGCTTTGCGCGCGCCTTCCTGGACCTGCACCGCGCCTACCGGCAGGGGCATGAACGCCTCGCCTCGCTCGACGAGGCGCTGGGGCAGGAAAGCTCGGGGCTGCGCGCCTCGCCCTGGGAGGAGGTGCGCGATTTCTTCCACTACTGCGACAACTACATCGATGCGGTCGACCGCGCCGCCGAGCGCTTCGCGGCCGGCGGGACGGGCGATATCCTGGATCGCGCGCGCACCCGGCTGCAGGAGATGGGGGTCAGCGTCGACGACACCCCCGACGCGCCGCTGCGCAGCTTCGATCCGCGCGCGCGGGTGCTGCGGCTCAACGCGCGCGCGGCCCGACCCACGCAGCGGTTTCAGCTCCTGCACCAGCTGGCGCTCATCGCGCAGGAGGATCTGCTGGAGGCGACGCTCGATCTGGCGCGTTTCGCCAGCGCGCAGGCACGCGCGATCGCCAAGATCGGGCTGGCCAACTACTTCGCGGGTGCCGCGCTGATGCCCTATACCGCGTTTCTTGAGGCCGCGCGCGAAACGCGCCACGATCTGGAGCAGCTGGCCGGGCGCTTCGGCGCGTCGATCGAACAGGTGGCGCATCGGCTGTCCACGTTGCAGCGCCCCGGCGCCAAGGGGGTGCCGTTCTTCTTCGTGCGGGTCGATCAGGCGGGCACCATCACCAAGCGCCATTCGGCCACCCGACTGCAATTCGCCCGTTTCGGCGGCGCGTGCCCGCTGTGGAACGTCCACCGCGCGTTCGAGACGCCGGGCCGGTTCCTGCGCCAGCTGGCCGAAACCCCCGACGGGGTGCGCTATTTTTGCCTCGCCCGCGCCGTCACCAAGCCCGGCGGCGCGTTCCGCGCCCCGGTGCGGCGCTACGCCATCGGTCTGGGATGCGAGATCACCTGGGCCGAAGCCCTGGTCTACGCCGACGACATGGATCTGAGCCTGCCGCATGCATTCGAGCCGATCGGGATCTCGTGCCGGATCTGCGAGCGCACCGACTGCCACCAGCGTTCGGTGCCACCGCTCGAGCACGCGCTGCGGGTCGATCACAACCACCGCGGGCTGCTGCCTTACGTGATCGAACGCTGACGCGCGCGCGTGCTCAGTCCAGCCCCGCCTGCCGCGCCAGCAGCGCCGCCTGGGTGCGGTTGTTGACCCCAAGTCGGCGGTAAAGCGTCTTGATGTGCAGCTTCACGGTCGCCTCGCCCAGCCCGAGGTCGCGGGCGATTTCCTTGTTGGCGAGCCCCTTGCACAGCCCGCGCAGCACGTCGCGTTCGCGCGCGGTCAGCGTCTCGCCCAGCGCCGTGAGCGGAGGGTCGGCCGGCGCGGCGCCGGTGGCGGGCAACAGCACATCGACCGGGGCGAAGCGTTCGCCGGTGCCCATGAACCGGATCGCCTGCGCGAGTGCCTGCGCGGGCATCGCCTTCGACACGAACCCCGCCGCGCCCATCTGCAGCGCCTCGATGATCTGCGCGCGCGGGACCTCGCCCGAGATCAGTGCGACAGGTTGCGCGGGGAACGCATCCAGCACGCGGCGCAGCCCGTCGAGCCCGTGCATGCCCGGCATGTTGATGTCCAGCAGCACCAGGTCGAACCGCTCGCCGCCCTGCAGCACCTCGAGCGCGGCGTCCAGATCGGCGACGCTGCGCATGCGCACGCAACTGTCGCCCATCAGGTAGTGCGCAAGCGTGTCGCGCAGCAGGTCGTGATCGTCAGCCAGCAGGACGCGCATCGCGGTCTCCATCGGCAGTGTCCCCGGCGCCGGTCGCTGCTGCGCCGGTTGCGGTCCCGAGCGCGGCAGCGGCGGCAGCGACCAGCGCGTCGCAGCGCACCGGCTTGACCAGCCGCGCGATGATGTTCGGCGGAGGGCTGTCGATCGCGTGTGGCTCGGCCGGGGCGCCGCTGACCACGATCACCGGCGCATGCGGGGCAAGGTGGTGCAGATGCAGGCTCAGCGCGGTGCCCGACATCCCCGGCATGCGCTCGTCGCTGACCACCAGATCGAACTCCTGCGGTGCATCGCGCACCGTGTCCAGCGCGTCATGCGGGCAGGCGCAGCCGACCACCTCGGCCCCGGCGGATTCGAGATCGCGGCACAGAACGGACAGCACCGCGTCGTTGTCGTCGACCACCAGCACCGCGCGCCCCGACAGCGGCCGCGCGCCGGTCACGGGCGGGCCCGGCTGCGCCGGTTGCGTGGACCAGGCAGGCGCGTGTGCCGGTTGCTCGAGCGGCCACAGCACCGTGACCGCGCACCCCTTGCCCGGTGCCGTGTCGAGCGCGATGCAGCCGTGATTGCCGGTCACCACATTCGCCACGATCCGCAGCCCCAGCCCGGCACCGTCGCGGCCCTTGGTCGTGAAGCTGCGCTCGAAGGCCTGCGCGCGGACCGCGTCCGACATGCCGGGCCCGGTGTCGCGCAGGGTCAGGCAGAAATAGGCGCGCGACGGGTCGGGCCGGCCGGTGACGAAGCTGCGTGCAAGATCCGCACTCAGCGCGCGCCGCAGGTGCAGGTGGATCGCCGAAGGCCCGGTGGCGGTGTCGCGGCCGCTGTCGATGGCGTCGCGGGCGTTGAGCAGCAGGTTCAGGATCACCTGCAGCACATCGGTGGGATCGGCGCGCGCGCGCAGCGGCGCGGCGGGCAGGTCCACGTGGAGCAGGCTTTCGTCGCGCAGCGTGGCGCGCAGAAGCTGGGCTGCGTCGCGCACGGTGTCGCGCAGGTCGATCTCGCGCAGGTTGGCGCGCCGCTCGCCCAGCGTCATCAGGCGCTGCACCAGCGCGGTGGCCTGATCGCTGGCCATGGCGATGCGCGCGGCATGGGTGCGCAGCTCGGGCGACGGGTCCAGCCGCGTGATCAGTCCGGCCGAGCCGCTGATCGCGTTGAGCAGGTTGTTGAAGTCATGCGCAAGCTCGGTCGCCAGCTGGGCGATGACCTCGCGGCGCTGCGCCAGCTGCAACTCCTCGCGCAGGCGCTGTTGTTCCAGCCCCGCGCGGCGCGTTTCCGACACGTCGCGCAGGATCCAGACCGCCGAGCGGTCGCTGTCGCGGGTGATCGACAGCTGGTGGACCGTCCCGCCATCGCCCGGCAGCGCCAGCTCGCCGCGCCAGAAACCGTCGGACTCGAGCGCGGGCAGGGCGGTGTCGCGCAGCTTTGCGGTGACCTCGCGCGGGTAGAGGCGCGTCCAGCGCCGACCCTCCAGCAAGGCGCTGTCGGGCAGCGCGAACATGGTCTTCATCGCGCTGTTGGCATAGGTCACGCGCCCCGAGGCGTTGACGATCGCGATCCCCTCGCGCGAGGCGTCGAGCGCGGTTGCGCGATCGCGCTTGGCCCGCGCCTCGGCGGCCTTGAGCGCGCTGATGTCGAAGAACATTCCCACGCGGCCACCGTCGGGCGTGGCCTTTTCGATCACCCGCAGCCAGCGCCCGTCGCGCAGTTTCAGCTCGTTCATGTAATGGGGCGTGCCGAAGCGGGTCAGCAACGGGTGGTTGTCAGCCGTGGCGTCCGGCACTGGCGAGAGCAGCTCGTCGTTGCGCTGCGCGGCGGCGATCAGCGCATGCAGGTGCACGCCGGGCACCATCAGCGCCCCGGTCTTCGGATAGAGCGCGCGCAGCGCGGCGTTGCACAGCACAAGCCGCTGGTCGCGGTCCATGTAGTAGAACGCATCCTCGAGCGCGTTGACCGCGTTTTCCAGCTGCAGGCGGCTGGCCTCGGCCTCGGCGACGGCGGCTTTCTGGGCGATCTCCGAACGCCGGCGGTCGCTGACATCGACCGCGACCAGCATGACGCTTTCGGCGCCGTCGATGTCCGAGACCATCCGGCGCGCATGCGCCGACAGTTCGAACCGTTGCCCCGCGCGATCCTGCGCGGTCAGTTCGGTCTGCACCGTGGCGCCCGCCGACAGCGCGCTGCGCAGCGCGCCGCGCTGTCCGGGCGCGGCGGCATCGAGATTGAGGATCTCATCGGGGAAGCACCCGCGCGCCTCGGCAAGGTTATGGCCGGTCCGGGCCTCGCAGGCGGGGTTGATCCAGGTGATGCGGGTGTCGGCATCGGTGATCATGACCAGATTGCTGGTCAGCCGTCCAAGGGCGCTCAGTTGTTCGATCTGGCGGCGCTGGTCGATCTCGTGGGTGATGTCGCGCACCACGAAGACGTAACCATGCGGCGCCGTGGCCGTGCCCTGCGCAGCAGGGTCGGGGTCGGTGACGCGCCGCGCCGTTGCGAAGGCGGTGAACCAGCGCTCCTGCGGCGGCAGCGAGAAGGCGTATTCCTCGGGGCCGGAATGGCCGGTGCGGTCGACCTCGGCCATCATGCGGCGCATGAGCGCGGCGAGGTGCGCGGGCAACACCGCCTCGGGGGACCTGCCGACCAGCTCCTGGGGCGCGGTCAGCATGGCCTGCGATCCGGTCTGATGAAATCCGGTGAACACCCCGTCGGGATCGGCCTCGAGCACAAGGTCGGGCAGGACGGACATCATCGCCTGCAGGCGCCCGCGGTCGATGGCCAGCGCCATCCGCGCCCGCCGCGCCTCGTGGCTGGCATGGCGGCGCTGCAGCGCGGCGCCGATCGCCTTGGCCACCGTGCCCAGCGCGTCCATCGCGTCGATGCTCAGCCTGCGGTGGCTGCCCTGGACGACCGCGCAGCCGACGATGCCGGACAGCGTGCCCTTGCCGCCCGGCGGCAGCGTGCCCTTGCCGCCCGGCGGCAGCGTGCCCTTGCCGCCCGGCGGCAGCGTGCCATTGCCCCCCAGCGGCAGCGCGATCAGCGCCTGGATATCGCGCGCCATGAGCGCGTGGCGCAGATCGTCGGTTTCGGGAAGCGCCGTGACATCGGGGATCGCCAGCGCGCCGCGGTCGCGGATTCGTGTCCAGCACGCATCCCCCCACGCATCCCCCCACGCATCCCGCGGAGCCATGATCGCGCCCTGCTGCGTGCCGGCCTCGCCGCCCAGGCCAGCGGCGCGCCACGCATGGGTGTTGCGCAGCGCGATGTCTCCGTCAAGCTGGTATACGCAGACCATGTCCGCGCCGCTTTGCGCCCCCATCCAGCCCAGCGCGGTGTCGATCGCCGGGTCGCAGGCGGCGTCCGGCGCCTGGAGCAGGGCGTCGATGATCGCCCAGACGTCGTCGGGGTGGGCCTGACGCGTGGCGGATGCGTCAGCCGACGGGGGGAGCGATGTAGCCATGCCGGGCATCGTGATCCTGTGCTCAGAACCGCAGCGTCGAAGGGGTGGCCGGGGGGCAGGCACGTGGGCGGGACTTCGGCGGGCGGAGCTTCCGCGGGCGCCCCCTCTGTTTCGCCCCCTCTGTTTCGCCACCTCTGTTTCGATGCGTTTTGCAACTTATATCAACATCAGCCAAGGGTAACACAAGGTGCAACATGACCCCGACCAGCGAACGCGCGGTGCTCCATCTGGGCGGCGAGGATCCGGGCGGGTTCCTTCAGGGGCTCGTGAGCAATGACATCTCCGGGCTTTCCGGGTCCGGGCTTGCCGAGCGTCGCATCGTCCATGCGGCGCTGCTGACCCCGCAGGGAAAGTATCTGAGCGATTTCTTCGTGGTGGCCGCCCCCGATGGCCTGTGGCTGGATGCGCCCGCCGCGCAGGTGGCCGATCTGTTGAAGCGGCTCACGCTCTACAGGATGCGCAAGCCGGTGACGATCGCGTGCGCCGATGTCACCGTGTGTCGCGGCACCGGCCCGGCGCCCGACGGCGCGCTGCCCGACCCGCGCCATCCCGCGATGGGCTGGCGGCTCTACGCGCCGGGGCCGGACGCGCCGCCGGTTGCGTCGGATGATGGCACCGACTGGGACGCGCTGCGCGTGGCGCACACCATTCCCGAAGCGGGGGTCGAATTGATCCCCGAAGAGAGCTTCATCCTGGAATGCGGGTTCGACCGGCTGCACGGCGTGGATTTCCGCAAGGGCTGCTATGTCGGGCAGGAAGTCACGGCCCGGATGCGTCACAAGACCGAGCTGCGCAAGGGGCTGGTGACGGTGCGGATCGACGGCGCGGCCCCCGTGGGCACGCCGATCACCGCGGGGGGCAAGAGCATCGGGACGCTCTACACGCAGGCGGGCGACAAGGCGATCGCGTGGCTCCGCTTCGACCGGGCCGAGCGCGCAGGCGGGCCCCTGATGGCCGGCGCGGCGCGCGTGCAGTGGGAGCCCGCCGCAGCCGAGGGCTGAGCCGCGGGCGCGCCGTCACCGCGACGCAGCGGGCGGTGCCGCGCCGGCGCGGCCGGGCGCGGCGCGGGTCGGCACCGTGGGCAGCCAGCGCGCATAGTCGGGCTCGCGGGTCCGTGCCAGCAACGCCTCCAGCGCGTCGAGCGGCGCCTCGGCCCAGTCCACGCGGAGCGTCAGCGGCGCGGCGTCGTCGTGCAGCACCAGCAGCGCCGCCGATTGCAGCCCGCGAAAGTCGCCGCCCGCGGCGTCGGCGGCGCGCAGCGCGGCCAGCAGCCGGTCGGGCAGGGGGCCTGCGGCACGCTCGAAGCCGGCGCGCAGCGCGTCCAGCACCTGCGCCCCGGCAAGCATGTTGCCCGCCACGACCCAGTCGGCGCCGGTCCGTGCGCCCTTCCAGTCGGTGTTGCCCGCGCCGGTGAACGCGGCGCCCGGCCCGCGCCGGCCCAACGCCGACAGTTGCCGCGCCGCGCGCCCGGCATCCGCGCCGGTGATCCGCGCCACCGCGGCGTCGGCATCTTCACCCCCGCGCAGCGCCTCGATCACGTCCTCGCCCCACAGATGCGACGGCGCCGCGCCCTGGCTTGCGGAGATTCCGGCCCGCGAATCGCCGCGCAGCACCCAGCCGCCCACGCACAGGCTGCCGGTGGCCGCCGCCCCGCACAGGGCGCCGCTGCCCGCATCGCGGGCAAGAAGGGAAAAGGTCATGCCGGCCTCCTGTCATTTCATGTCGATTTATCACGAAAATTTTGACCGATGCAAATTATCATGATAAATAATCGGCAGAAGCAACACCACAGGGAGTCTCTTGCCATGTTCCGTTCCCGTCTCTCGCGCCGCGATCTGGGCGCGCTGGGGGCCGCGCTGCTGGCCACCTCGGCGCTGACCGCGCCCGCGCTCGCGCAGACGCCTCCGGGCGTGCTGGTTGTCGGCCAGATCGCCGAGCCGCAGGCGCTTGACCCGCATGCGGTCACCGCGACCAACGATTTCCGCATCCTGATGAACGTCTATGACGGGCTGGTGCGCTACGCGCCGGGCACGCTCGAGGTCGAGCCCGCGCTGGCCGAAAGCTGGGAGATCAGCGACGACGGGCTGACCTACACCTTCGCGCTGCGCGACGGGGTGAGCTTCCACGACGGCACCGCCTTCGACGCCGAGGCGGTGGTGTGGAACTTCGACCGGATGCTCGACGAAGACCACCCGATGCACGCGGAGACCGGCCCCTTCCCGCTGTCGTTCTTCTTCGCCGCGATCGAGGAGGTCGAGGCGCTCGACGATCTGACGGTCGAATTCACGCTCAACGAGCCCTTCGCGCCGTTCCTGTCGAACCTCGCCTATCCGACCGGGCTGATCGTCTCGCCCGCGGCGGTCGAGGAGCACGGCTCGGACTTCGGCCGCAACCCGGTCGGCACCGGCCCGTTCCAGTTCGAGGAATGGCGCTCGAACGAGCGCGTGGTGGTGACCCGCAACGAAAACTACTGGGACGGGCTGGCCGCGTCGGATGCGGTGATCTTCCGCCCCATCACCGACGCCAACACCCGCGTCGCCGAGATGCTGTCGGGCGGGATCGACGTGATGGTCGAGGTGCCGCCCGTGGCGCTGTCGCAGTTCGACGCGCCCGGCTTTTCGGTGGTCGATCAGGTGGGGCCGCATGTGTGGTTCCTGATCCTGAACATGCGCGAAGGGCCGTTCACCGACCAGCGCGTGCGGCAGGCGGCGAATTACGCCATCAACCGCGAAGCGATCGTGAACGATGTGCTCGAGGGCACGGCGGGGCTGTCCTCGGGGCCGGTGGCGCCGGCGTTCGACTGGGCCTATGCGGGGCTCGACCCCTATCCCCATGACCCCGACCGCGCGCGCGAACTGCTGGCCGAGGCCGGGGTCGAATCGCCCGAGATCACCTTCTTCGTGACCGAAGGCGGCTCGGGCATGCTGGACCCGATCCCGATGGGCACCGCCATGCAGGCCGATCTGGCCGCCGTGGGCTTCGACGTGACGATCCAGACCTTCGAATGGAACACCTTCCTCGGCCGGGTGAATCCGGGGCTCGAGGGGCAGGCGGACATGGCGCAGATGTCGTGGATGACCAACGACCCCGACACGCTGCCCTTCCTGACCCTGCGCACCGAAGCCTTCCCCGAGGATGGCGGCTTCAACTCGGGCTACTACTCGAACCCCGAGGTCGACGCGCTGCTCGAGCAGGCGCGCGTGTCCACCGATCAGGACGAACGCGCCCGGCTCTACAAGGAGGTGCAGGAGATCGTGCGGGAGGATGCGCCCTGGGTCTTCGTCGCCAACTGGGTGCAGAACGCGGTGCATTCCGACCGGGTCGAGAACTTCACGCTCGAGCCGTCCTTCGCGCTGCTGCTGCACGACGTGGTGAAGAACTGACGCAACGCGGCGGGGCCGGGCCGATGGTCCGGCCCCGTTTCTGATGCGAAAGCGGGGGCCGGCGCATGGGCGGATACATCCTCAAGCGGTTGCTGTCGGCGATCCCGGTGCTCTTCGGGATCACGGTGATCGTGTTCGTGATCATGGCGCTGATCCCCGGCGATCCGGCGACCGCGATCCTGGGCAGCTACGCCACGCCCGACAATGTCGAGCGGCTCAACCGCCATCTGGGCCTCGACCGGCCGCTGTGGCAGCAGTATTTCATCTGGATCGGCAACCTGTTGCAGGGCGATTTCGGGCGGTCCTTCGCGCTCAACCGTCCCGTGCTGGACGAGATCCTGGACCGCTTCGGCGCGACGCTGATCCTGGCGGGGACGTCGTTCGTGCTGTGCGCGGTGCTGGGGATCATGGCAGGCGTGGTCTCGGCGGCGCGGCAATACGGGCTGGCGGACAAGGCGATCACCTTCGTGGTGATCCTCGGCATTTCGATCCCGTCCTTTTTCCTCGGCATGATGATGATCCTGCTGTTCGCGGTGCAACTGCGCTGGCTGCCCGCGTCGGGGATGTTCTCGATCTGGGGCGGGGGGGACCTGCCGGACCTGTTGCGCCACCTGATCATGCCCGCCGCGGCGCTGTCGGTGGTGGCCACGGGCGTGGTGGCGCGGCTGTCGCGCTCGGCCATGCTCGAGGTGCTGCGCCAGGACTTCATCCGCACCGCGCGCGCCAAGGGCGTGCACGAGCGGCGCGTGATCTGGGGCCATGCGCTGCGCATGGCGATGGTCGGCATCATCCCGGTGCTGGGCATCCAGGCGGGGTTCGTGCTGTCGGGAGCGGTCTATATCGAGATGGTGTTCCAGTGGCCCGGCGTGGGGCGGATGCTGGTGGATGCGATCCTCAAGCGCGACATCCTGCTGGTGCAGGGCGGCGTGGTGTTCGTGGCGGCGTGCTACGTGATGTTCAACATCGTGGTCGATGTGGCGCAGGCCTGGCTCGATCCGCGGATCAAGACCTGAGGGGGCGGCACGATGCAGGCATTCGCGAAGCTCCTGTTCCGCAACCGGCTGGCGGGCTTCGGCGCGGTGGTGCTGGGCGTGATCGTGGTGCTGGCGCTGATCACGCCGTGGCTGCCGCTGCACCCGCCGAACGAGACCGCGACCGCCAACCGCTTCCTGCGCCCCGGCAGCCCCGGCCACCTGCTGGGCACCGACCATCTGGGGCGCGACCTGCTCTCGCGGCTCATGTGGGGCACGCGGCTGTCGCTGGCGGTGGGGTTCGCCGCGGCGATCATCGCGGGCGTGGTGGGCGCGGCGATCGGCATCATCGCGGGGTATTTCGGCGGGCGCACCGACAACGTCACCATGCGCGGCGTCGACATGCTGATGGCGTTTCCCTACATCCTGCTCGCGCTGGCCATCGTCGCCGCGCTGGGGCCGGGGCTGATGAACGCGCTGATCGCCGTGGCGGTGGTCAACATCCCGTTCTTCGCCCGCAACATCCGCGGCATCACCGTGGGCATCGCCAACAAGGAGTTCATCGACGCCGCGCGGCTGTCGGGGATGGGGCACACGCGCATCCTGCTGACCGAGGTGCTGCCCAACGTGGTCCCGGTGATCGTGATCGCCATGTCCACCACCATCGGCTGGATGATCCTGGAAACCGCGGGGCTGTCCTTCCTCGGCCTGGGCAGCCAGCCGCCGCAGGCCGATCTGGGCTCGATGCTGGGCGAGGCGCGCTCGGCGCTGATCACCGCGCCGCATACCTCGATCGTGCCGGGGGTGATGATCCTGCTGATCGTGATGTCGATCAACCTGCTGGGCGACGGGGTGCGCGACGCGCTGGACCCGCGGCTGCGCTCGGGCGCGCTGTCGCGGCCGATGGCGGCCACGCAGGTGGCCCGCGCATCCGTTCCGCCCGCGCCCGCGCAGCCGGGACTGCTGGAGATCGACGCGCTTGAGACGCAGTTCCACGTCGGCAAGCGCGTCTTCCGCGCCGTGGGCGGCGTGTCGCTGGAGCTCAAGCCCGGCGAATGCCTTGGGTTGATCGGCGAAAGCGGGTCGGGCAAATCCGTCACGGCGCTGTCGGTGATGGGGCTGGTGGCCTCGCCGCCGGGGGTGATCACCGGCGGTGCGGTGCGGCTGCGCGGCGACGATCTGGTGGGCGCGCGGTATGAACGCCTGCGCAGCCTGCGCGGCGACAAGGTGGCGTATATCTTCCAGGACCCGCTGTCGACGCTGCACCCGCTCTACCGCGTCGGCGACCAGCTGGCCGAGGCGATCCTGTGCCACCACGCCGTCGGCCGCGAGGAAGCCGCCCGCCGCGCCGTCGCGCTGCTGGAAGACGTGCGCATCCCCAACGCCGCCGCCCGCGCGCGCTCCTACCCGCATGAGCTTTCGGGGGGCATGCGCCAGCGCGTGGCCATCGCCATGGCGCTGGCCAACGAGCCCGAGATCATCATCGCCGACGAACCCACCACCGCGCTGGACGTGACGGTGCAGGCGCAGATCCTGGCGCTGCTGGACCGGCTGCGGCGCGAGCGTGGCGTGGCGATCCTGTTCATCAC
>LFIK01000222.1_pt1 | contig 40891 bp, 35 predicted proteins | sample 643401 | NCBI WGS metagenome assembly LFIK01 (sample SAMN03777447, study PRJNA286221) | soda lake metagenome | biome: soda lake; feature: Kulunda steppe; material: water; isolation source: sample T5-Br brine of Lake Tanatar-5 | place: Russia: Kulunda steppe | collected 2010-07
CGGCGACCGAACGCTGGTTCGCCCGCCCCTGGGCAACGTTTACGCCGATGATGACCGAACGGAATGTGACAACGGTCGCTCTCAGAATCGACACCAGAATTACCTATGATGCGGACGCAAAAGGCCAAGTCGACACCGCCGCGATGGCGATCTCTCCAACACAGGGCGACGGTAATGCTGTGTCGCTGGAACAAAGCCTCAAGACCCTCTCCGCCGCCTATGCCGCCTTTTCCTGGAAGACGGATCGTGCTGGTCGAATGGGGTTCGTCAGCGACAGCGTCACGCGTATTCTTGGGTATTCCCCGAGCGAGTTAATCGGCCGCACACCGACGGAATTCATGCCACCCGGCGAAGGCCGCCGTGTCTTCGAGAAATTGGCCCAGTCACCGCAAAAGCTCGATATGCCCATGGATCTCGAGCACAGATTCGTAACGAAAGACGGTCAGGAAATTTGGGTCCGAGTGGTGATGATCCCGGTTCACGATCCGTTGACCGGCATTCGTCAGGGGCATCATGGGCTGACCATTGATATCTCGGATCGTAAGGAAGCGGAAAAGGCACTGGGCGCAACCGTCGCCCGTCACCAAGCGCTGTTCGAAGCGGCGCGGGACGCCATACTGATACTCGATCTCGAAACCGACACGGTGCTCGAGGCCAATCACCAAGCAGCATCAATCATCGGCCGGCCGGCGGAAACGCTGGTCGGCAATGCTTATCTGCGTCTTTTCGCCGATCATGACCGGGCAAGGTTGTCGCAAATTCTGACGGCCTGCGCGGCCCAATCGATGACGATCGACGATGAAATCGGATTGAAAGGCGGCGACGGATCTCAGATTCCCGCCGCTCTGCGCGCCACCTCGGTCATCGTCGAAGGCCGGACACTGATCCAGTTGATCCTTAGGACGTTGGAGGATCGCGTGTCCTATGAGCGTCAACTGCGCCAGGAACGTTATGCCGCCATGGCGGCCAACCGGTCGAAAACCGATTTTCTGGCCAATATGAGCCATGAATTGCGGACCCCGCTGAACGCCATCATCGGCTTTTCCGAAGTACTTGAGCAGGAAATGTTCGGCTCGCTGACGGCAAAGCAGAAAGATTACGTCTGCGATATTTTGGATTCGGGTCGGCATCTACTCGAAATCATCAATAGTATTCTGGATTTGTCAAAGATTGAGGTCGGCAAGTTCGAGCTTTCCGAGCATGTGGTCGATATCGCGGACATCGTTGGCAAATGCATGACCCTGGTCCGCGAGCGCGCCGTCACTGGCGAGGTCGAACTCGAGCGCGACATTGCGGAGAATCTGCCCTATCTCCGGGCAGACCCGGTCAGACTCAAGCAGATCCTGCTGAATTTGCTGTCCAATGCCGTCAAGTTCACACCCGGCGAGGGGCGGGTTACAATCGCCGCGTGGTTGGACCCGCATACACGCGACATGCTGATAGAGATCTCCGATACCGGCATCGGAATGGACGACGACGAGATTGCGCTGGCCATGCAGCCATTCACCCAAGTGCACGGCGATCGAAACCGCCGCTTCGAAGGAACGGGCCTCGGGCTTTCCCTGTCGCAACGTCTATGCGAGCAGCACGGCGGGACACTCGAGATTTCCAGCACACCGCAGGTTGGCACGCGGGCCTTGATCAGGCTACCGTCTGATCGACTCATCTCGATCGGCGAGGTCCCGCCAGCATAATTCCCGACATAATTCCGGGCATGACCCCCGGCACAATTCATGGAAACCCAACAATGACACTACCGGTCCGCAAGAACATCGATGTCCTCACTGAACTGGTACCACTCAAGGGGCGCACAGTGGTCGATGTCGGCTGCGGCGATGGTGGTCTGGTCCGCCGGCTGAGCCGCGAGGGCGCCCAAGTCACGGGTGTGGAATGCGGTGAGGCCGCGTTGGAGGCCGCTCGCAAGGCGCAAGCGGTCGGTCTTGAGCGCTATCTTTTCGGCACGGGCCAAGCTCTGCCCCTGCCCGACGCCTCGGCCGACGTCATTGTCTATGCCAATGCCCTGCATCATGTACCGGTGCCCGATATGGCCCAGGCTTTGGCCGAGGCCGCCCGGGTGCTGAAACCCGGCGGCTATCTTTATGTTCAGGAGCCGCTGGCCGAAGGGGCCTATTTCGACCTCATGCGACCCGTCGACGACGAGACCGAGATCAGAGCGGCCGCGCAATCGATCCTGGCGACGGCACCCAAGGCCGGGCTGAAACCCGTCACGACGGTGCGGTACCAGATCATTCAGACTTTCGACGGGTTCGAGGGGTTCGCCCTTGCCATGGCCCAGGTCGATCCTGACCGACTGCCGATCGTCCGATCGATGCAGGCAGACTTGGAACACCGTTTCCGGTCACTGGGCACGCCCAGTCAGGAAAAAATGACCTTCGACCAACCGATGAAGGTCGACCTCTTTCAGTCGGCTTGAACAGCAGGCGCCGCCGGCTGCGCTTTTGCCGCAGCCGTGCAGGTCAACCCCTTGGACAGCCGAAGCCGATTGACGCCCATGCGACGATCATAGGACACGCCATCCATGCAGGCGCCGATCGTCGGCAGGCCCTTGCCTGTTTCGGGCGCTGGATCGGACGGGTCCCAATTCCGGCAGCCGCGCATCGTCGCAATGACCGCAGGCGGAATGGCCGGCCCACTGTCAAATACATCAATATTTAGACCCTGCGGCGTACAACCGACCACGATCTTCATCGGCATATTCGATTGGCCGCCATAACCGTGCTCGATAGCGTTGGTAACCGCCGCCACCACGCCGCGCTCGACGGTCGACGCTTCTTCGGCGGTGGCGCCGGCCACGACAGCAGACACATTCAGCCGCTCGGCCAAGCCGCCGATCCTGGACAGCCGGCTCGCCATCCGAAAGATTGTCAGCACTTTATTCATGGCATATCCGCCGTGAGCGATTGCAGGTCGAACTTTGAGGTTTGAAAATCGGACTTTGGGCGGGGAAATACAAGCCCGCACCGATTTCCCTTCGCCCTTTCGGCTTTGAATGGGCCCGGCCGGCCGTTGGGCTACCGTCCAAAGGAGCGGGTTGGCTGCCATCGGAAATATGGACTGTTGACCCCCCGCCACACTGGAGGATAGCATTTTGCCATTGATGGACCGGATCGAAGAGCGATCAACGGTCCGCCGCACCGACACCGTCGATCCGGCTTCAACCGGCCCGGCACCAATAAGATCGGAGTTAGAACAGATGGCTTTATTCCAAGGGGAAACGCGAATGAAGGCTTTGCTGACGGCAACAGCCGCAGGATTGGCGCTGAGCGTATCGGTTGCCCAGGCGCAGGATGACCGGCTTTATATTCTCGGCACGGCAACGACGGGCGGCACCTATTATCCGGTCGGCGTTGCGGTCGGCACGCTTAGCCAAGTGCAGAACCGCCCGCAACACGGCTTCTCGCTGAACGCGATCAGCACGGCCGGATCGGGTGAGAATGTCCGCCTGATGCGCGACAACGAGATTCAATTCGCCATCCTTCAAGGCATCTTCGGCGCCTGGGCCTATGAGGGCGAAGGCCAATTCGAAGAGCCGCAGGACTATATTCGGTCGATCAGCATGCTTTGGCCGAATGTCGAGCATTTTGTCGTCTACAGCGAGCACGCCGAAACCGGAACGATCTCCGATCTCGACAATCTCGAAGGCGCGAGCTTCTCGATCGGCGCGCGCGATTCCGGCACCGAAGGATCCGGCCGGACGATTCTCAGTAATCTGGGTTACGATGTCGACGCCCATTTCGACGTCGTTTATCAGGGCTATGGCCCCAGTGCGGAATCCATGCAGAACCGCACCATCGAGGGCATGAACATGCCCGGCGGACCGCCGGTCGCCGGCGTCACCGAGGCATTCGCCAATCTGGGTGACGACATCACCATCCTAGAGTTCACCGAAGAGCAGCGCGAAGCCGCCAACGGCCCGTATTCACTTTGGACCGAATTCGTGATCGAAGCCGGGACCTATCCCAACCTCGACCGTGACGTCACGACCATTGGACAGCCGAACTTCCTGGCCGTTCGAGACGATGTTTCCGAAGACGATGTCTATGAACTGACGAAGTCCATGTACGAAAACCTCGAATTCCTTCGGGGAATTCATCCGGCCACCGAAACCATGAGTCTTGATGTCGCAATCGGCGGCCTGCCGGCACCGCTGCATCCGGGGGCATTGCGCTACTACGAAGAGCAGGGTCTCGACATTCCGGACCATCTGCGCCCCTAACCTCGTCGGCTTGACGATGACACGCAGCTGATACCTCGAAACGGCATTCCGCATACACGATGCGGGATGCCGTTTTTCGTATATTCGGCAAGCACCCGGCCCAATCCGAGGGCCCTGACGGTAAGAGACGCCCATCGTGACCGCGCCCCATCAGACCGACACGCCGGCCTCCGGTGCCGACCATCAGCAAGCCGAGGGGCCGGAGTCCGAAGGGTTTCGGCCGCCAGGAACCATGGCCTATACAATCGCCACCTGGATGGGCGCGGCGATCTCGGTCCTTCATATCTATCTGAATACCATCGGCACGATGGCGGACATCCAGTTCGCGGCGCTGCATTTCGGGACGATCGGCTTTCTTTGCGCCATTCTTTATCCGTTACGTCCGAGCGTATCGCCGACCGCCCGGAACTGGACGCTGGCGATCGATATCGTCATCGGCCTGCTTGTCTTCAGCACGGCCATTTACCTGTTCGTCATGGAAGAGGCGTTGTACAGCCGGGGCATCACGTTTATCGCCACCGACTGGATTTTCTCGGTTATGGCCGTCGTGCTGGTCATCGAGCTGATCCGCCGGACGACCGGCTGGACGATTCCGATCCTGATCCTGCTGGCAATGGGCTATACGGCCGGTCTTGGGCGCTATATGCCGGGCGTCTTCCAGTTTCCGGGGCTGTCGCCCGAAATCATTTTCTATCGGTCCTATTTCGGCGGCGACGGCATGTTCGGCCAGATCGCCCGCATTTCCTATAGTTACGTTTTCATGTTCATTCTGTTCGGCGCCTTCCTGCTGCGCTCGGGCGGCGGCGATTTCATGATCAACCTCTCACGCTGTGCAACCGGACGGTTGATCGGCGGCCCCGGTTTCGTCGCCGTGATGGGATCGTCACTCATGGGGTCGATCACCGGTTCGGCAACGGCCAACGTCGTTTCGACCGGCACCATCACCATCCCGATGATGAAACGCGCAGGCTTCCCCGCGAAAACGGCTGCCGGGGTCGAGACCGCCGCCTCGACGGGCGGTCAGCTCATGCCCCCGATCATGGGCGCCGGGGCCTTCATCATGGCCAGCTACACCCAGATCAGCTATCTGCACATTATCGGCGTCGCATTGCTGCCCGCGATCCTTTATTTCCTGTCGGTCGCATTCTGGGTCCGAATCGAAGCCATGCGTTATCGGATCACGGGCGCCGATGAAAACGCCCCGACCTTTTGGGCCGTCATGAAAGAGGGCGGGCACACCCTCATCCCGATCGGCGTATTGATTACATTGCTCATCCAGGGATTTACCCCAACATATGCGGCCGGATATTCGATCCTGGCCGTTATCGTTGCGTCCTGGCTATCGCCATCCAGCCGCATGGGGCCCAAGGCCGTTCTCGAAGCGTTGGCCATGGGCGCGCGCAACGCGGCGACAACGGCGGTGCTACTGATCGGCATCGGTATCGTTGTGAACATGATCGGCACGACGGGGATCGGCAATACCTTCTCGCTGATGATCGACGCCTGGTCTGGCGGCAATCTGCTGATCGCCATCATATTGGTCGCGCTGGCATCGCTGATCCTGGGGATGGGACTGCCGGTCACGGCGGCCTATATCGTCCTTGCGACCCTGTCGGCGCCAGCGCTTTACCAAATGATCACCCATGGCGATTTGGTCGCCGCTTTCGCCGCCGGGAATATCAGCGATCAGGCCCAATCGGTGGCGATGCTGGTACGTCCGGATCTGGCCGACGCCCTGGGGCAGCCGATGCCCTATGATCAGGCCGCCGCCATCGTGCGCGAAATGCCGCAGGATATGATGCGTCAGGTCCGGGAAACCACACTCGATCCGGTCGTTCTAACCACCGCCCTGCTGTCGGCGCATATGATCATTTACTGGCTGTCACAGGACAGCAACGTCACCCCGCCGGTCTGTATTACCGCCTTCGCCGCCGCCGCCATCGCGAAGTCGCCCCCGATGGCAACGGGCGTCACATCCTGGAAGATCGCCAAGGGGATCTACTTCGTCCCCATATTGTTCGCCTATACGCCATTTCTATCCGGCGATATCCCGACCGCATTGATCATCTTCACATGGGGCCTCATTGGTATCTACGCCCTCAGCGGCGCCATCGCCGGCTATCTGGATGGACCGGTTTACTGGTACCTTCGCCCGGTGCTTCTGGTTGTCGGCGGATGTCTGATCGCGCCGCTGGCCTGGCCGATCAAAGCGGTCGCTGCCATCGTGTTCGTCGCGATCTTCGTTTACAGCCGCATCCTCTGGAACCGGGAAACGGCGGCGTTGGCGGCCGGTCAGCCGGCGGCCTAGAGCATCCTGCGCCCCGGCGGGCGCAGATAAGATGCTCTATGTTATTGAAGATAGGGCAATTTTTCCCGAACTGATGATTCAATCAGTTCGGAAATTGCCCTAGCGATCGGAGGCCGGGAGCGGGCGGGCATAATACCATAGGCAAAGGGCGACCGTTACCGCCAGACTGCCGAACACCAGCCGGTAGCCGAGTTCGTCGACCCGGCCGTCGGCCCCCGCAAAGGCCTGCACGATACCGCCGGTGGCAAGCTGAATGATGGTCGTTCCGCCCATGATCGCCAGATTGATCAGAGTCATGCCCCGGCCGGCGGTCTTTTCCGGGAACAACGACCGCGACTGGGCGAGCAAAGCGCCATTATAGGTCCCGATCAGTCCCATACCGCCGAGAATCACGGCGATGCCCCAGACCGGCGGTGTCGGAACCACAGCCAGCAACAAAAGAAAGCCGACCATGCCGCCGGACCCAAAGATCACCAGTTTCCGGCGATCGGGCACGAAACGTTCCATCAGCCCATAGATCAATGGGCCGATAATCGTCGCCACGGCCATGACGAGCAGGACGCGGCCGATCGCAAGCGTTTCCAGGTCATGGACATGCCTGAGATACGGCGCGCCCCAAAGCCCCAGAATGCTGATCAATGCACCATAGGACACCAAGCCGATGACAAAGGTCCGACGGACCGGCGTCTGCGCCAAAAGACCTGGAAGACCGGCGATCAAGGTCCAAATGGATGGCCGGTCGCCGCCGGCATGGCTCTTTTCGGGATCGCGCGGCCCGCTTGCCGCGCCGGTGGGGTCTCGTGGCGGATAGTCGCTGACCAAGGCTACCACCACCGCGATCAAGGCCACAGTCAGAACGGCAAGGGCCACAAAGCTACCCCGCCAGCCGATCAATGCCGCTGACCAGGCCATCGGGGCCGTCGCCAAAAGTGATCCGGTATTGCCGACGGCTAGGAGAATGCCCACGACCATCCCCAACCGCGTCGGCGGGAACCATCGGGCACAGAGGATCATCGCGCCCATGAGCAAGCACGAGCAGCCAACAGCCATGAGCCCGCGCCCGACCGACAAACCCCAAACGCCCGAACCCATGGCAAAGACCAAACAGCCCAGAGACGCCACCCCGAGCAATCCGCCGATGGCCCGCTTCGGACCGTACCGATCCAGAATCAAGCCGGCTGGTATCTGAAACAGGGTAAAAACCAGGAAAAAAGCTGCCGTCAGCGTGCCCAAAGCCCCCGGGGACAGGCCCAGTTCCTCGATGATCGCCGGTCCGATGGCCGCCGTGCTCGACCGGATGAATTGGGTATAGAGAATCAGCAGGCACAAGACCGCCAGCAAGACATAGGCGCTTCTGTGCCCGATAGATTCGCCCGGCCCTTCGCCGCCTCCCTTTCCGACGATCGATGTCCTCAATAGTCGCGGTCCATCCGACCGAGTGTGTTCGGCGAACCGCCACTCAGCAGTGCACCGATCGAATCGAGCATCTGCGGCGTCCCGGTTTCCGGATCCGACTCGGGCTGCGGCGGGGGATCATTTGCATGAATCAATGCGTCCGGACCGCACCGCCGCGACGCATCAATCCAGTCCGGCGCATTATCCCAGGGAATATGGACAACGATTTCCATCCGCATACCACCATCGTGTCGTTAGGGACCGAAGAGGTCGGGCGCGACCGCATCGCAAGAACTTCCGTTAAGGAAGATCCGGATTGACGGCCTAGCCTGACGTCTTGCCCCGACACTATACGATGATAGGCGGATCGGAATAGATATGATGACGAAACCCCGCCATCACCGCAGCGGCCGCGGCACTTCGATCACTGGCCCGGTCCCATGGTTCGGTCCCATGGTTCGGTTAATGAATCGTCCACGGCCGCGTGCGGTTAGGAACCTTTCACGGACGCAGTTCCATCACTTCGCGAATACGCTCACGCGAGCTTGACGCACTGATGTCGTCCCGGCGAACCGCAGCATTGCGATAATACGCCAGAATGGCGACACGAATCGCCGCCGTCAGAGACGAGGCCCGGCGATGTCGATCGACTTCGGTGCAGAACTGATGGGCGGTCATGTTTTCGCGCCCGCAAATGTCATCAAGGCAGGCCCACATATAGGGTTCCAGACGGACACTGGTCCGGCGGCCGGCGATGGTGACGTTTTTGCTGATCAAGGTACTCGGCATGATGGTCTCCTTCATGGGTGAAGCTTATGGATGGTTCCACTCCTGGTCACGTCCTTTGCGGGTTTAACGCCCGACCTTTTGCTCGCTATGGACGAGATGAATATATTCGTATTTCAACTAACCGTCAAAGGTCAAGGATAAAATACGCGGCAAAAGTGTATCGGAAATTAAAGAAGGCCCACTGAACACCATTGCGCTCAATCGGGCCGCCAGACCTTGCGAAACGCCGGTGACCTTTGCCACCACCCATCCAGGCCGCCCACCGGTCGTCATATTCTTTGAACAAACGCGCAATAATCATGCGCTGATGGGCGGATGAACGCCGCGGATTGGGGCGATCCAGTAACCTTCAGACTTCCGATGGCGCCCGGGCGGTGATCGAAAGGGCGTGCACACGGTCAGCCAGTTCATCGGCCAAAGCCGCGTAGACCAAACGCTGGCGGTCGACGCGGGATCGCTCCTCGAACGCCTCGGCAACAATGAACAGGCTGAAATGGCTTTGCCCCCGTCCGTCATGCCCAGCATGACCGACATGGGAATCGCTTTCATCGCGCAACTCACATTGAACGGGCGACAAGGCGTCGGTCAGCTTGGCGCGAATGCGGCCGGCAACGTCATCGTCTTCAGGCATTGATCTGGCTCCTCATGAGGTTTCGGGGTCTGTGCAATTTCTTGTGATCAGTCCGGGAGCCGCTGCCGGCTCAAGACATCTAAACTCAGATGAGATCAGCATCATCGGTTTTCAAAGGCTCTCTACCGCCACGCGACCACCGCGCGCGCCCGCACGTCATCATGAATACGGTGCCAACGACGGCTCGTGTGGCACAGCAATCTACAAAAATTCCACATAATGAAACCGTTTACAAAAATGCAAGACAGAGAGTAACCAAGCTGATAGCATCCCTTTAAACAATATGAGAGCAGCTGGCATGGCCTAGCACAGCGGCACCATCTCGTCTTTCGTAGGTTTGGCTCCTGCTCTTAGGGGACTCGAACCTATAACAATTCCAACAAGGGAACGGACGAGCGCAGGGGGAAACGCTTTGAATTCCAAAATCAGTGAAATGTTCGACCTGACGGGAAAGGTCGCCGTCGTGACCGGCGGCAGCCGCGGACTCGGCCTACAAATGGGCGCCGTGCTGGGCCGCGCCGGCGCCGTGGTTCTTCTGGCAAGCCGCAATGCCGAAGCCTGCGAGGCGGCTGCCAAGGAACTCATCGCTGAAGGCATCGATGCCCATGGCGAAGCGGTCGACATTTGCGACCGGGAAGCCATTCAATCCTTTGCCGATGGCGTCGTCGCCGATTTCGGCCGTGCGGATATTCTGATCAACTCTGCCGGCGTCCAGCATCGTTCGCCGACCGTGGATTTTCCCGAAGACAAATGGCGATTCGTTCTCGACGTCAACCTGACCGGCCCCTTCTTTGCGTGCCAGGCATTTGGACGTCATATGATCGCCCAGGGCGGCGGCAAGATCGTCAATGTCGGCTCGCTGACCAGCCATATCGGCTTGCCCGGCCGGGTCGCTTATACCGCCAGCAAGGGGGGTGTGCTTTTGCTGACCCGAACGCTGGCCGTGGAATGGGCGAAACACGGCGTCAATGTCAATGCCATCGGCCCCGGCTACTTCCGTACCGAAATGAATACCGCGCTGTTCGACAATAAAGAATGGGTCGACAATGTGATGCGCTACATACCTATGAAACGCGAAGGTCTGCCGCCGGATCTGGAAGGAACCGCACTTTACCTGTGCAGCCGGGCATCGGACTATATGACAGGCCAAATCCTCTACGTCGATGGCGGTTTTCTTGCCGGCGCCGAAGTCTAGGCTCCGCTGAACATCAAAGCCGCACGGCCAATAATAATAATGATCTAGAAAAAAGCGTGAACAACAATCATTAATTACTAAATTCAACGGGAGGAAAAAATGAAAAAGTCAGCACTTCTTGCTACGTCGGCGGGTGTCTTGTTCTTGGCCGCCAATGTCGCCAACGCACAGGACACGTTTCGATTGACCATGGGGATGTCCGAGGCCCCCGACTCGCCGTCACATATGGCCGCCGAGCGCATCAGCGAACTCGCCGCCGAACGCAGCGACGGCCGTATCCAGATCGATGTCCACCCCGGCGGCGCGCTGGGATCGGTTTCGGCTATGATCGAGGGCACTACCACCGGCTCGATCGACCTCTATTGGGGCGGCATTTCCTGGTATGAAAACTTCGACCCCGATTTCAAGATTTTCTCGATCGGATGGGGATTCCAGAACGAAGACCACATGCTTCGGTTCATGGAGACTGACCGATTCGGCGAAATGCAGGAAAATCTCCGAGAGACCCGCAATCTGCGCATGATTGCCAATCATGGCTTGCGCTCGCCCCGTCGTTTGATCTGCACGGTGCGTGTCGAAAGTCCAGACGACCTTAACGGCGTCAGCGTCCGTGTTCCCGATCAGCCGATCTACTTGCAAACCTGGGAAGCGGTTGGGGCCAGTCCTGTTCGGATCGATTATGGCGAGGCCTATCTTGCGCTTCAGCAAGGCATTGCCGACTGCGTTGAGAACCCGATCGAGGGTCTCTATGCCATGTCGTTCTACGAGCAGACCGACTACCTGATGTATACGGACCATCTGTTGAACCCGTATACGGTCGTCGTGAACGAGCAGACCTTCCAGTCGATGGACGAAGAATTGCAGGACATTCTTATTCAAGCTGCCCTCGACGGCAGTGAATACTATGTCAGCATTCGCGACGAAGAAGAAGCCATGGCGCTGGCCCAGATGGAAGAGGCCGGCATCGAGGTGATCCGCCCCGATTTGGCACCGTTCGCCGAACGCTCTCGCAATCTGGCCCGCGAACTTGAATCGCAAGGCGAATGGTCCGAAGGACTATTCGACTTCGTCTTCGATCTGGCCTCCGAAGGGTAGCCCGCACGCAAGGCCGCTAACGCCCGGTCCGGGAGAAGCAACTTCCGGATCGGGCGCAAAGCAAGCGGCCAGCACCGTTCCCCCATATCGGGCCCCGAATCGGAACGAAACGTCAGGGCAATCAATCGCGGAGTCGGCATCGTGAACGATGGGAAAATCGTCGGCGCGCTCGATTTGATTCTGCACCCTTTGCAGACCGTCGGGCAATGGATCCAGAAAGTTGAAGTCCTTCTGATCAGCGTGGCTGCAGGCTCATTGGTCATCGTGACCGGTTGGGGCGTGTTTTCCCGCTATATTCTCGGCAGCCCGCTTGCATGGCCGCCGGAATTCGGCGTCTACATCTATATTTGGATGTCTTATGTGGGCGCGGCCGTCGTTCTGCGACGCCGCAAACATATTTCGATCTCGTTCTTCGTCGACAACATGCCGTTCGTCGCACGGACGCTCGTGAATATCGCGGTACATCTGCTGGCGCTCTTCTTCTTCATCATCGTCATCCAATATTCCTGGCGCATCATGGGGCCGCAAATGACGCTCGAATTCGGGGCGTCGCTCAGATGGCCAAAGGCCTATCTGACGGCCAGCCTGTTCCTGGCCGCGTGCTCGATGGCGCTGTCATCCGTGCAGATTATCCTCGAAGACTTCCGGTCGATCCTAAGACCACCGGCCGATCCCAAAGAGCTCGAACCCGAGGCTGTCGTCAAGGGACTCTGAGCACGAATTCGCCGGTCGTTCGAACAATTGCGCGCTCATGGCAAGACCCCCCGTACCTCACCAGCGTGATGTGAGATGAAAAGGAACGGGCAGGCAGAGCCGCGCGGCAACTCCGAGGCAGAGAAATGGGTCTGGCGCTATTGATTGGAAGCCTGCTGGTCTTCATCGGTCTGAAAATGCCGATCGGACTGGCCTTGGCCGTCTCCTCAACGCTCTATCTGGTCTTTAGTGATCGAAACTTTTCGCTGACCATCATTCCAGAACGCATGATCGACGGGTTGGACAGCTATCCGTTTCTGGCCGTACCGTTCTTCATCATGGCCGCGCGGTTCATGAATTCAGCGGGCATCACACACCGGATCTTCGATTTCGCGCTCAGCCTGGTTGGGCATATCAAGGGCGGACTCGGGCACGTCAATATCGTGGCCAGCATGATCTTTTCCGGCATGTCGGGCGCGGCCGTGGCCGATACCGCCGGCCTCGGGCTGATCGAAATCAAGGCCATGATCAAGGAAGGCTATTCCCGCGCCATGGCAGCGGCGATCACGGCCGCCTCGGCGATCATCGGCCCGATTATTCCGCCCAGCATCACGCTGGTCATTTATGGCGTGCTGGCCGAGGTATCGGTTGGCCGGTTGTTCCTGGCGGGCCTTCTTCCGGGTCTCGTCATGGGCTTCGCGCTCATGTGCATGGTCTATTTCCTGGCCGCGTCGGGCCGTGAAGTCATGCCCACCCGGCCGCGCCAGAGTCTTTGCGAGATCTGGGTCTCGTTCAAGAAAGCGTTTTTCACCTTGCTGGCGCCGCTTATTCTGCTGGGCGGAATCGCCGGCGGCGTAGTGACTCCCACAGAGGCCGGGGTCATCGCCGTCATTTACGCCATTATCCTTGGCATCCTTTACCGCGAGATCATATTCCGGCATCTGCCGGGCATTCTGGGGGAAACCGCGGAACAGACCGCCGCCGTCATGTTCCTGCTGGCCGGGGCGACCATTTTCGGCTGGATCCTGACCGTCGAGCGTGTCCCCATGACGGTCACCGTCTTCATGCTGGGCCTGACCGACAATCCCTATATCATCCTGCTGTTGATCAATGTCCTGTTGCTCGGCTTGGGGATGTTCCTGAACTCGTCGACCATTCTGGTTCTGACGATCCCGGTCTTCAAGCCGATGATCATGGCGCTGGGCATCGATCCGGTCCATTTCGGAATCATCATGACCCTGAACGTGATGATCGGGATGCTGACACCGCCCCTTGGGGTCTGTTTGTACATCGCAGCCGACATTGCCGAAGCCCCGTTCGAGAAAGTCTTCAAAGCCGTAATCCCATTCTACATCCCGCTGATCGTCTGCTTGTTGCTGGTCACCTATTTCCCCGGCTGGGTACTGTTCCTCCCCAATCTGTTTCTCGGATAGCAACGGGCCTAAACGAAGGACCCAACGATGGAACACATTCGCCTCGGCCGACACGGCCCGACGGTCTCGCGGGTGGCGCTTGGTTGCCTTGCCTTTCAGCGCTGGATCAATGAGGACCAGTCGGCCCGGCTGATCGATACAGCACTCGATCACGGTATCACCCTGTTCGACACCGCCAACCAATACGGCCGCGGGGTCGATACCGGCGACTTCAATCAATGCGGCGAATCCGAAGCCACGCTGGGCCGGTTGATGAAGCATCGCCGCGAGCGCATCGTGCTGGCCACCAAATTCGCCAACCCGGTCGGTCCCGGTCCGAACGATCGCGGCGGCTCGCGTCTGCACATCATGCGGGCGGTCGAAGACAGCCTTCGCCGGCTGAAAACCGATCGGATCGACATCTACCAAATGCACCGGCCCGATCCCGCCACGCCGATGGAAGAAACGCTGGCTGCGCTGGAAAGCCTCGTCCAGCAAGGCAAAATTCTCTATCCCGCCTGCTCAAACCATATGGCATGGGAAATCGCCAAGGCCCACGGCATTGCGGAACGGCGGGGATTTTCGCCGCTGGTTTCGGTACAGCCGGAATACAATCTGGTCTCACGCACGGTCGAGCAAGAGTTGTTCCCGTTCTGCCAGCGGGAAGGCGTTGCCGTGCTGGTCTATAGCGCGTTGATGCGGGGCCTGTTCTCGGGGCAATACGACGAAAGCGCGATCAACGGGACCTATCCCGAAGGATCGCGCGCCAGCAAGGGCGAGAAACGCCTTCACCAGATGTTCACACCGCGTTGTTTCCGGGTGTTGCGCGCCGTCGAGGCGATCGCCCGCGATGTCGGCCGCCCGGTTGCCGAACTGGCCTTTGCCTGGACGCTGACCCACCCGGCGGTAACCTCGGTCATTGCCGGCGCGACCAAGCCCGCCGATATCGAAGGGGTGGTCCGAGCCGCCGGCCAAGGTATGGACGATGGCCTGCGCAAACGCATCACAGCCGCCGCCGAGGCGGCGTGGACCAACGAGGACGAGAGGATCTGAGATGGCCAAGGACAGGCTCAATCTGGGCATCATCGGAACCGGCCGGATCGGCCGCGCCCATCTGGCAGCCGCCGAAGACTTAAAGGACAAGGTCCGCGTCGTGGCGGTGACCAACCGCCGCCGGGAAAAAGCCGAAGCGGCCCGCGAGGTCACGGCAATCGACCGCATTCATGACGAGACCGAAAGCTTGCTGGCCGATCCGGATGTCGATGCCGTCATCATCTGCCTGCCCTTTGCCCTTCACCACGAAACCGCATTGGCGGCCATCCGGGCGGGCAAGCATGTGATGGTGGAAAAGCCGATGACGGCCACGGCCGATCAGGCCGCCGAAGTGGTCGCCGCCGCCAAGGACGCCGGGCGGACGGTCATGGTCGGCCAAAGCCGCCGGTTCAGCGATGCCGCCCGCAAGGCCCATGACCTGCGCCCGCGCATCGGCACGATCTTTCGGATGGTGACCAATTTCATGGTCCGTTTTGCCGAACCGCCGACCGACTGGTGGAGCGATACCGGTGAATTGATCATGCCGCTGCAGGGCAGCCACTATATCGATTTCGCCTTGTGGATGAAGGAAGAAGTGCCGGAGTCGGTGTTCTCGCGCACCCGGCGTTTCAACCCGGTCTTCGGCGCGTCGGACGAAGGCGATATCCTGATGGAATTCTCCGGCGCCGCATCGGCCTCGGTGCATTTGTCGCTGTCGACAAACCCCCATGTCCACGAAACCATTCTGGTGGGCACCGACGGGGTATTGAAGATGGCGGAATATGCCACCGGCGTTCCATTCGGCATCGGCACCAAACTTTGGTTGAATGACGAATTGATCCATTCCGGCGATCAAAGCCCCGGCCTTTACACCGTTCAACTGGCGGAATTTGCCGATGCCCTGAAGGAGGACCGGACACCCATCGCCGACGCGGCGTCGGTCCTGCCGGTCATGGACGTGCTGGAGGCCGCCGGTCGGTCGCAGACGTCCGGCAGCCTGGAAACCGTGCGCCGGCGCTCCTAACCTCTCCTGGCCACCGCCACCGCCGTCCCGGGTGCGGCGAGCGGTCAGGCGGTCTCGATCTGCTGGAGTTCTTCCTCCATCTGGGCCAATTCCTTGCCGCCGGCCATCATATCGGTGAGTTCTTCGCGTGTGATCTCGCCCCGCTTGTGGGTTCCCATGCTGCGCCCCCGATTGAGCAGCGTGAACCGATCACCAACCGCAAACGCATGATAGACGTTGTGGCTGATGAAGATGACGCCCAGACCGCGTTTGCGGGCCTGGGCGACATAGCGCAGAACCATCGAGGCTTGGCTGACCCCGAGCGCCGAGGTCGGCTCGTCCAGAATCAGCACCTTGGCGCCGAAATAAACCGCCCGCGCAATGGCGACGCATTGACGTTCACCACCGGATAGGGTTCCCACCGGCTGTTGCGGATCGCGCACGTCAATACCGATCTTGCGCATCTCCTCGCCCGCGACACGGTCGGCAAGCGCCCAGTCGATTCGCCGCATCGGCCCCCAGCCGACGGTCGGCTCACGGCCCATGAAGAAATTCCGCGTGATGCTCATCAACGGAATCATGGCCAGATCCTGAAACACCGTCGCAATGCCTTGATCGAGTGCATCGCGGGGCGACTGGAACTGAACCGACCGGCCATCCAGCCGCATGTCGCCCGAGGTCGGCTGGTGGACCCCGGCAAACACCTTGATCAATGTCGATTTCCCGGCGCCGTTGTCTCCCAGCAGGCAGTGCACTTCACCGGCACCGACCTGCATCGAGACGTCCCGGAGCGCGATAACCGAGCCAAAGCTCTTTGACACATTGACGACTTCCAGAAGGGGTGTGCCCGTGCTCATCCCCGTCCCTCCAAAGCCTTTCGCCGGATGTAATTGTTCGACATGACGGCCGCCAACAACATCCCGCCGAGGACCACCAAGAACCAGTCGGTTGGAATGCCGGTGTAGAAGATGCCGCGCTGGGTGATTCCGAAGATCAGCGCGCCCAGCATGGCGCCCACGGCCGATCCATATCCGCCGGTCAAGAGACACCCGCCGATGACAGCGGCGGCAATCGCCTCGAGCTCACGCAGAAGACCGCGCTGGGTGTCGGCAGAGCCGGCATCCAAAACCGTAATCACGGCGGCCAGGGTCGCGCCGGCGGCGGTCAGCATGAAGAGAACGATCTTAACGAAAGAAACCGGAACGCCGACATTGCGCGCGGCATTCTTGTCGCCGCCGGCGGCGTAGATCCAATTTCCAAATCGGGTGAACAAAAGCACATAGGTGGCGGCAGCGCCGAGAACCAGGAACCAGACGACGGAAATCGGCAGGCCGAACAGCGTCCCATGAAACAGCGGCACCAGCGGATCGCCCGCCATTTGGTCGCGAATGCCGCCGATTTGCGTCCGTCCGGTGATCTGCCGGGTCAGGCCGACGGTCAGGCCCCGCAGAATGAACAACCCGCCCAGTGTGACGATGAACGAGGGCAAGCCCGTCCAGATCACGATATACCCGTTCAGCAGGCCGACACCGATCGCGATCACGAAGGCGGACAGGATCGCAAACCACAAGGGCATTTCCAGGGTGACCGCAATGATGGCCACGGCCATGCCGGCAAAAGCGATCATTGATCCGACGGTAAGGTCGAATTCGCCGCCGATCATCAACAAGGCAACCGGCACCGCGACGATGCCCAGCAGTGCGGCCGCATTCAGAAAATTGATCACCCCCCGTTGGGAGAACATGCCGCTGTCGCCGGCCACGATTGCAAACACGGCCAAAACGGTGATGGCGCCCGCCATCGCGCCCAATTCCGGGCGATTGAGCAGCCTGCTGACCAATGATCGGTGCACGAGACGGTCATCCCCGCCCTGCTGCGGCGCCCCGTCGGCACCCGCCCCGCCAGTAGCGGCGTCACGCTCTGACATATCCGGTCACTCCTTGCAATCCACCAAGAACGGGGTAATTCACCGTGAACGGGCGATCGCCCCAAGGATTCCAGATGACGCCCCACTGGCCGCCGGTCGGCCGGTCCCTTGCGTTTCCGGCCTTCCGGCGCCAAGGCGCATCAGCGTCAGCGATAGCCTTCGGCAGACCAATCGCGAACAGCCGCGGCGTCGTCCTGTGTCACGAAACCAGGACCGGTGCGGACCACACCTGCGGGCATGACGCCATATTTGTTATATTCTTTGAGCAGCACGATCGGCAGATATCCCTGCAGATATTGCTGCTGATCGATGGCGAACGCCATTTCACCGCTTTCAACCGCATCAAGGATTTCCGGCGACAGGTCAAAGCTGCCAACGACCACATCATCGATCACGCCTTCTTGCCGCAGGGCGTCGAGGCTGGGATGCATACCGACCGGACCGACGGCCAGCAGGCCCTCCACATCCGGATTGCGTGTCAGATAGGCGACGACGGAATCCCGCACATCGGTCGGATCGGGCGCGACGGACAGCACCTCGACGTCGGCATCATCGCCCAATCCCTCCTGGAACCCTTCGCACCGCAGATCGAGCGCGACATTGCCGACTTCGTGATTGATGCAAATGGCGCTGGTCACACCGGCCGCCGCCATCCGCTCGCCACCGCCGACGCCGGCTTCATATTCGGTCTGCCCGACATGGGCCATGACGCCGTAATCCTGGAACACATCGGCGCCGGTATTCATCGAGATGACCGGAATCCCCTCGTCGATTGCTTCTTGGATCGTCCCGCCCAGCGCGTCGGCATCGGGTATCGTGACCACGATGCCGTCGGGATCGGCCGCGATCGCAGCGTCCAAGAGCTGGCGCATTTCGACCATATCGAACCGTTCCGGAGAGCGGTAGGTCACATTGACATCAAGCTCGGAGGCAGCCTCGTCCACACCGTTGACGACGACGGACCAGAATGGATCGGCCGCCGCGCCATGAGATACGACGATGAATTCCATATCGTCCGCCTGCGCGGCACCGCTGGCCACCAGAAGCGCGGCCCCGGCGGTCAGGCCCATCAGTCCTGTCTTCTTACGCATGCTCTCCTCCCTCGTCATTGCTGCAGCCCGGTCGGCGGGCCGCTTTGAACGAAAATAGCGACTTGCTTCAAAGACAGAATACACATTCCATTTTATCCATTCAAAGGCGGAATTACATGCCCCGATGGTCCAAGGCCCCATGCAATCCTCCCAGAGATGCGTCATGCCCGACCCATCCCGCTTCGCACCGGCAATGGACCCGGCAGCAATGATGCGGCAGAATGAAGCAGACAAGCATACGGAGGAAGGCCATGGCGACGGTATTTGACGACCTTGCGGGACGGCGGGTTCTGGTTACCGGGGCCAGCTCCGGCATCGGGGCGGCGGTCGCCCGCCTGTTGGCGGGACATGGCATGACGGTCGCCGTCCACTACAATACCGGCGCCGACGCTGCCGAGAAGATTGCCGAAGAGATCCGCGGATCGGGCGGCAGCGCCATTACCGTAGGCGCCGACATGCGCGATGCGCGCGCGGCCGCCGGGGCGGTCGATGACGCCGCCGGCCGGCTGGGCGGCCTGGATCTGCTGATCAACAATGCCGGCAGCCTGGTCGGACGCGTTGCCCTGGCGGACATCACGGACGAAACGCTCGACGCCCTGATCGATACCAATATCCGAAGTGTCGTCGCCTGCAGCCGGGCTGCGATTCCCCATCTTCGGCAATCCGCCGCCGGCAGCATCATCAACACCACATCCATTGCCGCCCGTAATGGCGGCGGACCCGGATCGGTGATCTATGCCTCGACCAAGGGGTTCGTATCGACGATGACGCGGGGCTTGGCCAAGGAATTGGCGCCCGATGGCATCCGGGTGAATGCCGTCGCTCCTGGTGTCATTCAGACCCCGCTTCACGACCGCTTCACGACGCCGGAACAACTCAGCGTCATCGGCCGATCGATTCCGATGAAGCGGCTGGGATCGGCCGAGGAATGCGCAGGGGCGTTTCTATGGCTCGCATCGCCGACCCTAAGCAGCTATGTCACCGGTCAGATTATCGAAGTGAACGGCGGACAGGTCATGCCGTGACTTGCAACGCGCCGACCCTTCGGACCATACTGCCTCCATGGAAACGCGGAAGCCCAAATGGAAAGACCGGGCGGCTTATTTCGAACCCTCGGCCGCACCGCCGGAACACCAATGCGACCACCCCGACTGCGAGGCCGAGGGGCGGTTTCGTGCGCCCAAATCCAGAAATCGGCTGTCGGAGTATCACTGGTTCTGCATCGACCATGTCCGCGAGTACAATGCCGGTTGGGACTATTGCGACGGCATGGACGAAGCCGAGATCGACGAAGCTTGGCGCCGCGATGTCACGTGGAATCGGCCGAGCTGGCCGTTCGGCACTGCCGGTTTCAACCCCCGCCCCCGTTCGGGCCAATACGGGTCGGACCAATACGGGTCGGGCCAATACGGATCAGCCGGGGGCGAGAATGCGGGCCGAAAATGGCAGGACCGCGATTGGCACGAACGCGAACAAGAGCTGCGCGCTGCTTTCGCCCGGGCCTTCGATGGCGACACGGGCCCACGTGCCGACGAGCGGCGCCGACGGGCCTGGACTGAAGCCGGCGAGAGTTTCGACCGAGCCGGCGGCGCGCGAACGCGGGCCCATGATCACGCTCTGTCCGTCCTTGATCTTGACTATCCCGTAGACTTCCCCACTGTCAAAGCCCGGTACAAGGCACTGGTAAAGGAACATCACCCTGATCGTCACGGCGGCTCGCGCAGCGCGGAAGAAAAACTAAAGGCCATCAACCTCGCTTATAGTACGCTCAAGGCAGCGATGGCATCGTAATCCTTGGCCGAATGCGATATTACCGACCCCGCGAACCGGAACGGCGGCCACATCGCAAATGACACCATACCCTGTACCGCATCCATGCGGCGCATTCCGACCGAGCGGCCGCCGCGCATTTCGTCATGCATAGCTGGCAATCTAAGCTTGGCTTGTCAGGCATTCGAGCCACATATTGCATAGCAATAGGTCCAGCCTATGGGGCCATCCTATAGGGCATGACGATACGCGATAAAGTCGGATCGGGATGTGACACGAAAGAGAGGTTTTTGATCGATGAGTGCGTTACCTGAAGGAAAGCCGGACACGACCGTATCCGTGCGCGAAGTTTTCGGTCTAGACAACGATATGAAGGTTCCGGCCTTCAGCCAGGGCAGCGATTATGTCCCCGATCTGGACGAAACCTATCAGTTCGACCACGAGACCACGATCGCGATCCTGGCGGGATTCGCCTTCAACCGGCGCGTCCTCATTCAGGGCTATCACGGCACCGGCAAATCGACCCATATCGAACAGGTCGCGGCAAGGCTGAACTGGCCCTGCGTTCGGGTCAATCTGGACAGCCATATCAGCCGGATCGATCTGATTGGCAAAGACGCCATCGTGCTGCGCGATGGCAAGCAGGTGACCGAGTACCGCGAGGGGATCCTTCCCTGGGCGCTCCAGAATCCGTGCGCCTTGGTCTTTGACGAATACGACGCCGGCCGGCCGGACGTTATGTTCGTGATCCAGCGTATTCTGGAAGCCGAAGGCAAGATGACCCTTCTGGACCAGAACAAGGTGATTCGCCCCGATCCGTCGTTCCGCCTGTTCGCCACGGCCAACACGGTCGGGCTTGGCGACACCACCGGGCTCTATCATGGGACGCAGCAGATCAACCAAGGCCAGATGGACCGTTGGAACATCGTCGCAACCTTGAACTATCTCGACGCCAAACACGAAGCCTCGGTCGTCCTGGCAAAAATGGCGAGCTATGACAACCCCAAGGGCCGGGAAACGGTCCAGGCGATGGTGCGTGTCGCCGATCTGACCCGGAATGCGTTTATCGGCGGCGATATCTCCACCGTTATGTCCCCCAGGACGGTTATCACCTGGGCCGAGAATGCCGAAATCTTCGGCGGCGATGTCGGTTTCGCGTTCAGAACCAGTTTTTTGAACAAGTGCGACGAAGCAGAGCGCCCCATCATTGCGGAATTCTATCAGCGCGCCTTCGATAAGGATCTGCCCGAAACGGCGTTCCCCGCACTTGCCAGCTAAGCACGGTGGCAGAGCGCTCTGGATCGGCAGCAGCGGGCTCATCGAGCGCCGTCCGGCATTTTATCGCAAGACGGCTTTTGCAGACCAAGGACGGATAACGGATGTCCAATAAGGAAAATCCAACCGAGATCTTCAAGAAGGCCACGGCGGCGACGGTCAAGGCCATGAGCCGCGCGTCGGAATTGTCGTTTCAATTCAGCAACGATCCCGCGGGTGTGTCGGGCACGAAGATCCGGCTGCCGCAACCGTCGCGCCTGCTCAACCCCGATGAAGCCGCGCGCATTCGCGGCGCGGCCGATGCGGTTGCGTTGCGCCTGCGTCATCACGACCGCAAGATCCACGCCGCAACCCAGCCCGACGGCGAAACCGCGCGCGAAGCCTTTGAGGCTTTGGAACAGGCACGCTGCGAAGCGGTCGGCAGTGCTCATATGTCCGGCATTCAGGCCAACTTGGCCGCGGCGCTGGACGAACGCTATCGCCGCCAAGGGCTTGACAAGGCGACCGAACAGGCGCAGGTGCCCATCTCTGAAGCCGTGCGCATGCTGGCGCGGGAAGCCATCACGGGCGAAGAACCGCCCGTGGCCGCCCGGGCCGCCGTCGATCTCTGGCGCCCCTTCGTCGAGGAGAAACTTGGCAACCGCATGCGCGATCTTTGCGGCATGGTCGATGATCAGGCCAGCTACGCCAACCGGGCCCGCGAATTGCTATCGGATCTCGATCTCGAACTCGGCAACGAAATCGACGGCTCCGACGACGATGACCGGGACGACGAGAACCAGGACCAACAAGACGACCAGATCGACCAAGGGCAACGCGAGGGCGAGGAGAGCACAGCGGAAGACCAAAACCCCGAGGGCGACCCTGACGGCTCGCAGGAAGAGCAAGAGCAACAGGGCCTGGATGAGGGCGACAGCGACGGCGACGACCAGACGGCCGTTCGCGAAAGCGAAGCGCCCGGCGAGCCCTTGGCTCAGGATCAGGATCGGATCAACGATCCCAGCCGCCAGCCCTATAGGCCGTTCACCACCAAATTCGATGAGGTTGTCGAGGCCGCAGATCTTTGCGACCCCGAAGAAATGACCCGGCTGCGCCAGATGCTGGACCAGCAGCTCCAGCATTTGCAAGGCGCAATCTCCCGCCTCGCCAACCGGCTTCAACGCCGATTGATGGCCCAGCAGCAGCGCAATTGGTCTTTCGATCTCGAAGAGGGCATGCTCGACGCCGCCCGGCTCTCGCGGGTCGTCATAAACCCCTTGACGCCCCTATCGTTCAAGCAAGAAAGCGATACGGAATTCCGCGACACCGTGGTCACCTTGCTGATCGACAATTCGGGCTCGATGCGGGGGCGGCCGATATCGATCGCCGCGATCAGCGCGGATATTCTTGCCCGCACATTGGAACGTTGCGGCGTGAAGGTCGAGATCCTCGGCTTCACGACCAAAGCGTGGAAGGGCGGCATGGCGCGGGAGAACTGGATCAAAGCCGGGAAACCGGTTTATCCGGGCCGGCTGAACGATCTGCGCCATATCGTTTATAAATCCGCCGATATCCCGTGGCGCCGCGCCCGCAAGAATCTGGGCCTGATGCTGCGTGAAGGCATCCTGAAAGAGAACATCGACGGCGAAGCCTTGTTGTGGGCCTTCAGCCGTCTGGCGATCCGTCCGGAACAGCGCAAGGTGATGATGGTCATCTCCGACGGCGCACCGGTGGACGACAGCACCCTTTCGGTCAATGCGGGCAACTATCTGGAAACGCACCTGAAATCGGTGATCAACTGGATCGAGCGGTCCAATCAGGTCGACCTTCTGGCCATCGGGATCGGGCACGACGTGACCCGGTATTATCGCCGCGCCGTCACCATCGTCGATGCCGAACAGCTCGGCGGCACCATGGTCGACAAATTGGCGGAACTGTTCGAGGAAGAGAACGGCCCAGCGAAATCGGGACGTGCCGGCCGCACCGCAGCCAATGCCGGTGTGCAGCCCCGGTCGCAACCCGGAAGCGGCCCCGCCGTCAAAGGTGGATCAATCAAGATTCGCTGAATTTTTGGGCTTGTCTGCGGCCGACGAGGTAATAGCCTCTCAGAATTGCGAATGCTTTTCATTTGCGTTTCATTGACAGCACCGCGATCGTAAGAGCTTTTGGGGCACCCCGCCTGCCGCCCTTTCCTCTTCCTGTCGTGTCATCGCCAAACCTCAGGCGGCGCTGCCGATCGGCGGCACCGCCTTTTTTTCGGACTGCAAAAGAAACCAGCACAGGTTCCTCTTGTATCGCCTTGACTTTGTCACGATGTCCTGGCTTAGCCTGTCGCCAAGATCGGCGTCGACGGTGACAGTCACCGTTCGGCGCCTAAACCTGCCAATTTAAGCGCCAGCGGGATCTGACAATGGACCTGAACGCAGTCAAGCGCTCCTATCGTCGATATGCACCGGTTTACGACTCGACCTTTCGCTGGCTCTTGGGCCAAAAGGGGCGAAGGCTGGCGGCAGAAATCGCCAATGAAGGCACTGGCCGAGTCCTGGAAATCGGCGTTGGAACCGGATTGACTCTTCCCTTCTATCGCCGTGATCTCGACGTAACCGGCATCGACATTTCACCGGAAATGTTGGATCGCGCCCGCGAACGCGCCGATCGCGAAGGCCTGACCCATGTCAAGGATCTGCAGGTCCAAGACATAAACGCACTTACTTTTCCCGATGAAAGCTTCGACACCATCATCGCTGCCTATGTGATGTCGGTCGTTCCGGATATCGATCAGGCCATGCGCGAAGTCGAACGGGTGACCAAGCCCGGCGGAACGATCGTGTTCGTCAACCATTTCAAATCCAAGGTCGGCGCCCGCGCTGCGATCGAAAATCGCATGGCGAAGTTCGCGGCCCAATTGGGTTGGCATCCGGATTTCGATTTTGACGAGATGATGAAATCGACCTCGCTCGAACTCGAAGAGCGCCGGGACGGTCTGCCACCGCTGGGACTTTTCTCGTTGGTGAAGTTGCGCAAACCGGCCTGAGATCCGGTACGGGCAGCCGAACACGCGCAAGCGTTATCCGCCACCCGAACGGCTCGCGGAATGAGGGTTGTTTCGCGATCGGATTCAGACCAATCCTAACAATCGACCCAATAAACCCATTGTGTTGTATACAACTCCATACGTAAGATGGTCATACAATCGTTAACACCGGGGTCGCCCGACGCTTTCCGAAACCGGTAAGCCGACGGCGGAACTGTGGTGCAATCCAGCCCACGCCCCCCGGTTTGTGAACAGGAGTGTATGACAATGAGATTTCGGGTCAGCCTATACCTATCTGCTGCCGTTCTTGGCCTATCAAGCATGGGAACGGCCGCAGCCAGCGACCACTGGCCATCCAGCCTGACAATCGGAACAGCGTCGGTCGGAGGCACCTACTATGTCTATGGCGGTGGTCTGGGGGCATTGATCTCCGACGAGACCGGCGTAACGGCCGATGCGGAAGTCACCGGCGGCCCATTCCAAAACGCACCACTATTGCAAGCTGGCGATATCGATATCGCGCTTGTGACAATGGGTCCGGCCTATGAGGCATGGATCGGCGAAAGTGAAATTGCGCCTGGCGTCGAACATACCGATATGCGGGCGCTCTTCCCGATGTTCCAAACGCCCTTCCATGCCGTCGCCCTTGGCGATAGCGGCATAGCCGGCATGGCGGATCTCGACGGCAGGCGCGTGGGCGTTGGCCCGGCCGGCAGTACAGGTGGCGGTTATTTCCCCCGCACGTTCGAGATTCTGGGTCTGGATGTCGAGCCGCAATTCGGCGGTGGCAGTGATCTCGGATCACAGGTTCGCGATGGCCTGATAGACGCCTTCGCCTTTGCCGCTGGCGCCCCCATCCCCGCCTTCGCCGAGGTCGAAGCCCAAACCGACGCGGTCATCTTTTCGTACAACCAGGACCAGATCGAAACACTCCTAGCCGAGCTGCCCTATATGGCGGAAGGCACGATCCCGGCCGATGCCTATACATCGCTGAGCGAAGACCTGGCGACGGTGGTTATGTGGAACTTTGCGGTCGGCCACCGCGATCTGCCCGAAGATCTGGCCTATGAGATCGTCAAGGCGGTTCACGAGAACCACGACCGGATGATGACGGTCCACGCAACCGCAGCGGAGACCGTGCCGGAAAACGCCGTGCATAACGACTTCGTCTACTGGCACCCTGGTGCCATCCGGTATTATTCCGAGATCGGCATCGATATTCCGGAGGATCTCTACCCGCCGGAATACGAAAACTAGTCAGCGATACGGGGGCGGTCAGCGGACCGCCCCCGCATTTGTGAATCATGCCGGCATTCCATGATCGAATGACTATGGTCTCATCCCTTTGAGGTTCCCCCATGAAACTGGCCCAACACGGACGCTACGACTATTCCGCCATATTCGACCGCCCGACTTATGAATGGCCCAATGGCAGCCGGTTGGCCGTCTATTTCGCGATCAATATCGAGCATTTTGAATTCGGCACTTTTCCGGGATCGGACTTCACCGCCGTCAACAATCCGCCCTATCATCGCGGCTATGCTTGGCGCGATTACGGCAACAGAATCGGTGTCTGGCGGCTGCTGCAACTGTTCGACGAATTGAAACTGCCTGTTGCGGTCAATCTCAACACATCGATCTACGAGCACTGCCCCCAGGTTCTGGAACCGTTCAGGAAGCGCGGCGACGAAATCGTCTGCCACGGCCGCACCAATTCCGAAAGGCAGGCCGAACTTGACGAGGCGGGCGAAACGCGGCTCATCAAGGAAGCCACCGAGGATTACAAGAAGCACGAAGGCAAACAGCCGGCCGGCTGGCTTGGCCCATGGATCTCTCAAAGCCCGGTCACCCCGGATCTGCTGAAAGAACACGGCTATAGCTATATGATGGACTGGCCGGTCGACGATCAGCCGATCTGGTTTAAGACCCGGTCCGGCCCCATTCTTTCGGTTCCTTATCCCAGCATGGAAATCAACGATTCACCGGCTTTCGTCTATCGGCGCGTCACCGAAGAGACCTTCTCCGATATGATCGTCGACGATTTCGACGAGCGGTTATATCAATCGGGCGACTACCCGCTCGTTTGCCCGATTGCCCTTCATACCTTCATCGTCGGCCAACCCTTGCGGCTGCGGCGGCTGCGGCGAGCGCTGGAACACATTGCGCGCTATCGCGACCGCATCTGGCTGACCCATCCGGGCGCAATCGCCAATCACGTGTCGGGCCTGCCGGCCGGCACCGTTCCGACGGTCTGACAAGGGTGATGGGCGAGCCCAGGGACGAAATGGGGGACGGAGGACGAGCGGACACATCCCCTCATGGAGGGGTATCCGACACGACCTTGGCCGAGCGCGTTGACCACTTGGCCCGCTGGCCTGCAGGTTTGGCGCCCGGCGGGAAATCCAGCCCCATCCCCGATGCCGCCCGATCGCGCGCCGCCATGATCGTCGCGGACGATGTCGGGGCTATGGCGGCCAGCACCCATGTCCACGAAGTCGTAGCCCTTCATCGGCTGGTTTCTGAGCGACCGGGCGAACCGGAAGCCCATCTGGTCGGCACCAACGGTCCGCCCGCGGTCCGGCGCGAGGAGGCCGCCTTTGCCAATGCCGTTGCGGCAAACTGGTGCGAATTGGACGAGGGCTATCGACCGATCGCCTGTCATGCGGGGCTTTACACCGTGCCCGCCGTGCTGGCCGAAGCCGAAGCCACCGGTGCGTCAGCCGCCATGGCTCTGGACGCCATCATCGTGGGATATGAAACGGCAACCCGTCTTGCCCGGTCCTTTGCGGGTCCGACGCTGATCGTGCATCCCCATGCCGGTTTGTCGGCGCTTGGGGCCGTGGCCGCCCTGGCTCATATGCGTGGTCTGCCCGGCGCGGATCGGGCGGCAGCCCTGGGAGCCGCGGCAACCCTGGCGGCGCCGGGGCCCTGGAGCCATGCCATGGGAGGGCTTCAGATCAGGAATGCCTGGGCCGGCCATGGCGCGGCCACCGCTTTTCGAGCCCTGACCGCCATTCAAGCCGGCATGAAGGGCGCACCGGCCGGTGTGGCCGAGGTTCTGCGCGACATCATGGGGTCGAGAGACGTCCACACCGTCGACTCTGCCGTCCTGACCGACGATTTGGGCACCCAATGGGCGGTTATGGACGGCTATCACAAGCTTTATGCCTGCTGCCAATATGCCCATGCGGCCGTCCATGCGACACTCACCATTCGCGCCGGACGAACGGACGACGATTGGCTGGCCGATATCGAAGCGATCGAGGTCGAAACCCACCCCCTGGCCCTGAAGCTGGGTAATCCAGCCCCGGACACCGATCTGGCCGCCCGGTTTTCCCTGCCGCATGCGGTTGCGGTGGCGCTGCTCACCGGCAAAGCGGATGCGGGCGCCTTCGCAGGTGACCGGTTAGCGAACCCGCTGATCGCGCGCCTTCGCCGACTGGTTCGACTCTCGCCCTTTATGCCTCTGCCGGCGGCGCCGATGGACCGGCCGGCCCGGGTCACCGTCGTGCTAAGCGGCGACCGACGAATCGACGCCCAATGCGACAGCGCACCTGGAAGCCCCGACTGCCCCTTGGACAAAGAGGCCGTGCTCAACAAGGCGCGATCGGCATTCGACGGTCGCCACGGACATGTGACCGACTGGCTGGGCCGGCTGGCCGAACTCGATCCTGAAACACTGGCCGCGCCAATCCCCAAGTTGGGCATACCGTCGCATTAACCTTCCAGAGGAGACCATCGGCGATGGCCTTATTCGACGCGATCTATCTGTCCGATGACATGGCCGCGATCTTTTCGCCCGAAGCCACCGCGCAAGCCTGGCTCGACGTCGAGGCCGCGCTGGCGCGGGCGCAAGCCGCCACAGGGATGATCCCGGCTACCGCCGCCGAAACCATCAGCCGCGAAGCCCATGCGGACCGGATCGACCTGACGGCGCTCGATGCCGATACACGGGAACTTGGCTGGCCGATTCTGGCCCTAGTTCGCCACCTGGCAAAACGATGCGGCGACGAGGCGGGCGGCTATGTCCATTGGGGCGCGACCACCCAGGACATCATGGATACCGGCCTCGTTCTGCAATTGCGATCCGCCTTTACGGTCATTGATGCCGATCTCGCTGAAATCCAGCGAACACTGATCGATCTGGCTGGACGCCATCGCTCGACCCTGATGGCGGGCCGGACCCATGGGCAGCATGCCTTGCCGGTGACTTTCGGGTTCAAGGCTGCGGTTTGGCTGGATGAGATCACCCGGCATCGGCAAAGGCTGGTCCAAAGCCGCCCCCGCATTCTGACGCTGCAGTTCGGCGGGGCGGTCGGCACCCTGGCCTCGCTGAACGACGATGGTCTGGCCGTCCGGGCCGCGCTGGCCCGTGAGCTCGACCTAAGCGAACCGGCCATAAGCTGGCATGTCGCGCGCGATACCCTGGCTGAAGCCTATGGGCTGGCCGCCGCCGCGGCGACGACGGCAGAGAAGATCGCCCAGGAGATCTGGCTGCTCATGAAGACCGAGGTTGGTGAACTGGCCGAACCCGCCCTGCCCGGGCGCGGCGGCAGCAGCACCATGCCGCAGAAGCGCAATCCCGTGACCTGCGAACTGGTCGCCACCTGTGCGGCCGCCGCCCGACGCGACGCCGCCGCGGCCATGGAGTCCATGCGCCATGATCACGAGCGTGGTATGGGTCCCGCCCACCAGGAATGGTATCTGACGCCCATGGCGATTCCACGCGCGGGAACGGCGCTGTCGCTGATCAAATCGGTTCTGGCCGATCTTATCGTCGATACCGACCGCATGCGCGCCAATCTCGACCTGACCCAGGGCCTGTTGCTTGCCGAAGCGGTGATGATGGTGCTGGCACGGCATGTCGGGCGGCAAAACGCCCATACCCTGATGAAAGACGTCTGCCAGTCTGCAATCGCCTCGGGCCGGTCCCTGCATGACGTCATGGCCGAAACCCCGGCGGTTACCGATGTCTTGACACCGGAAGCCCTGGCCGCGTGCCTCGACCCGGCCAATTATCTTGGAACCGCCGACGCCATGATCGACCAGGCGATCGAAAACGCCCGCCAAACTCTCGGTTAAACGGCGGCCATCATTCTTTCCCTTCAACAATCGCGAAAGCGTAACGTCCCATGCGGCTTGACCTGAAAGATCTCGATCCCGACCAGAAATACAAAGTGCTGTCCGGGGTCGTGCTCCCCCGCCCGATCGCGTTGATCACTACGGTTTCGACCGACGGCATCGTCAATGCGGCGCCGTACAGCTTCTTCAACGTGCTCAGCGACGATCCGCCCTTGGTGGCAATCGGGATCCAAAGCAAAAAGACCGGCGGCCCTAAGGACACGACAACCAATATTCGCAATACCGACGAATTCGTGGTCAATCTGGCCGATGACATTCATGCCTGGAACATGGTGATCTGCGGATCGGCGCTGCCCGAGGATGTCGACGAACTCCCCCTGGCGCGGTTTACCCCAACCCCGTCGACCCATGTCAAACCGCCGCGCATCACCGAATGCCCGGTCGCGCTGGAATGCCGGCGCTATATGATGCTGGAGCCCGGACAGCGCCGGACCATCGTTATGGGCGAAGTGCTGGCCGTCCATGTGCGCGACGACATGATCGACCGCGATAACCTGCGCGTGGATGGCGAGAAAATGGGCCTGATCGGCCGCCTGCACGGTCCCTATTACGCCAACACCCGCGACATCTATGCGATGGCCATTCCCAAGCCGGAAGACGTTCTTTCCGGAAAAGTTTTCGAAAACCCGCCCGAGGGACCGAAAAGGGGCTAGGAGACGGAATCGGGTGCGGCGGCTCTCCCGATCGGAGGCATGAGCCGGGTTCATCCGGCGCGTGTAGACCCCGGACAACGCATTCTGCGTTTCCGGGGATGAGGGAAGGTGTGGCAATTTCGACCCGCTCCAATTCCCGGGCGCTGCGCGGTACGAATTAACGCGCTTGCTGAAACCAGGTTCACCCGGAACGGGGCGCGGCAGCTATCCCGCCTCCGACGCGCATTTGATGCAGGTCGGAATGGTGGGGTCGACGGCCAGGCGTTTGGGCGCGATTTCTTCATCGCAAACGGTGCAAAAACCGTAACCGCCTTGGTCGATTCGGGCGATCGCCGACTGGACGCGCTGCACATCCACATTCCGGGCATTTTCCGAAGCCAGGGCCATGGCCTGCTGCTGCATGGCATCCATCCGCGACAACCGGCCGACGGTCGTTTGGTCCAGTTCCACCGGTTTGCGGTTGGCGGCCGTGTCGGCACTGGCGGTGCGCAAGAGATCCAGGCGCGCCACCAGCGATTGGCGCAGGGCTTTCAGGTCATCATCGCTCAGAGCCATCGCTCAACTCCGAAAAAGAAAAGGCGCAAAGGAAAGGGTGGAACTCCCCGATCCTTGCGCCTCGTCAGGTCCGCTATTCTTCCGGCGCCGACTATTCGGCAGCGTTGCGCATGGCCTCATCCGGCGTCCAGCGCAGGATCGGCTTGCGGGCCGCGGCCGTTTCGTCCAACCGGCGCAAGGGCGCGTAATACGGCGCTTCGGCGAAATACGCCTTGTCGCCGGCTTTTGCCCGTTCGGCCAGATAGTTCAGGGTATCGATAAACTGATCCAGCGTTTCCTTGCTTTCGCTTTCGGTCGGCTCGATCAGCATGGCGCCGTGAACGACCAGGGGGAAATACACCGTCATCGGGTGGAAACCCTCGTCGAGCATGGCCTTGGCGAAGTCCAGCGTGGTAACGCCCGTGCCCTTCAGGAACCGATCGTCGAACAGCGCTTCGTGCATGCACGGCCCGGCGAACGACGCCGTCATGCTACCCTTCAGACCGTTCATGACATAGTTGGCGCTGAGCACCGCATCTTCCGATGCTTGGCGCAGACCGTCGATGCCATGACTGAGCATATAGGACAGCGCCCGGACGAACATGCCCATTTGACCGTGGAAGCCCTTGAGTCGGCCAAAGCTGTTCTTCGTCTCGCCTTCGGCCGATTCCACCAGGTCATAGACATCGCCCTTGCGGACAACTACCGGATAGGGCGCGAACGGCGCCAGCGCCTCGGACAGGACCACCGGCCCCGACCCCGGACCACCGCCGCCATGAGGCGTGGAGAAGGTCTTGTGCAGGTTGATGTGCATCGCGTCGATGCCCAGATCACCCGGCCGGACCTTACCGACGATGGCGTTGAAGTTCGCGCCGTCGCAATAGAAGAACGCCCCGACTTCGTGCACCGCCTCGGCGATCCGGGCGATATCACGCTCGAACAAGCCGCAGGTGTTCGGATTGGTCAGCATGATCGCCGCGACATCGCGGTCGAGCATCTTGGTCAAGGCCTTCAGATCGACCCGGCCGGTATCGTCGACCGGAATGGTGTCGACCTTGTAGCCGAGCGACGCCGCCGTCGCCGGATTGGTGCCATGGGCACTTTCCGGCACCAGCACCCGCGTCCGGCTTTCGCCGCGATGTTCGATCGCCGAACGGATCGCCATCATGCCGCACAACTCGCCATGGGCGCCGGCGCCCGGCGTCATGGCGACGGCCGGCATGTTGGTCAGCGCCTTCAGCCATTCGGCCAGATCGTCGATCAAGGCCAACGCGCCCTGTACCGTTTCGATCGGTTGCATCGGATGAATGTCGGCCAGCCCGGGCAGCCGCGCGACCTTTTCGTTCAGGCGCGGGTTATGCTTCATCGTGCACGAGCCGAGATTGTACATCGTGCTGTCGATGCCCAGGTTCTTCTGGCTCAGCCGGGTGAAATGGCGCATGACCTCGGGCTCGGTCAGGCCCGGCAGGCCGACCGATTTCCGCCGCGGGACACCGCCCAATCTCGGTTCGCCGATATCGGGCACGTCGGGCAGGTCGACCCCGGTCGATCCGGCGCTGTCCTGCTCAAAAATCAAGGATTCCTGCAGCATCAGCGCGCGGTTGCCGGTATAGGTGCCGGCGATGCCGCCGAAACGGTCGCCATCCGGCCCGTCGACAGGGGCCGTCGGCCGGCCTTGTTTGTTCATACCGGTCATTGCAGTTCCTCCTTGAGCCCGTCGATGAGCGCGTCCATGTCGCCATCCGTGGTCATCTCGGTCACGGCGACCAAAAGGTCACCCGACAGAGCCGACTTGTCCGGATAGAAACGGCTGACCGGCACACCGGCCAGAATGTCGCGTTTGGCCAGGCGATCGACGATACCGGCGGCCGGCTTCGGCAACCTGACGGTGACCTCGTTGAAGAAGCCGCGGTTCAGCACCTTGACCCCCGGCAGCGCCGCGAGCCGGTCGACCAGTTGAACCGTACGGGCGTGGTTCAACTCGGCCAGTTTCAGCAGCCCGGCCTCGCCCAGCAGGCTGAGATGGACCGTGAAGGCCAACGCGCACAAGCCGCTATTGGTGCAAATGTTCGATGTCGCCTTTTCCCGGCGGATGTGCTGCTCGCGGGTCGACAGGGTCAGCACGAACCCGCGATTGCCCTCGGCATCGGTGGCCTGACCGCAGAGCCGGCCCGGCATCTGGCGTACGAATTTCTGCCGCGTGGCGAACAGGCCGACATGGGGTCCGCCGAAGTTCAGCGAATTGCCGATCGATTGCCCTTCGGCAACAACGATATCGGCACCCATATCGCCCGGCGGGGTCAACAAGCCCAGCGACATGACTTCGGTTACGGCCACGATCAGCAACGCGCCCTTGGCGTGGCAAGCCTCGGCCAAGGCGGTCAGATCGCTCGGATGGCCGAACAGATCGGGGGTTTGAACCACGACGCACGAGGTCTTGTCGTCGATCATCGACGCCAGATCCTCGACATTTTCGGGGTCGGGCGGGCATTCGTCCAGCTTGAAGCCGATGAACCGCGCCAGGGTGCGGGTCGTCTCGGCGTAATGCGGATGCAGGCCGCCGCTGATCACCGCGCGATCGCGGCGGGTTATCCGATTGGCCATCAGCACGGCTTCGGCACAGGCCGTCGCTCCGTCATACATCGAGGCATTCGCCACATCCATCCCGGTCAGCAGCGCAACCTGGGTCTGGAACTCGAACAGATATTGCAGCGTGCCCTGGCTGACTTCAGGCTGATAGGGCGTGTACGAGGTCAGGAACTCGCCGCGCTGAATGATATAGTCCACGGTTGCCGGAACATGGTGCCGATAAGCGCCGGCGCCAAGAAAGAACGCGGACTCGCCGGCCGTCGTATTGTGTCCGGCATAATCGGCAAAAATACGTTCGACTTCCAGCTCGCCCTTATGGGTCGGCAGGCCGTCGATCCGGTCCTTGAGCAGCAGATCGGCCGGAACGTCGCGAAATAGGTCGTCGACGGTATCGACCCCGATGCTTTCCAGCATCGACGCCCGGTCCTGGTCGGTATGCGGCAGATAACGCATCAATCAAGCCCTTCCACGAAAGCTTCATAGGCCTTTTCATCCATCAGCGCATCGAGAGCGCCGGTGTCGGCAAGCCGGATTTTCATAAACCAGCCATCGCCGGTCGGGTCGGAATTGACCATCGAGGGATCGTCGGCAAGCGCGTCGTTCGCCTCGGTCACTTCACCCGCCACGGGCATATAGATTTCGCTGGCCGCTTTGACACTTTCGACGACGGCGGCTTCTGCACCCTTGTCGAGGGTCTTGCCGACTTCCGGCAATTCGACGAACACCACGTCGCCCAATTGTTTCTGGGCGAAATCGGTAATGCCGACAGTACCAATATCCCCGTCGACCTTGATCCATTCGTGATCTTCGGTGAAATATGTTTTGCTCATGGCTGAACCCTCTCCTGGTCGTTTTCATGCCTCTCCATACCCTGGAGAGAGTTTTTCAATTCTTGGAATTCTTGGAAACCGGGGCGCGGTAATAGTTTTGGGCAACGAAGGGCATGGCTGCGACAGCGGCCGGCATCGTTTTGCCGCGAACGACAAGGCCGATTTTGGTGCCGGGCGCCTCGCACCCTGCGGCGACATAACCCATCGCAACCGGCCCTTGGACCGTCGGCCCGAAGCCGCCCGATGTCACATGACCGATTTCGATACCGTTTTCATCGACCACGACCGCGCCTTCGCGCGCCGGGGCCCGCCCCTCGGGCTTGATGCCGACACGCCGCCGGGGTGCGCCGTCGCGCAATTGCTGTTGGATGACGGCCGCCCCGGGGAAACCGCCCTCTTCGCGCCGCCGCTTGCCGATCGACCACGCCAGATCGGCCTCGATCGGCGTCGTCACCGTATCGATATCGTGACCGTAAAGGCAAAGTCCCGCTTCCAGACGCAGGCTGTCACGCGCGCCCAGGCCGATCGGCTCAACCTCGGGCTGATCCAGCATCCGCTCGGCGATCGCAGCCGCTTTGTCGGTTGGGACCGAAACTTCGAATCCGTCCTCTCCGGTATAACCGCAGCGGCTGACCAGCACATCCACGCCGTCCAGAACCGTATCGCGGCAGGACATGAACGGCATTTTCGAGACGGCCTCACCCTCGGCGCCGCCGATCAGGCGTGACATGACCGCGGCGGCCTGCGGCCCCTGAAGGGCCAGCAATCCGCGATCGAGAACCTCGACCTCGTGGCCGGCCGGCAGACCGGCACGGATATGGGCGATGTCGGCGTCCTTGCAGGCCGCGTTGACCACCAAGAACAAATGGTCTTCGCGCCGCGTCACCATCAGATCGTCCAGGATCCCGCCCTGATCGTTCGTCAACTGCGTGTAGCGCATCCGGTCGGTCTTCAGCCCGGTGATATTGCCCGGCACCAGGGTTTCCATCGCCGATTCGGGTGACGGCCCGCGCAGGATCGCCTGGCCCATATGGGAAACGTCGAACAGACCCGCCGCATTGCGGGTGTGGGTGTGTTCCTTCATGATACCGGCCGGAAACTGAACCGGCATGTCATAGCCCGCGAACCCCACCATGCGGGCACCGGACCTACGATGGAGCTCATTCAGGGGAGTCGTTTTTAGGGAGGTCGTCTGGTCGGTCATCGTCTCAATCCTCGGACAGGGTCTGTTATCGACGGTGCCGCCACTGCGGTTCCATCCTAACGCCCCACTCTGTCCGAGACCTGAGAGATTCACGCAAGGCGCCAAGGGGCGCCCGTCGCTTACTCCTTCGGTGGGATGTGCCATTTTACGGCGCATCCGCTTTCCAGAGTGCCATACATGTCCCTGGCGGTCCGTTGGCCTGAGAGTTTCCGGGGCGGTTGCTCCTTCGGCGTCGACCAGCAATAAGGCGGTCGAACTCTCCCGCCAGGGCCTTGGCTATGAACGATAAGCATAAGGGTCGCAGCGTCGATGTCAACCGAATGCCGACGCATCACCCTTCGAACATCAATTAACTCAGTATGCAAGTTTTCCACTCAAAAATAAATCTTGGGCGCGGGCTCAATTTATAGTAAGGGTGTACGACGGTCTTCTACAACCCAAAAGACATGCCCCCATCAGCCACGGATACCTGCCACGGGAACGAGACAAGCGCGATGCTCAACAGGCTCAAGGTCTCGCAGAAGGTTCTGATCGCTCCTGCAGCGGTTCTGATCATCCTTCTTGCGTTCGCCGCACTCGCTTTCACAACAGTGCGCGACCAGCTCGCGACGACGAACCATTTCGTCGAAGAAACGCACGCCGCCAGCTTGGCTGCAGAAACCTTGGTCACCCATGTCTCCGACGCCCATGCCGACATCATGCGCTTGATGGTCTGGAACCGGATGAACCGGCCACGGGAAGATCTCGAGGGCTTGATGGAGGCGATCACAAACTCGTTGGAGCGCATCCCCGAGGCTCATGATGCCGTCGCCAACGTTGCCGGCCCGCCCTATCAGCAAAGTCTGTCCGACATGCGGGCGTCGATCGAGGATTTTCGCTCGGTGGGCGCCAATGCCGCCAGCATGGCCCTGGTGAACCCGTCGCTGGCGGCTGCGGTCGTCACCAGAGCGACCGAGGGGTACAGCGAGCTCCGAACCGATATCGACGCCCTGCTGGACCAGTTGGGCCGCGACGCCGACGCAACGATCCAGGCAGCGGAAGAACGCGCCTCGCTGATGCAAATGCTGCTGATCGCCTGCATTCTGATCGCTATTGTCGGCTCGACGATCGTCACCCTCGCCATTGGGCGCCATATCACCAATGGCTTGCAAAGCGCTGTCGGCGCCATCGGGCGGCTTGCCGACGGCGATCTCGATGCCAAGATCCCCAACGCGGAACGGCCCGACGAGTTGGGCGACATAAGCCGAGGTCTTGTCCTTTTCCGTCGAAAGCTGCGCGAACGCACCCAAGAAGAAGCCGAGACCCGTCAGCGCGAAGAGTCGGCGGCACAGTCGGCACTTCTCGGCGATCTGGCCGACAGATTCGAATCAAGTGTCACCCAGGTCGTGGAAACCCTGGCCTCGAGTGCGACCGAACTGGGCCACGCGGCGGACAGCATGTCGGATATGGCCACCCGGTCATCGACTGGCGCGCGCGACGTCTTGGCGGCCACGGAAACCGCGGCAGGAGAGGCCGATCACATACGGGGCGGCGTCGCCGCCCTCAACAATGCCACCCGGGCAATTCTTGACCGCGCCACGGAATCCACCACTGTGGTAGCGCGCGCGGTTGATCGCGCCGAAGACACCAATGCGACGCTTGCCGAACTATCCGACGCCGCGCAACGGATTGGCGATGTCATCAAGCTGATCACCGAGATCGCCGAGCAAACCAACCTGCTGGCGCTGAACGCTACCATTGAATCGGCCCGCGCCGGAGAGGCCGGCCGCGGCTTTGCCGTGGTCGCACAGGAGGTGAAATCGCTGGCCAAACAAACCGCCGAGGCCACCGACGATATCCGCCGGCAGATCCAGGGCATCCAGACGGCGACCGCCGATTCGGTCGCCGCGATCAAGGGAGTCACGGCTGTCATCGGTGAGATCAGCACCGGCACCGACGCCATTCGGACCTCGGCCGAACAGCAAAACACAACGACCGACGAGATGACTGAAGCGATCGGACGTGTTGCCGACGCTGCCGAACGCGCCGCCACCGAAATGCGAACCGTCTTGACGGCGGTCGAGGAAACCAAGGATGTGGCCGAGCATGTCCAGCAATCGTCGCGCCATCTCAGCCAGGAGACCGAGACGCTGTCAGACGAATCCCGCCAGTTCATAAGCGGCATTCGAAACCAGAAAACGGACGCCGGCACCTGAGATCAAATCGCCGCATGCGCCCCGCTCGAATCTCGCCCGCCCAAGGCGACGGGTGGGGCCCTTTGACCGGACAGATCAATTGTTCTTCCAAGCCACGGGCAAATAGCATGTCACCGACAAGCGCCATTGCGGCGCCGGTGTCAGACGCACGCAGGCGCTAAAGCGGTCTCCTCGTCAGCCGGGTGATCATTCTGGGCATTCACCAAGCTGGGATACGGCCATCCCCGATTAGGAGCATCACCCCATGACATCACTGGTGTCGATGACCGCTTTCCCGACTGAATCGAAATCCACCACGTATTGGCGTAGCCGCCGGACAGCGGCGTGATCAGGGCTGGAAGCCGAGCAAGATCTGATAATTCATACCCGCTGCCGGGTTGGGTAATGGGATGACCTGACGCAACTGTTCGCGCTGGCTACCGGATGTCCCGTCAAACGAGACCTCGGTCCGAAAGACCCTTTTGTTCAAAATTTGCTCTTGGGGGTCCACCACGGCCACAAAATAGGACACCTCAGCCGCGCTGCCGGAACCGGTTTCGCGCTGCCCGGCAATCACCGCGTCGACATCGATCGTCACATCGTTGGCGGAATAGGCACACTCACCGGAAAGCGATTGGATCGCCACCACGGCCGAACCGCCATCGGCGGTCGTCGTGTCCATGCGCTCGACCTGGCGCAGCACCGATACCTCGGGACAGCCCCGGACGGCCATCATCTCGTCCGTCTCCGACCCCGCGCAGGCCGTCAAAACCAGGGCAAGCGGGACGGCAAAGGTCGATATGCGCAGCGCGGGATGGTCGCACGACCGAATGTGGGGTTTCTTCATGACAGACCGTGTATTAGGTTCCGGGAAGCAGGTTCTGGTTATCAAATTCTGGCCACCGGTTTCGATAGAACCGATTTCATGATGGGGACTTTAGGCAATGGACACGGTCGACACAAGCGTTCCCGCCGCCCAGGGCGGCTCGTCCGGATCTGCACGCCCCCTGACTATCCTTTTGGCAGCGCCGCGCGGCTTCTGCGCCGGTGTGGACCGGGCCATCGACATCGTGGAGCGGGCGATCGCCAAATTCGGCACGCCGGTCTATGTGCGCCATGAGATCGTTCACAACCGTTATGTCGTCGAAACGCTCGAATCCAAAGGGGCGGTCTTCGTCGACGAGTTGGACGAAATTCCGGCTGGCCACCACGATCGGCCGGTCATATTCTCGGCCCATGGCGTTCCCAAATCGGTTCCGGAAGACGCCAAGGCCCGGAACATGCTTTATATCGATGCCACCTGTCCGCTGGTCAGCAAGGTCCACCGCGAGGCCGAACGGCATCATGCCGCAGGACGGCATGTCGTCCTGATCGGCCATGCCGGCCATCCGGAAGTGATCGGCACCATGGGCCAATTGCCGCCCGGATCGGTGACGCTGGTCGAGTCGAGCGCAGAGGCCGAGACGATCACCCTGCCGGCCGATCAGCCCCTGGCGTTCTGCACCCAAACGACCCTTTCGGTCGATGACACAAGCGATATCGTGGCTGCCCTCACCCGGCGTTTCCCGGATATCGCCGCCCCCCGGCGCGAAGACATCTGCTATGCGACCACCAACCGGCAGGAAGCCGTCAAGGCCATGGCCGACCGGTGCGACCTGACCTTGGTCGTCGGGGCGCCAAACTCGTCCAACTCCCGCCGACTGGTCGAAGTCGCGGAACGCGGCGGGTGCGAGCGGGCCTTCCTGGTCCAGCGGGCCACCGATATCGACTGGTCTTGGTTCGAGGGGGTCACCACCCTGGGCATCACGGCCGGGGCCTCGGCGCCGGAGATATTGGTCGATGAAGTCATCGAGGCCTGCCGGGCACGGTTCGCGGTCACCACCGAATCGATCACGACGGCGACCGAAGACGTGATTTTCCGGGTGCCGCCGATCGTCGGCGACACATCCGCTCGCGTGTCGTCGGACCGGAAGACCGGCCCTACAACCGCAACGCTGACAAGTCGTCCGGCCGACTCATGACGCGGTCACCAAATGGTTGTCTTTTTCGCAAGACCTACTCGGAATGACCGATAAACGTCTGACAACTCTTGATGACCTGGCCGCCGCCGGACTCATCGACCGCGACCGGATTCCGGCCCTGCAGAATATCGCTGAGCGGTATGCGACGGCCATCACGCCGGAAATGGCGGCATTGATCGACCCGGCCGATCCGAACGATCCGATTGCACGCCAGTTCATTCCCGACCCTGCCGAAGGCCGGACGATACCGGCCGAGCGGGCCGACCCGATCGGCGACGACGCCCATAGCCCGGTCCCCGGCGTGGTACACCGGTATCCCGACCGGGCGCTATTGAAGGTGGTCCATGCCTGCCCGGTCTATTGCCGATTCTGTTTTCGCCGTGAAAGCGTCGGCCCGGGCGGCGACCATCTTGCAGGCCCGACGCTCGACACGGCGATCAACTACATCCGCGAGACACCGGCCATTTGGGAGGTGATCCTGACCGGCGGCGATCCGCTCATGCTGTCGCCGCGCCGATTAGGCACCATCATCCGCACCCTGGCAGCGATCGACCACGTGGCCGTTATCCGCCTGCACAGCCGCGTGCCGGTCGTCAGTCCGGAACGGATCGACACGGCCATGGTCGATGCGCTGGCCGAAAGCGGGGGAGTCAATTCCGAGATCGGCGTCGGCGCCGCGGTCTGGGTCGGCATCCACACCAACCATCCGCGCGAATTGACCTCGAACGCCCGGGCTGCGATCGCCCGCATGGCCAATGCCGGGCTTGCCCTGGTCAGCCAGACCGTTCTGCTTCGGGACGTCAATGACGACCCGGCCGTGCTGGAGCGGCTGTTTCGACTGTTGGTCGCCAACCGGGTCAAACCTTATTATTTGCACC
>LFIK01000223.1_pt1 | contig 40842 bp, 36 predicted proteins | sample 643401 | NCBI WGS metagenome assembly LFIK01 (sample SAMN03777447, study PRJNA286221) | soda lake metagenome | biome: soda lake; feature: Kulunda steppe; material: water; isolation source: sample T5-Br brine of Lake Tanatar-5 | place: Russia: Kulunda steppe | collected 2010-07
TCTTATCCCTGGCCACGCAGTTGATCCGCGATACGCTGGGCGACTACCAGAAATCCCGCCAGCCGGCCGTCTTGCAAGCCGCAGGAACCCATTTCAGCCGAGTGACAAACGGCCGGTATCGCCGCGTCCTCCAGGACCCACAAAGCGACGGGGCCATTCTGGTGGAACCGGAAACCGGCCCGCCCCTCGGCCCCGATGCGCTAAGCCGCGGCACGGCGGAACAACTCTATCTCGCCATGCGGTTAGGCTTGGTGGCGGATTACGGTGCGCGTAGAGCGCGGCTGCCGGTGATCGTCGATGATGTTTTCGTCAATTTCGATCCCGAACGGGCCCGCGCCATGGCGCACGCGTTTCTCGACCTCTCGCCGGATCATCAAGTAATGATGTTCACCTGCCATCCATGGGTCGTGGAGACCTTCCACGCCATTGATCCCACGATCCGCGTCCTCACACTGCCAAGCGCAAGTGGACCGGAAATCGCCGCCTAAATGGACCCGGCCTCGACCATGTAATTGTTGGCGGTGCACATGGCGGCATCGTCGGATGCCAAGAACAGCACCATCCGCGCGAGATAAACCGGTTCCAGCAGATCGGGCAGGCATTGACGCTCCAAATGCTTTTCAAGGGCTTCAGGCGTGGCCCAAAGTTCCCGCTGGCGCTCGGTCATCACCCATCCCGGCACCACGGTGTTGACTCGGATACGATGGGGGCCGAGGTCTCGGGCGAAGGACCGGGTCATGCCGTGGACCGCCGCCTTGCTCGAGGTATAGACCGGCATGCCGCCGGCACCCTCCCACCAGGAATTCGAGCCGAAATTGATGATCGACCCCTTTCCGGCTTTGATCATGCCGGGGGCCACCGCCTGGATGGCGAAGAACATATGCCGGAGATTGGTCGCAATGCGCTCGTCGTAATAATCCGGCGTCACATCGCTCCATGGATGACGGTCGTCACGCGCCGCATTGTTGACCAACACGGTTGCCGGGCCGACCGCCTGCTCCAAGGCCGAAAAGGACGCCCTCAAGGCATCGATATCGCGAAGATCACATTGTTCGAACGCGATTCTCACGCCTTGCGCTTCGAGTTCGGCCTGCTTTGCGCGGCCCCGCTCGCCATCGATATCGATCATACCGACCCGCGCGCCCTGGGCCGCGAAGGCCTCGACGATCACTTTGCCGATGCCCGATGCGCCGCCGGTCACAAATACCGTAGCGTCCTTCAGGCTTGGATAGATGGCAAACGACATAGAAGCCCTCCTGTTCGTATTCGATTTGATGCGATCCTGCCAGACCGTCCTCAGCCGAGGAAGCACATACATTGCTAAGAAAATGAATGGCGGCAACTCATATTAACTCTTTTGTATGCGTTGATCGGCTATGATTATCGCACCAATTCAATTGTGCGTAATTCTATAACCAATCAAGAGGGCGGCGTGGCAGCGGAAACCATTGATGCACCGGCCAGCGACCCTGACCGCCGCGAGGCCATATTATCGGCGATCGGCGCCAATGCAGGCCGACTGCTTCAGGAAGGTGACTGGCACCCCGCAATTCGCGAAATCCTTGAACAACTCGGCCACGGAACGGGTGTCGACATTGTCCGGATCGAGCCGATCTCCCAAGCGGCCCGCGATTCGAACGAGCGGCTGATCTGGTCGGCCGAAAGCGGTTTGACCGCATTATCCGCGAACGACTGGCCAAAACACGACAGCCCCGTCAACTGGTCGGCGGTGATGGCCGATCAGATGATCCATGACTGGAGCATAGCGCTGAGAAGCGGAGAGGCGATCATCGGCCGGCGGGACCAGATGACACCCGAGCGGCAAGCCTGGATGACCGACCGGAATTTGGGCAGTCTATGCGCCATGCCGGTCATGGAATCCGGGCAGCTCTGGGGGGTGATCTCGTTCGAAAGCACCGACCCGACCGTCGATTGGCCGGATTCAGTGGTCGATGCCATTCAAACCGCCTGCGCCTTTGTCGGTGGCGCACTGACCCTGGCCGCCAGCCGGCGCGCGGTGATAATTGCGCGCCAACAGGCCGAAGACGCCAATCGCGCCAAGTCGGAATTCCTGGCCAATATGAGCCATGAGCTGCGAACCCCGCTGAACGCCATCATCGGATTTTCCGAACTGATCACGACAGAAGCGCTGGGCGCGTTCACCCGCGAGCTCTATTTCGATTATCTGCGTGATATTCACAGCAGTGCCCAGCATCTGCTGGAGATGATCAACGAGGTTCTCGACCTTAGCAAAGTCGAAGCCGGCCGTATGTCGGTCGAAACGGAAGCCGTCGGCGCCGCCGACATCATTCGAACCTGCCTGCGAATCGTCAAACCTCAAGCGGCGCAGCGCGACCTGACCATGATCGACAACGTTGCCGACGGCATCCCGCCATTGGCGGCGGATCCGCGCTTGCTGCGCCAGATGCTCTTGAACCTGATGTCCAACGCGATCAAGTTCACACCACGGGGAGGTGCCGTAACGATCGGGGCGCGGATGGCCGACCATAACGTGATACTTGATGTGCGTGACACCGGTATCGGGATGACCCCCGAAGAGGTGTCGATCGCCATGGAGCGGTTCGGCCGCGTAGCGACCACGGAGATATCCGCCGCCCCGGGTACGGGATTGGGATTGCCCCTGGTGCATGCCTACGCAGCAATTCAAAACGCAGCTATGGCCATCGACAGCCAACCGGGCGACGGCACCACGGTAACGCTGACCTTTCCGGCCGCCGAAATTTGACCGGTTTCCGGTCGCGGGCGGCGACAGAGACTTGACGTCGGAAATCCCCTTCAATAAGCCTTTCGTCATCGTGACTTCTGCCATGATACGGCGCGGCGAAAGTCAATGCCCGCGTCGGTGAGCAGGTTCGAACAAGAGAAACGGCTCATGGCCATACACGACATCAAAATCGTTCCCGACCCCGCGCTAAGGCAGGTCTGCGCACCGGTGACCGAGGTCGACGACACCATCCGGCGTCTGATGGATGATATGCTGGAGACCATGTACCATGCCCCGGGCATCGGTTTGGCAGCCCCGCAGATCGGCGTGGCGAAACGGGTCGTGGTCATGGACGTCTCGGAAAAGGATGAGGAGCCGGCGCCTCTCAGGCTCATCAACCCCGAGATTCTCTGGACATCCGAGGATCTGGTGACCGCGCAGGAGGGGTGCCTGTCCGTGCCGGAGCAATATGCCGAAGTCACACGCCCGGCCGATGTCAAAATCGCCTATCTGGATCAAACCGGCACGCGCCGGGAACTGCAGGCCGACGGCATTCTCGCCGTTTGCATTCAGCATGAAATCGATCATCTCGACGGCGTTCTCTTCACCGATCATCTGTCGACCCTGAAACGCAATATGATCATGCGCAAGGTCGCCAAATGGAAAAAGGGCCGCGCCGCGTGACGAAACGATTGCGGCTCGCCTTTATGGGGACGCCGGATTTCGCCGTCCCCAGCCTGATGTCTCTGGTCGACGCCGGACACGACATCGCTGCCGTCTATACCCAGCCGCCGCGTCCGGCCGGCCGCGGGCACAAGAACAAGCCGTCACCGGTGCACCGACAGGCCGACGCCCTGGGGCTGACGGTCCGCCATCCCGCTCGGTTGCGGGATCCTGACGATCAGACAGCCTTTGCCGACCTTGATCTGGATGCCGCTGTCGTCGCGGCCTATGGCCTGATCCTGCCGTCCCCCATATTGAATGCACCCCGTCTCGGCTGCATCAACGTTCATGCCAGCTTGCTTCCCCGGTGGCGTGGGGCGGCGCCAATCCATCGCGCGATCCTGGCCGGCGATACCGAAACCGGCGTCACGATCATGATGATGGCCAAAGGGCTGGATACGGGTGACATGATCACCTGGCAATCGGTGCCGATCACGCCGGACACCACGACCCCGGATCTTCACGACCAGCTTGCGGCCCTTGGGGCCCGTATGCTTCCCGGTGCTCTTGACGGGCTGGCAAGCGGAACATTGACGCCCACGGCACAGCCCGAAAGCGGCGTTACCTATGCCGACAAGATCGGCCGGGCCGAGGGGCGTATCGACTGGTCGAGTGCGGAATACGCCGACCGTCAGGTCCGTGCTCTGGCGCCCTTCCCCGGGGCCTGGTTCGAGCATGCGGGCGAGACCATCAAGCTTCACAAAGTCGCCCATTTGCCGAATGCAAAAATTGACGCCGCTCCGCCGGGCACGGTTCTTGATGATGATCTGACCGTCGCCTGCGGTGACGGCGCGGCCCTGCGCTTGCTGACCCTTCAGCGCCCGGGCCGGTCACCGACCGATGCGGCGGCATTCCTGCGCGGTTATCCGGGCGATCTGTCGCCGAACACGATACTCGGCACCCAATCCAAAACCGGCACCCCGTGACACGCTATAAGCTGACAATCGAATACGACGGCCGTGATTTCGTCGGATGGCAGCGTCAAGACAACGGATCGTCGATCCAGGGAGCACTGGAAGACGCGATCTATAAGTTTTGCGGCGAGCCGCGCTCGGTACAGGGTGCCGGACGGACCGATGCCGGTGTTCACGCCCTGGGACAGGTCGCGCATGTCGATATCGACCGGCCAAGCCGTCCCGACATCGTCCGTGACGCCGTGAACTATCATCTGAGGCCGGCATCGATCGCCGTGGTCGCTGCCGAGGCGGTGCCGGGCAGTTTCAACGCCCGAACATGGGCGCTGCAGCGGCGATACCTGTACCGCATCATCAACCGCCGGGCCCCGCTGGTAACCCAAAACGGCCGCGCATGGCGCGTTCAGGGAGAACTGGATTTGGCGGCGATGCGGGTCGGCGCGTCAGCGCTGATCGGCCATCACGACTTCACCAGTTTTCGGGCGGCGCAATGCCAGGCCAATTCGCCGCTTCGGACCATCGATGCCGTGCGCATCATTGCCGAAGACACCGACCCGCCCGGCCCCTTCGCGATCGCCCGGGCGGGAACCGAAATCATCGTCGAGGTCAAGGCCCGCTCTTTCTTGCAGAACCAGGTCCGCATCATCGTCGGCACCCTGGTCGAAATCGCCCAAGGCAAGAGAGACCCCGACAGCGTCGCCCGGGCGCTGGCGGCCCGCGACCGCAGTACCGCCGGCGTCACCGCCCCGGCGGACGGGCTCTATTTTGCCGATGTAACCTATCCAGCGTCGGGGCCGGCGACGTGATCGACGAACATGAGACCCGGATGGGTGCGCTACGCGCCGCCCTTATCGAGGGCGAGCAGAGCGGGCCCTCTCAGCCGTTCGACTTCGATCGTTTCCTTGAGAACAAGCGCAATTCGAAGCCGGAATGACCAGCTACCTGCTAACACCCACCGCCGTAGCCGATCTCGCCAGGCCGAACTCGGCATTCGTGACGCTTGCCAGGAACTTGCCGACGGCCGTCGGCAAGGATGCGCAATCGACGATATCCGCCCCGGCTACCAAAAGCTGGCCATAGGCGCATATCTTATTTTCCCGTATAATCGATAACGGAACAAATGAAGTGATCCGCATCCTTCATCAGCGGATGAAGGTTCCAAATCACCTTCCGGAATAGCGGGCTTCCTTGAAGACCGCCAAGTCCGACAGGATAGAACGGTAGCATAGGTGAAAGTTTATCCGCTCCAAGCGGGTGTCACGCCTCGGCACACCCTCCATATCCCTATTGTAAAGCATAGAGGGAGGGCTGGATGGACCCCACAAAGGATTGGGTTAAGGCTATCGCAGATGCGGCGTTCCGATTGGAATAGTCACAGGTTTGCTCGGGCCGATGTTTGTTTACTTGTTTGCTAACACCGGCAGGTTCGATGACAAGAAATATGGATCAGGAAGTGATTGATGCCAATTCGACCTAAAGGACAAGATTGCCCCGCTAACGTGATCGGCAATGCCGTGAACATCATGCGCATTGCTACTGGCGAGGAGGAAGACACCATCATTGACGATGGCAAAGCCCCTGCCGCCAGGGCTCTAGGCGCGAAGGGTGGGAAGAAGCGCTCCGAGAACATGAGACGCCCGAAAGGCCCGCTGACATTGACTTCACCATTGACCGAGGTAGACCCGCTCCAACACTTCAGCATGCATTCCACCGCCTTCGACACGGGGGCGTGACGGGACAGCCCTTCGCGCAGCCAGACCAAGAGATCGCCGGCAATTGGCCGCGCCAGCTCGCGGCGGACAGCAAGACGTTCCCGCTGAAAAGAATGCGTTGACGCTCTGCTTGATGACGAAACCTCCGCATGCGACCGCCCACGATTTGGAGGCTGTCAGGCAAGGCGTGACACACAGATTGGTAATGGGCGTCTTGCTCAAAGCGAGCGAATCACCTATTCACTAATCGTATCCCGATGATCGGGTTGAAAGACCTAGTCCCTAGGCGGGCTGTCCAGCGAACATTGACAAGTTCACCGCAGCCTAAATTTTGCCATCGCCGCTTAGCCCCATTCTCGCAGGGCTTTGTGCTTCTTGGACGACATCGAAATGCAGGTTACCTGGAAGAACATGGGCCGAGTCGCTACGATCGCTACGATTGCAACTTCTGCGATTAGTGCATTGACATATTTCGTGTTTCTAGAGATTCGTGTGCGCAATCTTGAGGCCCAAACACAGGCGATACTCACTATGCCGCCGCCCGGAAATAACGACCACACGTCAGTTGGCCAAGGCATTGAAGGAGCCTGTGGTGATCTGGCAATTCGTGCCGCCGAGCTTCGGGCCGAAGGGTCAGGCGTGTACTCGCTAGGCGTCGAGAGAATAATGGATAGATTAGGCTGTATGGACATAATTTCTAAATGAGACACGACCCAAGATCAGTCGGGTGTCGCTGAACGGCCGCCCCGACTCTCACCAGCTTTCTGGCGACGCAACGTTAGACCGAATTGCCGCTCCCGACCGTTTATGCCGTTCACATCTACGCCGAAGAGATCTATCCAGCGTCGGGGCCGGCGACATGATCGAAGCGGCCCTCAAGGGTCACCGGCTGGTCGCCCGTGGTTATCAACGAAAAAGTGCCGGAATAGGCGCCGTCGACCCGCTCAAGCACGAGTTCGCCGTCGACATCGTCGAAACTGTGGTCCGGCAGCATCAATCCGACGATCCCATCTCCACGGTTATTGCCGAAAGCATAGGTTCCTTCGTCGAAATCTGGTTCAAAGGCGAAATACACGTCCCGGCCAAATCTTAACGTGTAAGAATTGCCGCCTGTGTTCGCCCCGACGCTTACCAGATGCTCTGTTTCGCCATTGGCCGACATCGCGAACCGCGCCTCGGCTTGAGGCTGAAAGGCAAGTTGATTGACGGCGCCTGAAACCTCAACCGACGGCGCGTCATCGCCGCCACCGGAGAAGGCCTGGAATTCCCATAGCGCGCTGATTTGCTCGCCAATTTCCTCGATCTGAAGCGTGCCGGTGACGTTACGATTGAATTGCCAAGCATAGCCGTCACCGGCAAGCACGGCGACCGCCTCGTCATCGGCGGCATCGCGCGATGTTGCGATTCCATAAACTCCCGGTCCGACATCGACGGGCAACGCTAAACTGATCCAAGCCCGAACGACATCATCAGGATCGTCCTGATGCGTCGCGTCGGTGTAAATGCGCAAGGTATAAGGTCCGTCGGCGTTGCTGCCGTCGTTGGTCGGACGGAACCGGTCAACGGACGCCCCACCGTAGCGTTCATCGACATCGGTCGTGTATTCACCGGCATCGGTCACGGCCCCGGAAATCGACAGCCGCGACGCGCCGGGCTCAAGATCATCGGGTAGAGCGCCCAGCGTCTCGGCGGCTGAGTCGCCGCCGGCATCGCCGCTTTCGTTGTCATCGCCGCATCCTGACAACAGCAAGACGGACAAGATCGTTACGATCGGTGCGGCTGACAAGCTTCGTACCGTGCATCCCGGCTTCTTGGCCAAGAAGTGGCTGATCTTCATGTTAAGGGCTCTCCGCGCGCGACGCGGCCAATCAGCGCCTGATAGATGGCCGTCAGGGTTTCGATATCCGCGACGGTCGAGTGTTCGTTGACCTTGTGGATCGTGGCATTGTTCAAACCGAATTCGACCACGGGACAGGTATGCCGAATGAACCGGGCATCGGAACTGCCGCCCGACGTGCTATAGGCAGGCTGGCTGCCGGTCACGTCGGCGACCGATGACGCCACCAGATCGGTCAATGCCCCGGGCTCCGTCAAGAAATTCTCGCCGCTGACATGCCAACGAATGGCATAGTTCGGGTCGACCGCGTTCAAACGCTCAACGATCAGCGCCTGCAGCGACTGGCTGGTATGGCGGTCGTTGAATCGGGTATTGATCGTAGCGGTTATGCGCGGCGGCACGACATTGACCGTCGGGTTGCCGACATCGATCGTCACCAGTTGCAAGCTGGTAGGATCGAAATGGTCCGTGCCCGCATCGATCGGCTCGGCGGTCAGGGCATGCAGCAACCGGACCATCCGGTGCAGGGGATTTTCCTCGGACTTTGCATAGGCGGCATGGGCCTGGGGCCCCTCCACCGACAGAAAGCCCGACATCGACCCGCGGCGGCCGATTTTCATGGCATCGCCAATGTGCCCGGTATTCGTCGGTTCGCCGACAATACAGGCGTCGATCCGCTCGCCCCGATCGCGCAGCCAATCCAGCACCCGGCGGGTGCCATTGACGGCTGGGCCTTCCTCGTCGCCGGTGATCAACAGCGACAGCGAAAACCCATCAGGGACCCACCGGCCGTCGGGCCCGGATGCTGCTTCGGCCGTCCGGCCGATCGCGGCGATGTAGGCCGCGATCGCCCCCTTCATATCGACCGCACCGCGCCCATAAAGAACGCCGTCTTCGACCTTTGCCGCAAAGGGGGGATGGGTCCAATCGGCCTCGTTGCCCGGCGGCACGACATCGGTATGCCCGGCGAAGCAAAAATTGGGGCCAGCGGTCCCAAGACGGGCATACAGGTTTTCGATCGGCGGATCATCGGGCGCCCCCTCTGAACCACCAAGTGTCAGGCGATGGCAGGCAAAGCCAAGCGCCGACAGCGCCTTTTCGACGACCTCCATGGCACCCGCATCGGCCGGCGTCACGCTGGGGCATCTGATCAGATCACGGGCCAGATCGACGGGATCAGTTCGCGGTGCCATGGGTCGAGCTCACTTTTGAATTCCGGGATCAGTGCCGAAGCGTCAGTCGCGCAGCAACTCGTTGACGCTGGTCTTGGCGCGGGTCTGCTCGTCCACACGCTTGACGATCACGGCGCAATAGAGTGAGGGTCCCGGCGATCCGTCCGGCAGCGGTTTGCCCGGCATGGTTCCCGGCACGACAACCGAATATGCAGGCACCCGGCCCTGGAAGATTTCCCCCGTATGCCGGTCGATGATCCGGGTCGACGCGCCGATATAGACGCCCATGGACAGCACGGCACCCTCTTCGACGATCACCCCTTCGGCCACCTCGGACCGGGCGCCGATGAAGCAGCCGTCCTCGATGATGACCGGGCCGGCCTGCAGCGGTTCCAGCACGCCGCCGATTCCCGCACCGCCCGACAGATGGACGTTGCGGCCGATCTGCGCGCAGGAGCCGACCGTCGCCCAGGTATCGATCATGGTGCCGCTATCGACCCGCGCGCCGATATTGACGAAGCTGGGCATCAGCACGACGCTGGGAGCGATATAGGCCGAGCGCCGCACGACCGCCGTCGGCACCGCCCGGAATCCGGCCTTCTCGAAATCAGCCGCACCCCAGCCATCGAATTTCGACGGCACCTTGTCCCACCAAGCCGAACCGCCGGGGCCATTGCCCACCGTCGTCATCGGGCTTAGCCGGAATGACAGCAGCACGGCCTTTTTCAGCCATTGGTTCACGTGCCAGGTATCGCCGGATTTCTCCGCCACCCGGAATGTTCCGGCATCCAGGCCGGTCAGCGCGGCCTCGACCGCTTCTCGGGTTTCGCCTGCCGTGGTGACCGTGATCGTATCACGATGCTCCCAAGCGTTTTCGATGACCTGTTGAAGGGTGTCCGGCGTCATTTTGTGTCCGTGGAAATGGGCGTTAAGGGGAAACGGCGTCTACCATGATCAAGGCCCCGATCAAAGTCAATCACACCGGGATCGGGTCTACGGGTACCACCCGAGTGCGATCTCGTCGCGGATGCGCCCCTTGTGCGGCATTACTTTCAGACTGCCGATGACATCTTCAATCTCAACCAGCCTGCGAGCGGCGGCCTGAGGGCCGGCATAGTCCATAACCCAGCCTGCGATGGCATCAAGATCGCCCTCTACGGCTGGATGAAACAGTATGCGATAGGTCACCCGGTGCGCGCCGCCCGCAGCCGAGCACGCGCTGTGGCGAATGCCCCTTCCGCATCGACATAATCAGATATTGGTGTCTGGAGACGAGCCCGGATATCCTCGGCAATCGCACCGAGTGCCATATCTCGCTCCTCTTCATCGCGCACCATTTGCTCGATCGCAGCCGCCACGGCAGCACTTTGCGACGCAAATACCGCCTGGCCGACCTTGTCGGTCAGAAAGCGATGATGGCGGTCGGTGAAGCTAAGGGTCGTCTTGACGGTCATGCGAACCTCCAAAGTATGACTTGGTCATATACCACGCACGCAGCCGCACCGGCAAGACAGTCGAGCGGGCTGCGCGCGCCTCCAGCAAAGGGTATGGTTCACCGCTTTCGATATCCGGCACCGGCATGCATACTATGCCCCTTGCTTCCCAACCATCACCCGGATCACGGCAATCACAGGTTCAGCTCATGGCGACATTTTTCGACGGATTCCGCCTCGAAACGCGCGAGGTCAATGGACACCGGGTCCGGCTCAGGCGCGGCGGTTCGGGTCCGCCGCTGATCCTGCTGCACGGCAATCCGCAGACCCATGCCATGTGGCACGCCGTCGCGCCGTCGCTTTGCAAAGATTTCGAGGTGATCTGCCCGGATTTGCGCGGCTATGGCGGATCGTGGAAACCCGCGGCCAGCGCCGATCACGCCCCCTATGCCAAACGCGAGATGGCGGCCGATGTGGTCGCGCTGGCGGCCGAGTTGGGGCACGAGCGCTTTCGTCTGGCCGGCCACGATCGCGGCGGACGGGTTGCCCATCGGCTGGCCCTGGATCATCCCGACCGGGTCGAGCGGCTCGCCGTGCTCGATATCATCCCGACCCTGGAACATTTCGAGCGGGCCGACATGGCCTTCGCCATGGGCTATTATCATTGGTTCTGGCTGGCCCAGCCCCACCCGTTTCCTGAGACGTTGATCAATGCCGCGCCCGACGCCTGGTTCGCTGCCCACACATCGCGCGAACCCAAGCCGCCGGGGTTCTTCAATCCCGACGCCCTGGCGGATTATCTAGCGGCCGTGCACACGCCCGACATGATTACCGGCATGTGCGAGGATTACCGCGCCGCTGCGACCATCGATCTGGAACACGATCGTGCCAGCCGGGCCGATGGCCAAAAGATTCAATGTCCGATGCTTGTTTTGTGGGGCCGGAAGGGCAAGATCGAGCAATGGTACGACCCGCTGGCGGTCTGGTCCGGGTATTGCCGCGACAAGCCGACTGGTGCGGCTATCGACAGCGGACATTACCTTGCCGAAGAAGCGCCCAAGGAAACTTTGGCCCAGTTCAACCGGTTCTTTGGCTAAGCCAGCCTTTCAAAAATCCGCCGAACAAGGACAGACTTCATGGCGCAAGAGCCCAAACCCGTGAACCTCGCACTCCAAGGAGGCGGTGCCCATGGAGCCTTTACCTGGGGGGTGCTGGATTACATCCTGGAAGACGGCCGGCTGTCGATCGCCGGTGTTTCGGGCACTTCGGCCGGGGCGATGAATGCGGTCGCCTTGGCCGACGGGTTCACCCGCGACGGGCCTGAGGGTGCGCGCGCGGCCCTGACCCATTTCTGGCGCTCCATGAGCGAGGCCGGGTCCAACAGCCCGCTCAAGCGAACGCCGATCGACGTCTTCATGGGCAATTGGAGTCTCGACAACGCGCCCGCCTATCACGCCCTTGATGCGCTGTCCCGGGTGGCTTCGCCTTATCAACTCAATCCGATGAACGTCAATCCGCTGCGCGATCATATCGCCGAGACCATCGATTTCGCGACGGTCCGCAAATGCACGGCCTTCAAGCTGTTCATTTCGGCCACCGATGTCGAAACCGGCAAGGTCAAGATCTTTCCGCGCGAACATCTGACCGCCGACATGGTCATGGCGTCGGCCTGCCTGCCCCATATGTTCCAGGCGGTCGAAATCGACGGCGTTCCCTATTGGGATGGCGGCTATATGGGCAACCCGTCGCTGTTTCCGTTTCATGGCAAGACCGGCAGCGACGACTTGGTGGTCGTCCAGATCAACCCGATCGAGCGCAAGGGTGTGCCCAAGACGCCCCAGGAAATCAGAAACCGGGTTGACGAAATCGCCTTCAACAGCAGCCTGCTGAAAGAGCTGCGCGGGATCGAATTCGTCGACCGGCTCATTCGGCAGGGCAAGCTATCAACCGACGACTATCGGCAGGTTCGGGTGCATCTCATCGAAAACCAGGAATGCCTGAGACCGCTGGGCGCATCATCGAAGATGAATGTGGAATGGGCGTTCCTGTCCAAGCTGCACGATATCGGCCGCGACACCGCCGCCAATTGGCTCGACCGGCACTACGACGCGATCGGCCAAAACGGCACTGTCGACCTCAGATCGATGTTTCAAGGGGGCGTGTCTCAGCCGCGCAACCCGACCGACTGAAGCCATTCGGCCAAATCGGGGACGACATGGTGGATATGGGCTGTGTCGTCGGGTTGCGCCCAATCGGGGCCGCCGGCAACCCAAACCGTGGTCATGCCGAGTTGAAAGGGCACTTCGAGATTGCGCGCCATGTCTTCGACCATGGCCGCGCGCGCCGGATCGATGGCGAACCGGTCGATCAGGCGGCCATAGGGTTCGGGTGCCGGTTTGGGAATAAAATCGCTGCCGACGATATCCATGATCCCGTCGAACAGGTGATCGATGCCGATATGGGCCAGCACCCGTTCGGCATGACCGACCGACCCGTTGGTGAATACGACTTTACGCCCTGGCAAGACCTCCATGGCAGCGACGAGATCGTCCTGCGGCGGCAACACCGATAAGTCGATGTCATGAACGAAATCAAGAAAATCGCCGGCCGAAATGCCGTGATCGGTCATCAGCCCGCGCAGGGTCGTTCCGTGATCGCGAAACAGCCTCTTTTGTAATGACCGCGCCTCGTCGGCAGGCAGACCGAAACGGGTGGCGATGAATTCACCCATCCGCCGGTCCACCTGATCGAAAAGATTGGATGATGCCGGATAGAGCGTGTTGTCCAGGTCGAAGACCCAGGTTTCGATATGGTCAACCGATCGGGTCATACAGTCCTCGTTTCGTTTACCGTACAGGCCAAGTCCGGGCGCCATTGCCACCAAACCGTCGTTCATGGACAAAAATGTGCATCGTGCCCCGATGCTTAACACGACCTTCACTGAACGGCGATATTCAGAACATCGAGCGGCGCGATGCCGTGACAAGAGTGAGCGATCCGATTGTCACTGATTCGCGCCACGTCGGCGACGATAATTTCCAGGATGGCCCCGACCGTGTTCAAACGGCTCTTTGGCATGTCGACCCCACCAGACGATCCGCCGCCGGCCTCGGCGCCGCAAACCGCAATTCCCGTTCCCGCGTCCACTTCGGCCTCCAACGCTTTGAAACTCCACCCAATCGATGCCGTGGTCGACGGATATCCCGGGCCATCGATCCTGCTCGATGCCGATATGACGCCCATCCGCGTCGGCGCCGCCCTGACCGATCTCGGTCCCGGTCTGCTTGATGCGGAATGGGGCTGGGATTTGATCGCATGGGCGGGCGATGCCACGGCATCGGCGGGTACCGCGAACCATACCTCGACACTGGCGACGGATCGCGGGCCCACCATGATCGAATGGTCGGCCACGCTGCTGCCGGACGGATGCCGCCTTTTGCTTGGCCGGGACGTCACCCTGGAACGCCATTTGCGCCAAGCCCTGGCCGATTCCCGGCAACGGTTCCGCGATATGGTCGACATGGCCTGTGACTTTTCTTTCGAAACCGACACCCACGGGCAGCTCGTCTACATTTCGTCCGATGGGGCCATCGGCTATCCCGCGGATGCACTGGTGGGCGCGCATTTCGCCGTGCTTTTGGCGCATGAGGGAATGGAACGCACCGCCTTCGAAGCGCGCAGACCGGTGCGCAACGAACGCCAGACCCTGCTTCGGATCGATGGCAGTCCGGTGACTGCGGCTGTCTCCGCCCGCCCCCTTCACGACGACCAAGGTGAATGGGCTGGCGCGCGCGGCGTCGTCTTGCTGGTCGACCCGGCCCTGCTGCCGCTGCCGCCCGATGGGGCGCCCGGGGAGGCGTCCCCTGGCGCCGAGGACACCCCGTCGCCCTCCGAACGAATGGATGCCGAGCCCACGGATCCCGATCCGGCGGCCCGGGACGCAACCTGATCATGAGTCCCGCCGACCCCAATGATCGCGATGATGCACTACCGGCCTATGAGGTCGCCAAGCGCCGTGCGACCGCCAAATCGATTGAGCACCGCCGCGCATTGGCAACAGAGACGGGCGTTCCCCCGGAAATCCTGTACTTCCTGGCCCGTGACGCCGCTGCCGAAGTGCGTCTGGCCGTGTCCAAGAATCCCGACACCCCCCTCAAAGCCGATCTGCTTTTAACCGGCGACGACGACCCTGCCGTCTGCGCCGAGCTGGTCGGAAAAACACTCGCCCGCTTGGGACCCGGCGATACTGACAATCCGCCGCCGCTTGACCGGCTGGTCGTTGACATTCTTATGCAACTCGCCGCCGATCCGCGTCCCGACATCCGGACGCTTTTGGCGCGCGCGGCCAAGGAATGCCGCAACCTTCCGGCAAAGGTCGCCCTGGGACTGGCGCTCGACCGGGAAAGCAGTGTCGCCGGACCTATGGTCGAGCACAGCCCGGTTCTGACCGACGACGATCTGCTGGCGGTTCTGCGGGCCGGACCGCCGCCCGGCGTCACCGGTTCCCTGGCCCGCCGGACCGGTTTGTCGACCCGCGTCGCCGCCGGCGTTGCGGAAACCGGCGACGCCGACGCCATCGGCAGTTTGCTCGCCAATCAGTCCGCACAGATCCGGGAAGAGACGCTCGACGCCATTTTAGAAAAAGCACCGGACAACCCGGCTTGGCACCGGCCATTGGTCTATCGGCCGGCCCTGACCGGCAGCGCCATGCGAACCCTGTCCCAATTCGTTGCTGCCGGCCTGATCGAAGCCATGCGCAATCGCCCCGACATTGATCCGGAAACCGCCAACGCTCTTAGCGAAGTGTTGCGCACACGCCTCGCAACGGAGACTCATCCGCTCGATAAAGGGCCACCTCTGGATCTGGTTCAGCCCGTCCAGACACCGGCCCAAGCCCAGGCCAAACAGGGACCGGACCCGGATGCCGCCCGCCACCGTGCCGCTGATCTACACAAACGTGGGTTACTGACCAGTCAGGAAATCGACGAGGCCATCTTCGACGGCGACCGCCCGTTCGTCACGGCGGCGCTGGCGCTTTTGGCCGGGGTGCCGTTCGAGGCGGTCGCCGCCGCCCTCGATACCCGCAGCGTCAAGGCGATCGTCGCCCTGTGCTGGAAAGCCGGACTTCCCGTCGGCATCGCCGTCAAGGTGCAAACGCATATCGCCCGTGTCCAGCCGCCGGCGGTGCTGCATGCCCGCAACGGCACCGACTATCCGATGTCAGCGGCAAGCTTGCGCCGTCAACTCGAGTTTTTCGACCTCGATTGACAGCATCACGATCACCCGACCGAAATCCGATTTGTGGTGATCATGACATCCTCACAGCACTGGGCTATCGTCCGGGCAAAAGCTGCTCGACCAGACTGACCCAATACTCGGTCCCGAGCGTCAGCGCGCGGTCGTTGAAGTCAAATGACGGGTGATGAAGTTGGGCCGTCTCCTCGTCCGGCACCGCTGTCCCCATCCAGACATAAGAACCTGGTTTCTTGCGCAGCATAAAGGCGAAGTCCTCCGCCCCCATGACGGCCGGCGCGTTGGGCAAGATCTTGCCGCCACCGGCGACCCGGGCCGCAACATCGGCGGCGATTGCGGTCGAAGCCGGATCGTTGACCAGCGGCGGATAGCCGGTATGGAGGATCAATTCGACGCGCGCGCCGGTCATCGCCTCGACGCCGCGGCAGACCGACCCGATCGCGTCGCGAATGCGGGCGACGAGCCCTTCGTCATATGACCGTATGGTCCCGCGCAACGTGGCCGATGCCGGTATAACGTTATAGGCGTCACCGGCCTGAAACTGCGTGACCGTGATCACCGCTTCGGCATTCGATTCGATTCGGCGGCGGATCAGGGTTTCGAGTTGGTGATGCAATTCGCACCCGATGCCGATCGGATCAACGGCACTGTATGGCCGAGCCGCATGACCGCCCTTGCCGTGGATAACGATATCGAAGTCATCCACCGCCGCCATCGCCGGGCCGGCGCGCCAAGCCAGCGTTCCGAACGGATGATGGGGCGAGTTGTGCAAGCCCCAGACACTTTCGATCGGGAACGACTCGAACAGCCCGTCCTCGATCATCACATTGGCGCCACCGCCGTTTTCCTCGGCCGGCTGAAAAATGAAGCAGACGGTTCCCTTGAAATTGGGGTTTTCCGACAAATGACGCGCCGCGCCCAGCAGCATGGCCGTGTGCCCGTCATGGCCGCAGGCATGCATGACGCCATCACGGGTTGAGGCATGGGGCAAGCCCGTCTCTTCCTGGATCGGGAGGGCATCCATATCGGCCCGCAAACCGATTGTCGGCCCGTCCCCGCCCGCGCCCTGCAAGACACCGACCACGCCCGTTTTGGCCAAACCGCGATGAATTTCGATCCCCCATTCCGCCAGCCGCTCGGCGACGAAAGCGCTGGTGTGCAACTCATTGAACGCCAGTTCGGGATAGGCATGGAGGTGGCGCCGCCACTCGGTAAGGTCATCCTCCATGGCGGCGATGCTGTTTCTAACGGGCATAATCGATCCTGGTGATTGTAGTACTCCGAAAAGTATATCGGAGTTTTAAATTCGGGCGGCGTATTTTTCCATGGCGGCAATGATGGCGTCGCCCATGCCGTCGGCCCCCACCTGTGTCATGCCCTCGCCCATGATATCACCGGTACGCAATCCCTGGTTGAGTACATCCTGAACGGAATCCTCAACCACGCTGGCCGGCTCTGCCAGGTCGAAACTGTATCGCAGCATCATCGCAAAACTCAGAATCGTCGCGATCGGATTGGCCAGATTCTGACCGGCGATGTCGGGAGCCGATCCGTGGACCGGTTCGTAAAGAGCCTTGCGGCGGCCCTGCCCGTCGGCCTGACCCAAGGACGCCGACGGCAGCATGCCAAGGCTGCCGGTCAGCATGGCCGCCTCGTCCGACAACATATCCCCGAAGAGATTGTCGGTCACGATCACATCGAACTGCTTGGGGTTGCGAACAAGCTGCATGGCGCAGTTGTCGGCCAGCATATGCGCCAAGGTCACGTCTTGATAAGACTTTTGGTGAAGCGCCGTCACTTCTTCACGCCACAACCGGCCGCTCTCCATAACGTTCATTTTCTCGACGGAATGAACCAGATTGCCGCGTTTCCGGGCCAGGTCGAACGCGACAGCCGCCACCCGATGGATCTCGGAGGTCGTGTATACCTGAGTGTTGATACCCCGGCGCTGCCCGTCGGGCAGTGTTTCGATCCCGCGCGGCTCGCCGAAATAGACACCACCGGTCAGCTCGCGGACGATCATGATGTCGAGCCCCTCGACCACCTCGCGCTTAAGCGAGGAATGGTCCGCCAGCGCCGGAAACACGACAGCAGGCCGTAGATTGGCGAAAAGCTCCATTTCTTTGCGCAGGCGCAACAGGCCTGCTTCGGGGCGCACGTCGAAGGGCAGGCCGTCATATTGCGGTCCACCGACGGCGCCCAGCAATACCGCATCCGCCGCTTGAGCCTTTGCCATCGCGGCGTCGGTCAAGGGGACGCCGTGGGCATCGTAAGAACAACCGCCGACCAGGTCTTCTTCCACGGTGAAATTGACATCGCGATTGGTATTAAGCCAGTCGATCAATCGGCGGGTCTGGGTGATCACCTCGGGGCCGATCCCGTCACCCGGCAACATAAGGATGGTCTTCTTAACGGTCATGAGGCACTTCCTGGTGGCGTCGTTCGTTCAAATGCAGCCTTGCGTTCGGAGATCGGATGGCCCCGCGCATCAAAGTCCCTGGCAATTCAGAACCTGGGGGTCAGAGCCAGGGACGTTCCGTGGCCCGGCGAGCTTCGAACGCCTCGATATCCGGCGCGTTCTTCAAGGTCAGGCCGATGTCGTCCAGTCCGTTCAGCAGGCAATGACGGCGAAAATCGTCGGTCTCAAAGGCGATGGTACTGCCGTCGGGCCGCGTGATCGTCTTGGCCTCGAGATCCACGGTCAACGACTCGCCCCGTTCGGCATCGGCCATAAGGGCGGCCAGCGTGGCGTCGTCCTTTATCGCGATCGGCAAAATGCCGTTCTTGAAACAGTTATTGTAGAAAATATCGGCGAAACTCTTGGCGATCACGCAGCGCAGCCCGAAATCGTTGATCGCCCACGGCGCATGCTCGCGCGACGAACCGCAACCGAAATTGTCGCCCGCCACCAGGATTTTTGCTTGATCATAGGGCGGCGTATCGAGAACGAACGCAATCTTGTTGCCGTCGGCGTCATAGCGCAGTTCGTAAAACAGCCCGCGCGCAAGCCCCGAGCGCTTGATCGTCTTCAGGAACTGTTTGGGAATGATCATGTCGGTATCGACATTGTCCATGGGCATCGGCGCCGCAACGCCGGTAATCTGCTTGAAAGCTTCCATCCTGAAAAACCCCGATGTCTCTAGCGCTGCCACCCGAGCCAGCCTGATTGCCGCCCGCTGCCGGTCATGAGGCATTTGTGCCACACTCCGCGCCAACGCTTAAGGCCTTTTTTGTCTCCCCCCACACCAGACAATCGACCGACCGTCAAGCATGAAGGCCGCATCTTGACGCGGCGGACGGTTTGGACGATACCAGCACGGACGTGGGACCGGTCGGCTTTTATCGTGGCATACCGGCCCCGCGGGTCATCAAGGACAGGTTAAATGGACGTACCGAGTACACGTCCCCTCGGGGACAACGACCTAGACATCGAATCGACGGCCCCACGGGGCCCTCGCCGTCGGTCAGTCGACAGCCGGACGCGCACCCGCGGTTTGGAAATCTGATTCCACCGCGCTGCCTTCCGCCGCCGTCGCTTAATCGACGGCCGGAAGGAGGCGAAGAGTGACCTTCATAACATTGCGCGAGTTGCTCCAGGGCGGCAAAACCCCGGAAGATCTGCGGGCCGTTCAAGACTATGTCGAAGACGAGCATCCGGCCGATTTGGCCGAGGTGCTGGAGGATCTAACCGCCCAGGAAGCCTGGACCGTCTTGAAGGTCTTGCCGCCGGAAGTCCAAGCCGAGGTTTTCGGCCATCTCGACGCCACCTTCCAGGTCGAAATCGCGCATACGCTACGCCGCCGGGATTTGGCCGGCGTCGTATCGAACATGTCGGCCGACGAACGCGCCGATCTCTTCAACAATCTGTCGTCCGAACAGCAAGAAGCCCTGCTGCCCGCTTTGGCGCAGGCCGAGCGCGAGGATATCCGGCGGCTGTCGTCCTATGAAGAGGGCACGGCCGGATCGATCATGACCTCGGACTACGCCACGCTGACGCCCGACCTGACCGCCAGCGCGGCGATCGAGAAACTGCGCCGCGAAGCGCCGGACAAGGAAACCATCTATCAGGCCTATGTTCTCGACGGCGACCGGCGGTTGGTCGGTGCGGTCTCGCTTCAGGATCTCATCCTATCACGGGCGAACGCCAGAATCGCCGACATCATGGAGGATGAACCGGTCCACGCGACGGTCGACGATGCCCAAGAGGACGTTGCCCGGCTGGTCAGCCGCTATGATTTGATCGCCCTGCCGGTCCTGGATACCGATGGCCGACTCGTCGGAATCGTCACGCATGACGACGCCATGGATGTCGCCGAGCAGGAAATGACGGAAGACTTCCAGAAATTCGGGACGGTCGGCAAAATCACGGAAAGCCTGCGCGACGCCAGCGTCGGCCTGCTCTATCGCAAACGGGTGTTCTGGCTGGTGCTTCTCGTTTTCGGTAATCTGTTGTCGGGTGCGGGCATCGCCTATTTCGAGGAGACCATCGCCACCTATATCGCCCTGGTATTTTTCCTGCCGCTCCTGATCGCCAGTGCCGGCAATGCCGGATCGCAGTCCTCGACCCTGATGGTCCGGGCGATGGCAACCGGCGATGTCGAAGCCGGCGACTGGGCCCGGGTGCTAGGGCGCGAACTCCTCGTCGCCATTGCCCTTGGGGCGACCATGGCGGTCGCCATCGCGGGGATCGGCGTGTTCCGAGGTGGGCCCGAGATCGCCCTGGTCGTGTCCTCGACCATGATTCTGGTGGTGATACTGGGCAGCCTAATCGGCATTTCGCTGCCGTTCATCCTCAGCAAGCTGAATCTCGACCCGGCGACGGCCAGCGGCCCGCTCGTCACATCGATGGCCGATGCCTGCGGAGTGGTCGTCTATTTCTCGATCGCGACGCTCGTCCTGCCGTTGCCGCCGCCCGGGGCCGCATAGGAGGCTTGGCGGCTAAGGTTCCAAGGAGAACGCGACATGGCGGTGAATGCCCTGGGACAGCCATTTCTCGTCGACGATCGAAAGACGCTGATCCTCAAACCGCTTGCGCCACACATCGACCGGCGCGAAATTCAGACCGCCGGGCATGCGCCAGCCGCTGCGCAGCCCGTTCAAACCGTTGTCCAGGGTCCAGAGGAGCCATCGGCCGGGGGTGGTTCGATAGACCGACTCCGTCACGATCAGGCGTCGGCGGGCAACGCGCGCGGCCTCGGCCAAAACCCCGACCGGATCATTGCAGTGATGCAGCGTCAGCATCACCAGCACCGTATCGAACGCATCATCACGAAATGGAAACCGATCGCCGTCATAAAGTGCCAGCGGCAAACCGGTTCGATTGAGTGCAACCACATCGAGCAAAGCCACCGATAAGCCGGGATCGTCTTGGACGAGCGTTCGGCCGACCCAGCCTTCCGCCGCGCCGACCTCGAGAACGGTGCGACCGGCGACGAAGGGGGCGACGGCCCTGGCATTGATGACGGCCCGCCGCTCCAACGCCCGGTCGAGTTGTCGGCCGAACCGGCCTTTGGTCGTGGTCATCATCATCGCCCGCCCGGCGTTTCGGGCTTATCGCCAGACGCATTTTCCGCGGGCGCGTCGTCGGCCGGCAGTTCCTCCTGCAGCGCGCGCCGGGCAATGCGGGTGATATAGTATGTAACCGCCACGGCGGCGATCAGCCCGATTACCTGAATCGCCGTCTCCAGCCAACTCACATCCGGGTGTTCTCCGACCGCAGCGCGGGCGACGCCGCCGGCCAGCGAACCCAGATACACATAGACGATGGTGCCCGGCATCATACCGATCCAACTCGCCAACGCATAATGGGTGAAGGGGATCCGGGTCAGGCCATAGGCATAGTTGATGAGGTTGAACGGAAAAACAGGGCTAAGCCGGGTCAGAAAGACGATTTTCCAGCCCTGGCGGCCGACGGCACTGTCGATGGCGGTGAAGCGCGGGCTGTCGGCGACCTTGCGCGCCACCATGTCGCGGGCCAGGAAACGCCCGATCAGGAACGCCGCACAGGCGCCCACCGTGCTGCCCAGTGACACGACGACGAACCCGCCAGCCAGACCGAACAAGGCACCACCGCCGACGGTAAAGATGAATCCAGGCAGGAAAAGCACGGTAAACAGGACATACAACGCAAAGAACACGACATAGCCGACAAAGCCCAGCCCCTCGATCCAGGTCAGCAAGGCCACGGTGATGTCGCGGACCGGAAGGAACAGAATCGCCGCGCCGACAAGGGCGGCAACGACAACGGCGATCGCCGCTCTGGTCAGCAACCGATTATTGACGGAATATGCTGACATACGCGAACCCTCAGCCATTTACCAAACTCCTCGGATTTCGGCCACGGGACCGCAGCACGACACCCCCATATGTCCGCCCGCACGCTTTTGGTGTCAACGGCCGGGAGTATAGTGAAAACCGAGAGAATATGCGCAAACGCGCGGAGAGCCGGAAGGAACGCCACCCATGAACCTGCGCGCTGTCGAGACCTTCGTCACCCTGGCTCGGCTCGGAAACTTCCGGGCCGTGGCGGAAGCCATGAACACGACCCAGCCCGCCGTATCGGCCCGAATCAAGGGGTTGGAGACCGATTTGGGTGTGTCGCTTTTCGTCCGCGACAGCCGAGGCGTACGCCTGACCGCCGAAGGTGTCGCGGCTTTGGCCCAAGCCGAAACGATCCTGCGGGCCATGCGGGTGATGCGCGAACAGCCCTCCGGCGACGGCTCGTTCCGGGGCACAATCCGGATCGGCGCCATCGACGCCATCGTCCAGACCTGGCTGCCCCAACTGATCGATCGCATCCGATCGAAATACCCCGGAGTCGGGGTCGAGATCAGCAACGACACCAGCGCGCGCTTGGCCCGGCAACTGGACGCTGACGAAACCGATATCGCCTTTTCCATCCAACCCCTGTCCAGCGACCAGTTCGACAATACGCTGATCTGCCGATACGCCATGGGCTGGGTGGCCAGCCCCTCATTGGTCAGGCCGGGTCAGGCCCTGTCGGTCGCGGAACTCGCCCGCCTGCCCATGATCGTTTATCCCCCCGGCACGCCGCCGTTTCGGCTGATCGCGGAGTATTTCGGCCGGGCCTCGATGGTCAATGCGCCGGTCAACTCGTCGAACTCGCTGTCCAGTATGATCCGGCTGGTCCTTGACGGGCTGGGGATCGCCGCCATTCCACCGATCTGCGTCGAGCGCGAGATCCGCGAGGGGTCGCTGCTGGTGGTCCCGGTCGACAAGCCGTTTCCGCCGCTGCCCTTTTACGCAACCATCCGTTCCAGCCGCCATACGCCGCTGGCGGATGCCGTCCTGGCAGAAGCGGCCGAGATCGCCGCCCAATTCTCGATGCCCGGCCCCGGGACGCCTTCCAGCACCCCCATGGCCGGTACTTCCATGGCCAGTACTTCCATGGATTGAGCGCGCCCGTTATCGGCAATCCCCTGGTTCGATCAAATTCCTTTATGACTGCGATCGTATCAATCGATTAGACGGCGGCATATTCTGGCCTCACACTCGTTTCCATAATGTGCACCGGGCATTCATCCTGGTGACCGCCACAAATATCGGAGTCCGAGGATCGCGATGTCAGAGAAAATGCTGGAGATCACACTGGTCGAAGCCGGCGTCACCGCCAGGGCCACCATGTTCACCGATTTGGCCCCGGAAACCTGCCGCATCCTGGGCGAGGCGCTGTCCAAGCCGATCACGGTCAAAACGATCCACGCGATGTTCGCCGGGCCGGAGATCATGACCGGCCTGCCGCCGGAAGCGCAGACTTTCGATCCGACAGCCATACCCAACGAGAACCAGACCTGCTTTCCGGGGGCCGGCGAGATCCTGTGGTTTTACCAGGGCCGCAACGCCATGAAGGGGCTGCCCGACGAGCTTTGGGAAATCGGCATCTTCTACGGCACCGGCGGGCGCACCTTCGGCCCGTTGGGTTGGACGCCGGTCAACATCTTCGCGCAGATCACCGACGGGCTGGATGCGTTTGCCGAAGCAGCGGCCGCGACCAGAACCGAAGGGCTCAAAACCTTGCGAATTCAGGCCGTCTGAACCGGACATCGGTGTCCGATGACGGCATGTTCGAGGTACAATAGGGAGACAACGACGATGAAAAACCTGGCTTACGGACTTTCAACCGCCGCCCTGACGGTGGCGATGGCGGCAACGGCCGCCGCCCCGGCAATGGCGCAGGAAACCCTTGTCATCAACTCGTTCGGCGGCGCCTATGAAGAGGCCCATCGCGAACTGGTGATCGAACCGTTCGAAGAGATGTACGACGTCGAGGTGCAGGTCATCACGGCCTATTCGGCGGACATGCTGTCCCAACTTCGGGCGCAAGAGGGCAATCCCCAGTTCGACGTTGCCCACTTCTCCGGCGGGCAGGAATACACCGCCGCGGCGGAAGGCCTGTTGGTCCCGATCAGCCCCGACGAACTCGAAAACTATGACGACATGTATCCGTTCGCGGTCGAGGCTCTCGCCGATGGTGTCGGCCCGGTCTATTCGGTGGCAGCGGTCGGATTGCTTTACAACACCGAAGCCCTGGATACGCCGCCGACGAGCTGGCACGATCTTTGGGACGAAGCCTATGCCGACCATATCGTTCTGACCGACATCTCCAATACCTATGGCCTGCTCGGCCTGCTGATGGCCAACCAGGTGCGCGGCGGTGATCTCGACGATATCCAGCCCGGCCTCGACGCCTATGCCGAACTGCTCGATCACGCCTTCATCGTCCGGTCGTCGCCGGAGATCCAGCAGAACTTCGCCCAGAACGACGCCTGGATCGCCCCCTATGCCCAGGACTACGCCCATACCCTGCGCGAGGCCGACCTGCCGATCGAGTTCGTTCAACCCGAAGAGGGCTCACCGGCCGTCTTCATCACCGCGAATGTCGTCGCCGGCCGGGATAATACCGAGTTGGCCAAGAAATTCGTCGACTTCTCGCTCCGTGCCGAAGCACAAATCGGATGGGCCGAGGCGCTGCGCTATTCGCCGACCAACCGCACGGCCGAATTGCCCGACGAATTGGCAGCACAAGTGCTTTATGGCGAAGAAGCCATGTCGAATCTGGTTACCTTCGACCCGGAAGTGGTCAACGCGCGGCGCAGCGAATGGACCGACATGTGGAACCGCATGATCGCGCAATAGCTGACAGCCCGTAGCCGATCGGAACTGTAAGAGGACGATACCGACTGATGAGCGCCACCACCGGCAGACAATCCCGGCGCGAGGCCATGCTCCTGATTACGCCGGGGGTGGCGCTTTTGATTGGCGGGTTCCTGTTCCCCGCCTTTCAGATTCTGGCGATGGCTTTCGTGCCGACCGCCGAAGACGCCGGGATCTGGTCGAATTTCGGCCGGATCTTCGTCGACGGCTATTACCTGGGCGTGACCGAACGGACGTTGCGGCTTTCGGTGATCATCACCGCGATTACCATCGTGCTGGGCTTTCCGATCGCCTATATCATCGCCCGCAGCGGGCCGACGCTCAGGCTCGTGCTTTTGATCCTGACCGTGCTGCCGTTGATGACATCGGTCGTCATCCGAACCTTCGGATGGATCATCGTTCTGTCGCGCGGCGGCCCACTGACCGACATCCTCCACACTGCCGGGCTGGTCGGGCGGAACTTCTCGCTGCTCTACACCGAAACCGGCATCGTCCTGGCCATGGTGCAGGTATTGCTGCCGTTCATGGCGATCACGACGCTGGGCGCGATCGCGGCCATCGATACCCGTTTGGAGGAAGCCGCTCGAACCATGGGCTGCGGATTCTGGCGCAGCCTTTGGCATGTCGTTCTGCCGCTGTCGATACCGGGAATCGTGTCCGGCTCGCTGCTGGTTTTTGCCTTGTCGATCAGTTCCTTCGTCACGCCGTCGCTGGTCGGCGGTGTGCGCCTGCCGGTACTGGCATGGTCGATCTATCAGCAGGCAACCTCAACCCTCGACTGGCATTTCGCGGCCGCCCAGTCGGTGTTTCTGCTGTTGCTGGTCATGGTCATCATCATTCCCTATCTCGCCTTGATGCGGAGGAAGAATGGTTAACCGCGTTCCAGTCGGTGCCCGCATCACGGCCGTCATTCTGGGCGCGGCGATCATTTTTTTCATGCTCGCGCCGCTGGCGGTGGTGGTTGGGGCCTCGCTGACCGCCGGGCAATTCCTGGCCTTTCCGCCGCAAGGGCTGTCGCTGCGCTGGTATCAGGCGGTTTTGTCATCGCCGGCCTATCTCAACGCCGCCTGGACATCGCTGCAACTGGCGGTTTTGGTCATGATTGCGGCCACGGTCATCGGCACGCCGGTGGCGATCGCCCTGACCCGGCACCGCCTGCCCGGTGCACAGATCATCGCCGGGCTGTTCTTGTCGCCGTTGATCCTGCCGACGATCATTTTCGGCATTGGCATCCTGATCTTCTTTTCGGTCTATGCCGACGGCCCGTCGCTGACGGCGCTTTGGCTCGGCCACACCGTCATCACGCTGCCCTATGTCATCCGGACCGTGATCGCGGTTCTTGAAGACAGCGACCCGGCAGTCGAGGAAGCCGTCCGCACCATGGGGGCAAATTGGTGGCAGCGCTATTGGCACGGCATCCTGCCGCAATGCTATGGGGGGATGGCCGCCGGGGCGTTCTTTGCGTTCAACATTTCGTTCGACGAGGCGGTGATCGCGCTTTTCCTGCGCACGCCCGAGATTCAGACCCTGCCGCTGAAGATCTATTCCGAACTCGAATTCAGCCCCGACCCGTCAGTCGCCGCGGTTTCCAGCGTCATGATCGCCATGACCGTGATCCTGATCGTCATCATCGACCGGCTCCTCGGACTTGGCCGCGTAACCGGATAGGCTCTACTTTATGGCAAGCGTCACCATTCAATCCATCGACAAGCTTTTCGGAACGTTCCAAGCGCTGGAAGGCGTGACGCTGGACATCCCTGACGGGGCGTTCGTCTCGCTTCTGGGACCCAGCGGATGTGGCAAGACGACTCTGCTCAGGATCATCGCCGGGCTGGAAACCGCTAGCAGCGGCGATGTGATCATCGACGGCACCCCAGTCACCGGATTGGCCCCGGAACGCCGCGATCTTGCGATGATGTTCCAGTCCTATGCCCTCCTGCCTCATATGACCGTGCTGGAGAATGTGCGCTTTCCGTTGCGGATGCGCGGCGACGACGCTAAATCCGCCCAGTACGAGCGCGCCCGCGAGGCCCTCGACATGGTCAAGCTCGACCATCTGGCCGACCGTCTGCCGCGTCAGCTTTCCGGCGGGCAACAGCAGCGCGTCGCCCTGGCGCGGGCCATCGTCGCCCGGCCGCGCGTGCTTCTGCTCGATGAGCCGCTGTCCAATCTCGACGCCCGGCTGCGCGAGGATATGCAGATCGAATTGATCCGGCTGCACAAGACCCTGGGCTTCACGACCATCTTCGTGACCCACGACCAGGAAGAAGCGCTGTCGCTGTCGGACATGGTGGTGCTAATGAATGCCGGACGGATCGCGCAAAGCGGCACGCCGCGCGATCTTTACGCCACCCCCGGCAGCGTCTTCGCCGCCGATTTCATCGGCGCCGCCAACCTGATCGAAGCCGAGATCGAGCAGAAACCCTCCGGCTGGACCGCCCGGATCACACCGACCCTGGTTGTCGACATCGACGCCCCCGCAGACGGCCGGACCGGCCGCCGCCATATCGCCCTGCGCCAGGAAAGCGCGGCCTTTGCGGCCGAACAGCCGCCGGAAGGCAATAGCCTTGTCAGCGCGCCAGCCGTGCTGGACACGGCCGTCTTTCTGGGCGGCAAGAACCGGTACGTGACCCGCCTGGGCGCGCGGGGTGACGGGCCGGAACTCAAGATCCTAAGCCCGGCGGACCCGACAGCGCCGCCGCCCGAGCCGGGACCGGGATTCTTATCATGGCGCCGCGACGCGATCCGGATCGTCGATTGACGGATTCTTCCTATCGACGCGGACCTGTTGTGACGATCCGGTGCCCCATCCCCGGACGCGATGCAACATGCAATGTTGTTTCGCTGGTCCGGGGTCCCGATCCGCAGGAGCCCGGTTTTCGTGCCGCCCGCCGAGAGCCGCCGCACCCGATCCCGGCTCTGCGAAGCATCACTCCCGTGCTGCATCGCGTCCGGGAATTGGAGAGCGTGGGAGAGAAGCCGAGCGGATTTGCATCACTCGTCAGCGCCCACGAGGGTCCAGACCGAAGCATTCTGCAATACGCCACCCCAACGGTCGGTCAGCCCTGCCTCCAAGCGCAGGGCGTAATCCCCGCCCGGCTCGATCGGCGTCGTCGCCAGGATGCTGACCCGGTCGCGGTCAGCATGGTGAAACAGATCGGTCTCAATCTCAGCGCCCGTGGCATCGGTGATCCGGAGAAACTCCGTCAGGTGCGAGACCGGGATTTCGGTATCGAACAGCAGCTCAATTGGCTGACCGGCGATCAGCTTGGGGCCATCAGGCAAGCGGATCGCCGGTGGCGTCAAACCATTACTGCGATCAATCGCCCGTGTGGCGGTTGTGAAATGAAACCCGTCATGGGCAATAACGCGGATCGTCGGGTCCGGCCCGTCTTGCAGCGCAGAAAAGTCGATCTCCAGCCGAGAGTCCGATTGGCGATAGGACAGCAGACGCCATGGCGCCATGCCATCGGGGCTGTAGGCGACATCATACCGGAGTGGCGCTGCCCCCTCGGCCCGCCAATCTGCCGTGACCGTCCCGCTATTGTCCCTGACCGCCTCGCCGAGGTCGAGCCGTGGCGGGCCGCCCGGCGCGTCAAGCCAGGCCAGGATGCTGTCATGGTGCCGGATTACCAAGTGGGTCGCCCGCGTATCCGGCGTCAGGGAAAAGCGAAAATGCGGCCACCATGACGGATCATCGGGATCGATGGGGCCCTCGACCAGTTGCTGCAGCGCATGGGTCCGGCCGGTTTCCGGCTCCGAGATATCGAACCGGGTCGCGGCCAGAACGGCCTCGTCGGCACCGCGCAGCTCGGCCGTCAGAGGGCCTTCCCCGCGCAGTTCTTCTCCCGGCATCAGGGTTTCCAGCATTATCATGTCGCTGTTTGGGTCCATGCGGCCGGTCACCACGACGGCATCCTTTGGTGCCGGCGGTCCGGCATCGGTCTGGGTTTGCGGCGCAAGCTGCGCAAAACGGGTGATCGGGCTGGAAGGCGGGGCCGAGGCCCGCCACCCGCGTTCGATGGCGTTTTGCATCCAAAGGTACTCATCCATGGTCGGCATAACGGCATTAGAGGTCAGGATCTCGGGCCACATCAACGAAACAAGCCCCGACTCGTGTTCGGCGTTGCCTTCCTCGCGCGATTTGTTCCATCCTGACAAACCCGAGGGGGTCAGGCGAAACCCTTCGATTGCTGGCGTCCGCGCCTGGTTATGGGGCAGATTCATGACATGCCCGAATTCATGCAGCAGTGCGGTCGCGTATTGATCCGCGCCCAAATGGCCGTCCGCGTCCAGCGTAAGCACGACGACTCCGTTGTCGAAACCGCCAAAGCCGGTAAAGATAAAGTCCTTGGATTGGCTGACGGCACTGCCAACGGTCCGCTCTCCGAAAATACCCGGCGGCGCGAAAACGACCAGATAGTCGTCCCGGCCGCTGGTTTCCCGCAAGACCCGTTGGAAGAATCGCAATGCCGGCCCCAACCGCATCCGCGGCCGAAGCCTTTCCATAGCCTCCGCCATCTCGTCCGAATAGGTGTCGGTAGCATAGTCGAAAATCTCGCCGAACACGCCCGTCGGCAAGGATCGCAAGGCTGGCCCCACGCCCGTCTCCGATTGGCTCCCCGAGAAAAAGGCAAGAGACTCTCCGACATAGCCCATGGCCACCAGTTCGGGTTCGCGGGCAAAGTTGACGTAGATATCCAGGTTATTAAGGCTCAGACCCGAATATCGGCCCTGCGCATTGCGATAGGGCAGAAATTGCACCGCATAGTCTTCGGCCAGCGGAACCAGTGTTCGCATCAACTGCGCTTCGGCGTCTGGCATCCCATCGGCCCATGGGCCCAATTCGGCGACGGCATAATTGAATCTCAGCGTGCCGGGGTCGTGGTTCCAAACCTCGACATCTCTGCCCTCGACCTCTTCGGCATCTTCCAACGGGTCGGGAAACGGGTCGTACGGCTGCACACTGACCTCGATCCGGCCGCCATCGCTTTGGGTCGGCCGCCAGCCGAATGCGTTGATCGTATGCAGCGCCATCCGGCGATCTTCGGCTGAGAATTCGTCCTGACGATAGATGCGCACAACATCGGAGGGGAAGGGAGCCGTGTCGTACTGACCGCGCGTGCGCGGATGGTGACGATCGATCCCGATTTCCATTTCGAAATCGTCGGGCTGCCAGTCGGGGTGAATATGATCATGCGGCGCCCAATCGACATAGACCCGTGTCAATGTCGGCTTGCCCTGCACCAACGGGGCATCGCGCAGGGTCTGATAGGTATGGACCCGCAAAGGATCGGTCAGGCTTCCCGGCATGGGCAGCGCACCGGTTGCCGCGCCCGGAGCAAGCCGCTCCTGCGGGGGCTGTTCCGAAAGGTTCAGCAGGGTCGAAAACTGCCATACCTCGTCCCTGCGCAGTTGGCCGTTATCGTCGCGGGCGCGCACGCCGCCCGGCCCACCATCCAGCCGAAGCTCGTAGCGCACGCCGGACTCCAGAATACTGGGAAAGAACTCGAACCGATCAGCCGCGCGCTGGACAACATGGCCGGAAACTTCGATCTCGTTATTCTGCGGATCGCGGGTCGTCAGGGTGAACGCATCTTCGATGCTGTCAGGCTCGATCGGCCGGTTGAATGCAACCTCGATCCCGGGCGTCACATAGTTGACGTTCTCGCGGCCGTCGACGGGCCGACGCTCGACGACCTCAAGCGGTTCATATTCCAAACAATCGTCGGGGTCGGACTCCCAGGTATCGAGGTTGCAAATCCACCCGTCGACCCAGCCCAGCTTGCCCGACGGCTCGGTATAGCGGTAGCCTCGGTCGCGATGACTGCGAAGCTCGTCGACGCGCGCGGTAAAGAAAATGCGGAAAGTGTCGCCCCGCTGCCCGACCGTAACGTGGAGATTACTGGGCACATCGGTCTTTAAGTATTCGTCATGGTGTTCAACACAGCCGGTGTCCTCGGGCTGGAACATGTGGCAGACGAATGTCACCTCGAACACGCTTTTTGCCTGCGTGATCGGTGTACCCGCCGTAAACCCGCCAGGATCAGGCGGCAAAACAGCGCTCAGCGTAAAGGTATAGTCGCCGTCAGTATGCAGTTGCGCGTTGTAAAGCCGCAGCCCCATCGCGCCGGTGAAGGTTTCCGGATTGACTTGGCCCGTCGCGCCCATACCCTCGGTAAAGTTTATCACCTGCAGCGTACCGGTGCCGCTTAGTTGCTGCGACCAGTCGCCAGACACAGTGATGCCCCAGGCGATATCCACGAAGTCATAAGGCGTCGCCCCGAGTTCGAATTCGAACACCCCTTCAGGCAGCGTGCCGCGCATGTCGAGATCGAATACGTCGAACATCTGTTCGATGGGATTGCCGGTCGGATCCGGCATGGGGATCGGCTCGAACTCGCGGTCAAAAAAGTCGAATTCGTCTTCCGGGATTTCGATGGTGAGCTGCGCCGCTGCCGGTCCCGATGCCGCCCCGATTGCAGAAACCATCAGGGCCGCGAGCATCGCAGGCCTTACAATCCGGATGGGCATCTCACCCTCTCCCCGATCAGATGTTGTTGGGTTCCAGGCCTAGGGACCTTCGCGGGTCAGTTCGGTCGAGAACACGCCCTCGGCCGGTATGCATTCGTCGGACTCGGCGGCCTGCGACATGACAACGCTGAGCGGACAAAGGGTGGCTTCGAACCAGCCCTCGGCAAATCCGCTGTCATCCTCGTTGATATCAAGCTGTACGAATGAAACGGTCGCCTTCGTCCCGATCGCGTGTGACGACACGTGCAGGCCGGTATTCCCGCCGAAATCCTTCATGAAAGAGATGTCGGCGTCATGGGGGCGATCGAGAAGATCCTCCATATCGTCGGTCGAAAGGGGCGGCAGATCGATCGACAACACGCCCTGGCGAAGAATGCGCTCGGCATCGGGGTCGAATCCGACGATGCGCACCGTGATCTGATTGCCCCCGACACCCATGGCCTCCATCATGCCCGCCATCGGGTTCGGCCCGTCGCCGGACAGCTCTTCCATCATTTCCATGCGGGCAAGGAATTGTTCGCGCTGCTCTTCGGGCAATGCGGCCAGAGCGCCGCCCATCGGATCGTCGGCGGTGGAGTATTGCTGCCAAACCGCCGAGGCCAGGTCTTCGCCTTCCATAGGACCAGAAAGGGTCAGCCAGGATCGTTCCATGCCATCGACCAACCCGTCGATCGATCCCCGGACATCAACCGTTCGGGTATCCTGCGCCTGCGCCATCGAGCCGAGCATAAGCCCCGCAAATATGGGAATGGCGACTCGCGAAACGGTCGACTTGCGCAAAAGCGGACTCATGGCATCCTCACTGATTGAAGCGAATTCGAGCGAAGGTTTCATCCGCCCATTGCCGCATAACCAGTGCGAATGCACCTTCCACGGTCCGGCCGAACGTCGATGCGGACGGGTCACCCCATAGGGCTACCCGCACCGGAAGGCGAACGCAGGCATTCTTTTCGTTGTTATTGTATGCCCTTGGGGACAGTGTCAGGCAAACAGGCCTGCCAATCAAGGCCCGAATTCCCGCGTGGGTATAGGAATTCGGGACTTGGGCGCGTTCTCAGCGCGTTAGAGGCTTATACTTAATACGGTGGGGCTGATCGGCCTCGGCGCCGAGGCGGCGGCGGCGGTCGGCCTCGTAGTCTTCATAATTGCCTTCAAACCACACCACTTGGCTGTTGCCTTCAAAGGCCAGGATATGGGTCGCGATCCGGTCGAGGAACCAGCGATCGTGGCTGATGACAACCGCGCTGCCCGGAAAGTTCAAAAGCGCGTCTTCCAGGGCCCGCAGCGTGTCGACGTCAAGGTCGTTGGTCGGTTCGTCAAGCAGGAACAAGTTGGCGCCCGAGCGCAGCATCTTGGCCAGATGGACGCGGTTGCGCTCGCCGCCGGAAAGCTGACCGACCTTTTTCTGCTGGTCGCCGCCTTTGAAGTTGAACGCCCCGACATAGGCCCTTGATGGCATCTTGCGCTTGCCGAGATCGATCTCGTCATCGCCGCCGGAGATTTCCTCCCACACCGTCTTGTTGGCGTTGAGGCTGTCGCGGCTCTGGTCGACATAGCCCAGCTTCACGGTATCGCCGACATCGATCGATCCGCCATCGGGCTTGTCCTGACCGGTAATCATGCGGAACAAGGTCGTCTTACCGGCACCGTTGGGCCCGATAACGCCCACGATGCCGCCGCGCGGCAGATTGAACGACAGCCCCTCGAACAACAAACGATCCTCGAAGCCCTTGGACAGATCTTCGGCCAACAGCACCTTTTCGCCCAACCGTTCCGGCGTCGGGATCAGGATCTGGGCGCTGCCGGGAACCTGATCGCGCGACTGGGCAAGCAGGTCCTCATACGCATTGATGCGGGCCTTTTGCTTGGTCTGCCGTCCTTTGGCCCCCTGGCGAATCCAGTCAAGTTCCTGGTCCAGGGTCCGCTGGCGCGAGGCTTCGGACTTGGCTTCCTGTTCCAGGCGTTTGCGGCGCTTTTCCAGGTATTCCGAATAGTTGCCTTCATAGGGCAGCCCCCGGCCGCGGTCGAGTTCGAGAATCCAGCCCGTTACGTTATCCAGGAAGTACCGATCGTGGGTGATCATCACGACGGTGCCGTTGTATTCACGCAGGAACCGTTCGAGCCAAGTGATGCTTTCGGCATCCAAATGGTTGGTCGGTTCATCGAGCAGGATCATGTCCGGCTTTGACAGCAGCAACCGGCACAACGCCACGCGCCGCCGCTCACCACCGGAAAGAACCTGAACATTGCTGTCGCCCGGCGGGCAACGCAGCGCGTCCATGGCGATTTCGACCGTACGATCGAGATCCCAGGCATCGGCGGCGTCGATCTTTTCCTGCAGAACACCCTGCTCTTCGATCAGATCGTTCATTTCGTCGGGATCGGTGATCTCGGCGAATTTGAGCGAGACCTCTTCATAGCGCTTGACCAGATTATATATCTCGCCGAGCGCCTCCATGACGTTCTCGTGAACGGTCTTGGTTTCGTCGAGATGCGGCTCCTGCTGCAAGTAGCCCATCTTCACGCCGTCGGCGGCCCAGGCTTCGCCGCTGATTTCCTTGTCGATGCCGGCCATGATGCGCAACAGCGTCGATTTACCCGAGCCATTCGGGCCCAGCACGCCAATCTTCGCGCCCGGATAGAATTGCAGGTTGATATTATCCAAGACCTTTTTGCCGCCCGGATAGGTCTTGGAAACGTTGCTCATATGATAGATATACTGATACGCGGCCATAAGCGGCATTGCTCCGTCTTTTCAAGAGTACGACGGCAGCGTCGGCGGCGGCCCGGCCGCGCCCGTCTGCCCAATCTGACCCGCCTTTTACCTGATCATTGCCGCCATGGCGAGAGGGCATCGACGATGCATGCAAGCCCACGGTCTGCTATGTGATGGGATCATGGATATGAAAGAATTCGCCGGCAACGTTGCCGGGACCATCGTCGTCCTGATCCTTGTCGCCGCCGCCCTGGTCGCGGTCGGCTTTGCCATCGCCATGATTCCAGTGCTGCTGGTTGTGGCGCCGATGACGGTCGCCGCCGTGGCCATCGTCTTTTTGGTCGCCTGGATACGGCGGCGGCGCCAAGGTCGGAACCAGGGACGGCGATAGATCAGCCGACCCTGCCCGGCGTCATTTTGCGGTTTACTCTACCGTGATCGGCCGACGCACCAAGATCGCCCGATTCTCGAAATCGAAATACCGGATTTCGTACGATCCGGCAGCGTCGGGAACCGGCAATGCGACCGCCTCCCCGCCCGTCGCAGCAACGGCATCGAGCCATTGCATCGCCGGCATGTCAGGTTCGGCAATGGCAATGCGATCGCGATCGTTGCCCGGCCCGGACCATTCGATCTCGACCACGCCACCGGCACGCGCTGTCGGCGGCGCCTCCAATCTCGCCTCGACCCGATCCACCTCGAAGGTCGTCCGCGCGATCACCGTCTGGTCCGCCCCCAGGACATAAATCAGGTCATAGGGCCCTGTCTCTGACAGCGGATCGAAACGAATGTCGGCACCGTCCGACGGCACGGCCCGTTCGGCAATCGGCGACTCAGGCCCCGCCCCCATCGCCACGAGTAGAATGCGATCGTTACGGCGCGCGGGACCCTGCCAACCGACCGAGAACGGCGCTTCGGCAACCACGCCCTCCGGCGCGGTAATGTCGGCGGTCACGGCGACGATCTCGACCGGCGTGCTGGCCAGTGTCCGGCGCCCCTCGTTCAGCACATACCGCACTTCGTAAAAGCCCGGCTCCAATGGCGCCGTCAAAGCGCCGGAGTCGGCGCCGCCGACCCGCACAAAGCCGCCATAAACGCCTTCGTCGGCGCCAAGCGGCACGATCGTGACATAGTCGCGGTCATTGATTGCACCGTCCCAGGAAACCGTGAACGTCTCTCCGGCGACGGCCTCATCCGGCGCCGTGACCGACACCTCCTGCGTCACGACCTCCACCACCGTGCTCGCCATAGTCCGGCGCCCTTCGTTCAGAATATACCGCACGTCGTAAAAGCCCGGCTCCGAGGGTGCCGTCAAACTGCCCAAGCCGTCAGCGCCACCGACCCGTACAAAGCCGCCATAAACGCCTTCGTCAGCGTCGAGCGGCACGATCGTGACATAGTCGCGGTCATTGATTGCACCATCCCAGGAAACCGTGAACGTCGACCCGGTCGCCACCGATTCCGGCGCCGCAACCGACACATCCTGCGTCACGACCTCCACCGCCGTGCTGGCCATAGTCCGGCGCCCCTCATTCAGCAGATACCGCACTTCGTAAAAGCCCGGCTCCGCTGGTGCCGTCAAACTGCCCGAGCCGTCAGCGCCACCGACCCGTACAAAGCCGCCATAAACGCCTTCGTCAGCGTCGAGCGGCACGATCGTGACATAGTCGCGGTCATTGATTGCGCCATCCCAGGAAACCGTGAACGTCGATCCGGTCGCCACCGATTCCGGCGCCGTGACCGACACATCCTGTGTCACGACCTCCACCGTCGTGCTGGCCGCTGTCCGGCGCCCCTCATTCAGCAGATACCGCACTTCATAAAAGCCCGGCTCCGCTGGCGCCGTTAGCGTCCCCTCATCGTTGTCGCCGACCCGCACAAAACCGGCATAAACGCCCTGGTCGGCGTCGAGCGGCACGATTGTTACAAAGTCGCGCGGCTCAACGGCGTTTTCCCAACGAACGGTGAATACCGACCCAATGACCGCCGCTTCTGGCGCCTCAAGACCAACATTGGTGTCTGGCATTGCAGATTCGGGGTCGGGTTCCGGTTCCGGTTCGGGCTCTGGCTGGGGTTCGGGCTGGGGGTCGGGTTCCGGTTCGGGCTGAAATGCCTGTGCCGCCTGAACCAGCGCAGCACTCAATTCATCGGCGGTATCGGCGGTAAAGAAACGGCCGCCGGTATTGTCGGCGATGCATTGCAAATCGGAGGGTGCGGCAACGCCGGCGACATCAAATCCGACCACATGAACGCGGAAATCCACGCCCATCTCGGCGAGCTCGGCAGCAACGGCGCACGGATCCGCGTCACAGCTTTCGATGCCGTCGGAAATCAGAACGACGGTCGCAGCGCGCTCGGTAGATCGCATTTCTTCTGCCGCATGGCGCACGGCGTCCGATAGCGGCGTCATCCCGCGCGGCGTCAGTCCGTTTATCGCTTCGAGAAAGGTGTCGGGATCAAGCGGCCCCACCGGCAGGATCGTCTCGATATCGCTGCAGTCTCCGCTGCGGCGATGACCATAGGCTACCAGCCCGACGTCTGCCCCGCTGGCGACCCATTCGCCCACGGTCTCGGCCATGACACGCCGGGCGATCTCGATCTTCGATTCCCCATCGATCTGCCCCCACATACTGTTGGACGTGTCCCAGACAACTGTAACGTCCTCGGCCTGCGCAAACGCCGCCATTAATGCGGCGGCAAATCCCGCCCCAAGTGTCGTCACGCTATTCTTGAGTTTCATTCTTGCGTTCCTCGGATTTCGGCACTGACTGGTATGCAACAAGAGTATCCAACAATTCGCGCGACGCCAACTCGCCAGAGAAGATTAGGCCGATGACGATAAAAAATGCCACCGGCGATACCGAAACGATCTTGCCGTCAGCGCCCTTGTGTGTACCCTTCCGACAAGAATGACCCTTGGCATAACCGGCGGCGACGGAGTCTTCTGAACCGATGACAGTCCCCGAATCCGAACACTGGCACGTAACAAAATCCGGCGTGTCGTCGGCAGGCGGCGTTATCACCGCCCACCACCCGCTTGCCGCTCTGGCCGGCCGCGATGTATTGCGGGCAGGTGGCAGTGCCGTCGACGCGGCGATCGCGGCCGGTTTTGTCCTTGGCGTCGTCGAGCCGTGGATGAGCGGTATCGGCGGCGGCGGCGTCATGATGATCAGCCCGCCCGGTGCCGGCCAGCCGGTCGCCTTGGATGCGGCCATGGTATCGCCCGGAGCGCTCGACCCGGCGCGCTATCCGCTTGCCGGTGGAATGGCCCCGTCGATGTTCACCTGGCCAGCCGTCGCCGGTGACCGGAACATGACCGGCGCCGAGGCACTCTGCGTTCCCGGGCTGCTCGACGGTTATCGCATTGCCCATGACCGATTCGGACGCCTGGCCTGGGCCGATCTGGTCGAACCGGCCCGCGCCATTGCCGCTGAGGGGCTGCCGATCGACTGGTACACCATGTTGAACATCTCAGTCGACGCCCGGCGGCTGTCGGCTGATCCGGCCGCGCGGGCCGTCTTCTTGCCCGATGGGTTTCCGCCCGTCCCCAGCGGCAATGCGACACCCAGCCGGCTATCGCTCGGCGCGCTGCCGGAAACACTGGCCACCATCCGCGATCACGGCCCGCGCGTTCTTTACGACGGCCCGGTCGCCCGCGCGTTGGCCGCTGACATACAGGCCATGGGCGGCCCCCTGGCCGAGCCGGACCTCGCCGCCTATCGCGCATCATGGCGCAGTCCCGATCAGACTCCGTATCACGGGGCAACGGTCTACTCGACGCCGGGCCTGACCGGCGGACCGACCCTGGCGCGGGCTCTGACGCTCTTGCAGAACGCCTTCGACGGGCTGGATTCCGATCCGGCCCGGTTCTTCCCAATGGTGGCCAAGGCGCTCGAACAGGCCTTCGCCGAAAGGCTGAGCAGCGCGGGAATGGGCGCAAGCGGGGGCGAAAGCTGCACCACCCATCTGGCGGTCACCGACGCCGACGGCATGACGGTATCTTGGACCCAAACGCTTTTGTCCCGTTTCGGCAGCGCGCTGATCGCGCCGGAAACGGGGATTTTGATGAATAACGGCGTTTTGTGGTTCGACCCGCAGCCCAGACGCCCGAACAGCATCGCACCCGGCGTCAAGCCGTTGGCCAATATGGCGCCGGCGATCATGACCGACCGCGACGGGCGGATCGCGGCGATCGGCGCCTCGGGCGGCCGGCGGATCATTGGCGCGGTCTTGCAAATGGTTGCCTTCATGACCGATCTCGGGCTGGCACCGGAAGCTGCCCTTGCCCATCCGCGGCTCGATGTCAGCGGCGAGCCCGACATTTGCGCCGACCCCCGCCTACCAGCCAGCACGCTGGCGGCGCTGAAAGCCGCCCATTCGATCGTCGAAATGGAGAGCGGCGTTCACCCGACACCCTATGCCATCGCGTCGATCATCCGGATGGATCCGCGATCGCAGGTGTCCGAGGGGGCAGCCGCGCCCCATCAGCCCTGGCCCTGCGCCGTGGCTGTCTAACTTATTCAGCAGCGCATCCAGAGGATCAAATCTTGGCCCGCATCGCCGTCGGTGGCTTCCAGCACGAGACCAACACCTTCGCCCCCTGCAAGACCCCGTTTGAAGAATTCAAGATCCCCGGCGGTTGGCCCCCCATGACGCGCGGCCCCGACCTGTTCGAAACCGTGTCGGGCACCAGCGTCCCGATCGCCGGTGCGATCGAGGCGGCGACGGACGCCGGACACGATCTGGTTGGACTTTCCTGGTGCATGGCGACGCCGGCCAATCGGGTGACCGACGACGCCTTCGAGCGGATATCGGCGATGCTGCTGGCCGAACTCGACACGGCACTGGCCGAGGGTCCGCTGGACGGTGTCTATCTCGACCTCCACGGCGCCGCCGTGACCGAAAGCCTTGAAGATGCCGAGGGTGAATTGATCGCACGGGTCCGCCGTCGCGTCGGCGCCGCCGTGCCGATCGCCGTCAGCGTCGATCTGCATGCCAATCTCACCGACGCCATGGTGCGCGATGCCGATCTCATCGACGCCTATCGCCACTACCCGCATATCGACATGCGTGTGACCGGCGCGCGTGCGATGCGCGGTCTGCTGGCACGGATCGGCGACACGGGCCCCTGGCATCGGCGATTCCGCAAATTTCCCTTTCTCATCGCCATCAATTGGCAATGCACCCTGATCGAGCCGGGCCGCACGATTTTGGATCACATCGACGATCTGGGCATCGACGAGGATGTCTCTATATGCTTCTGCCCGGGGTTTCCGCTGGCGGATATCGCCGACTGTGGACCGGCACTGGCTGTCTTCGGACGCGACGAGGCCCGTGTCAGTGCCGTCTTCGACACCATCGACCGTCTGATGCTAAAGGCGCGACCGGCCTTTGCCGGCGAGATGTGGAGTCCGACCGACGCCATTGCCTATGCCATAGCTGCGGAACCCGCACCCAAGCCGTTCGTCTTCGCCGACACCCAGGACAATCCCGGCGGCGGCGGCGAAGCCGACACCACAGGCATCCTGCAAGCCCTGATCGATGCCGACGCCCGTGACGCGCTGATGGCCATCATCAAGGATCCGGACGCCGCCGCTGCCGCCCATAAGGCCGGTATCGGCGCGACACTGACCCTGGACCTGGGCGCGGGAACCCTTCAGGCCGGCATCGTGCCGGTGCGGGGCCAGTTCACCGTGGAGCGTCTGACCGACGGCAACACCGTCGGCACCGGCCCGATGCAGCGCGGCAACGCCCTGACGCTCGGCCCGACGGCCCTGCTGCGTATCGGCGGGGTACGGGTGATCGTCACGTCGCGCAAGGCCCAGGTGGCCGACCAGGCCGTCATCCGCCACACAGGGATCGACCCGATGGATATGCGGATCATTGTGGTCAAGAGCTCGGTCCATTTCCGCGCGGCCTTTCAGCCGATCGCCCGTGAAGTCCTGGTCGTCAAGGCCCCTGGGCCAGTCACCGCCGATTTGACCCAACTGCCCTTTCGCAATCTTCGTGCAGGCGTCGATCTCAGCCCCTGAACCGATTACCGACCCTATTCATCGAGGATCGGCGTAAACCCGCCATGGATCATTCGCTTACCGTCGAAATTCATGGCTTTGGCGCCCTCCTTCAGAGTCATTTGCGGATCGGCCATCGCCTTTTTCCAGCCATCGTCGCGCACTTGCTTCGATGGCCACTCGATCCATCCGAACGAGACCGTCTCATCGCCGTTGGCCTTCACCGCGCATTTGAAGTCGGTCACTTTGCCGTCTGGAACGTCATCGCCCCACGTATCCATAGTGCGGATGGCGCCGCACTCCCTCAACACGGCCGCCGCCTGTTCCGCCATGGCGCGAAAGGCATCGCGGCTTGCTGATGGGATCACCATGACCGATCCCTCGATATAGCCGGCCCCGCCACCGATACCGTCGTCGACCAGCGAGGCGAATCCCCCCATGATCATCCGCTGCCCATCGAACGGCATTGAAGCACTCATGTCCTTCATACGCGGATCGTCCATCATTCTGGCGTTGGCCGCATCGCGCACCTCTTTGGACGGATACTCAAACCACGAGAACAGGACGGCTTCGTCCGGCTTCGCCATGACAGCCCTTCTGAAGTCGGTCACTTTACCATCCGGGACATCATCCTCCCA
>LFIK01000224.1_pt1 | contig 40751 bp, 39 predicted proteins | sample 643401 | NCBI WGS metagenome assembly LFIK01 (sample SAMN03777447, study PRJNA286221) | soda lake metagenome | biome: soda lake; feature: Kulunda steppe; material: water; isolation source: sample T5-Br brine of Lake Tanatar-5 | place: Russia: Kulunda steppe | collected 2010-07
CACCCATCGCTGCCACATTTTGGAGACCGGCAACGACAGCTACCGCTTCAAGGCCAGCTCCGAAACAGCGAAAAAAGAAACGGAAGGAAACACCAGCATTGACGCCATCATGACACGTAAAACATAACCACTGGGTGGGTCAGGTCTCGGTGACAATGCCGGGTCAATTCTCAGTGGCAATCAACAACTCCAGTGGCAGAACGTGCCCGCGCGCGCGCAGAAAATCACACTCCTTGAAAAGATCGCGGAGTTCCTTGAGGGCGAAGGAGATCCCGCCATCCTTCGGATCATCGAGGAATCTTGACCGTCCGCACGCGCATTTTGCCAACTTCCAGCGTCACCATCCTCTGCATCGACGAGATGGTTGACTCAACTGCAAGCGTCCTGTGGTGCGTGATCGCGGCGATGCTTGAGGGTCGCCCTTCGAGCAACCTGCGGATAAACTGTATCTAATTCTGTATCTGAGCCCGCTTTGGCTGCGGATTTGTCGTTCTAAAACAGTGGTTTGCGGCCCGAATGTGGCGGAGGGGATGGGTCTGAAATCGAACGTTCTCCACATTTCAAACCATTGAAATACCTCATCCTATTGTATTTCCAAAAATGTCGCGCACAGATACAGACACAAGCCAATTCAGTCAAAACGATGCAGAAGCTCCAGTGCGGCCCGGTGGCAATCCATTGTAGCACTTGCCACCACAAGTGAGCCCGACGCCATGGTCAAGGGCGCACCGCGCCAGTCAGTAATGCATCCTCCCGCCCCTTCGACGACAGGGACAAGGGCGCAGAAGTCATAGGGATCGAGATTTCCGTCAATGCAAATGTCTACATAGCCTCGGGCAAGTGAAACATAGTTGGCACAGCCCCCATCCCTTATGGACCAGTTCACGGCCTCGTTTAGCCTTGCCTTGCCCGGCGGGTCGGGCATTGACGTGTTGTTTGTCCAGTCGCCAAGCACTGCATGCGCAAGATCACGGCAGTCTCGTGTCCTGACGGGTGTTCTGTTGCAGAGGGTTGCGCACCCCTTTGCGCCAAGAGCGCGCAATCCCGCCACCGGCAGTTCGATCACGCCCACGACCGGCACGCCGTCGACGCAGAGCGAAATCAGGCAACCGAAACAAGGTAATCCCGCCGAGAACGCGCGCGTGCCGTCGATGGGGTCTAGGACCCAGACGCAAGAGCGCTCAGCGCCGGTTGCCCCGAACTCTTCGCCGAGGATGCCATGTTCGGGGAACCGCCTGGCAATCGCGTCGCGCAAGATCATTTCGACTTCCCGGTCGGTTGCGGTCACCGGACTGCCGTCGTCTTTCTTCTGGTAATGCGCGCCTTCATGGAACGCGCGCAGAAGCACGGGGCGGACCTTATCGGCAAGATCATTTGCGAAATTCAGTGCATCATCAATCATCGCGCACCCGCTTCAGCCACCACGCCACCGCCATGATCCTGCAACTGCGTCAGGACATGGGCGTGAAGCGCCACATCCCCTGCGGCCAGCACCTCACCGCGCCAATCCAGCGTTATTGCCCCTCCGGCCCAGTCGCTTACCTTTCCGCCCGCGCCTTCGATGATCGCCGCCATGGCGAATATGTCGAACGCCTCAAGCCCGGCGTCGACCGCCAGATCCGTGCGGCCCCGCGCCAGACTGCCATAGGGATAACAGCTTCCGCCATACTGCGTGAAACGCACCATCCCATCCAGGCGAAGCACCTTTGCAAGTTGTTCTGCGGAGAGAAAGCGCGGGTTCGAACTGGTCATGAAGGCATCCTTCAGCGCCACATTCGGACGACACTGAATCCGGTGCCCTTGAAACCAGGATGCGTGACCGGCCACGCCAGTCAACCGTTCTCTGGTTGCCGCATGATCCACGAGGCCAAGCCACGGCAAGCCGTTCCGAGCCACACCGATCAGGGTCCCGTAGACCGGAATACCGGCAATGTAGGCCGCAGTCCCGTCTATCGGGTCCAGAACCCACACATACTCTGCACCCGGACGCTCGGCCCCATACTCTTCACCCAGCACGCCATGTGCCGGGTAGCGGTCGGCGATGCGTTCACGCAGGCGCGCCTCGATCTCGCGATCAGTACGGGTGACGAAACTGTCGTCCGCTTTTATCGACACGGTCGGAGCGGAGTCGGCGACGCGGCTCAGGATCGAGCGGCTTTCCTCCGCAAGCAGGTGCGCGAAGGCAAGAAGCTCTGAAGCGAGATCATCGATCATGCCGTGCACCCTGCGGAGAGCTGCAAACTCAATGCGCGAGAATCTGTTTCAGGAACAGCTTCGTGCGCTCGCTTTTCGGCGCCCCAAAGAACTCGTCCGGGGGCGCGGATTCCACAATCTCACCCGCATCCATGAACATGATCTTGTCGGCGACCGATCTTGCGAACCCCATTTCATGGGTCACGCAGATCATCGTCATGCCTTCGCGTGCAAGGTCGACCATGACATCCAGAACCTCGGAAATCATTTCCGGGTCAAGGGCCGATGTCGGCTCGTCGAACAGCATCACCTTAGGGTTCATGCACAGCGCGCGCGCGATCGCGACACGTTGCTGCTGTCCGCCCGAGAGTTGCGCCGGATACTTGTGCGCCTGTTCCGGGATGCGCACGCGCTCCAGCAACGCCATCGCGGCGGCTTCGGCTGATGCCTTGTCGGTGCCGCGCACTAGGCGCGGCGCAAGCATCAGGTTCTTCAGAACAGTCAGATGCGGAAAAAGGTTGAAGCTCTGGAAAACCATCCCGACTTCGCGCCGGACTGCCTCGATCCTGCGGTCGTTGCCCGTGATTTCCTGGCCGTTCACGATGATGGTGCCCTCATCGTGTTCCTCAAGGCGGTTGATGCAGCGGATCATGGTGGATTTGCCGGACCCCGACGGTCCACAGACAACCAGGCGCTCCCCACGCTGCACGGTAAGGTTGATGTTGGAAAGCGCCGTGAAGGACCCGAACCGCTTGCTGACATTCTTCATGATGATGACGGGTTCAGACACTTCAGCGCTCCTTCTTAACGTAGCGGCTAATGCGGGCTTCGATGAGGGCGAATGCCTGCTGGAAGAGATAGGTCAATGTGAGGTATATGATCGCCGCGGAGATGAATATCTCATAGGGTGCGAACGTGCGTGCAACCAATGTTCGCGCCACGCCGGTCATTTCCATCATCGTGATCGTACTGGCCAGCGCCGTCGCCTTGAGCATCGAGACGACTTCATTGCTGTAGGCAGGCAGGGCCAGCCGTATCGCAATCGGGCTTGTCACGTAAACGAATTGCTTCCAGCGCGGCAACCCCAGCGCCATAGCGGCCTCTTTGAGACCCTTGTCGACGCCGAGTATGCCACCGCGCATGATTTCGGAGACATACGCGCCGGCATTGAGTGACAGTGCTAGGACGGCGCAGCCGAACGGCTCCCTCAGGACGGGCCAGAGGAAGCTGTTGCGAACAAGGTCGAATTGGGGGAGGCCGTGATAAATCACGAATATCTGCACAAGAAGAGGCGTACCGCGAAAGAAATATATGTAGGCCATCGCGGGCCACATCAGATACCAGCGCCCGCTGATCCGGAGCAAAAGAATAAGGAGCGCCAGCACCAGGCCGATTGCGGAGGAAAGAAACAGAAGCGCCAGCGTCATGCCCAGACCCTGAATGATCAGGGGCAGGCTGCTCCAGACGAGATCAAAGTTGAAACTCATCTTGACCCTCGGAGGTGACGGTTGGCATACTTTTCGAGATAGGCAATCGTGATGGTGATGAATGTCGTGATCAGGAGGTAGATCACCGCAACAGTCATGTACATGGTGAAGGGTTGGCGGGTCACCGTGGTTGCCATTTGCGCCACGAACATGATTTCCTGAACGCCGATGATCGATATCAGCGCCGTATCCTTCATCACGGAAAGTGAATGGTTCCCGAAATTCGGCAATGCCAGTCGCCACATCTGTGGCATGCGGACATAGACGAACACTTGTAAGCGCGACATGCCCAGCGCTTTAGCCGCTTCAACCTGACCGGTATCGACCCCCTGGAATGCGCCACGGAAGGTTTCGGACATGTAGGCGCCGACAATGAGCCCGATCGCGGTTGCTCCCGCCCAGAACGGTGGAAAGTTGACGAAGCCCGCCGTTGGTTCGAAGTAGCGAGCGATATTGGTCAGAGTGACTGCGATGCCGAAATAGAATATCAGCAGGATCAGCAGTTCGGGCGTCCCACGAAAGACGACGATGTAAACCTTCGCGATACCGTTTGCGATGCGGCTTTGCGACAATCTGGCTGCCGCGCCGATCAGGCCAAAGATGACCGAGAAGGCCAGTGCTATGATAAAGACCTGCAGAACCACCAGGGTTCCGAAGAAGTAGTCATCCAACCAGCCTACGAGATCTGCCATGTGTCAGGCCTTGTCGGAGTGTTTGGGAAAGAAAGTAGCTCTGCAGGTCATGTTCGTCAGTTGCTGGGGACATCCCCCCATTCTTCGGGGTTGATCGCGAAGGGGAAGTACCGATGGCTGTACTCCGACAGGGTTCCGTCTTCGATCATCTCGGCCAGGGCGGTGTCGATCTGTTCCAGAAGCTCGTCCTGACCCTTGCGCAGGCCGATGCCAACGCCGGTGCCGAAGTATTCGACCGAGTCGAGCGCCGGCGACACGAATTCGAACGCTTCTCCCTCCTCCTGGCTGAGGAAATCGAGGTAAGCCTTCATCGGGTTCGTGATGGCAATGTCCACGCGTCCATTGCGCAGGTCCAGAAGCATCGCTTCAGCGCCATCGTAAAGAAGGTAATTGGTGTCCGGCAGCTTGTCGTCGATCCAGTTGTTGTAGGTGGTTGCGCGCTCGACCCCTATCCGAAGGCCGTCGAAGTTTTCGAGGATGGGGGTGCCATCGTCTTCGAACAAGTTGAATTCCTGATCGGTCCGACCCAGAAACCGACCGATGGATACGCGGTAGGGGATCGAGAAGTCGATGACCTCGCGCCGCTGCTCGGTGATGGACATCGACGCAACGATCAGATCGAAACGTTCTGCCAGAAGTGCAGGGATCATGCCGTCCCATTGCTGGCATACAAATTCTACCTCGATCCCGATCCGCTCGGTCAGACCAAGCGCGACATCGACGTCATAGCCTGTCAGCACGCCATCGGCGGTGCGATAGTTGAACGGCGCATAGGTGCATTCCATCCCGACACGGAGCGTGTCTGCGTGCGCCGCGCCAGCGACACCTGCAGCCGCGAACACGACGACGAGGCTCTTCTTCATGGTATTCATGGCATTTCTCCCGGTTGTAGAGATCAATTTTCTGATCCCCTCATGCGAGAGCCAAGGCTCACAGTTGGTGGCCCTGGCATCTGCAGCCCAAAAACTATTCCGTGTTTCGATGTTCGCCGACATCCCCCCAAAGGATTAGAAAAAAGTGCCCCGGGCCGACGGTTCCGTTGCATAAGCGTTGCATTACCGGGCGGTGTGCCAAGGGGCGAAGCAGGGCGCAATAAAACGGTCGCAATCAGGGGCTCGAACGTTGACCGGGCAAGCGGCATGGTATCTGTGACGAACGCGCGATTCGGCGCATGAACACCTCTGCAGTCAGTTTCGGGCGCACACAGATCGCCTGCCCTGCAGCATGTCGGGATCCTGTCGCGCAAGGGTCGGGAGCGCCGTCTTCGATTGGGCCGCTCAGGGATCGGCCAGCCGGGACAGCGCCTACATTTGGCCCAGAAATCTTGAAAACAATTCCTGCTGTGTCGAGATCCCGAACTTGGCGTACAGGTTGCGCCGATGGCTCTTGACCGTCGAAAGCGATATTTCCAGATGGGCGCTGATGGAGTGGCTCGAATGGCCCTTCAGGATCAGCTGCATGACTTCCTGCTCGCGCGCGGTCAGCAGGTCCTGGCCGAAGCCTTTCAGCAAACGTTCAAACGCACCGCCCGCCGAGGAAACCTCGTCCGTCCGCCTGGCCGCAGGCCATCCCCGGTTAACGATCGGCACAATCAGTGGCATCAGGAAGCGCAGACGCGCAATGTCTTCCTCATCAAATCCCCCCTGCTCGACCGGATTCAGCAAGCTGATCTCTGCAAGTTCCTCGGTCGGAAGAGAAATTGCAATAACAAGCTCTTCCATCCCACTGGGCCAGTCACGCGTGCGATATCCGATCTCTTCGTCCTGCAGCACCTGAATCTGGTATTCATGATACCGTTCCATCGCGACATACGCATCGGGCGCCAGATCGCGTATTCGATAGACACCGGTTTCAAGCCCGGCAAGGAAGGCCGCGTAGACCGGATTCAGGAGGTAGGTGCTGGACATGTATCGTTGCAGCGCCCGTTTGGCTGTGGCATCCGAAAACGTGTCGCAGACATGCGCGGGGGTCACATCGCGCCCGTAGAGCAGGCACAGGGCAAAGCGGAAGTTAACAACCTTGCCAAGTGCCCGTGTCAGGGCAAGCGCGCCTTCACGGCTGTCGAGCGCTTCGACGGCTTCGCCGAAACAGACCGCGCAGTCTTGCGAGATCGCCAGTGACTCCATGGGGGATGCTAGGTTCGTGTTTTGCATCGTCTCACAAGCCCTGATCCCGCGTGAGTCACACAATCAAGAGTGCCGCCGGTGCATGCTCCGCGGACAAGGCATGAGCCGCACGCGTTGCCCCAGCGATCCTGCGGCACGGCAAGCGCGCTTTGCTGTGCATGCAGCGTCGACCGGCCACCAATCGGTCGCTTTGTCGCCCAGAGTGGGCTGCACCAGCGACCGGGTCAAGCGTATTGGGGTGTCGTTGCGGTGATATCGAAGCCGGGGCGCTCCGGCTTGATCGTGTCAGGCAGGCATCCTTGGGGGCGATGACATTCGCATGATACGTTTCAGCGCATTGCGCGGGGTGGGCCAGAAGCGCCTTCTGTTGCAAGACCCTGAGTACGGTGAAGTCACGGCCCGCACGGGTACGGTGCAACTTGCGGCATTCCATTGCCTGCGCGAACCCGCCTGCCTTGCGTGACGTCACGGTGACGTGGCATCCTTCGCCAGAGCCAGAAAGCGTGTGATCTGCTCCGTATCCGTATCCCACGACGCAACCAGCCGTGCGCCGGGGGTGCCATCTTCTCTCGGCGCGTCATAGAACGTCGCACCCCGGGCGCGGAGGAGCTTGGCGACGGCCCCCGGCCAATCCACGAAGATCACGTTCCCGTCGACCGGGTGGCGCAGGCGGACGCCAGGCAAGTTTGAGAGTCCTTCGGCCATACGTGTGGCCGCGCTGTTCGCACGCCCGGCAAGGTCCAGCCACAACCCATCCTCAAGCCATGCCATCATCTGCGCGGCAAGGTAGCGGTGCTTCGAGAACAGATGCCCCGCACGTTTGCGCCGCAGGTCGAACTCGGTCGCGCGGTCGCGGTCGAAGATCACAACGGCCTCGGCGCCGATCAGGCCGTTCTTGGTCCCGCCCAGGCACAGAACATCGACTCCGGCCTTCCAGCTCGCTTCGGCGGGCGTCGCCCCGGTGGCTGCCAGCGCGTTGGCAAAGCGTGCACCGTCCAGATGCACTGCCAGCCCGTGCGACCGGGCCACCGCGGTCAACGCCGCCAGCATGTCCGGGTCATAGACGGTGCCGGCCTCGGTCAGGTTGCTCAGCGACAGCGCCGAGGGCTGGACCTGATGCACCGATCGCCCGGCACGGGTCAGCACCGCGTCCAGCCGCTCGGGCGTGATCCGGCCATGCGCGCCGGGCACCAGCACAAGCTTGCCGCCACCGGTAAAGAATTCGGGCGCGCCGCACTCGTCGCAGTCCACATGCGCGGCAGCGTGGCAGTATGCAGCGCCCCAGGGCGGGCACAGCAGCGCCAGCGCCAGTGCGTTCGCGGCCGTGCCCGTTCCGACCAGACGCACCTGCGCGGTCGGGGCCTCGAACAGGTCGCGCACCAGGTCCTGGACCCGATGGCTCAGCGCGTCATTGCCATACCCCATGGCGTAGCCGTCATTGGCGCGCGCCAGTGCCTCCAGCACCTGCTGCGGCACGCCCGAGGTATTGTCCGACGCGAAATTCATGACGACACCCTTCCGATTCTGTTTCGTGTCTATTCATGTCCGGCAATGCTGCGAAAGGAAACCGCCCATCCGGTCCGGTCGGGTGCCGATCAACCGCGCCGATCAAGTTCGGACTCCGCATCCGTGGCCCTCCGGTTCGGAGGCGAGGCACCTTCCGCAGACCAACGCCGTGCCAGCGGTTGAGAACCTGACGCAGGCGCGCGACAGGTGGGGCGTCACGGGGCAGACATAACCGCAGGCGTTGTTGATATGCGCAAGAAAAAGCCCCCGCATCGTCGATGCCGGGGCAATCCATATCCGGCAGGGCCGGGTGGCGCGTCTGCTCAGGCGGCTTCGGCCTCGGCAGCGGCGGCGGCGTTGCGGCGCTCGCTCTCCTCGCGCGACAGCGCGACCGAGGTGCGCACCCCGCGGCCGACGAATTCCATCAGGCCCTGAACCACCCGCTCGTTCGGGTCGATCCCGGCGCAGGACAGGACCTCGCGTCCATCGCGCGAGCGCGCCCAGCGGGCGATCTGGTCGGGGCCGTTGCCATATTTCTTGTCATCGGCAATGGCGTCATCCAGCGCGGCCAGCACTACCGCAGCGAACAGTTTGCGCGCACGCGCTCCCTGTTCGTGGTTGAACGCTGTGCCATCCGTGGAATCGAACATTCTGACGTCCTTTGTTCTTGCACTTGCATTTTTTTCGTCCGCCGTTCCTACGCTTTGAGGGGCCGATTCGCTACGGCGTGAACGCATATCAGTCATGCCGCTGGCGCATATCGGCGAGTCCTTTCCCCGGAACAACGTGATCTTGCGTGGGCCTTGCCCGCAAGATATAGGACCGCCAAGCGAAGCTGCAACCGTCTGCAAGGTGTCCCATGCCCAAGATCAACGGCAACGAAATCCGCCCCGGCAATGTGCTGGAGCACGATGCGGGGCTGTGGGTCGCGGTCAAGGTCAACCATGTGAAGCCCGGCAAGGGCGGCGCCTTTGCCCAGGTGGAGATGAAGAACCTGCGCGACGGGCGCAAGCTGAACGAACGCTTCCGTTCCGATGACAAGGTCGAGCGCGTGCGACTGGAGCAGAAGGACCAGCAGTTTCTTTACGAAAACGATGATATGCTCGTCTTCATGGACATGGAGACCTTCGAGCAACTTGAACTGCCCGCCGATATCCTGGGCGACCGCCGCCCGTTTCTGCAGGACGGCATGACCGTGACCATCGAGTATTATGGCGAGGAAGCACTGAACGTCACCTTGCCGCAGAAGGTCGTGTTCACGGTGGTGGAAACCGAGCCGGTGGTGAAGGGCCAGACTGCCGCCAACAGCTACAAGCCTGCGATACTGGACAACGGGGTGCGGGTCATGGTGCCGCCCTTCGTCGGCACGGACGAGGCGATCGTGGTCAACACCGAAACCTTTGAATACGCCGAACGCGCCTGACCCTTCCGACCTGACCGTTCAAGATTGGGTGCGCGCGGACCGAACAGATGGAGTTCCGCGATGCGCGGTCTCGCAGCGTCAATCTTGGCATTCGGGCTGGTTGCCGCGCCCGTGATGGCCCGCGACATCGGGGTCACCCTTGACTGGCCGGACCTGGGCCCCGTGCCCGACCGGGCCGAGGCGGTGTTCGAATTCCAGACCGCCGACGGCGAGCCGTTGCGCCGCAGCCGGGTGCCGCTGGACGCGGGCGAGACGGCGCTGAACACCACCCTGACCGACATTCCCGGACCGGCGGCGGCTATGCGCGCCGGGATCGTGCACGAGGCGCAGGTGGTGGCCTCGACCCCGCGTATCACCATGGCGGAAACACGCTCGCTCACGCTCGACCCGGTGACCGCCGACCCGTTCCTGGCCAAGAGCTTCGCCCAGCAGCTTGCCTGCGCGCAGACCGATGTCGCCTTTTCGATCGCAGCCGACGGGGCGCTCTGGCTGCGTCGCGGTCGCGACGACTTCGTGCTGCCGCCGATGTCTGAAGCGCCGCCGGGCTGGTTCGGTGCCGACAACTCCGAAGCCTGGCTGCACGGCAACCGGCTGCAGATCACCCTGGACGGCGAGGATCTGGGCGAATGCGTGCCGGTTCTGGGCCCTGCGCTGTTCCCGTTCGAGGCAGCGGGGCGCGCGGGCGAATGGGTGCTGCGCATCACCCGAGACGAGGTTGCCCTGCGACTGGACGGCGACACCGAGGCCATCACCCGCGCCAGGCCCGATATCGTGGCGCAGGAGGGGAGGTTGCTTCTTGATGCCGGCGCGTTCGAGGTGACACTGAGCGATGCCATCTGCAACGATCGCGCCAGCGGTATGCCGTTCCCGGTGCAGGTCAGTATAGACCGCGACGGTGATGTGACGCTGGGCTGCGGCGGTGACCCCGTGTCACTGCTGCGTGGCGCGGAATGGCAGGTCAGCAGCCTGTTCGGCATCCCGGTCGATGCCACGCTCGAGGAATTCCCGGAACTGACCATGCGCTTCATCAGCGGTCGGGTCAGCGGGCGGGCGGCCTGCAACCTCTATTTCGGCGATGTGACTGCGGACCGCGCCGGTCTGCGCTTCGGGCAGATGGCCAGCACGCGCGTTGCCTGTCCGGCGGCGCTCATGACGCTGGAACGGCGCTTCCTGGATGCGCTGGATGATGTGACGCGCTTCGATCTGGGGCGTGAGGGGACGGTCATCTTCTACGCCGGACAGTCGCCGGTGATCACCGCCCGGCGCTGAACCGCCCGCAGGTTACACCCACGGATACACCCCGCTGCATTTACAGCGCCGCGCAGGATGGTAACACTGCGCACACCGGCGCAAGGTGCCGATGGCAGAGGAACGACAGAGATGCGGATCATCGTCTGTGGCGCCGGGCAGGTGGGCTGGCAGATCGCCCGCCATCTTTCCGGTGAGGCCAACGAGGTCACCATCGTCGACAACAACCCAGCGCTGGTGCGACGCGCCACCGACACGCTGGACGTGGTGGGCGTGACCGGCTTCGCCAGCCACCCGCATGTGCTGGAAGAAGCGGGCGCCGAAGACGCCGACATGCTGATCGCCGCCACCCATTCGGACGAGGTGAACATGGTCACCTGCCAGGTGGCGCATTCGGTGTTCAACGTCACCCGCAAGATCGCCCGGCTGCGCGAGCAGACCTATCTGGAACCGCAATACGCCGGGCTGTTCCGGCGCACGCACATGCCCATCGACATCGTCATCAGCCCGGAGCGCGAGGTCTCCAAGGCGGTGCTGCAGCGCATCTCCTACCCCTCGACCTTCGATATCGAGGATTTCATGGACGGGCGCGCGCAGCTTCTGGGCCTGTCGCTTGATGATGACTGCCCGGTGCTCAACACGCCCCTGCGGCAGTTGACGGAACTGTTCTCGACCCTGCGCGCCACGGTGGTCGGCGTGCGCCGCGGCAAGCGGCTGTTCGCGCCCGAACCCATGGACCAGCTTTTCGCGGGCGATGCCATCTATGTCTTCACCGAGGCGCGTGACACCACGCGCACGCTGGAAATCTTCGGCAAGACCAGCCCGCAATTGCGCCGCGTGGTTGTGGTGGGGGGCGGCAATGTGGGCCTGTCGGTGGCGCGGATGCTCGAAAGCCGCCCCGAACGCGTCCGTGTGCGCATGATCGAACGCAGCCGCGAGCGTGCCGAGCGCGCCGCCGATGCGCTGGAGCGCACCATCGTCCTGCACGGCGATGGCATGGACATCGACCTTCTGACCGAGGCGGAGATCGCGCGCGCGGACTCGGTCGTCGTGGTGACCGATGACGACAAGACCAACATGCTGGTGCCGGTCCGGGCCAAGGCGCTGGGCTGCCCGCTGGCGATTTCGCTGATCAACGACCCTTCGCTTGTGGAACTGAGCACGCCGCTGGGCATCGACGCCTATATCAATCCGCGCACCACCACCGTGTCGTCGATCCTGCGCCATATCCGGCACGGGCGGGTGCGCGCGGTCTATTCGTTGGGCGACAACGAGGCCGAGGTGATCGAGGCGCAGGTGCTGTCGACATCGCCGCTGGCGGGCCGGGTGGTGCGCGACATCGAATTCCCCGAAGGCGCGCTTCTGGCAGGCGTCCTGCGCAAGGGCGCGTTCCTGCGCCCGCACGGCGGCACGCGGCTGGAAGAGGGCGATACCGTGGTGATCTTCGCGCTTGCAGGTGATGTGGCGGCGGTGGAGCACCTGCTGCAGGTCGCGGTCGAGTATTTCTGAATGGCGGGTCTGTTGCGTCAGGCCCCGGTGCTGCCGCTGCTGATCGGGGCGCTGGGGGTGGCGATGCTGCTGCCCGCGGGGTTCGGATTTGTCACCGGGGATGCCGCCTCGGGCCGGGCGTTCCTGTATTCGGGTGTGCTGGTCACGGTCTTGAGCCTGTTCGTGGCGCTGGCGACCTCGGCGGGCAGTTCGGCGGGCGGCTCGGCGGGGCGTCGACGCGCGGCGGCGCGCAGCCGCATGGACGATCCGCTGACCCTGCTGGTGGCGGTGCTGGTGCTGGCGCCGCTCCTCATGGCGGTGCCGGTGGTCGAGGCGGTCGCGGGGCTGCGTTTCGCGCTGGCGTGGTTCGAAATGGTATCGAGCTTCACCACCACCGGGGCCACGATCTTCGACGCGCCGCGCGCGGTGCCGGACACCGTGCATTTGTGGCGCGGGCTGGCCGGGTGGCTGGGCGGGGCCTTCGTGCTGTCGGTGGTGGCGGCGGTGTCGGCGCGGGTCGCGGGCAGGGGGCTGGACCCGCGCCGGGGCACCGACCCGTCCGGCCCGCAAGCGAGCCTCGTGCCCGGAAACCCGGCGGGGGCGCCGCAGCGCGCCCGGGCGGGTGCGGGCAGGCTGCGCGGCACCGTCCTGGCCGAGGCGCGGCTGGTGCTGCCGGTCTACGCGCTGGTGACCGCCGCGGTCTGGATCGGGCTGGTGATCCTGGGCAATCCGGCGTTCCTGGCATTCATGCAGGCCATGGCGGCGATCTCGACCTCGGGCATCCTGCCCGGTCCGGGCATGGGGCCTGCGGGCGTCCGGGCCGAGGCGTTGCTGCTTTTCATCCTGGCCCTGGCGCTGTCCCGGCGCAGCCTGCCCGGTGTGCCCGCCGACGCGCGCGCCACATCACTGCCGGGGGACCCGGAACTGCGATTGGGCGCGGCGCTGATCGCGCTGGCGGCGCTGGTGCTGGTGCTGCCCTACTGGCTGGCGCTGCCCGCCGCGGCCGAGGGCTCCGCGCTGCCGAGCGCGCTGCGGGCCTTCTGGGGGGCGCTGTTTACCGCCGTATCCTTCCTGACCACCACCGGGCTGGTCAGCAATAGCTGGTTTCTGGTGCAGGCGTGGTCCGGGCCCAGCGCGCCGGGGCTGGTGCTGCTGGGGCTGGCCATGACAGGGGGCGGCGTGGCCACCACCGCCGGCGGCATGAAGCTGATGCGGGTCTATGCGCTGATCCTGCAGGGCCGGCGCGAGATGGAGCGGATGGTGTTTCCGTCCTCGGTTGGCGGCGAAGGCATCCGCCGCCGTGCGTTGCGCGGGCAGGCGGCGGTGGCGTCCTGGCTGTTCCTGATGCTGTTCCTGCTGGGCATGATCGTCGCGCTGGCGGCGCTCACGGCAATGGAGGTGCCGTTCGAAGCGGCGCTGGTCTTCGCCACCGCGGCGATCAGCACCACCGGCCCGCTGACCCAGGTCGCTGCCGATGTGCCGCTCAGCTGGGCGGCGTTGAGCGATCCCGCCCGCGCGGTGCTGGGTGTGACCATGATCCTGGGGCGGTTGGAACTGCTGCTGGTGCTGGCGCTGCTGCTGGGGCGGGGCGGGCGCTGAGAGGCGGCTCAGGGACCCGAGGACGGGAAATATTCTTTCGCCGGGATGCGCAATTCATGCTGGAAACTCCTCCCTGTCCCCTGCATACTACGCGCGCAGGGAGAGTAGGGCGCGGCAGGATCACAGCTGCGCACCGGAAAGACCAGAACAACAAAAAGGCTCATTCCATGGCCGGCGACAAACAGAACTTGCAGGACGCATTTCTCAATCATGTCAGGAAGAACAAGGTCGCGGTGACCGTTTTCCTTATCAACGGGGTCAAGCTGCAGGGGGTCATCACCTGGTTTGACAATTTCTGCGTGCTCTTGCGCCGCGATGGCCAGAGCCAGCTTGTCTACAAGCACGCCATTTCCACCATCATGCCGGGCCAGCCGATCACCCTTTATGAAGGGGATTGAGGGCGCACGTGGCCATTGACGTCGCCGAACTGGGGGGCGCGGGGGGCACGCGCCCGACCCGCGCGCTGGTGCTGCATCCCGATATCCGCGGCGCCGCGCGGTCCCGCGACCCCGACGATGCACTGGCCGAGGCGATGGCGCTGGCGCGCGCCCTGCCGGGGCTGGACCTGCTGGGCGGCGAGGTGGTGCGCCTGCCGCGCGCGCATCCCGGGCAGTTGTTCGGCAGCGGCAAGATCGACGAGTTGAAGGCCCGCGTGGCCGGGGACGAGATCGAGCTGGTGCTGATCGACGGGCCGGTGTCCCCCGTGCAGCAGCGCAATCTGGAGCGCGCGCTGGAGGTGAAGCTTCTGGACCGCACCGGGCTGATCCTGGAAATCTTCGCCGACCGTGCCCAGACCCGCGAGGGCGTTCTGCAGGTGGAACTCGCCGCGCTCAGCTACCAGCGCACAAGGCTGGTGCGCGCCTGGACCCACCTGGAACGCCAGCGCGGGGGGCTGGGGTTCGTGGGCGGTCCCGGCGAGACACAGATCGAAGCCGACCGCCGCGCCATCGACGAACAGATGGTGCGGCTGCGGCGGCAGTTGGAGAAGGTGGTGAAGACGCGCGAATTGCACCGCGCCGCCCGCCGCCGCGTGCCGTTCCCGGTGGTGGCGCTGGTAGGTTACACCAACGCGGGCAAATCGACGCTCTTCAACCGCCTGACCGGGGCCGAGGTGATGGCCAAGGACATGCTGTTCGCCACGCTGGACCCAACCATGCGTGCCGTGGACCTGCCCGGGGCGGGGCGGGTGATCCTGTCGGACACGGTGGGCTTCATCTCGGATCTACCGCCGCAACTGGTCGCCGCTTTCCGCGCCACGCTCGAGGAGGTGCTGGAGGCCGATGTGATCGTCCATGTCCGCGACATCGCGCATCCGGAGACCGAGGCACAGGCCGCGGATGTGGCGGCGATCCTGTCCGACCTGGGCGTGCGCGCAGCGGTGCCGGTGTTCGAGTTGTGGAACAAGTGCGACCTGCTGACGCCCGAAGCGCGCGCGGCGGTGGACGCCCGCGCGGCCCGCGACGCGCGCGTGCTGACCGGCTCGGCGCTCACTGGCGACGGGCTGGAGGCACTTTTTGCGGCGATCGGGGCGCAACTGGACGGCGAGCGCCAGCGCACCGCGGTGACGCTGAGCCACGCCGAAGGCCGCGCCCGCGCCTGGCTGCACGAACAGGGCGTGGTCGAGGCCGAGGAGGCGCGCGAAGACGGGGTGACGCTCACTGTGAACTGGACCGCCCGGCAGGCCGCGCGCTTCGACGGGGTGCGCGCGGACGGACAGGCGTAGCCGCGCAACGGCAAGCGCCAGGGACTAACCGACCGCGAACATCGGAAAGGTCACCCCCAGCGCCCAGGCCAGCACCAGCCCCAGCCCGATGCCCCCCGCCGCCGGAAGCCCGGTGCGTCGTCCGACCCAGCCCGACATGGTGCCGAAGAGCGCAAAGAACAGCACGATCACCGGCAGGATGATCAGCAGGAACATCAGCCCCGCGAAATCCAGCGCCACTGCCGCCATGAGCGAGGCCAGAAACGCCCCCCGCGCCACCAGCACCCGCAACAGTCGGTCGGTGCCGCCGCCCGTCAGCAATGCCTCACCCAGCATGAAGGGCACCGCGCCCAGCGCCAGCCCGGCCATCACCGCAGCCCGGCCCGCATGGGGGAAGAAATTCGCCACATAGCGGTCCAGCGCGCCCCCCAGCACCGCGATCCCGAAGAGCGCCACGCCGCCCGCAATCCACCACACCCGCGCCGGAAAGGCCCCGCGCAGATGCCCGCCCCAGCCGAGGATCCCCAGCACGATCAGACCGTAAAGCCCCAGATGCAGCGCCAGGTAATCGGCCACCAGCACCGGCAGCACCTGTATCTCGGTCGGCCAGAGTGCCAGCGGCACAACCACTGCCGGGAGCAGGGCGGCCCAGAGGAAACGTCCGCGCGGCACCGGCGCGGGAGCGGGGCCCGGGGGCAGGGCGCGCGCCAATGGCCAGCCCAGGGCCACCACGCTGGCCAGCAACAGCACGATCCAGCCGCCGCGCACCGGCACCGGCCCGTCGCTCTCGCGCCCGAACGACGCGTCCAGCCAGGCGCGCGCCTCGGCCAGCGACACCGGCGCGTAGAGCACGCCCACATGCTCCACATTCGGCGCGATCACCGCGCGGCGGCCCGTGCCCGCTGCCGGATCGCCCAGCGTCTGGAATGCCCGGGCCTCCGGGTCCACCATCCGCACCGCGCGCAGCGCTTCCTCGGCCAGTCGTGCCTCCCACTGCCCGGCGATGACCAGCAGGTTGGCCGGGTCCTCGGCCGTCACGGCACCGCTGAACATCGAAATCGCGACCACCGCGTCGCCCGCAGGCTCCGCCAGCGCCTGCCGCACCACAATGTCCGAGGCCATGGAATGACCCAGATAGACCAGCCGCCCGTCGGCGCGCGGATGCGCCAGCGCGGCGCGGGCCACCCGCGCGGTCTCGTCCATCAGCAAACGCGTCGTTCCCTCGAGCGAGTCGACATCTCCCGAGAGCGGGCGCGGGTTGCGGCCGTGGCCCTCGAAATCGAAGCTCGCCACCACATAGCCCGCCTGCGCCAGCGTCAGCGCGAAGGGCTCCATCAACGGGCGCGAGCCCGCGAAACCATGCGCGATCACCACCACCGGGGCCAGGCCGCCGCCGTCGCGCAGGTAAAGCGTGGCCGGGGTGTCGCCCTCGACCGCCAGCGGCGTGATTTCCAGCCCTGCGCGGTCGGCTTCCAGCCGCCAGACCGAAACCGCAATGGCCGCGACCGCAAGGGCCGCAATGATAAGCCGCATGCGCCGCTCCCTTGATGCCTGCGTTCAGGATACGCAGGGCCGCGCGGCCCGGATTGCTCCATGGTAACACACGCTGACGGGTGCCCCGCTGGTTATGCTTGGTCACGTCGACGATCAGGTGGCGCAAGTGCCATGGCCCTTGCGCGCGCGCCGGACCCCCTCGATGGGGGTCCGGCGCGCTCCCCTTGGACCGGCTCATCCGGTCCGGTACTGCTCAATCGTGTTCGTTCGACCAGCCCGAGACCGCCTTGACCTCGAGGAAATCCTCGATCCCCCAGACGCCGCCCTCGCGCCCGTTGCCGGACTGCTTCATGCCGCCAAAGGGTGAGCCCGCGCCGCGCGACTTGCCGTTCATCTCGACCATCCCCGCCCGCAGCCGCCGGGCCACACGGTTGCGCCGCGCGCCGTCGCCGCTCTGCACATAGTTGGTCAGCCCGTAAGGCGTGTCATTGGCGATGCGGATTGCCTCGGCCTCGCCCTCGAAGGGGATGATCGACAAGACGGGGCCGAAGATCTCTTCGCGCGCGATGGTCATGTCGTTGCTGACATCGGCAAAGACCGTGGGCCGGACGAAATAGCCGCGGTTGAAGCCCTCGGGGCGGCCCACACCGCCCGCGACAAGCCGCGCACCCTCGTCGATGCCCGTCTGGATCAGGTCCTGCACCTTGTCGAACTGCGCCGCGCTGACCAGTGGGCCGATGTGGCGACCGCTTTCGCCGGCGGGGCCGACGGCGGTCTTTTCCGCCGTCTCGGCGGCGATCTCCACCGCGCGGTCGTAGTAGCTGCGCTCCACCAGCATCCGGGTCGGCGCGTTGCATGACTGGCCGGTGTTGTTGAAACAGTGCCGCGCACCGCGCTGCACCGCCTTCTCGTCGGCATCGGCGAAGATGATGTTGGCGCCCTTGCCGCCGAGTTCCAGATGCACGCGCTTGAGCGTTTCGGCGGCGTTCTTGCTGATGGCGATCCCGGCGCGGGTGGAGCCGGTGAAACTTACCATGTCCACCTCCGGGTGGCGGGACAACTGCGTGCCCACGCCCGCGCCGTCCCCGTTGACCATGTTGTAGACGCCCTTGGGCACGCCTGCGGCATCGAGGATCTCGGACCAGACCACCGACGAAAGCGGCGCGATTTCCGACGGTTTCAGCACCATGGTGCAGCCCGCCAGCAGTGCCGGGATCACCTTGAGCGAGACCTGGTTCATGGGCCAGTTCCACGGCGTGATCAGCGCGCAGACGCCCACGGCTTCCTTGATGATCCGGTCGTCGGGGGCGTGATCGCCCAGCGGCGCGATGAATTCCACCTGCTCGAAGGCGTCGATGAAGGCTTTGGTGTGGCCCGCACCGGCGGCCGCCTGCGAGGCCCGCGCCATGTCGATGGGCGCGCCCATTTCCAGGCTGATGGCCTGGGCCATGTCTTCGGACCGGTCCTTGTAGACCTCGAGGATGCGCTTAACCACCGCCAGTCGCTCGCGCGGGTCACTGTGCATCCAGTCGTCGAGTGCGGCGCGGGCGGCGGCCACGGCGGCGTCGGTATCGGCCTGACCGCCAAGGCTGATGACGGCGCAGGCGTCCTCGGTCGAGGGGTCGATCACCTCGAGGTCGGTACCGTCCTGCGGGGCGACCCAGGCGCCGTTGATGTAGAAGTCACGTTTGTCGAGCATGCGCGTTCTCCTTTGTCTGCGCGCACCCTGTCACTGCCTGTGGGGCACTGCAAGGCGGTTGCGGGCGGGGGGTGAGGTGGGTGGCGTGTCGCCCGGTGGCAGCGGGAGAGGCGCCCCCTCGGCGCCCCGCCCGCCCACCCATGGCACCTCGGGGGCGCTGCGCGGCGCAAGCGCCGCGCGGGCACAGACCCGTGGCGGCGGCGCGATCCGGAAGCGCTTCCCTATCGGGTGGAGGCTTCCGCGCCGGATCAAGCCTTGGCTGGATGGCCTGCGGCCTGTCGCCGACGCAGGCGCGCCTGGCGGCGTGCTGCCTTCGGCGAGGGTATTTGGAGCAAGATGCAGTCAGGGCGTGAGGGGTGCCCGCTGGTGCAGGCTGATCGGAGACGGGTCTAGCCGTGGACGCGCGTATAGGTGCCCTCGCCGCGCAGGATGCCGCAGAATCCGCCCGGTTCATCCAGCGAGAAGACGATCAGCGGCAGGTTGTTGTCGCGCGCCAGCGCGATGGCGGCGGCGTCCATGACCTTGAGGTTCTTTTGCAGCACATCGTCGTAGCTGACATGGTCGAAACGCCTTGCCTCGGCGTTGGTCCGGGGGTCGCTGTCGTAGATGCCATCGACCTGCTTGCCCATGAAGATCGCCTCGCAGGCCATTTCGGAGGCCCGCAGCGCGGCAGCCGTGTCGGTGGTGAAATAGGGGTTGCCGGTGCCGCCCGCGAAGATGCAGATGCGTTTCTTTTCCAGGTGCCGGACGGCGCGGCGGCGGATGTAGGGTTCGGCCACCTCGTCCATGCGGATCGCGGTGATGACGCGGCTGTGGATGCCCAGTGCCTCGAGCGCGGATTGCATGGCCAGCGCGTTCATCACCGTGGCCAGCATTCCCATGTAATCGGCGGTGGTCCGTTCCATCCCCTGCGCGCTGCCCTGCAACCCGCGAAAGATGTTGCCGCCGCCGATGACCATGCAGACCTCGACCCCCAGCGCGTGCACGGCCTGCACCTCGGCGGCGATGCGGGCGACGGTGGGCGGGTGCAGGCCGTAGCCCTGATCGCCCATGAGCGCCTCGCCCGAGATCTTGAGCATGACGCGGCGAAAGGTCATGGGCAGCGGCGACGGTGTTGCAGAATCGGGCATGGCGCGGGCACTCTCAAGGCTCTGGCGCGCCAGCGCGGTGCGGCGCGCATGATGGGGCTGAGGGGTCGGGCGGACCATGTCGGAAAACCCCGGGCGGTTCAACGCCAAAGCCGCACGCGATGCCGCAGAGGGGCTCGAACAGGCAGGGGGCGGGGCAGAGCATGCGCTGGCTCGCATCTGGCCCGACGGATTGCCCGAACCCGGTCGCCCGGTGCTGCTGGCCGGGCCCACCGCAAGCGGCAAGTCGGCGCTGGCGCTGGCGCTGGCGCGTGCGCAGGGCCGGGCGGTGGTGAATGCCGATGCGCTGCAGGTCTATGGCATGTGGCGGGTGCTGACCGCGCGCCCGTCGCCCGCGGACTGCGCCGCCGTGCCGCATCTGCTCTATGGCCATGTGGGGTTTGCGGACTACTCCGTCGGGCACTGGCTGCGCGATCTCGACACGGTGCTGGCCGAGCACCCAGACCCGGTCATCACCGGTGGCACCGGGCTTTATTTCACCGCGCTGACCGAAGGGTTGGCCCCGGTCCCGCCGGTGCCGCCCGAGGTCCGTGCCGCATCGGCGGCGCGGCTGGCGGCCGGGGGCGTGGCGGCGTTGGTGGCAGACCTGGACGCCGCCACGGCCGCACGGATCGACCGCGCCAACCCGGCGCGGGTGCAGCGCGCCTGGGAAGTGCTGCGCGCCACCGGGCGGGGGCTGGCGGTCTGGCAGGCGGACACGCCGCCGCCACGCCTGCCGCGCGCGGCCTGCGCCGACGCGGTGGTACTGATGCCGGACCGTGACTGGCTGGCGGCGCGAATCGATTCGCGGTTCGATGCCATGCTGGCCGAGGGCGCACTGGACGAGGTGCGCGCCGTGCTGTCCGAATGGCAAGCGGCGGGAGATGGCGCCGCCCCCTGGGCCCGCGCCATCGGAGCGGCGGAACTTGTGGCGCATCTGCGCGGCCAGATATCGTTGGCCGAAGCCCGCGCTGCCGCAACACTTGCCACCCGCCGCTACGCCAAGCGGCAGCGGACGTGGATGCGCAACCGGCTGGCAACGTGGCGCCGGGTGACACCCGCATGAGTCGCGAAAATGTCACGCCGGCATTGCAGACCCGGGACAGATCACGAACCCGCGAGATTTTCCTTTGGCTTGCCGCGCCCGGTTCGTAATCTCGCCCCATTGCCCGGCAAAGGTTACCCATGGTCCAGATCCCTGATACTCCGGCGCGCCTGCGCATCGTCCCGCTGTCGCGGCTCACGGCGGGGCCGCGCTGGCAGCTTGAAGCCATGCGCTCCTTGCGCGAGCCGATCCTCCTGTGGTTCACACAAGGCCAGGGGCGGATCACCATCGCCGGTGCGACGCGCGGCTTTCACGCCCATAATGCGATCTTCATCCCGGCGGGGGTGATGCACGGGCTGACCGTGACGCATCGCGCACAGGGCTCCATGGTGCAGTTCGGGCGCGATCACCGGCTGGACCTGCCCGAAGCGCCGCAGCACCTGCGCCTGCGCGACAAGGCGCCACAGGCCGAGCTGACCGGAATCATCGAGAGCATCCAGCGCGAACTGGACAGCGCGCGGCCGGGGTCCCATACTGCGGCGCATCATCATCTGGGCCTGCTGGCGGTCTGGCTGGGGCGGCAACTGGTGGAACGCGCGGGCGAGGGGCCGACCGTCCCGCCGCGCGCCGCCGAGAAGCTGGCCGCGCGTTATGCCGTTCTGCTGGAGCGCGAGTTTCATTCCGGCCTCGGGGTGGCCGACTATGCCACCGCGCTGGGGGTCACGCCGACGCATCTGACCCGGGTGTGCAAGGCCTGTTCGGGGCGCACCGCGCTGGATCTGCTGCAGGACCGCCGCCTGTTCGAAGCTCGGCGGCTGTTGCGCGACACCAGACTGCCGGTGAAGGAGATCGCCGCCGCGCTGGGCTATTCGACGCCCAGCTATTTCACACGCAGCTTTCAGCACAGCACCGGCCAGACCCCCAGCGCATTCCGCCGCAACCGCTGACGGCTGCGCGCGGAAAGCGCCCCCTCAGCGCCCCGCCCACCCTCCCTATGGCACTTCGGGGGCGCTGGCCCGGCGCAAGCGCCGGGCCGGGGGCAGGTGAGCCTGCCACGCTCAGAACCGCGAGGCGATCCCCATGAACAGGTCCACCGACCGGCGTTCGTGAATCGGCACGTTCGAGCGGGTGCGCGCAATGTCGAGGTTCAGGCTGGGCGAGAAGCCCATGTATTCGATCTCCTCGAAGCTGGCCGAAAGCCCGATGCGACCGCGCAGGTCGCGGCGGCCTTCGGGGGCGAGCATATGTGCGGGGTAGCGCCGCCGCTCCAGACCGAGGGTCGAGGACAGGCGCACGCCCGCCACCGGCTCGGCCATCACATAGGTCAGTTGCGCGCGCTGGGCGCTGTGTCGCACGTCGGTCGACTCGGCGCGGGTTTCGCGCAGTGCGGCCGTGGCCTGCAGGCGCGCGCCGCTCTCAAAGGTATGGTTCACATCCGTCTGCACGCCAAGGGTGGTCGACGAGCGTGCGGCGCTGTCCCGGCGTTCCTGCCGCTGGGCGGTCAGGGTAAAGCGCAGGCCGGTGCGCGGGTTCAGAGCGGTGGCGCGCGACAGGTCGATGCGCGCGAAATCGCTCAGCGCCGCGCCGCCATACCAGCTGCGCCCGACCGTCCCGGCGATCTCGTGCACCGCTTCGCCCGGCCCGGCGGTGAAGCGGTGCGACACACCGACCTCGAGGCTCTGGAAGGCGTAGTCGCTGTTGCGGGCCTCAGGGGCCTGTGCGCGGGCCTCGGACGACAGCCGGTAGGCGCGCGCGCTCAGCCCTGCGCTGAGCGTGGTCGCGCTGCGGTCCGTCTGGGCGATCCGGTAGCGCAGCCCAGTATCGAGCGCGAATTCGGTGCCCGAAAGCGCCTGCGCGGCACCGTCAAGCTGGAAGGGCAGGCCGAAGACCTCGACCGTGTCGGTGCTGCTGCCCTGGTTGATGTTGGAGGACCCCGCCAGGCCGAAACTGAAGCTCAGCTCCAGCGGGTTCTCGCGCCGGACATGGGCGAAGTTGCGCTCGGCGGTGGCGCGCGCTTCGGCATCCGGGGCGGCATGGGCGGCGCGGCGCACCCACCATTGCGCGCGGGTATGCGCGCCCCGGCGATAGTCGGCGCGCCCGGCCAGCATCGCCGCTTCGAACCGCTGCTGGTCGTCGGTGGCGTTGCGGTGGGCTTCCCGCGCGGCGGCGCGGGCAGCCTCGTCCTGTCCCTGCGCCTGGAGGGCGGCGGCGAGCAGTATCAACGCCTCGGCATCGCCCGCATCCGCTTCGACCAACGCGCGGGCCAGGGCGAAGGCGATATCGGCGCGGCCCTGTGCAAGCAGATGCCTGCCGAAATGGATCGACTGGTCACGGTCGAGGCTGATCTCCTGCGATCCGGCGCCAGCCGTGCGGGCGTCTGCCGTTGCCAGACCGGATGCAAACAGCGCAACCAGCAAACTCTTCCGCAGAGCGCAGACTACCCGCCGAAACAGGCAACGGTGCGGGCGGTGGGTCGGGATCATGACACCCTCGCGCGGGTCACGGCCTCCGGGCGATAAAGGCGCCGCGCTCAATGTGATCGACGTCATTGATAACGCCCCGGATCACCACCACGCCCCCTGAGGCGGTGGCCCCATCGCCCGCGATCATGCCGTCGTAGAAGCCAGTGAAATCCTCTTCCTCGTCCCATGCCTGACCGAGGAAGTTCCCGTTTTCGTCGATTTCGGTGAAGACAAGCGTGATTTGGGCCGGCGTTTCGCCGGTGGTCAGGTTCTCACGGTCGCGGATCACACCTTCGATCGAAGGTGCTGCTCGGTCGTCACGGAAATCGAGGAACAGCCGCGCTTCGCCCTCGATCACATGCTGAGCGCTGCCAAGGGTGCGAACCGCTGCGTATTCACCATCGTGCGTCATCTGCGTGTTCGTGGGCAGTTCGGGCACCTCGCCGCGAGTCAGAACAGTGCCGCCGAATTCCGTCCGCAGCCGGAAGGGAGTGGCCACGACACCGGCGACGAGGTCGTTGGTGCTGTCGACACCCAGAAAGGCCAAGTAGTTGCGTTCGCTGGGATCCACGCCGGTGGTGCTGCGATACGCGGCGAACCCGGGCCGGTCATCGCCGGGGCTGCGTGTGAAATCGCCTTCGAAATCAAATGGTTCGCCCTGAATATTGAGCACTTCGGCAACCGGATCGAAGGTCACCTGGGCAACATCGCCACCGACTCGGGTCAGGTCGTCGCCTTCCGGGGTATCGGGACTGTCGTCATCTTCACCGTTGCCGATTGGAGGGACGGTGCCGTTCCCATCGTCCGGGGGAGCGGTGCCAGAGCCGCCGCCGATCAGGCTGGCCGACGTATCTGCAGGGTCAGAGCTGCTGCACGCCGCAATTGCGGCGCAGCACACCAGGGTGAGCGCTATCTTGTTCATGTTGTGACCGCTTTTCTGCTCGGGCCTCTTTTATGCTGACAGCGTAGGCGAAGCGGGCGCGTCTGCATAGACGGGCGGTTTGGGCGTATCGTCCGATTGAGATAAAAATGCAACAGGCGCGGCCCTTGGCAGGCGCGGATGGGGGCTCGGGTGGCGGATGGCTCCCCACCGGAGCGACGAAAAAGGGCCGATGCGCGTGGCACCGGCCCCTTTGATCAACTTATGGCGCAGGTTTATTCCTGCTGGCCCAGGAACATCAGCAGGAACTGGAACATGTTCAGGAAGCTGATGTAGAGCATCAGCGCGCCATCGATGGCGGCCTTGTCCAGAAACTCCTGATCGCCTGCGGCGGCATGCGCAACATAGGTGTTCTTGATCTCCTGCGTGTAGAAGGCGGTCAGTCCGGCGAAGATCAGCACGCCGATGGAGGAGATCGCGAACATCATCGCCGGCGATTGCAGGAAGAGGTTGATCACGATCGCCACGATCAGGCCGATCACACCCATGATCAGAAAGGTGCCCCAGCCCGACAGATCCTTCTGCGTGGTGTAGCCCCAGAGGCTGAGCCCCGCAAAGGCGATGGCGGTCACCAGGAAGGTCTGGGTGATCGAGTAGGAGGTGAAGACCAGAAAGATCGAGCTGAGCGACAGACCGATCGCGGTGGCGAAGATGAAGAAGCCCAGCTGCACGCCCGCCGCCGATGCCTTGCGCATCAGCGCGCCCCACCCGAAGAGCACGAAGGCCAGCGGCGCGAACATGATCACCCAGCGCAGCGGCGAAGCATAGATCGCCGCACCCAGCCCGTTCAGATAGGTGCCGTTCGGCAGTTGTGCCGCGGCCATGGACGGGTCCGAGGTGGTCGCCAGCCCGGCGATGGCCCAGGCGGCCAGACCGGTGATCAGCATGCCTACGGACATGGTGCCGTAGACCTTGTTCATATGGGCGCGCAGGCCCGCGTCGATGGCGGCGGAACGTGCGCCGGCGGCGCCGGTCCGCATCGTCTGATATTCAGCCATTGCTATCCTCCGTCATGATACTGGTCAGAAGGCACGGATTGCACCCCTGTTGCGCTGCAATATTGTCCGTGTGCGCATGGGTTTCAAGAAATACCGGAGCGTTTGAGTCATAAAATGCCGTGAAGCCGGGGCGGCCGCTGCGTCATGTCGCATCCGGGGGCCGCAGGGTGTCGGTTATCGGACTGGCTGGTCTTCCGGATCCTCCATGGTGATCACCACCTTGCCCGTGGCCTTGCGCGCTTTCAGCAGGTCCAGCCCTTCGGCGACACGCACCAGCGGGAGCACATGGCTGACATGGGGGTGCAGCCGCCCCTCGGCGTGCCAGCGCATCAGTTCGGCCAGGCTGTCGGTCAGAACGTGCGGGGCAAAGCGCAGATAGCCGCCCCAGTAGAGCCCCAGAACCGAAATGTTCTTGACCAGCAGCAGGTTGGCGGGAAATCGTGGCACCTCGCCCCCGGCGAAGCCGATGGCCAGGAAGCGCCCCTCGGGGCGCAGGGCGCGCAGGGCGGCGCTGGCGGCGGGCTCGCCCACGGCGTCATAGACCACATCGACCCCGCCAAGGGCCTTGAATGTGGCCCTCAGGTCGGACTCGGCCGCGCTGTCGATCAGCACCTCGGCGCCCGCTGCGCGCGCGACCTCCAGCTTTTCGGCCCCGCGCGCCACGGCGACCACGCGCGCGCCCATCTGCGCGCCGATCTCCACCGCCGTCAGCCCCACGCCGCCCGCCGCGCCCAGCACCAGCAGCGTCTCGCCCGGCTGCAGGCGGGCGCGATGCGCCAGCCCCAGATGCGAGGTGCCATAGGCGATCTGGAAGCCCGCGCCCTCGATCATGGTCATGGTCGCGGGCAGGGGCGTGCAGCGCGCGGCGTCGCAGACCGCGTGGTCCGCCAGCCCGCCCGCGCCGATGAACGCCGCAACGCGGGTGCCGGGGGCCGGGGCTTGCACATCCGGGCCGCACACCTCCACCGTGCCCGCAATCTCCATGCCCAGCGTGAAGGGCAGGGCGGGCGTGTCCTGGTACTTGCCTGCGATCATCAGCAGATCGGCAAAGTTCAGCCCGCAGGCGGCGACGCGGATGCGCACCTCGCCCGGGCCGGGATCAGGCCGCGCAGTCTCGGTCAGGCGCGGGGGCGCGTCGGCGGTCTGCATCATGAAGGCGCGCATGGCGGGGCTCCGGATTTCTGGGTGGATCGTGGCCGCCGACTGGGTAGACCGGCGGCATTGCGGGGCGCAAGCCGCGATCCGTGTCGGCTGTCGGGATGGAGGGGGTTTGCATTTTGCATCGCAAAGTGAAATTCAACCCAAGGAAGAATTTGCAACTTGCGATACACCCGCGAGGCTCTGCGCCTGCCTGATATGCGCGGATCCGCAGGTTGCCGCAGCGTCAACATATGCCGCGGCGCTTGCTGCGCGTGGCCGTGGCGTGTGTTGACCCAAATGATCCTGGAATCTTTGGCCAGCCGCCCGAAGTTGGCATGGAAATTGCTGCTCTGTGTGGTAGCGCGTGTGTGTCGCGCGTTGCTTGCCAAGATCCGGTGTCCCGTGGGATGCTGTTTCGGGCAGGCCAAGATCGAGAGCGATTTTCAGATTGTGGAGCCTTTCTCATGAAACACCCCGTGGATGTCCATGTTGGCAAACGTATCCGGCAGCGTCGGTGGATGCTTGGCATGACCCAGCAGCAGCTTGCCGAGGCGGTGGGCATCAAGTTTCAGCAGATTCAGAAGTATGAAACCGGCACGAACCGTGTCTCGGCCTCGCGGCTGTGGGATGTGGCGGGGGCGCTCGATGTGCCGATCAGTTTCTTTTTCGAAGGGCTCGACACCCAGGACGCAGGCGACCCCGATACAACCGATGGGCTGTTCGAAAATCGCGAGGCCATGCACCTGGTCCGGGCCTATTACGCCATCCCCGAAAACCAGCGCCGCCGTCTGGTGGACCTGGCGCGGGTGCTGGGCGACGCGGGCGCGCACTGAGGCGCGCACTCGGGCCCGCCTGCATCGCGCCTGCATCGCGCCTGCGCGTCGGCGGACAGCGCCGGGTGTCGTCGCGGGGCAAACACGCCGAAGCTGACCTGGAACCTGACCTTGACGGGCGCGCGCGCCGGCGGGACAAGGGCCCATGGACCTGCATCGCGGCAATCTGGGGGCGGACGACACGGCGGCGCTTGTTGCGCTGGCCGAGGCGCTGGCCGATCACGCGCGATCGCACACCCTGGCGCATTTCCGCCGTGACGGGCTGGCGGCGGACAACAAGCACGCAGATGGCGCGGGCTTCGACCCGGTGACGGCTGCCGACCGTGCAGCCGAAGCCGCCATCCGCGCGCAGCTTGAAGCGGTCCGGCCCGAGGATGGTGTGCTGGGCGAGGAGTTTCCGCCGCGTGTGTCGCGCTCGGGGCTGACCTGGATCGTCGATCCGATCGACGGCACCCGCGGCTATCTGAGCGGCACGCCGACCTGGGGCGTGCTGATCGCGCTGGCCGATGCCGAGGGGCCGTTCCTGGGCGTGATCGACCAGCCCTATATCGGCGAGCGGTTTCTGGGCGGGCTGGGGCAGGCGCGGGTGACGGGGCCAATGGGGGCTGCGCCCCTGCGCTGCCGCGCCCCGCGCCCGCTGGCCGAGGCCACGCTGTTCACCACCTTCCCGGAAGTCGGCACCCCGGCCGAGGGCGCGGCCTTTGCCCGGGTCGCGGCGCAGGCACGGCTGACGCGCTACGGCATGGATTGCTACGCCTATGCGCTGTTGGCAGCGGGGCAGGTGGACCTCGTGATCGAGGCGGGGCTGAACCCCTATGACATCGCCGCCCCCCTCGCCGTGATCGAGGCCGCGGGCGGGATCGTCACCGACTGGAAGGGCGGCCCGGCGGCTGCGGGCGGGCAGGTTATTGCCGCCGCGAATGCCGCCGTTCACGCCGAGGCGCTGGCGCTGCTGGCCGACACGGCATGACGCAGGCGCGCGCGCCTGCAAACCCGCGCGCATTGTTCGGGCGTCGGCTCTTGGGTATTTTTGGCAAGATGAAGCTGCACCGTCTTGCGACAGCGGCGAAGGCGTGCCCCCAGCATCGACCCAAGTCCGGTCCTGCGTCAGCAGGACCAGCGCCCGCGAGGCGGGCCGGGAAGGGTGGGTGGGAGGTTCGCCGAGCGGGCGCTTCCACCGGTCACTTGGCCAGCGGGTGATGGTCCAGCACCAGCCGTTGAAGCCGTTCCTCCAGCACATGGGTGTAGATTTCGGTCGAGGAGACATCCGCATGGCCCAGCAGCGTCTGGATCGACCGCAGATCGGCGCCACCGGCCAGCAGATGCGTGGCAAAGGCATGGCGCAGCACATGCGGGCTGATCCGCGAAGGCTCCAGTCCGGCGGTCACGGCGATCTCGCGCAGGAGTGTGAAGAAGCGCACCCGGCTCAGGTGCCCGGCCTTGCCGCGCGCCGGGAACAGCTGCCTGGGGACCGGCAGGCGGCGCGCGCGGAGCGCGCTCGCCTCCGCGTCCCAATGCGCGAGCCAGGCGCGCAGCGCGGCGCGGGCAGGCTCGGACAGCGGCACCATGCGTTCCTTGTCGCCCTTGCCGCGCACCAGGATCATGCGCGGGTCGCCGCGGGCGGCGGACACCGGCAGGCTGACCAGCTCGCTCACCCGCATTCCGGTGGCGTAAAGAAGTTCCATCAGGCAGGCGTTGCGCAACCGCTCGGCCTTGCCGCGCCCGGTCTGGCCAGCGGCGGCCAGCAGGCGCTCGACCTCGGCATGATCCAGCGTGCCGGGCAGGCGCCGCGCCTTGCCCGGCCCGGCGATGCGCAGGGCGGGGTTGTCGGCGCGCAGCCCCTCGTCATGGGCAAAGCGGCAGAACTGGCGGATCGAGGACAACCGCCGCGCCCGGGTCGCCCGCGCCAGCCCCTGCGCGTCACAGTCGATCAGATAGGCTTCGATCGCTTCACGGTCGGCGCCGAGCAGACCCAGCCCCCGCCGCGCGCACCAGTCCCCGAAATCGCGCAGGTCGCGGCCATAGGCCAGGAGCGTGTTACGCGCCGCCCCCGCTTCCGCCGCGGCCGCTTCCAGAAACCGCGAGATCAGGTGCAGTTCAGCGGCGGGTGCATCGGGGGTGGTGCGGTCCGGCATGGCTCAGCCCGTCCGCTGCAGGATCATCGCTTCCAGCGCTGCGCGCCGGGCCACGTTGTCCAGCCCCAGCGCCCGCAGCGTGGCCAGCGCCTCGGTCAGGGCGCGCAGGTCGCCAGCGGCGCCGTCGGCCAACCGCTCCAGCGCCGCCAGCACCGTGTCGCCGTGATGCCCTTCGGCGATCCGTGCCGCCATGGCCTCGGGTACCGGTACGTCGGCGGCCTCGGCGGGTGCCAGCGCGGCGGCGATGGCTTCGGCGGTGGCGCGGTTCGGGACCTGGGCGGCCAGCGAAGCGTCCGGGTGGCCGGTCACAATCGCGGCGAGGAAGGCGGCGTGGGCGCCTTCGGGCCGCGGTCCTTCGGCCGCGGCGACCGGGTCGGGGCCCAGCAGCGCCATCTCATAGGCGATCCGCTGTGCCGTCCCGGACAGCGCCGCCGGGTCCAGGCGCGGGGCAAAGAGCGCGGCAAAGGCGGTTTCCAGTTCCCCCGCCTGCGCCTGTTGCCACAGCCGCTCCAGCGCCGTGCCGATGGCTTCGGGCTCGCCCGCCTCCAGCGCCCGTTCGAACAGGTTGACCGCGGACACCCGGTCCCAGATCCCACCCGAGGCGGCGGCGCGCGCGCCAGTGTAGAGCCCCAGCAGGCGGTTGGGTTCCAGCGCGCCGGTGCGGGTCAGCCGTTCGGCGGCTTCGATCTGCGCGCGCCACCCGGCGGTGCCGCGCAGATCGGCATGGGCAAAGGCCATGGGCAGCGCGTGGGTATAGACCGGCTCGCCGATGGCTTCCAGGATGCGCCACTGGAGCGGGGTTTCGATCTGCGGGACCGGGTCGGTGGTGGCGACATCCGCGTCTTCGGCATCGAGAAACCGCGCCAGCAGCGCAGCATCGGTGGGATCAAGCCCGCCCAGCGTCTGCGCCGTCTGCAGGCCCAGCATGGCCGCCGCCCAGTCGCCCTGCCGCGCCAGGCAATAGATGCGGGCGGCATCGCCGGGGCCCAGCCGGGGCTGGCCTTCGAGCGCGCTGCAGGCGCGCTCTTCCTCGCCCAGAAGCAGCGCCAGGTCGAACCAGCGCGCCCACAACCGGGGCGTCATCCGCGCGCCCGAGTCGACCAGTTGCAGCGCCTGCTCCAGCGCGCCGAAGCTCTGCAAGGCGTCAACGCGGGCCAGCAGCAGCGGATCGTCGGGCGTTGTCCCGGGGCCTGCGTGCTCCGGGTCTTCGGCATCTGCGGGCTCTTCCAGGGGCGAGAGGGGCGGGTCGAACTCGGCCAGCAGGATGCGCAGGATCAGCGTCTGCGCCGCGGGCAGGGTATCGATGCGCAACCCGTGCAGGCGGGCGACGACTTCATCGACCGGGGTGGCGCCCCAGAAATCGCGCCGCAGCCCCACGCGTTCGGCGGGGAACAGCCCCACGACCTCGGCGGTGTCGGAGCCCAGGACATGCACTTCGATCCGTTCGTCCCGGATCCCGTCCGAGGCGTCGTGGCCCTCGGTCGCACCGGCGCCGGGCAGCAACGGCAAGGCCGTGAAGCTGTTGGACAGCCAGTCGATGGCCGAAAGCGGATCATCGTCGCGCGCACCGACCGACGTCACGGGTTCTGCAGTCAAGGGATGCGCAAACGGGGCTTCCAGAGGGCGCCCGGGCGCATCCTGCGATCCGGCAGACTGCGCCTGCGCCTGCGCCGGTGGGGCGGGCAGCCCTGACGCCAGCGCTGTGGCGAGACCAACCCCCGCGACCACGCGCCGCCAGACGGGAACAGGCCGGTCAGAAGCCATTCAGATCCACCGGCAGGATGACTTCCGTGCGTTCGGGCGACAGATCGCCCACGAATGCAAAGGCAACGAGCCCGATACCGCCGAGCAGGGCCAGAACCAGAACCAGCTTGATGATGTGGCGCATGGTGCCTGTCCTTCCTGTCTGCCCCTGCCTGCCCCCACAGCCCCGGCGCGCGGCGTTCGACACCTGCGGCCTGCGCGGCGCGACAGCGCGTGTCCCGCGCCGCGCCTTCATGAGCAGGGGCGCTTTGGCTCTGGAACTTGGCGTACTATCGCGTCATTGAGAGGGAATGCAAAGTGAAGTTTTCTTGTGCAGCGGCGGAGCGCGTGGCTTGCGGGGAGGGTCGGCATGAGGCTGCGCCGCACGGTGGTCATGGTTGGCATGATGGGCGCGGGCAAGACCGCCGTGGGCCGCGAAGTGGCGCGGCGGCTGGCGGTGCCGTTTCAGGATTCGGACGAAGAAATCCAGCGCGCCGCGCAGATGACGATCGCCGAGATCTTCGAACGCGACGGCGAGGCATTCTTCCGGCGGCGCGAGGCCGAGGTGATCGCGCGGCTGATGCGCGATGGCCCCTGCGTGCTGTCCGTGGGCGGCGGGGCCTATCTGAACGCCGAGACGCGGGCGCTGATCTCGGATCTGGGGCTGGCGGTCTGGCTGCGTGCGGATCTGGACCTCTTGTGGTCGCGGGTGAAGGGCAAGACCACGCGCCCGCTGCTGCACACCGAGAACCCGCGCCAAACGCTGGCCGAATTGCTGGCCGCCCGCAGCCCGCATTATGCGCAGGCCGAGGTGGTGGTCGATTCGCTGCCGGGCCTGTCGGTGGCGGCCATGGCGGAGCGGGTGATTGCGGCGCTGGCGCAGCATCCCAGTGTGGTGGAGGGGACATGAGCGCGGAAGGGGCACAGGGGCCGGACCGGGTCAGCGTCGCGTTGGGCGCGCGCAGCTACGAGGTTCTGATCGGTCCGGGACTGCTGGCCGGGGCGGGGGCGCATCTGGCGCCGCTGCTGCACCGCCCGCGCTTGGCGGTGCTGGCCGACGACCGCGTGGCGGCGCTGCATCTGGAGACCCTGCGCGCCGGGCTTGCGGCCGAGGGGATCGAAATGGTCGCCCTGCGCCTGCCGCCCGGGGAGGGGACCAAGGGGTGGACGCAGTTCTCGCGCGCGGTGGAGTGGCTGCTGAGCGCGCAGGTGGAACGCCGCGATCTGGTGCTGGGGCTGGGCGGCGGGGTGATCGGCGATCTGGCGGGCTTCGCGGCGGCGGTGTTGCGCCGGGGCGTGCGGTTCGTGCAACTGCCGACCTCGCTCTTGGCGCAGGTGGACAGTTCCGTGGGTGGCAAGACCGGGATCAACACCGCCCAGGGCAAGAACCTGGTCGGCGCGTTCCACCAGCCGGTACTGGTGCTGGCAGACACCGGGCTGCTGGACAGCCTGCCCGAACGCGACTTGCTGGCGGGCTATGGCGAGGTGGTGAAATACGGGCTGCTGGGCGATGCGCCGTTCTTCGAGTGGCTGGAGTCGCATGGCCCGGCGCTGGCGGCGGGCGATACGGCGGCGCGGCAGCACGCCGTCCGCCGGTCGGTGGAGATGAAGGCCGGGATCGTCGCGCGCGACGAGTTCGAGACCGGCGAGCGGGCGCTGCTGAACCTCGGCCATACCTTCTGCCACGCGCTGGAGGCGGCGACGGGCTATTCCGACCGGCTGCTGCATGGTGAGGGTGTGGCCATCGGCTGCGCGCTGGCTTTCGATCTGTCCGCGCGCATGGGGCTTTGTGCGCAGGAGGTGCCGTCGCGCGTGCGCGCGCACCTGCGCGGCATGGGGATGAAGGCCGATCTGGCCGATATCCCCGGCGATCTGCCGGGGGCCGAGGCGCTGGTGGCGCTGATGGGGCAGGACAAGAAGGTCATCGACGGGCGGCTGCGCTTCGTGCTGGCCCGCGATATCGGCGCGGCCTTTGTCTGCGACGATGTGCCGGGCGATACTTTGCGCGGGCTCTTGCAGGACGCGCTGGCGGCGCGCTGAACTCTCGGCTGTTGTCAAGCGGAAGGCCGCGCGGGGCGCGGCCTGTCCCTTTTTGCAAGGGCACCGGGCAAGCCCGGTGCGCGGGGGCGTTCCGCCCCCAGGACGCGCCTTGCGGCGCGTCCGCCCCCTGAGGGTATTTTCGGCAAGATGAAGGGGCCGGTGCATAAATTTTATCGTTTGATAAAATTTGACCCTGTGGCAGGATCAAGAGCGAGCCAGTCCTGACGGGGAGACAGCCAGTGACCAGCATGACCACGCCCGGGATCGTGCCCGGACGCCTGAGCGCCGAAGATTACGCGCGCAATTTCGACGATATCTACCCGGATTTTGACCCGCACGAGGCGATGGTGGCGGCGGATCGGTGCTATTTTTGCCATGATGCGCCCTGCATCACGGCCTGTCCCACGGAAATCGACATTCCGCTGTTCATCCGCCAGATCCAGGCGGGCCAGCCCGAGGCGGCGGGCAAGACGATCTTCGACCAGAACATTCTGGGCGGCATGTGCGCGCGGGTTTGCCCGACCGAGACGCTGTGCGAAGGCGCCTGCGTGCGCGAGATGGCCGAAGGCCAGCCGGTGGAGATCGGTCGGTTGCAGCGCTATGCCACGGACCGGCTGATGGCGGAAGGCGGGCATCCCTACGCGCGGGCTGAAGGCACCGGCAAGCGCGTTGCCGTGGTCGGCGCGGGGCCGGCGGGGCTGGCCTGCGCGCATGCGCTGGCGCGTGAAGGCCATGACGTGGTGATCTTCGAGGCGCGGGAAAAGCCCGGGGGGCTGAACGAATACGGGATCGCCGCCTACAAGACCCCGCATGGTTTTGCGCAGGAAGAGGTGGAGTGGATCCTGGGCATCGGCGGGATCACCCTGCGGCATGGCATGACGCTGGGGCGGGACATCACGCTCGACGGGCTGCGCGGGGAGTTCGATGCCGTGTTTCTGGGCATGGGGCTGGGTGGTGTGAACGCGCTGGGCGTGTCCGGGGATGACCGGGGCAACGTGCGCGATGCGGTGGATTTCATCGCCGAGTTGCGGCAAGCCGGTGATCTGGCCGCCCTGCCGGTGGGCCGCCATGTGGTTGTGATCGGCGGCGGCATGACGGCGGTGGATGCCGCCGTGCAGTCGAAGCTGCTGGGCGCCGAGCATGTGACCATGGTCTATCGGCGCGGGCGGGAGCGGATGTCGGCCTCGGACTATGAGCTGGATCATGCGGCGACGGCCGGGGTGAAGATCATCACCGGCGCGATGCCCGTGGCGGTGCACGGAAACGGTGCGGTGCGCGAGGTGGAATTCGCCTACTCGGTCGAAGGGCCGAACGGGCTGGCGCCGGGCGACGAGCGGTTCCGGCTGCCGGCGGATCAGCTGTTCCGGGCCATCGGTCAGACGCTGGACGGGGCGCCCGAGGGGCTGGTGGTCGAGGGTGGCAAGATCGCCGTCGAGGGGGCGGGCAAGACCTCGGTCCCCATGGTCTGGGCCGGGGGCGACTGCACCGCGGGCGGCGAGGATCTGACCGTGACCGCCGTGGCGCAGGGGCGCGATGCCGCCGCCGACATTCATGCACGGCTGATGGGCTGAGGAGGGCAAGGACATGGCCGATCTGACAAGCGAATTCCTGGGGATCAAGTCGCCGAACCCGTTCTGGTTGGCCTCGGCCCCGCCCACGGACAAGGAGTACAACGTGGTGCGCGCCTTCAAGGCGGGCTGGGGCGGGGTGGTGTGGAAGACGCTGGGGGCCGAGGGGCCGCCCATCGTCAACGTCAACGGGCCGCGTTATGGTGCGGTCTGGGGCGCGGACCGCCGACTGCTGGGGCTCAACAACATCGAACTGATCACTGATCGCCCGCTGGAGGCCAACCTGCGCGAGATCAAGCAGGTCAAGCGCGACTGGCCGGACCGGGCGATGGTGGTGTCTCTGATGGTGCCATGTGACGAGGAGTCGTGGAAAGCCATCCTGAAGCGGGTGGAGGACACCGAGGCCGACGGGGTGGAGCTGAATTTCGGCTGCCCGCACGGGATGAGCGAGCGCGGCATGGGGTCCGCCGTGGGGCAGGTGCCCGAGTATATCGAGATGGTGACGCGCTGGGTGAAGACGCATTCGCGCATGCCCTGCATCGTCAAGCTGACCCCCAACATCACCGATATACGCAAACCGGCGGAAGCGGCGAAGCGCGGCGGCGCGGATGCGGTGTCGCTGATCAACACGATCAGTTCGATCACCTCGGTCGATCTGGACAGTTTCTCGCCCGAGCCATCCATCGACGGGAAGGGCGCGCATGGCGGCTATTGCGGCCCGGCGGTGAAGCCCATCGCGCTGAACATGGTGGCGGAGATCGCACGCGACCCGGCGCTTGCGGATCTGCCCATTTCGGGCATCGGCGGGGTGACCACATGGCGCGATGCGGCGGAGTTTCTGGCGCTTGGGGCCGGGAATGTGCAGGTCTGCACCGCGGCCATGACCTATGGGTTCGGGATCATCAAGGAGCTGACGGCGGGGTTGTCGCTTTACCTGGACCAGAAGGGGATGACGCTGGAGCAGTTGCAGGGCCGGGCGGTGCCCAATGTCACCGACTGGCAGTATCTGAACCTTAACTACGTCACCAAGGCGCGGATCGATCAGGACCTCTGCATCAAGTGCGGGCGGTGTTTCGCGGCCTGCGAGGACACCAGCCATCAGGCGATTTCCATGTCGCCCGACCGCGTGTTCGATGTGATCGACGAAGAATGCGTGGCCTGCAACCTGTGCGTCAATGTCTGTCCGGTGGAGAACTGCATCACGATGGAGCGCCTGCCCGCTGGCGTGGTGGACCCGCGCACGGGGGACACGGTGAGTGACGATCATGGCGACTGGACATCGCATCCCAACAACCCGATGGCGCGGGCGGCGGAATAACGCGCTTCGGGAAAAGGGGGCTCCCGCCCGTCGCTGGCCGCATCGAAGATGCGACCGCTCCGGTTGGGCCGGGCCGCGCGCTGGCGCGCGCGGCGATCGGCGCTTCCGGACGAGTGTTGCTTGACAGCTTTGCTGCCGTGTCCGAGGCTTGGATGGTGGCGGATTTCAATCGCGCGTGGCGACAGAGGCGGAGGAGGCGCAGATGCTTGTCAGTCAGATATTGAAGGGAAAACCGACCCAGGGGGTCATCACCGTAGCCCCGGGCAGCTCGCTGTCGGACGCCGCCGCGCTGTTGTCCGAAAAGCGGATCGGGGCGGTGGTGGTCTCGGGCGATGGGGAAACGGTGGAGGGGATATTGTCCGAGCGTGACATCGTGCGCGAACTGGGCAAGCGGGGCCCAGGCTGCATGTCGGACACGGTGGACAGTGTGATGACCCGCAACGTCTATGGCTGCACGCCCGAAGACAGCGCCGATCTTATCCTGCAGACCATGACCGCGAAGCGCTTCCGGCACATCCCGGTGATGGAGGGCACGCGGCTCGTCGCCCTGATCTCGATCGGCGATGTGGTGGCGGCGCGTTTGTCCGAGCTTCAACTGGAAAAGGACGCGCTGACCGGGATGATCATGGGCTACTGAACGGGTCGGGGGATTTCACCCCTTGCATCCGTTAGCGCAATATTGTTGCGTGCCCCGGACGTGAAACGCGCGCGGTATGGACGCGGGCAGGACGGAGGGGAAGCATGCGTGTGGGGCTATATCCCGGGACCTTTGACCCGCTGACCATGGGGCATGTGGACATCATCACCCGGGCCTGTCGGCTTGTGGACCGGTTGGTGATCGGGGTGGCGATCAACCGCGACAAGGGGCCATTGTTCACGCTGGAAGAGCGTGTTGCCATGATCGAGGCCGAGGCCGCGCCCCTGTCCGCGCGCACCGGGGTCCAGATCATTGCGCATCCGTTCGAGAACCTGCTGATCGACTGCGCCCGCGATGTCGGCGCGCAGGTCATCGTCCGCGGCCTGCGGGCGGTCGCGGATTTCGAATACGAATATCAGATGGTCGGGATGAACCGGGCGCTTGATGACACCGTGGAGACGGTGTTCCTGATGGCCGAGGCCCGGCACCAGGCGATCGCCTCGAAACTGGTCAAGGAGATCGCCCGGCTGGGCGGCGATGTCACCCGCTTCGTGCCCGAAACGGTGCATCGCGCGCTGATTTCCAAACTGGGCTGAACGGGCGCTTGCCCGGCTACGTATCTCAGTATCCGTAGACCGCGCGCCGGGCGACCCGCTCGGCATCTTCGTGCCAGAAGTCGAGGTCGATGGCCGTGTCCAGCGGCATGCTGCGCAGTTCGTTGACGGTTCTGCGATAGGCCGCGCGCTTGCGCAGGCGGTCCTGGATCTGGGTGAGGATCGTCGGCATGTCCGTGCTCCTTGCGTCCGTGTTGCGTTTCTCACGGACGGATATGGGGCATGCTGCGGTGCAGAACAATTATCATTGCGGAAGACCCGCCTTGCGTGGAGTGCATATGTTAGCGCACACATGGCGCTGGTTTGTGCAGCAAGCGGCGACATGCGGCGCACAAAGCGGCATCGCGCTTATACCTGTTGGATTGGCGAAGTCATGGGAAAGCTGGTGAGCCCGGAAGGATTCGAACCTTCGACCAATTGATTAAAAGTCAACTGCTCTACCACTGAGCTACGGGCCCGCTCTGGCGCGCTAACTAGAAAGAAGCGCCGCGCGGGTCAAGGGCGAAATCGCCGGGGGATATTGGCCGCGGTTTGCGCACTGGCGCGAGCGCTTCGCAGCGTCTATATCGCCGCCATGGACATGCGGACCCCCACCGGCCTGCCCTTTCGCAAGATGCATGGGGCGGGCAATGATTTCGTCATCATCGACACGCGCGGCGGCGCGGCGGCCATCACTGCTGCGTTGGCGCGCGCGATCGGCGACCGTCACCGGGGCGTGGGATTTGACCAGCTGGCCGAAATCCACGCCCATCCGCGCGCCGATGCCGAAATCCGGTTCCGCAACGCCGATGGCAGCCCGGCGGGGGCCTGCGGCAATGCCACGCGCTGCGTGGCGAGCCTGCTGATGGCCGAGACCGGGCGCGATCGGCTGCACCTGATCACCGCGCGCGGGGATCTGTGGGCCAAGGTGCGCAACGGCGCGATCTGGGTCAACATGGGGCCGCCGCTGCTGGACGCGCTGCATATTCCGCTGGCCAAGGGCACTGACCCGGCGCGCCTGCCGCTGCCTGGGGGGCCCATGGCCGTGGGCATGGGCAACCCGCATTGCGTCTTCTTTGTCCCCGATGCCGAGGCCGAGGACGTTGCCACGCGCGGTCCGGTCGTAGAGCAAGACCCGCTGTTCCCAGAGGCCACCAATGTCGAATTCGCCAGCCTGACCGGCCCTGACCGCCTGCGCCTGCGGGTCTGGGAGCGGGGCGCCGGGATCACCTTGGCCTGCGGCTCGGGCGCCTGCGCTGCGGCGGTGGCAGCCCATTTGCGCGGGTTGACGGGGCGCCGGGTGACCATCCGCGCCGACGGCGGCGATCTGGCGGTGGACTGGCGCGAAGATGGTGTCTGGCTGACCGGCCCGGTGGCGCATGTCTTCGACGGGGTGCTTTCGCCCGAGATCATGGCCTTCGCATGACCGCGCCACGTTTCACCACCCTGGGCTGCCGGCTCAACGCCTACGAGACCGAGGCGATGAAGCAGCTGGCCTCCGACGCTGGCGTCACCGACGCGGTGGTGGTCAACACCTGCGCGGTCACGTCCGAGGCGGTGCGCAAGGCGCGCCAGGAAATCCGTCGGCTGCGCCGTGACAACCCCGACGCCCCTATCATCGTCACCGGCTGCGCCGCCCAGACCGAGCCCCAGACCTTCGCGGCCATGCCCGAGGTCACGCGTGTCATCGGCAATGCCGAAAAGATGGCGCCCGAGACATGGGCCGGGTTGGCCCCGGACCTGATTGGGAAAACCGAGCGGGTGCAGGTCGATGACATCATGTCGGTGCGCGAAACCGCCAGCCACCTGATCGACGGGTTCGGCACGCGCTCGCGCGCCTATGTGCAGGTGCAGAACGGCTGCGATCATAGGTGCACCTTCTGCATCATCCCCTACGGGCGGGGCAATTCGCGGTCGGTCCCGGCGGGCGTGGTGGTGGATCAGATCAGGCGGCTGGTGGACAGCGGCTTCAACGAGGTGGTGCTGACCGGCGTGGACCTGACAAGCTGGGGCGCCGACCTGCCCGCGCAGCCGCGCCTGGGCGATCTGGTCCGGCGTATCCTGAAGCTGGTGCCGGACCTGCCGCGCCTGCGCATCAGCTCCATCGACAGTATCGAGGCCGACCCCGCGCTGATGGAGGCGATTGCCACCGAGCCGCGGCTGATGCCGCATCTGCACCTGTCCCTGCAGGCGGGCGACGACCTGATCCTGAAGCGCATGAAGCGCCGCCACCTGCGCGACGATGCGATTGCCTTCTGCGAAGAGGCCCGGCGCCTGCGCCCGGACATGGTGTTCGGCGCCGATATCATCGCCGGGTTTCCGACCGAGAGTGAGGCGATGTTCGAAAACTCCCTGCGGTTGGTCGACGACTGCGGTCTGACCTGGCTGCACGTCTTCCCCTTCAGCCCGCGCGAAGGCACGCCCGCCGCGCGCATGCCGCAGGTGGACGGGGCGGTGGTGCGCGACCGGGCCGCGCGGCTGCGCGCGGCGGGGGCGGCGCGGGTGGCGGATCACCTCGCCGCGCAGCGTGGGGCGCGGGTGCAGGTGCTGATGGAAAACCCGCGCATGGGCCGTACGCCACACTTTGCCGAAACCCGCTTCGCCACCGACCAGCCCGAGGGCGCGCTGGTCGCGGCCACCATCACCGGCCATGACAGCGGGCAGTTGCTGGCCCGGCCGGTGGCCGCCTGAACGCAAGACGCCCCCGCCGGAGGGGCGAGGGCGTCAAGGCGGGCGACCGGGGCTCGCACGGGCCCCGGCCGCCCTGCCGTCCGGGGGATCAGCGGGGCAACAACACACGGTTGACGACGTGGATCACGCCGTTCGACTGGTTAACATCGCTGATCGTGACCCGGCCGGCATTCCCGGACTGGTCATGGATCCACAGGCTGTTGCCGCGGACCTGGGCGCTGAGCGGCGCGCCCGAGAGCGTCTCCATGTGGAAGAACCCGTCGCTGGAGTTGCGCGCGCGGCGCATGATCTCGGCCCCGCTCAGGTTCCCGGCCACCACATGCGAGGTCAGGATACGCTGCAGCATGCCCTGGTTCTCGGGTTCCAGCAGGGTTTCGACAGTGCCCTCGGGCAGCATGTCGAAGGCCGCGTTGACTGGCGCAAAGACCGTCATGGGCCCCGGCCCCTGCAGCGCGTCCACCAGCTCCGCGGCCTGCACGGCGGCGACCAGCGTGGTGTGGTCTTCGGAGTTCACGGCGTTTTCCACGATGTTGCGTTCGGCGAACATCGGCGCGCCGCCCACCATCGGGTTTTCGGCGGCAAAGGCGGCGCCGGTGCCCAGCAGCAGTGCCGCGGCAGCGGCCTTGGCGGTGGTCAGAAAGGTCGTTTTCATGGTCATTTCTCCCGTTGTTGTCGCGGACACGCGTGGTGTCCATGGGGCAGGGAACGGGAGGTCGGGCGCGGAAGTTTCGCGACGTGTCGCGCGAAGTGATCACCGGTGCGTGAGCAGGCGGTGATCACTCCGGGGCGTGAGCGTCGACAACCCGCACCCTTGGCCACCGCGC
>LFIK01000225.1_pt1 | contig 40678 bp, 35 predicted proteins | sample 643401 | NCBI WGS metagenome assembly LFIK01 (sample SAMN03777447, study PRJNA286221) | soda lake metagenome | biome: soda lake; feature: Kulunda steppe; material: water; isolation source: sample T5-Br brine of Lake Tanatar-5 | place: Russia: Kulunda steppe | collected 2010-07
CGAACCTGGAAACTCTACTCCTCTCTGAGTGAAGAGACTCAGAAGATAATCAATGTTCTGGCCGTCAGCTTTGATTACAAAAACGATACGCCTGATGCACTGAAAGAGTATGCTGAGTATGAGCAGCTCGATCTGCCCGAATGGCACTTTGTAACAGCTGAACAAACCGATATCCGGCAACTCGCCGCTCTTTTGGGAGTCAAATACAGGGAACGCAGTGACGGGCACTTTGACCATTCAAACCTGATTACTGTTTTAGATCCTTTTGGAAATATCAGTCGCAGGATTGAAGGAATTATCGGAGATCTGGATGATGACATAAAATTCATAGAATCGCTGGTTCAGTGAGATGGATCTTCTTCCATATCACCCTCATGTTCCTGATCTCTAACGGAGTGTACGCACAACAAATTAAACCAACAGAATCAGATACCGTTACCATCCAAATTGTGGGATCCATGGAAGATTCCAGGTTTGTACCGGCTGATATTGAAATCCGTAAAGGAGACCTACTAAAGTTTATCGTGGAGGAAGGTGTACATACTGTTACGGCTTACCACCCCGATAACCGCAGGCCACTAGGAATTCCTGAAGAAGCGGAGTCCTTTGATTCCGATGTTCTTCAAAAAGGTGATGTCTGGTATTATCAGCCGAATGTAGCCGGAGAGTACAACTACTTCTGCCGTCCCCACGAACGAATGGGACACAAAGGAAAATTTATCGTCCGATCAACGGACATAATCAACTAAACAGTTTATAAAATTTAAATTTAAAAGAATTATGAAACGTACAATCAAAACAGTTATCACACTTTTTACCGCACTGATCATTGCCATACCGGCATTTGCTTCACAAGAAAGCGATGAAATAAGAACTATCCATATCAAAGGATTGGATAACATGAAGTTCGACGTAGAACTGATTGAGGCTGCACCCGGGGAGACCATTCGCATTGTATTTGAAACGGTGAGCAATATGCCGCCACAAGCGATGGCTCATAATATCGCCGTTGTAGATCTGGGCACCGACGTGGATGCATTCGCAATGGCTTCCATGTCAGCTCGCGATAATGAATATATCGCACCGGATTATGAAGATAAGGTGATCTTTAACACCCCGATGCTGGGTGGCGGTGAATCCGTAGAGATGGAATTTACCGTTCCGGAAGTTACAGGTGATTATGACTTTGTATGCACCTTCCCGGGTCACTACATGGCCGGTATGGTTGGAATATTGAGGGTTCAATAAACCTAAGCTTACGTGAAATCCGGAGTGAATTTGTAATAGACTCCTCCTCTATTTATAAGTGGAGGACTATTTCGTTTTCAAAATTAATAGATCTGGAACTGAAATCATGTTCGACAATGGATTCAAATCACTCTTTAAATAATAAATAATGCTATCTGAATCAGGTATTTATGCAATACGGGCCTGTGAAATACTGGCTCAATTAGATGATCACTCGGTGGTGCCGACCCGGGAAATCAGCAGTGAGCTCGATTTGTCTAATGAATACCTGGTAAAAATACTTCAAAAACTGAAGAAGGCGGGTATTATCCGGTCTCAGAAAGGTGCTGGAGGCGGTGTTCAATTAAATATGGATGCTGGTGACGTTACACTGCATCAAATTATTAAAGCGACCAATCCCTCCTTTCTGGACCATTTAAACCCATCTGATATCGAAGCCCTTAAAGTTAAACATGAGAATTTGTATCAGATGCTCGACCGGCAGATAGTTGACATTCAGCAGTTTCTCAAAACAACGACATTAAAATATTTCACTGATTTCCGATCAGGAAATCAGGCAACAAATTAAATCCCTAAATACTATGATGAATCAAAATAATGTAATAGAAATGAAGGTTGGTGATATTGTAGCCAACAACTACAATGCGGCAGGCATTTTGAAAAAGTACGGAATAGATTTCTGCTGCGGCGGAGGAATCTCACTTGCAGCAGCGTGTAAAAAGAAAGGTGCCGACTTAAATGAGGTGGCTTATCAAATTGCAAATCTGGCAGATGGTAATACAGGCCATCATGAAAATATTAACGATTGGGAACCCGATTTTCTGATTGACTATATTATCAATAACCATCACTCCTTCGTTCGCCGAAAAGTGGACGAAATTGAAGCCTATGCAGCAAAAGTAGCCCGGGTTCACGGAGAACGTCATCCGGAAAATATTGAGATTTACCACCAATTTAATGCACTATCAAAAGAGATGATGGAGCATCTTAAGTCAGAGGAAGATCGTGTATTTCCACTTATTAAAAGCATTTACGCCAGTGTGAAAAATAATAAGACACCTAACCAGACCGGGATTAAAGAGCTTCGTAAAGAGCTCGATTTGATGGAAGAGGAGCATGAGGCAGCTGGTGACCTTATGAAAGCCATTCACGAGCTCAGCAATGGATTTAACCCGCCGGCTGATGCCTGTGCAACTTACCAGATTCTTTATCAAAACCTTGAAGGGTTTGAAAATGACCTGCACCGACACGTTCATCTGGAAAACAATATTCTTTTTAAAAAAGCAGAAAAACTGGTCTCTGCTGCTTAAAAGTTGATTGCTGTAAAATAATAATCGGATCGGATGTGAAAGTCCGTTCCGATCTTCTTTGATCCGGTTTATTATAGATTAATATTTATTAGTCGAAGCCTGAATGTACTTTTGGTCAGCATTTATTCACATAATTATCGCCTGCTTCTGGATTGGCGGGATGCTCTTTACAGCAGCGATTCTGGTTCCGGCTACCCGAAAACGGTTAGCTAATCAGAGGGGACTTCTATTCACAGAGCTTGGAACCCGGTTCAGCAGACTTAGCTGGATTCTGTTTCCAATCCTTTTCATTACCGGTGTTACTTCACTTTTAGGCAGAGGCTTCACTGTTGAAGAGTTATTGTCGATAGAGTTTTGGCATAGCCGGTATGGGGCAACACTTTTCAATAAGCTGTTTGCTTTCTCCCTCATGTTAATTGTTGCAGCATTACACGATTTTTGGCTCGGCCCTAAAGCAGCATCACTAATGGAGAGTAATCCGGATGGGATAAAAACAAAAAGCTATCGTAAAGCGTCCAGCTGGGGTGGCAGAATCAATCTTATTCTTGGATTGATCATTTTATATTTTGCCGTATCACTGGTTCGCTGGTAGCTTAAATTAAATTTAATTTACAACATCATGCCTACTACAACCCGATGGTTCATCAGGTCAGCGGTAATCTATTTTGTTTTGGGTATTACCCTTGCATTTTTAGCAGAATTCCCATCAATAACCGGGGAGCTCTCTCTCCTGCCAATTTATTGGCACATGCTTGTGATGGGCTGGATCACGCAGCTGATTATCGGTGTGTCTGTCTGGATGTTTCCCCGAAAGCATCGTGATAAAAAAGCAAGAGAGTCATTTCTGGTGTGGTCAGCATTCTGGACGCTGAACATCGGGTTAATTCTGCGTTTTCTATCTGAACCCTTTATACCGGCAATCACAGATAATCAGGTCATTAAAATAAGCATCGTTCTATCTGCAATCTTGCAGTGGATTGCTGTACTGTTTTATACCATCGAAATATGGCCGAGGCTTCAAAACCGTAAAAAAAGACGGAGTGCAAAAGCATGATGCCATCTCAGTCTATTTGGATGATTCGCTCATCCCTAATCTATTTATTGGTCTCTGTTAGTGTGGGGTGCTTAATTTTAATGCAAAAAGCAGTAGATCTGCATCCATTTATCTGGGCTCTGCTCCCCGCGCATTACGAGATGGCGATCTGGGGCTGGGTGGTGCAGCTCGCAATGGGAACAGCCTATTGGATGTTTCCCAGAAGGCTGGATGAGCCTAAACGTGGTCCCTTGTGGGCCGGATGGTCAATCTTTATTCTGTTCAATACAGGTCTTGTATTTTTAATTATTTCTACTCTTTTCCGTTCATTGATATATACTGCCATTTTCGGAAGAACATTAATACTTATTGCAATTCTGATATTTGCAATATTGATGTGGCAGAGAATTGTAACCTACCGTAAACACCATTAACTTTGTACGGATTATTAAGATCACACCGATAAAATGAGCGAAAATACACTCGTAAATAAACTAAAATCCAGAAAAATTCAGCCTACGGCCATGAGGCTGCTGGTTCTGAAGTTTCTTGTTGAAAAACAAGCGGCAGTGAGCCTCAATTTACTGGAAACTCATTTTACCAGGTCAGACAGAACCACTCTTTACCGCACCTTAAAAACGTTTGAAGAGAAAGGTCTGGTTCATCGAATTGATGATGCCGGAGACAGCACTAAGTATGCCCTCTGCCCGGCAAATTGTACCTGTACCTATCCAAACGATACGCACCTCCATTTTTTCTGTACCGATTGTGAAAATACATACTGCTTTACCGACCTCTCCATTCCCAATTTTGCGCTGCCGGATCAATTCATTCCCGAAAAAGGGAACTTCGTGATCAGCGGTCACTGCCCGGCCTGCGCTGCGTAAACCATCTTTGCAATTCCGTTGCACCTCCCCAAATGTTTATCTTTGGATCAAAAGAAATGATAATCGTATATAGAATTTTGATCTGATCATGAAGCATGACCATCAAGACACCGGCTGCTCAACTTGCGGGTTCAACCAAAGTCAGGGTATTGATCACCATACGCACTCTTTTAGCCTCTCTAAACACTGGCAGCCAATCATTAGCGCTATATTGCTGAGTATTGGATTAATTCTGGACTATTTCTATCCTGTCGCGCATTTTGATGGCTATTTCCGGCTCTCGTGGTACATTTTAGCCTACCTGCCGGTGGGTTATCCGGTTTTAAAAATGGGCTGGGAAAATCTGATACGCGGAGAACTTTTTACTGAATTCTTTTTGATGGGGATAGCCACACTTGGAGCGTTTTATATCGGTGAATACCCAGAAGGTGTAGCCGTAATGCTTTTCTACTCTGTAGGGGAAGCTTTTCAGCACAGTGCCATTGAAAAAGCGCGAAGTAATATCCGGGCATTGCTTGATGTAAGAGCTGAAGAGGCTCACCTAAAGGTTGGGGAAACCTTCCGGACTGTTCACCCTAAAACAGTTGGTGTTGGACAGACAATCCGTGTAAAACCCGGTGAACGCATCCCTTTAGATGGTAAACTGATTACTGATCGTGCAGCTTTTGATACTTCAGCCATTACAGGAGAAAGTAAACCCCGTCATTTCGGTACCGGTGAAGAGGTTCTGGCCGGCATGATCAACCTGAATCGAGTGATTGAGCTTAAAGTTCAAAAAACATATGAAAACAGTTCTATCTCCAGAATTTTGAAGATGGTGCAGGATGCTGCATCCAGAAAAGCAAAGACTGAACTGTTTATCCGCTCTTTTGCTAAGGTATACACCCCAATTGTGGTTTTACTGGCAACTCTGCTTGTTGTACTGCCGGTATTTTTTGTCTCGCCTTATGAGTTTCATGACTGGTTGTATCGCGGACTGGTGTTTCTGGTCATCTCCTGTCCATGTGCTCTGGTTATCTCTATCCCTCTTGGTTACTTTGGAGGTATCGGTGCAGCTTCCAAAAATGGCATTTTGATAAAAGGCGGAAACTTTCTGGATGCTCTTCGATCGGTCAAAACGGTTGTGTTTGATAAAACCGGTACGCTGACTCACGGAATATTTGCGGTCAGAGATCTCATATTCCATTCAGATGAGGATGAAAAACTTATTCTCTCCTACCTATATGCCATTGAAAGATCATCGACGCACCCTGTTGCTAAGGCGATTACTGACTACATAGATACTCCGGAAAAGGAGCTCCAAGTGACCAATCAGCGGGAAATACCCGGGATGGGATTAACAGCTACCGTTAATGGCGATTCCGTTTTAATCGGCAATCAGAAATTGATGGAGAGTGAGAAAATTCGCCTGAATAGTCGTCAAGAAATAATCGGTCAATCCTTAACCGTCGTTTATCTGGCCATTAACGGCGTACATGCAGCAACCATTACCATTTCTGATGAAATTAAAGAGGACTCAAAAAGAGGAATTGAGCAGCTTAAAAAGCTGGGAATAGAAAACAGTGTTATGCTAAGCGGAGATCATCAGCAAGTGGTAGATGAAATTGCGCGAGAACTAAATCTGAATGAAGTATATGGAGATCTGCTTCCTGAAGAGAAAGCCGAAAAACTGAAAGAGATCATGCAACAATCCGGTGGCTTAACAGCATACGCAGGAGACGGTATCAATGATGCGCCTGTATTGGCACTGAGTGACGTGGGTATTGCCATGGGGGCGATGGGAAGCGACGTAGCCGTAGAGACAGCAGATGTTGTTATACAAACAGATCAACCCTCAAAAATTGCAGAGGCAATCCGAATAGCCCGAAAAACACGCAATATCGTCTGGCAAAATATTGGTCTTGCGATGGGAGTAAAACTTCTGGTATTAGCTTTAGGAGCTCTTGGAATGGCTACTCTCTGGGAAGCCGTTTTTGCTGATGTTGGAGTGGCATTGCTGGCAATCCTGAATGCGGTGAGAATTCAGAATATGAAATTTTCATCCGATGCGTAAATCAAATTATCACTTTTTGGATTTCACATAGATATGAACGGGCTTATACTCCTTCATTCGAATACAAAAAAGCCTGAAAAGCATTTGAGCTACGCCTTTTAAAATTTCCAGGAGCATGTAAAGGCCGAGAAGTCTTGAGAGCAGATCCATTATAAATATTTCGGGTTCGTTTACTAAAAAGAGAAACGAACCCTTGCCATGTTACAGGATAGTGGGGATTCTAATTCTTTTGGTACTTATTAATTCGTCATTCAACATATACCGTTTTAATATTCACAAACTCTTTGATCCCAAAGTGTGACAATTCACGACCGTATCCGCTCTCTTTAATTCCGCCAAACGGTAAACGCGGATCAGATTTCACCAGGGAGTTAACAAAACAGTTCCCTGCATTCAGTTCTTTTGCTGCAATACGTTCTCCTTTTTTCAGATCTTTTGTAAATACAGCTGCTCCAAGGCCAAAAACGCTGTCGTTTGCAATACCAATTGCATCTGCTTCGTCCTTTGCGCTGATAATAGCTGCAACCGGACCGAAAAGCTCCTCATCATAAGCGGCCATTCCCGGTTTTACGTTACTCAGTATCGTAGGCGGATACCAGGCACCTTTTTTATTTGGTATTTCTCCTCCTAACAAACAGTTAGCGCCTTTATCAATACTTTGTTGAACCTGATCGTGTAACTCGTCGCGAAGATCTCCTCTCGCCTGAGGGCCCAGGTCATAAGACTCATCCATTGGGTCGCCCATACTCTTTGTTTTCATCTCCTCCACAAATTTCCCGGTAAACTCCTCTAATCTGGATTCTACGACGATAAATCTTTTAGCAGCAATGCAGCTCTGACCGTTGTTAATCAGACGGCTGTTTACACACGTTGGAATGGCTTTATCCAGATCGGCATCATCCAGAATCAGGTATGGATCACTGCCCCCCAGCTCAAGTACTGTTTTCTTAAGTTCTGATCCCGCTTTCTCAGCAACGGCTTTTCCGGCAGGTACGCTTCCGGTCAGAGTTACAGCTTTAACAATGGGATTTTCTATAACGCCGGCAACCTCATTACTGGAGATTTTTAGCGTTCGAAACAGATTATCTGGAAATCCGGCCTTTTTAAAAATATCCTCGATGGCGAGAGCACAGCCCGTTACATTCGATGCGTGCTTCAGAAGCCCCGCATTCCCGGCCATTAACCCGGGAACAGCAAATCGAAAAACCTGCCAGAAAGGAAAATTCCAGGGCATTACCGCAAGTACGGTTCCCAACGGTTCAAAAGTGACAAAGCTCTTTTGAGCATCTGTTTTAATGATCTCATCCTTTAGGAATGACTCCCCATTTTCTGCGTAATATTCACAAACCCAGGCGCACTTTTCAACCTCTGCCCGGGCACCGGAAATAGGCTTCCCCATCTCCATGGTCATAAGCTCGGCATACTCATCAATATTGCTTCGGAAAATCTTTGCAGCGTTGCTCATCAACCGCGCTCTTTCACCATAATTATATGACTGCCAGTTTAAGAACGCTTTTTCACTGCTGATAAGGATTTCATCGATCTCTGATTTTGTATGCTCTTTATATTCCTCAATTAGTTCATCGTTGGCAGGATTTATTGATGTAAGCATATCTCTGTTTTATTAAATTTATAATTCCGATCTGATACGACAACAAATTTACTTTTAGAATTGATTCAAAACTGTTGGGAATCAATATCCAAACTTATTCTATCCATAATTTACAAAGGTTTCAGCCTTGCAGAAAAATGTCTGAGTACTTTTGGCGCAGAGTCAATTTCATACCCTTTTAGCTGTTCTCTCTGTTCAAAAGCGTGTATGACAACTTCCGCCAGATAGTCGATGTGACTCTGTGTATAAACTCTTCTTGGAATGGCCAAACGTACCAGCTCCATCGCGGCCGGTTTTTCTGATCCATCAGGCTGAAGCCCGAACATAACAGTTCCAATTTCCACCGCGCGAACACCGCCAATCAGATAGAGTGCGTTGGTTAAACTCCATGCCGGATAATCAAGCGGATCTATTTGAGGCAGCATCTCTTTAGCATCGATATAAACGGCATGACCGCCGGTTGGCTGCACGATTGATATCCCAGCGTCAATCAATTTATCTCCCAAATAGGCTGTAGATCTGATGCGATACTTCAAATACCCTTCATCCAGGGCTTCATAAAGTCCGGCCGCCACAGCTTCCATATCGTACCCCGCCATTCCGCCATATGTAGGGAAACCTTCTGTAAGTATGGTAAGGCTCCGGCAATCCTGCGCAAGCTGATCGTCATTCAGTGCCAGAAAGCCACCAATATTGGCCATGCCGTCTTTTTTAGCGCTCATCGTACAACCGTCTGCATAGCTGAAAATTTCACGGGCAATCTCAATCGGTGACTTATCCTCGTAGCCATCTTCCCTGGTTTTGATGAACCAGCTATTTTCAGCAAAACGGCACGCATCAATAAAAAATGGAATGTCAAATTTCCGGGCTACATCAGAGACAGCTTTTACGTTCTCCATACTTACCGGCCGCCCGCCACCCGAATTGTTGGTCAGAGTTAGCATTATAGCCGGAATTTTTTCACTCCCAACCCGTCCAATGGTCGCTTCAAGTTTTTCAACATTCATATTTCCCTTAAATGGATGAATCGTCAATGGCTGGCGACCTTCATCAATGACCAGATCCAGCGCTTCTGCACCATTATGTTCTACGTGTGCCCGTGTGGTATCAAAGTGGGTATTACTGGGTATCACATCGCCTTTTTTTGCAATGGTTGTAAAGAGGATATTCTCAGCCGCCCTGCCCTGGTGAGTTGGGATTACATGCTTGAACCCGGTAATATCCTGAACGGCTTTTTCAAACCTGTAAAATGATTCAGATCCGGCATACGACTCATCGCTGCTGATCATACCTGACCACTGCTGTGAAGACATCGCTCCGGTGCCGCTATCCGTAAGCAGATCGATTAGTACATCTTTTGCCTTAAGCAAAAAAGGATTATAGCCGGCTTTCTTAAGTAGTTCTTTTCGCTGTTCCATCGTTGTAAACCGAATGGGTTCAACAGAACGAATACGAAAGGGTTCAATAATGGTGTCTGTTTTAAATTCCTTTAGCTCCATGGTACTATTTCTACTTTTCAGTCTTTTTAATCTCGGGTTATGATAGTAAAAGCAATATTTATGTAATGTATTTTGCCTTTTCTTTAAACACTGTCTAATTTAAGATAAAAATATCCTAATAACTTTGAATTATCATTGAATCTTTCTTCACACCCAAAAAGGTTGCCGTTATAGGCGCCTCAAGAGATCCCCACAAGCTTGGCTACGGCGTTATTCGAAATCTGTTGAAATACAATTTCAAGGGAGAGATTTATCCGGTTAACAAAAACGCCTCAGAGATTCTGGATATCCCCTGCTACTCCTCTGTGGAAGAGCTGCCGGATGGTATAGATCTGGCAGTAGTTGTACTGCCGGCTACTATCGTGCCTAAAATAATTGAACAGTGTGGAGCTAAGAAGATTAAAAACGCCATTGTAGTAAGTGGGGGGTTCAGTGAAACAGGTGAAGAAGGCCGGGAACTGGAAGAAAAATTAAAGGAAGTAGCAGAAAATCACGGAATTCGAATAATAGGTCCCAATTGTATCGGAACCATAGATACACATGCACCCGTAAATACAACATTTGTAGTGGGAATGCCCGAACAAGGCGGAATTGGATTTATATCGCAGTCGGGAGCAATGGTTGCTGCGGTTATTGACTGGGCACGGGGTGCAGGTGTCGGTTTTTCAAGGATTGTGAGCCTGGGAAATCAGATCGATGTAACGGAAACAGAAATGATCGACCTGATCGGAAATGATCGCCAGACAGAAGTGATTACCGCTTATGCCGAGGGCGTTTCTGACGGTGCACAATTTTTAAAAATATCCCGGGAAATAGCCCGGAAGAAGCCCTTTGTTATTTTGAAAGGTGGACAGAGTGAAAAAGGCGCTGAAGCCGTATCGTCTCATACCGGTGCTCTTTCAGGAAGCAAAGAAGCCTATTCTGCAGCGTTTAAAAAATCCGGCGTGCTTGAGGCACGAACCATGGAAGAGATGTTTGACTGGGCCCGGGCACTTGCCTGGCAGCCGCTCCCAAAAGGAAAACAGGTTGCCGTTCTCACCAACGCCGGTGGCCCGGCTATTTTAGCTGTAGACGCACTAGAGAAAGCCGGACTCGAAATGGCTCCTCTTACAGATGAGACAAAGGCTTACCTGAAAAGCCGGCTACCAAAAGCAGCAAGTGCAAAGAATCCCGTAGATGTACTGGCCGGTTCCGGACCCGCTACCTATACACTGGCCCTTGAAGCACTGCTTACCGATGAAACCGTGGATGCCGTTATTGTTATTCAGGCACCCCAGGACTGGTTTCTGCCCGCAAGTTTGGCTGAAGTAGTCGGAGAAACAGCAGGATTGCATAATAAACCGGTCATTGCTTCAATCATGGGGAAAGCGTCCGTGGATGAAGCGCTCAATATTCTCCATAAACGTCGTGTGCCAAACGTGGCATTTCCCGAAAGAGCCGCCTCTATCCTCTCTGCGATGGTTCAGCGAAAAGAGTGGATGAATTCAGAAAATCATCAGCCTGAGGATGCAGCTGAATTTATACCGGCAGATACTGATAGATTTATTGAAAATGAAAACTGGGAGAAGCTCATAGAATCCTACGGAATTTCTCTTCCTGATCAGTCTGAAGCAACAAGCCTGGATGATGCTATCGAAATTTCGAATCAAATCGGATATCCTGTTGTCATGAAGCTGATCGCAAAAGAGCACACTCATAAGTCGGATATTGGCGGTGTACAGATAAATCTGAACAGTGATGATGATGTGCGAAATGCCTGGAGAAACATCACTGAAGCTGCAGAGAAAGTGAATGCGGAAATGGATGGTGTACTCATCCAAAAAATGCTCCGGAATGGACAGGAGGTAATCATTGGTATTAAGCAAGATGAGCAGTTTGGGCCGCTCGTGCTATTTGGTACCGGTGGAACTGATGTGGAGTTGTACAAAGATGTGAAGACTGCGGTAGCCCCCCTGAGTGAAATTGAGGCAACGCAGCTCATTGAATCAACGATTGCCGGTAAGAAAATGAAAGGATGGCGCAATCTCCCTCCGGCTGACATCAAGGAGGTAAGGAAAACTCTCATCAGCATGAGCAGAATTGCAGTGAATCATCCTGAAATTAAGGAAATGGAGATGAACCCTCTTTATGTTTTAAAAGAAGGCGACGGTGCTTTCGCCATTGATATCAGAGGATCGAAGTAAAACCTTTTAACAGCAGAACTGATGATGAGTCATAAACCAATACGACTGGGAATTATCGGATTGGGCCACATTGCAGATTATCAGCTATCTGCGCTGAATTATCTGGAAGGGTTTGACCTGGTGGCTCTCTGTGATAAAGATCGTTCAAAAAAAGCCAAAGTACCGGGCGAACTACGTTTTTATGATAATTCGGAGCAGTTTTTCAATGACAGGCTGATGGATGTCGCATTAATTTCCGTCCCTCACAGTAGCCATTTGAAAATAACCAAAATTGCACTTGATTCAGGAGTTCACGTCCTGATTGAAAAACCATTAGTATCAAATAGTGATGAGCTTACGGTACTTTCTAAATTAGATGAAAAGTTTCCCGGTAGAGTTCATTCTGCATTGCACGCTTCTTTTGGTGCTGAAGTGGAGTGGTTATTGAATAATGAAAAGGTAATAGATAAGCTTGAATTGGGGCAGCTGATAGGATTCCACTGCGGATTTTACGATCCATACATTGAGGAAGGTGAGCTTAAAAAAAGTGTTACTCAGCTTGGCGGTTCATGGATAGACAGTGCAATCAACGCTCTGAGTGTAGTGGGAAAATTTATTTCTCCTGAACGTTTAACTCTTACTAATCACAGTAGATCTACAATTGAATCTATCAACTGCAGTGAAATTCAGGGAATGGGAACCTACTCTATCCAGGAAAATGGTAAAAAAACAGGAATTGGTGTTGTTGACACTAGCTGGGTTACAGGCAAAGATCAAAAAAGAACACAGTTATATTATCAAAATGGATCGATTTTGCTGGATCACTCTAATCAGTCCGTAGTGCATATCAAATCAAACGGTGAATCGGTACAACTGGCTGATTTCTCATCAGAGCATGAGCGGCTGACAAGACATTACATAGGCCTCTATAAGAGTTTTAGAAACGACTATTTATCGGGAAGGTCAAACTACTCACACTCTGCTAGATTACATGATCTCATGTTCTCTTTCTATTCATCATCTTAAAAGTGAACCAAAATGGAACTGAATAAAATTTTAGAAACCTGCCTTTACGCTGAAAATTTAGATGAAACTGAACACTTCTATTCTGAGATTCTTGGATTGAAATTGATCAGAAAGGAAGAAGATCGCCATCTTTTTTTCAGGTGTGGAGATTCGATGCTTCTGATTTTTAACCCGAAGCACACTTCCGAAGTTCAGACCTATGTAAATGATCGTCCGATACCGCTGCACGGCGCAACTGGCTCAGTTCATCTGGCCTTCTCTGTTGATCAGAAAGAGTTTAAAGAATGGAAAAAAAGATTAAAGAATAAAAATATAGAGATCGAATCGAGCGTTAAATGGCCCGGAGGACTAAAGTCTATATATTTTCGAGATCCGGCAGGTAACAGTTTGGAAATCATAGAGTCAGGCATGTGGAATATTGAGTATTAGTGTGTTCATAAACTGAGGAATATATTCAGGATTCTAAACCATCCACAATAGAGCTGAGGCGGCCCTCGATGTTTTCACCAAAAATTTCGAACGGTACTTCTTTGGTTGTCACCTCCCTTACGCCGCTCCCGTCAATCACTTCCTTATACGTTTCATAACAGTCCAGTGCATTATTGAATTTCTGCATATCCTCATCATTGCACTGCTCAACAAATTTAATATCCTCCTCGTCAGATACTGCCAGTCTGAATTTACCGTCCGTAAATACTTCTCCCATTCTTGTAAATAGTGCCAGACGCTGCGGATATTCCAAATTCTGTTCCTTCAGTTTACAAAACAGACGTTTTACCACTGCATGGCTCACAAGATGATCTTCAAATCCACTTATCCCATGCACGGCGTATGTTACAATTACATCCGGTTTTAAATCGTGAATTTGCTCTTCAATTACTTGTTCAATTTCTATCGGGTTCATCTTTTTCAGCTCGTTATCAGGCAGGTCTAGAACTTTCATACCCGAGAGGCCAAGTGTTTTCTCCACACACTGCATCTCTTTAAATCGAATTTCTCCCATCGCTGTTTTGCCGATACCTAAACGAAATCTCTGCTTGGTAGCCTCCCCTTTCGTCAACGTTAAAAGGTGTACTTCATGGCCCTGCCTAAGTTGAGCACTAATTGCAGGTGCCGGACCAAAAGATTCATCATCAGGATGAGGGAATATGTAGAGTATTTTCATGGAAACGTAGGAAATAAATGTTTAGTTAAATAATTGTTTGATAACATAGGGAGTCTTAATTGCGTATGCGAATGATAAATCAACATGCTCTCTGAAACAAAAATCAAAAGATCATTTAAAAAAACATTGAGAAATCACTCTTTTTATCTATTTTCCGCGAAATATTTGCATTTCTCATCAGGAAACGTTTTATAGAATTCGAAAACAGATAGAAATTAACAATCCAACTAAACGAATACTGAAAAAACAAAAACTATGATTTGGACAGTTGAATTAGCCGCAGCACTTGATGACGCACCTTTTCCGGCAACAAGAGAAGAACTAATTGAGTGGGCAGAAAGAAATGGTTTGCCACAACAGGCCATCAATAATTTATATGAACTCGACGAGATCGAAGAGGGAGAAGAAACTATTTACGAGGGGATCGAAGACATTTGGCCGGACTATATTCGTAAAGAGGACTTTTTCCACGGTGAGGAGGATGAAGGATTTGACTACGATGATGTTTAATCCAAAATTTTAACATTTCAGATACTTAAAAACGCGGGCTCATTTAAGGCACCGCGTTTTTTGTTTTAATATTTGGCAAAATTCTTTGATCCAACTGCCGTTGTGATATCTAACTCCTTTAAAAAAGTGGTCAATTACTCTTTTTAAAACACGAATAAATTCCCTGAAAAACACTATTTTCAGCCATATCTGATCATCTTTAACTCTGAAATTCAATCAACTGCGTGCGCAATCTCCATCTGCTGCTCTTGTTACTGTTTCCTTTTCTCTTACTGGTTGAGGTTTCTGTAGCTCAAAACGATGACTCATCTGATGAGGATGATCGGGAAGAGGTTGTACGCATTGTTCGTTTTACAGGAAATGACGCAGTGAGCAACAGGGCACTCAGCACGCTTGTAAGAACCAGAAATAACAGGGAGTTTCTCGGTATTCCTCGCTTTACACCCTGGTACTACATTCATCAACTGGTTGGTGTGGGTGAATCTCCCGCCCTTCTCGATCGCGAAACGGTAGGAAGTGACATAGAGAGGATTCGCCTCTATTACGAAAACCTGGGATTTTTTGAGGCCTCTGTTGATACAACCATCATTGAATATCGGCCGGGCAGATATGAAGTTTCGTTTATCATTGAGGAAGGTAATGCCTCCAGACTTCGATCGGTTTCATACACAGGATTTCCTGATTTTGAGGATGAAGAACTGGTTGAGGATTTTCTGAGTGAAAGTTTATATGCAGGTCGATCTGAAAATGACACCACTTTCCGGGTAGATGAGCGATACCGTGCTCAGAAGCTTCGACAGGAACAGACACGGATTATCGATTTTTTAAAAAATAATGGATTTGCAGCCGTCCAGCGAGACTCTGTACGAGCACTTGTAAAACGTGACGAGGATAACCCGTACACCATGGATGTTCTCTACGCCATTCGCCCGGGAAACTTTTACACATTTGGAGACGTCTACATTCAGCTTGCCGGTCCTGATGGTAACGGAGAGTTTGAAGAGTCTATGCTGGTAGACAATCCACGCTATTCCGAACAGGGATTTGCGATCTATATGGATAAGCAGGAGGCTGCCAACACTAAGTTTGATCTTCTCACTGAACAGCTACAGTTCCGGGCGGGTGATTCATTCGATCAATCGGCCTATTTGAGAAGTGTAAATGCTTATCAGAATTTAGGAATGCTACTCATTAACCGTTTTGGCCTGAGTGAAGACGGATCCCTGCCCGACTATTCAAAAGAGCATATTCCGGTTTTCTTTGATCTTCAGACGGTTCCAAAACACTCCATCCGGACTGAATTTTTTGGAATGAGACGATACGGTTTTGGTACCGGCGTTGGTCTGAACTACAATAATAATAATCTGCTTGGGCGAGCTGAAAATTTAACAGTTGCCCTGAACACAAATCTTGAATTTGTCACTTCCAACACCCTTAATGAAATTTCACCTAGAGATGAAGACGGTAATCGGGTTACGTCGGGATCAGATATTTTCCAGAGTTATGAGTTCCGGGTGGAATATGCCCTTCCGCGATTGAACCGTCCGCTTCGGTTTTTAAGTGATGTGCCGTGGATTGAGACAGCCCGTACCCGGTACTCACTTAGCTATAGCCAGAGTAATCAGCTATTTTTTGATATTAACTCCGATGTACGATTTAATCTGAGATATGAACTTCGTCACTCTCAACGCTTTCAAAGTTTGATTGATGTTATAGAACTGGATGTTGTGGATACGGACCCTTCAACACAGTTCAGACAAAACCTTATAAACGAATTTGGTGAAAATTCTCTTGAGCTTCTTCGGATTGAAGAGGATTTCAGGCCCCAATTTTCATCTGTAATCAGATACACACTAAGAGCTCAAAATACGAACCTGATTAAACGTAATTACGGTTATTTCAGTGAGTATTCCATAGCTCTTGCCGGTAATGTTCCCTTTCTGATGGATCGTTATATCATCACTCCCGGAGATATTGAAGGAACGCTCCCCTCTCCTTTGGGAATTTCATCTAACGCACTGGCCTACAGTAGATTTTTTAAATTATCAGCTGACTATCGGCGCTATTTTAGCCTCACTCCCGACGCAGTTTTTGCATTGCGGTTTTTCGGGGGCTATGCGCATCCTATCGGACAAAGTGACAATATTCCTTTAAACAGAAGATTTTTTGCAGGAGGAAGTAACGACATTCGAGGCTGGAGTCCATTTCGGTTAGGGCCCGGAAGTATTCCACCTGATGAGGTAACAATACCGGGCGGAGAGGTGAAACTAGCTGCATTTAAAGAGATTCGCCAAACCTTTATGAAAAATGTTCTTAACGCCGACTGGTATCTTGCATGGCATACAGACGCGGGAAATGTATGGTACGGGCCCGGTAATACATTTATTGATGAACAGGACACAGATCTGCTGGCTGATGGCAGATTTCGTATTCAGGAATTTTATAAGCAGATTGCCGTTGGGTCAGGTATCGGTATCCGGCTCGACTGGGAGTTCATCGTCGCCAGATTCGACTTTACCTATCGAATTCATGACCTTGAAGAAGGATGGCTTGAAAATCGTCAAATGTACTTCAGTTTTGGAATTGGGCATTCATTTTAAATTTATCTTCTATGTTTGGAAACAACAGTAAATTTCAAAAAATAAAACAGCAGAGTAATATTGTTAAAAACTCTGAACTGCTGAAGAACTTAACCGTTACAGAACGGTACGAATTGCTACAACTCTGCCATCGCAGAACCTACAAAAGCGGTGAGTTTGTCTACTATCAAAATGATCCCGGCAGTGGTCTCTATTTTATTGAGGAGGGGCAAATTCAGCTTCAGGTTAACGATAAAAGGGCAAATCAAGCCACCGATACAGAGAATATTGAACCGTACTCTATTACCGTGGAATCTCCACAGGAGATCGGTCTTGTATCCATTGGCTATGAAACACGGCGACTATCCTCCGCACAGTGTTTAACAGATTGCACCCTTCTGGGATTTTTCACGCCCGATTTTGAAACACTGAAAAAAAGAAATCCTCAAACTGCAGTTAAATTTTTAGAAGCCTCATCCAACCGGATTATGAAACAGCTGGATCTCTCCATGCAAAAAATCATAGAGATCTCAGATACCAAAACCGCATTTCAGATTCAGTTCGAAACCCAGTACAAAAACACTGATAAAACAGAAAAGCCGGGTGAATAACTGAAATTTATCATCAAAATTTATCTATCCTCTCATTTATGGCATTAAAGAAAGGCACTGAAGTAGAACTTACAATAGAATCGACCGCATTTAAAGGAAAAGGAGTTGCAAAACATGACGGTATTGCTGTGTTTGTTCCCGGTACCGCACCCGGTGATGTAGTTAATGCCCGCATTATTAAAAAGAAGAAATCATTCCGCGAGGCTAAGGTCCTTGAAATTGTTACGCCTTCACCCGATAGAATTGATCCAAAATGCAGTCATGCCAATGTTTGCGGTGGATGCACATGGCAGCACCTGCCCTATTCAGAACAGGTAAAACACAAGGAGCAGCATGTTCGAGATCACATGGAGAGAATTGCTCATCTCAATCCGGATATTGTACGCCCCATCATAAAGTGCGAAAATGATTTTTACTACAGAAACAAGATGGAATACAGTTTTGGTACTAAGCGCTGGCTTACTGAAGAGGAGATACAGCGGGATGAGTTTGTGGATGATACCGCTTTTGCTGCCGGTCTTCACGCACCGGGACGGTTTGATAAAATATTGAACCTCAATGAATGTCATCTGCAAGCCCCCATCTCCTATCAGATTCTTGATTTTGTGAGAAACCACTGTATTCAAAATCAAATTCCTGCTTTCGATATCTATAAGAAAGAGGGATTTATGCGCCATCTAGTGATTAGAAACAGCCATTTTACGGACGACTTAATGGTTAACCTGGTTACCTTCCGGGATGAACCTGAGACGGTTAACCGGCTAAAAGATGAGCTGCTTAATGAGTTTCCACAGATAACAACTATTGTGAATAATGTGAATGATCAGCCCAACCCCACTGCTGTTGGGCGATTTGAAAACATTCTGTATGGTCCGGGGTTTATTGTTGATAGGATTGGAAATCACTCTTTTAAGATTCATGCCAATGCATTTTTTCAAACCAACACTCAGCAGGCGGAAAATCTATACGCTGTTGCGCGAGATTTTGCTGAATTAGACAGTGGTGGGCACCTGTTCGATCTCTATTGCGGCGTAGGAACTCTTTCTCTATTTATGGCAGATAAAGCCGATAAAGTAACCGGAATCGAGATTGTTGATGTGGCCATTGAAAACGCCAATTTTAATGCAAAAGAGAACGGTGTTGAAAATGTGGAATTTGTACTGGGTGATATGAAAGACACATTCAATGACGAATTTTTAAAAGAAAATGGTCACCCCGATTGTGTGATTACGGATCCTCCCCGCTCAGGAATGCATCCGGATGTTGTAGAGCAACTTTGTAATCTGGACGTAGACCGGCTGGTTTACGTAAGTTGTAACCCTTCAACGATGGCCAGGGATTTAAAAGAGTTAAAAGAGTTCTACAACGTTGAAGCTGTACAGCCTGTAGATATGTTTCCTCAAACCTATCATATCGAAGCCGTTGCGAAACTTACCAGAATATAGTTCAATTTAAATGCTCCGATTCTTCGTGTCTGTAAGTTCAATTCAATACTGAAAACTAATCTTCTTGATATCTCTCGATCAGTTCTAAGGCATTAAATGCACTCTGTATTACGAGCGGTATGCCACCGCCGGGGTGGGTGCTCCCTCCTACCAAATAGAGATTGTTCAGCCCCCTGAACTTATTTCTGGGGCGAAGAAAAGCAGCAAACTTACTGTTTGATGACGTACCGTAAATACTGCCCCGGTTTGAACCGTATCGATTTAGAAAGCCCTTTGGGGTGATCACATCTTTGACAGTTATGGACTCTTTTAGTCCATCCAAACCACGCCTTTCCAGTTCTTCAATTAAGAATGAACTATAAGTTTCACTTAATTGATCCCAATCCTGATTTTCAGTCACATACGGAGAATTTACCAGTATAAACAGGTTTGAGCTGTTTTCAGGAGCGTGATCGGAGTCCGTATATGATGTATTTGCAATGTAGATGGTTGGGTCATCCGGCAGAGTTTTCTCTCTGAAAATTTGCCGAAACTCCTTCTCATAGTCTTCTGAAAAGTAAATATTATGATGCTTAAGGTGCTCCCACTGCTTATTTACCCCCAAAAACACCACAAACCCTGAACAAGAGGGTTCAATTGATTTCTGTTTATTTCTCTTAGAGTTCGATACTGCTTTTTGGTCCAGCAAATTCAGAATTGTATCCGTGGCATCTGAGTTAGCCACAACTATATCAGCATCTACCCGATCTCCATTTTTTATCTGTACGGATTCAGCTCTTCTATCTTTTACGGTAATATTTACTATTTCAGCATCAAATTGAAACGTAACACCCATTTTTCCAGCCAGGTTGTAAAGAGCTTCAGAGATTCTGTACAGTCCACCCCTTACATAATACCCCCCCTGATTGAGTTCCACGTGGGGTATAACATTTAAAGTGCCGGGAGCCTGAAATGGAGACGAACCGTTATAGGTGGTAAACCGTTTAAAAAACTTTCTGAGATATTCGGATTGAAAGTTCCGGTCAACAACATCAGAAACCGTTGTAAAAGCATCAATTCCCAGAAAGTCGGTAAGTTTCAACCCCTTCAAATCACTCAAAGAGTATAACGGATTAAACAGAAAAGCATCGGAGGTTTGATCGTACAGTTTTGCCGATTGATCCAGGAATTCTGCATACTGTTCAGCGTCTTCAGGTGCAAACCGAGTGATATTCTCTATACTCCTATTCCGATCAGAAAAGTTATCAAATACTGTACCGTCCTGGAAGAAATACCTGCAGACAGGCTCAAGCTCCTCAAATGTCAGGTAATCACTCAAAACCTCGCCACACTCTTTAAATAGATTCTCCAAAATGAATGGCATTGTGAAAAGACTAGGGCCGGTATCAAACCGAAATTCATCCAATTCCAACTCCTGCATTTTGCCACCGTGTGTGGAGTTTTTCTCAAATAGTGTAACGTTGTATCCCCGGGAAGCCAGAAGAGAAGATGCCGCAAGTCCGCCAAGACCTGCTCCGATAACAATTGCTTTTTGATTCATCGATCTTATTTCATCATTATTTTTGAATCAAACAGATTTGCCCCTAAAAAAGTTACGGCTATCGGGTAAAAATTGTATTCTAAACCAGTTTACTCCTCTCCCAGGCGACCAAGATTAATAACCTCTACATCCTGTACTTTTCCCTCATGAAGACAAAATCGAACAATTGTACGATGAACCTGAAACCCTTGTTTACCTGCTGCACCCGGATTCATATAGAGCATTTTATCAAGAGATTGATCCCGGGCAATTTTTAAAATGTGAGAGTGTCCACAGATAAATAAGTCGGGAGTATTTTTTTTGATATCTTCTACAATTGGGATACAGTACCTTCCCGGAATACCACCAATATGGGTGATCCAGACATTTACACCCTCTCTGGTAAAACGCTGATGAAGAGGGAATTTTTTTCTGATGTCCTGTCCATCAATATTACCGTACACACCAATCAAAGGAGCGATTTTTTCAAGCTTTTCTGCTATTTGAATTGTTCCAAAATCTCCCGCATGCCATATCTCATCCCTGTCAGAAAAATACTCTTCAATCTGAGGATCTAAATAGTTATGTGTGTCAGATATTAATCCTATCTTTGTCATGCCGCTGTAAAATGATCTTTGTTTGATTATATGAACTCTTACAATGCGAGCAAAATCTTTTACAGGTTACCAATAACTTTTTTAATGACTCTTTTTTAAGTGAGCAATTCATCAGAAAGACCAACCTATAGCATCATAATTGTAACCTGGAATGCTTTAGAACATATTCAAAACTTTCTTCCCACTGTAGTAAAAACAGATCATCCCTCTTTCGAGATTATAATTGCCGATAATGCATCTGAGGATCAAACAGCAGAATGGGTTGAAAATAACTACCCACAATGCAGGGTGATTAAACTCGACAAAAATTACGGCTACTGCGGCGGCAATAACCGGACGGCAAAATTTGCAAATGGAGAAATTCTGATTTTTCTCAACAATGATGCAGAATCAGATCCAAACTGGTTACATGGACTTGATAAAACATTTTCAAATCCTGAAATCGGCATAGCTCAGCCAAAAATAAAATCATCAGAAGCCCCGGATTATTTCGAATACGCCGGGGCAGCAGGTGGCTACATCGACAAAATGGGATATCCGTTTTGTAAAGGGCGTATTTTTGATCATGTAGAAAGAGATACCGGTCAATATGATGACCATTCCGAAATATTCTGGGCTTCCGGTGCAGCAATTGCAATCAGGAAAAATCTTTTTGACATTTTAGGAGGATTTGATGAAGATTTCGAATTTCATATGGAGGAAATTGATCTCTGCTGGCGTGCACACAAACTTTGTTATAAGGTAGTTTATCAGCCTGAAAGTGTTGTTTATCATCTTGGAGGCGGTTCGTTGCCGATGGGAAATCCAAGAAAAGTGTTTTACAATTACCGCAATAACCTAACAATGATGACCAAAAATCTGGATCATAATCCTATCTTAAGGATTTTTGGCAGGCTCTGTTTAGATGGAGTTGCCGGGGTTAAATCTCTTCTGTCAGGTGCGCCGAAAGAGACACTGGCAATCATAAGAGCTCACTTTTCATATTATGGCCAGCTTAGAAAAACACTGGAAAAACGCAGTCAGATCAAGAGTGTTTCAAAATCAACGACGCCTGAAAACTTGGTCTACAACAGGCTGATTATAGTAGAATATTTTCTAAAGAAGAGACGTACATTTTCTGAACTGAATTTTGAGAACGAGAGTCAATAACCCGGTCTCAATTCAATAACTTAATCTTAGTTACCCAAGCGATCGATTACCAGTGCGATAGTCGCGGCTGTGGACGCCAGTGATGCAGCTATACTGATTCTCTCCTGAGCTGACATCTCTCTGCGGTCCGGTTTTCTGGGAATTACAATTGTTGCGCCCGGTTCTACGGATGGATTATTTCTGAAAAAGAGAAAACGCTTGCTTCGGTCTACTTCACCATTTGCGTAAACAATATATGCACGCCCACGTTTAGCATTGTCTGTTACACCACCTGCAGCGTCTAAGTAAGATCTGATGGATCGGCTGTCGTCGTATCTAACACTTGTTGGGTTGAGTACTTCTCCTTCGATACGAACGGTCATCAACTCTTTTGGTACGGAAATAACATCACCCTGCTCCAGAATTAAGTCTGTGCTTGACTGAGGCCGTTGAAGTGCTTCGGCCAGACGTATTCCTACAGATGTTGTGGTTCTTTGTTCTAAACCTTCCGCTCTCTCTTCCTCGTCAAGAAACTCGAGTTGTTCATCAATGTCATCCGTTAATCTTCTTTCCAAGGATGCCCCGGAAGGATATGCAAAATCTGATAATCCTCCGGCCATTTCGACCAGGTCCGAAAGTCTCATAGTACGGCTATCCAGAACGTATACTCCTGGAAACTGAACTTCACCTTCAATGCGAACCGTCTGTTGTGTTTGATAGTCAGGCTTTGTTCTTACATAGATCTGATCAAATGGCATCAATTCAAATTCGCCATTCTCATCTTCAAAACTTAATGTCTCGTCTACATCAAAGCGAAATGTCTCTGCCGTACGATTACTTCTAATTCGTTCACCATCCGTTATCCTGCGAGCAACATCAACCCTGTAAACTGCGGCATTATCAGTAAATCCATCAGCTCTAAAAATAGCGTCTTTTAGAGTAAACCCTTCTCTAAACTGAAACGTACCGCCATTATTCACTGAACCGCGTACAGAAATTGTGTACTCCTCCTGGAGATCAAAAATACTGGATATGCGAATCACGTCATCCGGTCGAAGAAGAATATCATGTCTGGCCGGATCATCCATTAACCGTTCAACACTGAATGATAAAATCTCCGGTTCACGGTTCTCTTTCAGGCGTTCAATTGTTCCTCTTCCCCTGAAAGCGTCTTCCTTTAGACCATCTGATTTTTGTATGATATCATAAAGTGTTATTCCATCCTGAAACTCATATACTCCGGGGCGAAATACAGCACCTTCGATTTCAATTCTATTCTCAAAACGGTCTAAAATTTTACCTACTCGAAGTTTATCTCCATTTTGAATTTCTGTATCAGAATCTTCCGGATAGAAAAGTGAAGATACTCTTCTCATGGTGGGAGTCATACCTTCAAGGGTTAACCTTCGTGTATACGCTTCATCGGTAAATCCGGCTACATATGTTATGAGATCTTCCAGAGTTTCGCCTGGCAAAGTTTCAAAATAGCCGTTTCGTTTTGTTTCTCCCCATACATGTACACGATTCTGATAAGGATCTACTTAAATAACATCTTGGTCACGCAACCGAATATTACTTTCCTGATTTCCATCAACTAAGAAATCGTATACATCTAACGATTCCAGAATTTCTTTGTCTCTGATAATTTGAATATTACGAAATGTACCCTGTCTGTTTGGTCCTCCTGCAGCATACAGTGCATTAAAAGCTGTAGAAAGTGAGGAAATGGTGTAAGTACCGGGTTGTACAACTTCACCAATAACGGTAACTTTAATACTTCGTACATTTCCAAGTGTGATCTGTGCAAAAGTATTTCCCTGGTCTGGATTATTGGGTCTCAGCCCTGAGTAGATATCGGTTAAACGATTCAGTATTCGATTCTCAGCATCATCTATCTGAAGGCCGTTAACATGAATTGGACCTAAATTTGGAATTCGAATATTTCCTTCCGGACTAACAGTTAATCTGTAGGTCTGTTCAGCTGCTCCCCAAATATCTATAACTATCTCATCACCAGCGCCCAAGGTGTAATCTTTTGGTGTTGGAACATTAAATGAGGGCTCAAAACTAATGGATGCTTTACTAAAAAGATCCATCCCAAATATCTTAAGAGAATCTGAAATCACTTCTTGTTGAACTGTGTCAGATTCAAACTCAATTCTGCGATCTTGGTCACGGTCAATCGACCTTGTTTCACCGGTTTCAACACTATCTCCAGAAACACCTTGAGTACTGCGTAATTGCCTGATTCGCTGCAACAGCTGACTTACCTGAGCTTGTGATGCTCCCTGTGCAACAGCAAGCTGCTGAAATTCACTAAGGCTTAGCCCCCTGTCTCTAATCTCACGATCAGCCTGGCGTATCTGCTCTTCACTGAGTTCATTGACATTTACGCCTCTCAGGTCAGTTGGATTGAAACTTTGAGCGGATATCTCTGTTGCTGCAAGTAGTAATAAAATGCCGGCAATTAGTAATAAATATCGTCGCATAGTAAATTTTTAACCTCTTGGTATCGTTCTTAACGTGTTGACAAATCCGGATTAGATCAGCTTTTTAAAGATAATTTTTGCGAAGCGCCAAAATAAACAAATTTAAGCTTTATGTATAGCTCTTTTTGGCTATCAAAACTGATCCAAACCGCAAATATTTTCTATTGCACTTATTACTTGAACTCAGGTTTTAAAATCAAACGATTCAACCTGTTACTTAATCAGCATCATTTTTTCAGTAGCTACAGTACCGTCCTGGAAAGTAATTCTGTAGATATACACTCCTGATGAGAGACTACCAGCATCAAATTCGACCTCATTATCTCCCGGAGGAAAACTCTGCCGGGAAGCCGGCTCTGCTACTTTTCGGCCAAGGATGTCAAAAACCTCTACCGTTACTACGGATGATTCAGGCAGAGTAAATGGTATAATAGTAGATGGATTAAAAGGGTTTGGATAATTTGGCTCAATGACGATTTCAGAAGGCAACTCTACAGGTTCTCCCGTAAACTGGAATCGTGTCCAGACCGGAGCGTGATCGGACGTTGTACCAACAAAGTCTTCGATATAGGCCGGACTCTCAACTCTCTGGGCACCATCAATATGGTAATCGGTCAGGTTTTCATTTATGATGATATGATCAATCATGCTCCTGAATTCACCTGCCAGATAGCTCGCAAACCCTTTCTCCTCAAGCATTTTAGTAACGGCATAATACCTGTCATCCTCAAGAAACATCGAGTAAGGTGACTGATCAGCCCCGTCATATGTTGATAGGGTCAGCTGGTCATTAAAGTCTCCCAAAAAGATAACTCTGTCATTCGAACGGTTTTCATCAAGGTATTCTTTTAACGATTTTGCTGCATTCAAACGACGGTTATATGATGGTTGATCGCCAAAGGCTTTTGCATGAACATTATACAGAAGAATACGCCTGGTAATACCATCTACGGTAACATCAACCTCAAAAAAGAGCGGCAAGCGACCGGCCCAGTCAAAGCTTTCCTGTCCTTCAAAAAGCAGACCGGAGTCCAGAGAGTCAACCACTGCAGTTTTAAAGAGATAGGCTGTTTTTTGAGTTTGACCGTATGTGGCAGTGAAACCATTAAAATGCTCAAGACTGTCTACCAGGGCATAAAATGCAACCTGGCTGGAAATTTCCTGAAATGCATAGATATCGGCATCAATTGCGTTTATGACATCTATTACGTTATTCATTTGCAGATCATTGTCATCCGGCCCCAAGCTTTCCGAACCAAACCACTCAATATTCCAGGTTACCACATCGAAAGTAAGATCTTTATCAATCTCCTCTCCTTCAGGAACGAAAGGTTCCGCAGACAAGTCATCACTATCTCTTGGCTTGATTTGATATGTTCCGCTGAATCGATCCACAACACCTGTTATTTCGACGGGATCTGACGGGATAAATGCATCTACTAAATCCTTAACGTTTCCATCTATTCTAAGCTCCCCTAAATCGCTCGCATCCGAAATGGAATAATTTCTATCTCCCATAAACAGACCTGAATCGCGAATATTTACGTTTTGCAGTTGAATTAACTGTGCCTCGTATAATCCACTATTCATCTCTTGAACATTAATAACTGCCGGTTCCGGTACAGATTTCTCACCTTCAATAATTTCGTAGATAATGGAATCATCGCCTTCAACAGAAGCGATCTGAGTCAGAAATGTTCCCGGGGTGCCGCCAATGGGATTATACTCTGTCACCGGTCCGTTTACCCGGATTGAATCTCCCCGAGATACAGCCTCGATCAAACCGGGTTCGAAAATTGCCAATCCAGCCGTTTCATCCTGAAAAAAGACAGGGCCTTCAAACTCATCAGCCACGGTAACTCTTCCCGCAACCGTTACCCTGGTGCCAAACGATACTTCTCGCGCCTTTTCAATAGTGATCAACTCATTTTGATCAATAGCTTCTCCGGTCAGATTGATTTCATACTCCGGGGTCTCCGGATCATTACTTTGGATGAGAATCATACCGTCATGGATCCCGGGTTCGTCAGGCAAATATATTAATTCCATTTCCAATGACTGCCCTGCTGAAATTGGAGATTCCGGTTCAGGCTCTAACGAAAACAGATTTGGATCGTTACTTATAATATTGTCTAGAGTAAGATCCGGCTCACCCATGTTTGTTATCCGGACTGCCAACGATTTTTCTCTGCCGCTGTTTATGACCGGAAAGTTGACCAGGTCCCCGCTGTTTAAAACACTTCCCTCAACCCTGACTTCTAATTTGGGATCTTCTGAGAGTTCTTTGAAAGGTTCTATCCGAAAATCATCAAAACTAACTCTCCCTCCCTCAACCTTCTCAATTCTGAATCGTACATCTCCGGCGGCACTTAAAGGTAAAGAATAGAATCTGAATTCATCTGTGAGTTCTAAGCTATTTCCAACCTGTTGCCAGTTTTCTCCTTCGTCTTGTGAGTAAAATAATCTAATCACTCCACCGGTGTCACCGCTAAATCCAGCATTTGAAGCATAAAACTGAACTTCATTGGCGCCCTCACTGTAATCAAAGAGCATCTCAATATAACCATCGCGTATTCTTACGGACTGATCTCCGTTTTTTCTATCCCCATCCTGGTTGCCCAGCAATGCATCATCAAATATCCACTCACCCGACTGCAGCTCAACGGTTGCCGCTGCATAACTGCCCTTAGAGCCTTCTTCAAAATCCTCCATGAACTGAGCAGTAGCTGACTGCAATGGAATCATCAAAATAAACAGTAGCAAAAATAACAAATGGGTGAATTGGCGGCAATTTGCTGCGAAGTAGCGTTGGTAACTTAGAAGCATGAATAGTTCTATTCTTTTGCCCGGATGGGATCTCTATTTACAGGTTAAAATCTGCAATAACTTAAGAATATTTTATTAAATACTTTGATTCGATTGTTGTGCACCGCAGTCGCAAAAGAAAACTTTTTACTTTTATCTCTACAAGGATATATTCCACGCAGTAAATAAAATGAGGAAGATAAAGAATGATAAATGAACCCGGTTTTGTCTCAGATCAGGTAGGCTGGATTGAAGTAATCTGTGGCGGAATGTTTAGTGGAAAAACGGAGGAATTGATCCGTAGAGCCAAACGAGCTCACATTGCAGGTCAGCGTGTAGTAGTTGTGAAACCGGCCATAGATAATAGATACAGCGATACAGAAGTTGTATCACATAACGAGACTGCACTGCCCGGGATTCAGGTTGACACTGCCGATCAAATCATTCTTCTAACCTCAACGGCTAAAGTGGTTTGCATTGATGAAGCACAATTTTTTGATGACCGAATTGTTGAGGTAGCCAATACATTAGCGAACGATGGTAAGCGAGTAATCGTAGCCGGGCTGGACATGGATTTTGAAGGCAAACCATTTGAACCGATGCCGCAACTTCTTGCCGTTGCAGAGTTTGTTACTAAGTTGCACGCAATCTGTTCGGAAAGCGGTATGATTGCCAATTTTTCCCAACGTGTTGTAGAAAATAAAGACAAAGTTCTGGTTGGTGAAAAAGATGCATATGAACCTCGAGCACGCCACTGTTTCAGACCACCGGTAGATCAAAAAAGAGGAAAACCAATTCCTGATATGAATCCGAAAGACACATCCTTACAGCAACCTAAAGAGACAAACGCATGAATATTCTTCGCGGACTCATCGGAATGGCCGTTATCATTGCCATTGCCCTGATACTTAGTAAAAACAGAAAAGCCGTTGACTGGAAACTGGTTGGTACCGGATTAGGCATTCAATTTATACTGGCTATTTTCATTCTAAAAGGTGCTGATATGGCGGAAGTCTGGGCACCGCTGGGCTGGCCAAAGGATTTCTTCAGCTGGGTCTCCAGTTTCTTTGTTGTTGTATTGGATTTTACCACCGCCGGTGCTGAGTTTATTTTTGGTGATCTGGCAAAAAGTCCCGGAATGGAAGGCAGCATGGGGCACTTCTTTGCATTTCAGGTTTTGCCTACCATTGTTTTTTTCGCCTCACTAACGGCTATTTTTTATCACTATGGCATTCTTCAAAAAGTTGTAAGCCTGATGTCGAGAGGCATGCAAAAAGTGATGGGAACATCGGGTGCTGAATCTCTTTCGGTTGTTGCAAATATATTTGTGGGTCAGACAGAATCACCTCTTGTCATTAAACCCTATATCGGCAAAATGACTCAGTCTGAGCTGCTTACCGTAATGACCGGTGGTATGGCAACCATAGCCGGCGGTGTGATGGCGGCTTACGTTCAAATGCTGGGTAACTCTTACGCACTGGCGAATAATGTTCCCCTTGATGTGGGACGGCTGCTTTTTGCTGAACAGCTTCTAGGTGCCAGTTTGATGGCTGCACCGGCTGCACTCGTGATTGCGAAAATACTTTATCCTGAATCTGCAGAACCCGCCACTAAGGGTGATGTAAAGATGAGTGTTGAAAAAACCGATGCGAACGGAATTGATGCTGCTGCTACCGGTGCCGGAGTTGGATTAAAACTCGCTGCCAATGTAGGCGCTATGCTTCTGGCGTTTATCGCATTGCTTGCTATGGCGAACTACTTCCTTTTCGAAATTGGAGAAATTACCGGCTTCAATTCCATGTTTCCTAACTTTGACCTGACCATCGAGACCCTGCTTGGGTGGACATTAGCTCCATTAGCTTTTCTTATGGGGGTACCGTGGGCTGATGCCGTAAATATGGGATCTTTGCTCGGTACAAAAGTTGTCCTTAATGAGTTTGTTTCTTATCTCCAGATGGCTGATATGGTTGCGGATGGAACACTTTCCCCAAAAACAATAACAATGGCCACATTTGCACTTTGTGGATTTGCCAACTTTTCATCCATTGCCATTCAGATAGGTGGTATTGGCGGGCTGGCTCCGAACAGAAAATCCGACTTGGCCAGATTTGGCCTGCTCGCAGTTCTGGCCGGAACAATGGCTAACATGATGACAGCCACGATTGCCGGTATGCTTTTTTAAAACAACCAAACTCAATAAACAGAAAAATACAGGAACATTATGCGGTATAGATAATTTTATTTTCTTACCCCGTAATTAATGGTATTTTTCAAGTTCTGTTTCATACAGATTATAAAAACGTTTGGTTTAACATTTTCTACTCTATGAAGGTTAACCATTACCTATCCGCTTTACTTATCGTCATACTTGCGCTTACCGGCTGCGAGAACAATTTTCAACAGGCAGACTCCCCTGTTCTGGCAAGAGCCGGCGGTGAAACATTAACACTGCAGATGGCACTTGACGAAATACCGGCTTCAATATTGAGGCAAGACACTCTACAGGCCATAAATCAATATACAGAGCAGTGGATAAATTCAGCCATTACCGTCAATCATGCAGAGAATATCGGTCTGAACCGTACCCCCGAAGTAAACAGAAAACTTCAGCGAATGAGACACCAACTGCTTGAACAGGCACTTAAAGATTACATTGTTGAAAGAAATTTAGGGGATATTGAAGTTACCCGAGAAGAAGCACAGACCTATTATCAGACACATAAGGATCAATTTACCTTAGATGAAAAATACATTCGCTACAGGCACATTACCACACAGACCAGGACGGATGCCGATAATGCAAACCGCGATCTGATGCGGGGCGTGGAGTGGAGAGAAATTCTCGAGAACTATAGTGTAAATCCGGATCTGCAGTTCAGGCAGTCGCAGCAGTTCTGGCCTATCTCCATGGCCGGCGGTGATGTACCCATGCTAAACAGGTATCTTAACGTTATCGGTTTATCGGAACGCTCCCCTATTCATTTTCATGGCGGGCAGTATCACCTTGTTCAACTTATGGAAGAGCGTCCGGCCGGCGATCATCCTGATCTGGAATGGCTTATTCCTCAAATTGAGGATTGGCTAAAACTTGAAAAAGCCCGAAGAATAACCAATAGTTACATACGTAATCTGTATCTTGAGGCGAGCGCGAATAATGAAATAGAAAGAACGAACGTTACAGATATCGAACAAATACTATCTGACTTTCAAAATTCAACAAATTAATACGTAACAGATATTTACTTATAATGACTCACTTTGTAAAACGGCTTCTCTTTTTTACGGCAATACTCTCTTTTTTCTCTACTTCACTTATCGCACAGCAGACACGGGTGGCGGATCGTATTATTGCTGTTGTAAATGATCGAATTATTTTGAAATCTGACGTTGATGATGAAGTCAGACAGTATATCAACCAGGTTGAAGCACAGGGAGAACAGATTGATTTCAGCGAAGATCTATGGTACAGCGCACTGCAAAGCATGGTAGACAACTACGTTATGCTGGAGAGAGCTAAGGTTGACTCTATTACCGTTTCTGATGAAATGGTTAACCGACAAATGGACGCTCGAATTAACGACTTAATCCGACAAGCCGGCGGAGAACGAGCCGTGGAAGAAGCGTTTGGAAAAAGCATTATACAGCTGCGCGCCGATTTCAGAGATCAGTTTCGTGAGCAGATGGTTGTACAGCGGGTTCAACAGACAAAAATGAATCAGATCAATATTACCAGGCCTGAAGTTGTTGAATTTTTTAACAGTATACCGGATGATCAGCTTCCTACCATTCCCGAACAGGTCGGAGTATCACAGATTGTTGTAATTCCCCCACCTCTCGAAGATGCAAGAAGCGCCGCATTACAGAAAGCAGAGGCTATCAGAGACTCGATCGTAAATCACGGGAAAGAGTTCGAGGAGATGGCCAGAAGATATAGTGAGGATCAGTCAGCCCAGCGTGGCGGCTCATTGCCTATGTTACCTGTAAACGATCTGGTAGCAAACTACTCTGCTGCGGCAACAGCTATTAATGTAGGAGAAATCTCAGAAGTAGTTCGAACGGAGTTTGGCTATCACATTATCCGGCTGGACGATCGCCGCGGCGATCAGATCGCAACGAGCCACGTATTGATTAAAATTGATGAAACACTTGTAGATGAAGGTCAGGCCATTGAAAAACTGAATGCGATTCGAGACAGTGTATTAAACCACGATAAGCGTTTTGCAGATATGGCTCGCCAATATTCTGAAGATGAAGCCACTAGTTCACTCGGAGGCCGTATTGTGAACAGGCAGACAGGTGATCGACTGATACCCATTAGCCAGCTGGAACCGGCACTCTATAGAATTGTACTGCTGCTGGAAGAGGAAGGCCAAATTTCTGAACCTCGCTCCTACAATCCTCCCCGGCAAAATGTAAGCAGAGCATTTCGAATTGTTAGGCTGGACAGGCAGATCCCGGAACATATCGCAAACTTAGATCAGGATTACGACCGTATTAGGGATATAGCTCTTCAACAAAAACAGATGGAAGAGTTCAGAACCTGGCTTGAAGGGTTAAGGGATGAGGTATTTATAGAGTTCAAAATTCCAATGCCTGATGTTGACGGTCTTACAGATCCGCTGATGCAGGAACCTGAACCGGCTACCCCTTAATACAGAAAAAATGAGTTCAGAACGTATTCAGGATCCGGTTGAAGCCGCTGAGGGTTTTAGCAGCGCTTTCGCTTCGATAAAAGATGAAATTTCGAAAGTTGTTGTGGGGCAGAAAGATGTCGTAGAGCAGCTCTTGATCTCACTATTCTCCGGAGGTCATTGCGTTTTGGTAGGTGTACCGGGTTTAGCAAAGACACTTCTCATTCAAACCGTGGCCGAAACGATGAATCTTTCGTTCAGCCGAATTCAGTTCACCCCCGACCTGATGCCCGGAGATATTACGGGAACGGAAGTAATTGAAGATGATAAGGAGACCGGCCGAAAGCACTTTAAATTCATCAAAGGTCCCATCTTTGCAAACATTGTTCTGGCTGATGAGATTAACCGAACCCCTCCTAAAACTCAGGCTGCGCTTCTGGAGGGAATGCAGGAGCATAAAATTACCGCATCAGGACAGACTTTTACACTGGATGATCCATTTTTTGTTCTCGCTACGCAGAACCCTATTGAACAGGAAGGTACATATCCATTGCCGGAAGCACAGCTGGACCGGTTTATGTTCCATATACATCTGAATTACCCTCTTCCTGCTGAAGAGAAGCAGATTGTAAAACAGACAACCTCACCACAAAGAAAAGTCATTCACTCTGTTCTTGAAAAGAATCGGATTCTCGAATTTCAAAAACTGATCCGTGAAGTTCCTGTGCCTGAACACGTTTTGGATAAAACCATTAAGCTGGTTACTCAAACACGGCCTAAAACGGAGCAGGCACCGGAGTTTGTCAATAAGTATTTAAGCTGGGGCGCTGGACCGAGAGCTTCTCAATATTTAATCCTTGGTGCAAAAACAAGAGCACTCTCTATGGGTCGTTTTAACGTAGAGATGGATGATATCAAAGCATTAGCCATTCCGGTACTTCGTCATCGTATAGTTACAAACTATGCAGCTGAAGCGGAAGGTTATACAACGGTTGATATTATCAATCATTTGTTAGACACACTGTAAGCGCAGCTCAAAAGAAAATGTTCAAATGATCCGGTAAGCTATGCAAATTGCATTTTTTCAGGGTTTCAGCCCGATATTACCGGTCATCCTACTCTTATCCCTGGCGGCTTTAACCACATTCATCTCTTACTACACCTATCGAGATCTGAACAAAGGCGGTCCGTTTAAAAGGTGGAGCTTGATCACCCTTCGTTCTCTCTCCCTACTGATCCTGATTATACTTCTTTTTAACCCGTTTTTTACCCGCGAATCTGTCACTACAGAATCCCCGCAATTAGCGATCTACTACGATAACTCCATCAGCGTTTCCCTTGAAAGAGGTGAATATGAGGGACTCGAAAGCTACAGAGAGCGTCAGGAGCTGTTTAACGAACAACGAGATGACCGATTTACCTACACACAATTTTTATTTGATACTGAGATCTATTCCGGAGATGAATTAACGGTTGATGGTACAGGAACCCATCTCAATGCCGTTTTAAATCATATCCTTGAGAATGAGAATCAATTTAAAGCTGCTGTTCTCTTTAGTGACGGAATAGCCACACAGGGCAGAAACCCCGTATTTACAGCCACTCAGCTCTCGATCCCCGTTTTTACAGTTCCCCTTGGCGACACTACCACAGTACGTGATCTGGCTATCTCTGATGTGAACTTCCGTGATCCGGTTTATACAAATACGGTAACTCGAATCACGGCGGAAATACAGTATCAACAAGCAGAAAATGAGCAGACAGAAGTGAGGCTTATTGAGAATGGCACTGTTGTTGAGTCTTCTGAAATCCGGTTTCAATCATCATCAGGAAGCCGGCTGATTGAGTTTGAAAGGCAGTACAGCGATCCCGGGTTTTACGATTTATCCGTAGAAATAGTGCCTATCGAAGATGAATTCACTACAGAGAATAACATCTACACATTCACAACCGATGTGCTTGATGATAAAACCCGGATCTTATCCATTGCATTCGAAATACATCCTGATGTTGCGGCGATACGAAATCAGATCGCTACCGATATTCAAAATGAACTGATTCAATCAACCTGGTTAGGCGGAGATCAATTTTTTGATACAGACCCCTTCTCTCCGGAATTTGATATTGATGATATTGACCTGATCATTCTGCATGGCGAACCTCCGGCTAACTCAGATATTTCTGAAAGAGTGACCAATCTGATGGATCAAAAACCGGTCATATTTTTTACACTGCCGTCTTCTTTTCAGGGTAATCGATCATTCAATAATTTAAAACCTGCAGTACCGCAAACCGCGGGATCACCTATTGAGGTTCGTCCTGTTCGGGTCTCTTCTGATTTATCCCATCCCCTGCTGGAGTTAACAATTCCGCCTGAACGAACACTTCCTGCGCTTCTTTCCCATCAAAGTGAATACTCTATATCTCCTGCCGGTCAGATTTTGATCAATGCAAACTTTCAGGGAACAGAGACAAGCATACCGGTTTTAGTTTCAGATGAAGGAGCAAACAGACGACTTGCTACAGTAAATACCTATGGGTGGTATCAATACAGGTTAAGCCGTCAGGATCAGTCCGGTGAGTTTTTCAGAAACCTGATTGACAACCTGGTCTCCTGGACCTCGACACCACCCGATCGAAGGACCCTGACTATCGAACCTGCAAAGAGCAGTTACACGGAAAATGAGTCCATACAAATCCGGGGTTCACTTATCAACGAACGCGGTGAACCTGAACTGAACGGGCTGATCGATGTAGATATTTTTGATGCGGATAGCGAAGCAGAAATAAGCACATTCAGGATGAGACACACCGGGTCAGGAAATTATATAGCTGAAATCGGCACATTGCCGAGCGGTACATACCGAGCTGTAGCCAGCGCTGCCTTGAATAATCGGGATTTAGGAACAGATGAAGCGCGTATAGCTGTTGGCCGGTCTAATGTCGAAATTTTGAATACACAGAGGGATGATGCCTCTTTGAGAAGTATTGCGTTAAACAGTGGTGGTCTTTTTCTGGAAAATCTCGACTTCAGCAGATTTAACACCCATTTAGAAGAACAGGAACTGTATGATACCGTTGAAGAGATATCAGAAACACAACGCTATCTGAGGGAATTCAGCTTGATCTGGTTTGCGGTTGTAATCGCACTTTTAACATCGGAATGGATTCTGCGAAGATCACTTTCGTTGCCTTAATTGATTTACAGAAAGGATCTGAATTTATAATCCGGTAAATGTAATTGATCTATCCCTGATACTTTCCTATATCTGCACTATATTGAATGCGACAAGATTTAAGGAACTTCTTACTTAGTAATAAGTAATCGAATACAATCAACACTTAATAACAACTACAGACGACAGAATTCATGAAATATACTTTTCAAATTATCACATTTCTGGCCATTACCGGTCTATTACTTTTCTCTGGCTGTGAGTCGGAAAACTACAGTTCAGAATCAGATTTAAGCTCAAAAGCAGATAGCGTTAGCTACAGCATCGGTTACCTTCAGGGATCCGGTATGGCTCAGGAAGGATTTACGGATATCGATATGAAAAACTTTGTTGCCGGTTTCCAGCAAGCCCTGGCTGAGCAAGATCCGGAAATAGACAGAATGGCTATGCAACAGACCATTCAGACCTATATGATGGAAGTTCAGCAGCGCCAGGAAATGGAGCGATCTGAGCAGGCTGAGGGTCAACGTGCCGAAGGTCAGGCTTTTCTCGAAGAGAATGCAGAACGTGAGGATGTAATGGTAACCGAATCAGGACTTCAATACAGGGTTGTTGAGGAAGGAACCGGTGACAGGCCTGAAGCAACGGACCAAGTGGAAGTTCACTACAGAGGAACTCTCATTACCGGTGAAGAGTTTGACAGCTCTTACAGCCGAAATCAAACCGCAACTTTTCCTCTGAATCAAGTTATTCCCGGTTGGACTGAAGGACTTCAACTGATGCGTGAAGGCGCAACCTATGAGTTTTTCATTCCATCTGAGCTCGCATACGGAACTAACCCTCCTCCGGGAAGCATCATTCTTCCAGGTTCAGTACTGATCTTTGAAGTTGAGCTGATCGACATCAAAGAGTAACCATATATTTCTCATTTTAAGAATTACGGGTCGCGGGAACCACATTTCTGTCGACCCGATTCTTACATCTCACATCTATCCAATGGATCCCCTCAAAAATACTCTTCATGTTCGTGCTAAAGCGCTTGAGCTGGGATTTGACCGGTGCGGATTCGCCAAAGCCGAAAAACTTGATGACGACGCTTTTCGATTGGAAGAGTGGCTAAATCAAGGCGGACATGGCAACATGGATTGGATGGAGAATCATTTTGACAAACGAGTTGATCCCACAAAACTGGTACCCGGCTCAAAAAGTGTGGTAAGCGTTATTGCGGGATACCGTTTCGAAGAGAATGAACAATTCGATCAAAACCACGACGTACCAAAAATCTCTAAATATGCCCGCGGAAGAGATTATCACAAACTTTTTAAAAACCGCTTAAAGCATCTTTTTCGCTACACCCGGGAACTTATCGGGGATGTTAACGGTCGCATATTTGTAGACTCAGCACCCGTTCTTGATCGAGCCTGGGGCCGTTTAGCCGGGAATGGCTGGATCGGTAAAAACAGCATGCTGATGAACAAAACCCACGGCTCCTGGTTTTTTATCGGAGAGATGATCATCGACGTTCCCTTTGTTTATGATGCCCCCGAAACCGATCACTGTGGAACATGCACGCGCTGTATAGACGCCTGCCCCACCGACGCTATTTACGAACCGCAAAAAGTTGACGGGAGCAAGTGCATCTCCTATCTGACCATTGAGATGAAAGAGACGATGCCCGATGAGTTTAAGGAGCAGCTCGGTGAGTGGATGTTTGGCTGTGACATCTGCCAGGATGTTTGTCCCTGGAACCGTAAAGCAAAATATGGCTCATACGAAGATCTGAAACCCAGAGAGAATGTACTCTATCCAACCGATCGTAAATGGAGTGAAATTACCGAAAGTGAGTTCGATGACATCTTTGAGGGAAGTGCCGTTCGCAGAGCCACACACAAATGGTTTGTCAGAAATGCAAAACTGGCTGAGGAGAATATAAAGGAGTCATAAGAGTCATTTCGCTTTCTTAAGCAGTCACATTTTTTTCAACTTTAAAAATGATTTTGGAATCCTAAGGCTGATAAATACCTTTTAACAATAGATCAATTCGACTTCAAAACCATACAGTCCAATGACTGAAAAATCGATCACTTTAACTCCGTCTCATAAATCACTTTTCTGGTGGTACCTTCTGGGAATCTTTTTAATTCCGCTCTTTGGCGTTGGTATTTACCTGATTTATAGATTTTATTCTGCTCACAACGCTATTTCGTACAGAATAACGGACCACTCAATAACGGCAAAAGATTCTAAGTTTGAACAGAAGATGGATCTTGTAAACATCCAGAACGTTGATATTTCCCAAAAATGGATCGATAAAAAATTTGGATTAGGCTTAGTTACGATCCGGTCCGATTCAAACTCCATCGACCTTCTGGGAATGGAGAACCCGGAAAACCTGGCCAATACCATCATGTCTGCCGCCAAGGCAGAACGCAAACGGCTGGCAGAATTGAATAAGAAATCTGAGCCGGCAACACCTTCAAAACCCGGTCGGGATGATCGGATCGACTATCTGACCGGTCTTTGGCAGCAGGGATTGATTTCTGAAGAGGATTACGAAAAAGAGCGGAAGCACTTCGAGTAGTATGCATCAAATTCAACGTGCGCCTGCTCTCTTCTAAAAAGAGGACATATCACTTCTCACATATCCTCATATATCTTTACATTGCCGGCATGATTAGTTTGTTTTACAAAAATCCGGTTCACAGGTATGCCTTATCAATCATCCTGCCTGTTGCATTGCTGATCGTTCTGCCGGTCAGTTCAATTTCCCAAGATCTGAACCTCGATCCGATTCAGGATCGTTTTCGCTCAATCGCTCAAAACTCAGTCACCTCTTTGGAGGGATCCGGTGACCTGATCTGGATGGGGCCCGGATTGAATGCATACTCCGGGCTGACCGGAGAGGTCTATATTCCTGAAATGGCAGACAGCGTTTTTGTTGGCCGCGGACGCGTTTTTTCACTGCAAGCAGATGGAGATCAAATTTTTGCCGGATTGGGCTTCACCTCATCTATTGGTGATGATTCTGCACAGACGGCAATGGGGTACTACAGATCGGCTAACGCCGGAAATTCCTGGCAATTCATCCCTTTTCCACTCGATGATCGTCCGGGTACAGCCTGTACAGGATCAGATGTCGGTACGCCCTGTGACATGGAGTTTGAATATGGCAATCGAACATATCTTCGTACCCGAATTACCGTTCCGCAGCTATCCCCTCCGTTTGAGGTTGATTTATATGATCAAACACTATTATCCGTCAATTGGGCATCGGGACTGTTGAGAAGTTTGGACAATGGAGTCAGTTGGGAGCGCTTGATTCTTCCGCCCTCTTCTCTTCATGAGATGAATCCAAACATGGATGATATTGAATGGATCTCCCAAACCTCGGATGGAAGCATCGTAAACAGATATGACCCGCGCTTCGACAACAATCTGTTAGGTTTTGGCCTGATGATCGATGATGATCAGAATGTATGGGTGGGAACTGCCGGAGGAATCAATATCTCACCCAATGCACTTACCGCACCGAGAAGTGAAATTGAATGGAGACGAATCTCCTTTCACTCGGATGAAGATAGCGGTCTTTTAGCCAACTGGGTTGTTGCGATACGACAACAGCCGGGAACAAACCGAGTATGGATGACCAACTGGATGACGGACCGAGAGAATCGCGATCAGAATGGCGTGGTCTACACGGATGATGCTGGAGTCACTTTTTATCATGCACTTACAGGAGTAAGAGTAAATGATATCGGATTTTGGGATGATAAGGTGTTTGCTGCTGCAGACGATGGCCTCTACCTATCTGAGGACGATGGGGAGTCATGGGGCAGGATAAGCAGGATCAGCAGCCCTAACACTTTTATTAAGGAGGACGCCCGATACTACGCGATTTCATCAACCGATTCTCACTTGTGGGTTGGAACGAGTGATGGAGCTGCATACACCTCTGATGGAGGTGAAAACTGGAGCATCCTTCGGGTCAATCTTCCTCTGCGCGGCGGAAATATCTATCAGCCAGATGCACCCGAAAGTGATACATATGCCTATCCAAATCCATTTTCGCCAACTCAACACGGTGTTGTACGAATCAAATTTGAAACCACCGCTCCCGGACCGGCTACCATTCAAATTTTTGATTTTGGATTGAATACCGTAAGAACTATTGAAGTTACAACTTCAGGCCAAGGCAGCTTCGAAGCCACCTGGAACGGACAAACAGAGTCCGGCCGATATGTTGCAAGCGGAACCTATTTCTACCGTGTGAAAACTCCATCCGGAACAGCTGATGGCAAGATATTATTGCTGGATTGAGTGGATTTTTTTGAAAACTGAAACTACTAATCCGTCACTTCGAGCGGAGTAAATGGAGCAAGGCGAAATGAACGCAGTCGAGAAGATCTTGCCAAGCAACACAATGTTCTCGACAGGCTCGAACTGACGCGGGGTTTTGCTAGCCGTCACTTTGAGCGGAGTAAATGGAGCAAGGCGAAATGAATGCAGCCGAGAAGATCTTGCTAAGCAACACAATGTTCTCGACAGGCTCGAATTGACGCGGGGTTTTGCTAGTCGTCACTTCGAGCGGAGTCGAGAAGTTCATTACTAAATTCATTTTTACTCCGACGCACTTCTGTTTGACGACATGCACATTTTATTGTAAGGAGATCGCATACTTTGTTTCATACAAGTAGAGTAACCAAATAATAAATTTATGATGAAAATGAAAAAATCATGGGTGTACATTTTACTCTGTTCAGATGGTACTTTTTATACGGGATGCACAACAAATCTTAAGCAAAGAATAGAACAACACAGAGAAGGTTTATTTGGTGGCTATACGGCCAAAAGGAGACCACTTAAATTGGTTTGGTATGAAGAATTTCGTGATATAAATAATGCCATAGATATGGAAAGGAAAATCAAAAAGTGGTCTCAGGCTAAAAAGAGGGCATTAATTAAAGGGGATTTTGATACTATCTCAAAACTTGCTAAGTCTAAAAATTAACGAGTTCTCGACGGGATCGAACTGACGTTTTCTAAATAATTCGTCACTTCGAATACTATGACTAAATCAAGTGAATCAGGCTGATTTTTTCCATTGTTCTTTCATATTCTGGATATGGTTTGGGTCATATTCTGATTGATTATTCCACATGGCGCAGTACAAACG
>LFIK01000226.1_pt1 | contig 40640 bp, 41 predicted proteins | sample 643401 | NCBI WGS metagenome assembly LFIK01 (sample SAMN03777447, study PRJNA286221) | soda lake metagenome | biome: soda lake; feature: Kulunda steppe; material: water; isolation source: sample T5-Br brine of Lake Tanatar-5 | place: Russia: Kulunda steppe | collected 2010-07
CGCTGGGCAGCGAGGAAGGCAAGACCGCCGCCCCCGCCAATGCCGCCCCCGCCCCGGCCGCACCCAAGCCCGACACCACGCCCGACTGGCCCGAAGGCACCGAGATGCGCAGTCAGACCGTGCGCGAGGCGCTGCGCGACGCCATGGCCGAAGAGATGCGCCGCGCCGACGAGGTCTTCGTCATGGGCGAGGAGGTCGCCGAATACCAGGGCGCCTACAAGATCACGCAAGGCCTGCTCGACGAATTCGGCGCGCGCCGCGTGATCGACACGCCCATCACCGAGCACGGCTTTGCCGGTATCGGGGTGGGCGCGGCCTTCGGAGGGCTGCGCCCCATCGTCGAGTTCATGACCTTCAACTTCGCCATGCAGGCGATCGACCAGATCATCAACTCGGCGGCCAAGACGCTCTACATGTCGGGCGGGCAGATGGGCTGCCCCATCGTCTTCCGCGGCCCAAACGGGGCGGCGGCGCGCGTCGCAGCCCAGCACAGCCAGTGCTATGCGTCGTGGTACGCCCATATTCCGGGGCTGAAAGTGGCGATGCCCTATTCCGCCGCCGACGCCAAGGGCCTCTTGAAGACCGCCATCCGCGACCCGAACCCGGTGATCTTCCTCGAGAACGAGATCCTCTATGGCCGCAGCTTCGAGGTGCCGGTGCTGGACGATTACACCGTGCCCTTCGGCAAGGCGAAGACCTGGCGCGAGGGGACGGACCTGACCATCGTCAGCTTCGGCATCGGCATGACCTACGCTCTCGAAGCCGCCGAGCGGCTGGCGGGCGACGGGATCGAGGCCGAGGTGATCGACCTGCGCACCATCCGGCCGATGGACACGGACGCCATCCTCGCCTCGGTGATGAAGACCAACCGCCTGATCACCGTCGAGGAAGGCTTCCCGCAGGGCTCGGTCGGCAACTACATCACCTCGGTGGTGATGGAGCAGGCCTTCGACTATCTCGACGCGCCAGTGATCAATCTGGCGGGCAAGGATGTGCCGATGCCCTATGCCGCCAATCTCGAGAAGCTGGCGCTTGTCACCACCGACGAGGTGGTCGAGGCCGCGCACAAAGTCACCTATCGCTGAGGGAGGACGCGATGCCCACGGAAATCCTGATGCCCGCCCTCTCGCCGACGATGGAAGAGGGGACACTTGCCAAATGGCTGGTCAAGGAAGGTGACGCGGTCGCCTCGGGCGACATTCTGGCCGAGATCGAGACCGACAAGGCGACGATGGAGTTCGAGGCCGTCGATGAAGGCACGATCGGCAAGATCCTGATCGAGGCCGGCACCGACGGGGTTAAGGTAAACACCCCCATCGCCGTGCTGCTCGAAGAGGGCGAGTCGGCGGATGATATCGGCAGCGCGCCCGCCAAGGCGCCCGAGCCGAAAGCCGATGCGGGTGCCAAGACAGAGGCCCCGGCGGACAGCGCCGACAAACCCGCGGCCGCCGCCCCGCCCGCGCCCAAGGTTGATGGCGCGCGCATCTTCGCCTCGCCGCTCGCGCGCCGCATCGCCGCCGAAAAGGGGCTCGATCTGAGCCAGATCACCGGCTCCGGCCCGCATGGCCGGATCGTCAAGGCCGATGTCGAGGGCGCGAAACCTGCCGCCGCCGCCAAGGCCGACGCACCCGCCGCCAAGCCGGATGCGCCCGCCAAAGCCGCGATGCCCACCGGCGCCTCGGCCGATCAGGTCGCGCGCATGTATGAGGGCCGCGAGTACGAGGAAGTGCCGCTCGACGGGATGCGCCGCACAGTCGCCGCGCGCCTGACCGAGGCCAAGCAGACCATCCCGCATTTCTACCTGCGCCGCGATGTGACGCTGGATGCGCTGATGAAGTTCCGCGCCGATCTGAACAAGCAGTTGGAACCGCGCGGGGTGAAGCTGTCGGTCAACGACTTCATCATCAAGGCCAGCGCCATGGCGCTGCAGGCGGTGCCCGACTGCAACGCCGTCTGGGCGGGCGACCGGATGCTGCGCCTCAAGCCCTCGGATGTCGCCGTCGCCGTCGCGGTCGAGGGCGGGCTGTTCACCCCCGTCCTGAAGGACGCGCATCTGAAATCCCTCTCTGCCCTCTCGGCCGAGATGAAGGACCTCGCCACCCGCGCGCGCAACAAGAAGCTCGCCCCGCATGAATATATCGGCGGGTCCATGGCCATCTCCAACCTCGGCATGTTCGGGATCGAGAATTTCGATGCGGTCATCAACCCGCCGCATGGCTCGATCCTCGCCGTGGGGGCGGGCATCCGCAAACCCGTGGTCGACAAGGACGGCGCCGTCACCACCGCGACAGTCATGTCGATGACGCTCTCGGTCGATCACCGCGTGATCGACGGCGCGCTGGGGGCAGAGTTCCTCAAGGAAGTCGTGAGCTATCTCGAGAACCCGGTCACCATGCTCGCCTGATCCGGTCCCCGGCGCGCCCTACGCGGCGCGTCGGGGCACCACCGCTCTCGCCGCCATGTATGTGGCAAAGACAGCGACATGCCCCGCACACGGCCTTCCCCCCTTTCATCTTTGCGTGACATATCCCGGGGGGTGCCATTGTCGCGCCATTGGTCCGAGAGACAATGGCGACGCGGGGGCAGAGCCCCCCGACCACCTTACCCCCGGGGCGCCGCCGCTCAGGAATGCGCCTGTGCCCAGCGATAAAGCAGGTCCTGATGCAGCCGCCGTGCCTGCATCGCCCAGTCGCGCGTCCCCTCGGGCCGGTCCACGGCCCCGCCAGCCACCTGCGCGCGTCGCGGCAGGTCGGCGGCGCAGATCGCAAACGCCAGATCGCGCCCGCCGGGGCCGCGCAGATACCCCCCCAGCGCCGAGACGAAATAAAGCGTCCCGGTCTTGGCCCGCACATCCAGCCCCGGATCGGCGATGACCCGGCCATTGGCGTCGCGGAACGGATGCTCGCGCAACAGCCCGCGCAGCGTGCCATCGCCGCCCACAGCGCGAAACATCGCGGCCAGATCACGCATCGACACGCGTGAGGCCGCCCCCAGCCCCGAATGATCGACCAGCCGCGCGCTGGTCATGCCATAACGCGCCCGCGCCCAGTCCGACATCCGCGCCCCCGAGGCGGCGAGGCTTGTCGGAGGCCCGCCCTGCGCGCCGCTCGCGGTCATGCCGATCGCCTCGGCCGTGATGTTGGTCGAAAACCGCAGCATGTCGCGCAAGAGCTGGTGCAGGGGTGCGGCGCGATGCGTGACCAGATCGCGCCCCGCCGGTGCCCCGCGCCCGACCTCGGGGGCGGGCAGGCTGATCCCCTGCCCTTGCGCCAACACGCGCAGAACCTCGCCCGCATAAAGCTCGGGGTGGCGCACGGGCAGCCAGCGCGAGCCCGAATTGCCCAGCGCACTGCGTGCCACGGTCCATTCATCCCGCGCCGGCGCACGGCGATAGGTGTAAAGCGGCGCGCGGCGCGCCACCACCTGCATCGTCGCCATGCCGACAGCCGGGCGATGCCGGTTCGAGCGGGCGTCCATGCTGACCGCGTAATCACTGCCGCTGCGGGCCCATTCGAAATGCACGCGGTTGAAATTCAGGTTGATCCCCGAAATCGAGGGGTTGTAGCCCGCCTGGGCGGGCTGGTCATCGGCAATCGCGGGCACGAAGGGCAGCGCGCCGCCCCAGACGAGGAAGCGCCCGTTGACCCCGCGCACGCCCCCGCGCGCGAGCTCTGCCGCCATCTGCGCCAGATCATCGGTCTCGAGCGTCGGATCGCCGCCGCCCGCCAGAACCAGATCACCCTGCACCACCCCGTCCGTGACGGGCCCCGTGGCGACCAGCCTTGTGCGGAACTGATACCCCGCACCCAGCCGCTCGAGCGCGTAGAGCGCCGTGACTGCCTTGGCGACACTGGCGGGCGGCAGGCCGGTATCGGGGGCGTGCCCCTCCAGCAGGGCCCCCCCGCGCATGTCCATCACCGCAAAGCCCAGATCACCACCAAGGCGCGCACGCGCGACGATGGCGTCAGCCGACGCGTCGGGCCGCAGCGCCGGGCGCAACGAACGGTCGGGCGCATTGGCGCAGGCGGGCAAGGCACCCAGAAACGGGGCGCCCATCAGCAGGGTCAGCACCCTGCGGCGATCTGCCTGCATCGGTGACACGCGCGTCGTTCCTCCCCAAGCGGCGGGCCTGCGGCCTGCATCCGTGCATTAACGCCAATCGCCGCGATTCAGGCAAGATGTTGATGCCGCGTTTTCCATCACGAAACGCATTGTTCACGCGCAGCTTCCGGCGCCGGGCGCTTTCAGGTCGGCTCTGGCCCCGCCCGGCGCAGCGCGCTCGACGAGATATCGCGCATGGGCGGCGTCAGGAACACCCAGGCCGGCGCGCGCCGGTCGGCGAGCAGCGGCGCGGCACGGGCAGGCAGACGATGCGCCCGCGCCATGCGCGCCACCTTTGACGACAGCGCGGCGCGCTGCGCGCCGGGGCGGGCGATGACGGCCATCGGCAACAGGGCGAGGATGGTGCGCCAATCCTCCCAGCGGTGCATCTGCGCCAGATTATCGGCCCCCATCACCCAGACCAGCCGCTGCGTGGGGTAGAGCCCGCGCAAGTGGCGCAGGGTGTGGGCCGTATAGCGCGTGCCCAGCGTCGCCTCGATCGCAGTGACGCGCAGGCGCGGATCACCGCGGGTGAGCGCCCGCGCCCGCGCCATCCGGGCGTCCAGTGGCGCCGGGCCATGCGCCTTGAGCGGGTTGCCGGGCGAGACCAGCCACCACAGCGCGTCCAGGCGCAACCGGGTCAGTGCCGCGCGGCTGACATGCAGATGCCCGTCATGCGCGGGGTCGAACGACCCGCCGAACAGCCCGATCCGCGCATGCGGCGGGGCGTGCGGCACGTCGTGACGGAACAGGGCCGACCGGGACGTCATGAGATCGCCTTCCAGATCACGGGCAATGCGCCCCGTGTCGCGCCAGCCATAACGGGGCGCGGTCAGGCAGACAAGCACGCGCAGGCGGGCTTGGGTTGGCGGGCTTGGGAAGAACGGGGATGGTACCGCCTCCCCGGCTTGAACGGGGGACCTCTGGATCCACAATCCAGCGCTCTAACCAACTGAGCTAAGGCGGCACTCAGTGCGATCTAGCGGGCGGGCCGCGCGAATGCAAGAGGGCGCGGGCTTGATTCCCGCCCCGCCGCAGCCTATCGCTGAAGCGCGGGCAGCCAGCAGCAGAGGCAGTGACATGGGCATCAATTCGGAAAACGACACCGGGGCAAGCCTGCAGATCGGGCCGACGACGCTGGGCATGGTGCGCATCTATCTTGCCGGCGACGGGATCGACCTGCCGCTGGATTTCGACCCGGACGAGGCCGAGGAAATCGCCGAGGAACTGCGCCTCGCAGCGAAAGCGGCGCGGCAACAGGGCGAGGGGCCGCACAAACGCAAGCCCTGAAGCGTCCCGACGCGGCGGCGCATCGAGTATTTTCGGCAAGAAAATGAACAGTCGCCCGTCAGTATGGCTCGCGGCAGGGTGACAGCGCTCCGGCAAGGTCAGTCTGCACGCTGCGACCGCGTTGCATTTCCGAACACCGGGCCGCGCAACGGCCCTTCGCCCCTTGCAAGGCGCGCCTGGCGTTGCATGCAGGCGCGCCGCGCGCGGGTGTCGGGGTGGGTGGGTAGGCGACGCCCGCGCGCGCCGCGCCAGCCTAGATCAACATGATCCGCGCCATGCGCGTGCTGGCCACGTAGTTGCAGCGCACCTCGATCTCGGCCCCGTCTCGGCGCACGCGCAGCATCACGTCGCGCGCGGCCTCGCCATTGCTGCCGGTCACGGCACTCGAGCCGACCACCCCGGTCACGTCCAGACCGCGCTCGCGCCCGGCCTCGATGCAGGCCTGTTCCGCGCCCGAGGCCGACACCTCGCCCATGCCGCTGAAACCGGGATCATCATCGGCCGGGGCGGGCACCACGGCCACCGGCGAGTCGACCGGCGCCGGTCCCGGCAGCATCGGGCCCGTCGCGCAGCCCGCCAGCACCAGTGCGAGCGCACCGCCCATCGCGGCCCGTGCCCCCGTTATCGCTATTGCTGTCCGTGTCATCTGCGCGCCCTCTCGCTTCCGTGTCATCAGCACCGGCCCGTCTGCCGTCATCGCCCTGCGCGCAGCAGATCCTGCGCTGCGGCCCGGGCGGTATCGGTGATGGTATCACCGGAGAGCATTCTTGCAATCTCTTCCACGCGGGCATCGGCAGAAAGCGGCGCAACGCGGGAAAATGTCGTATCATCAAGCACCTGCTTCGTGACCTTGAAGTGATGCTGCCCAAGTGCCGCCACCTGTGGCGAGTGGGTCACGACCAACACCTGCGCGCCCCCGGCCAGCGCCCGCAAGCGGCGCCCCACCGCATCGGCGGTCGCCCCGCCGACACCGCGGTCGATTTCGTCAAAGATCATCGTGACCCCGCTGCTCGCCCCCACGAGGCATACTTTCAGCGCCAGCAGGAAGCGCGACAGCTCGCCCCCCGAGGCGATCTTCGACAGCGCCCCGGCGGGCGCGCCGGGGTTGGTCGCGACCTCGAACTGCACGGCCTCGGCCCCGTCGGGCCCCGGATCCGCGGGGACAAGCCGCGTCTGAAACGCCGCGCGCTCGAGCTTCAGGGGCGCGAGTTCCTGCGCCATCGCAGCATCGAGGCGCGCCCCCGCCTCGCGGCGCGCGGCACCCAGCCGCGCGGCAGCCGCGTCATGGGCGGCCTGCGCCGCTTGCGTGGCCCGCGCCAGCGCCTCGATATTGCGCGCGCCATCGTCGAGTTGCGCAAGGCGGGCGCGCAGGGCCTCGGCATGGGCGCCCAGATCGTCCGGCAACACCCCATGCTTGCGCGCCAGCCCGCGCAGGGCGAAGAGCCGCTCCTCGACCTCTTCCAGCGCGCCGGGGTGAAAGTCGAGCGCCTCGGCGCAGGCGGCGATGCCCTGCTGCGCCTCGCCCAGTGCGTCCATGGCGCGCGACAGCGCCTCAAGCGCGCGGTCGAGCGCGCCGTCCAACCCCTCGGCCGCGCCATCGAGCCAGCGCGCGGCGTCCGTCATCAGCCGCTCGGCGCCCTCGTCAGAAAGCGCGGCCTGCGCGCGCGCGACATCGCCGCGCAGCCGTTCGGCGGCCTGCATCTGGCGGCGGCGAATATCGAGTGCGGCTTCCTCGCCGGGCTCTGGCGCAAGCTGGTCCAGCTCGGCCACCGCGTGGCGCAGGAAATCCTCTTCCGCGGCGAGTTCCGCCAGCCGCGCGGCCTCGGCCTCTTGCGCGGCGCGGGCGTCGCGCAATTCGCGCCAGGCGGCACGGCAGGCATCACGCTCTCGCACGTGCCCGCCATACGCATCAAGCAGTGCGCGATGGCCCCGGGCGTTCAATAACCCGTGGTCGTCCTGCTGGCCATGCAGTTCCACCAGTGTCTCGGACAGCGCGCGCAGCAACTCGCCCGAGGCGCGGCGATCATTGACATAGGCCGTCTTGCGCCCGTCGCCGGTGTTGACACGGCGCAAGAGCAACGCGTCCCCGGCCTCGAACCCCGCCTCGGCGAGCACGGCCTGCGCCGGGTGGTCGGGGGCCAACGCGAACTCGGCCACGACCTCGCCCTGTGCCGCGCCCGCGCGCACCAGATCGGCGCGCCCGCGCCAGCCCAGCACGAAGCCCAGCGCGTCAAGCAGGATGGACTTGCCCGCCCCCGTCTCGCCGGTCAGCACGTTCAGACCCGGCTGAAACCGCAGGTCCAGCCGGTCGATGATAAGCATGTCGCGGATTTCGAGCGCCAGCAGCATGCGCGCATCAAGCCCCTGCCCGTTCGCGCGTCTGCGCTAGATCCAGTCGCCCTGCACGGCCTGACGGAAGATGGTGCGCAGCCAGCCCTCGCCCTGCGCCTCGGGCTCCAGCCCCTGCCGGGCGAGCAGGCGGAAGCTGTCCTGATAGAAGGGGTTGGCCTCGAAGTTGTGGCCGAGGATCGCGCCTGCGGTCTGCGCCTCATCGCGCAGGCCAAGGCGCAGATACCCCTCGACCAGCCGGTGCAGCGCCTCGGGTGTGTGGGTCGAGGTCTGGAAATCCTCGACCACCACGCGGAAGCGGTTGATGGCGGCGTTGTAGTTCCCGCGCGAGAGGTAGTAGCGCCCGATCTCCATCTCCTTGGCGGCCAGATGGTCGAAGGCCAACTCGAATTTCAGGATCGCCGAGCGGGTATAGTCGCTGTCGGGGTATTGCTCGATCAGGCGGCGCAGATGTTGCAGCGCCTGAAAGGTGACGCCCTGGTCGCGCCCCACCTCGTCCACCTGATCGTAGAAGGACAGCGCCATCAGGTAGGTCGCGTAGGGGGCTTCCTCGTCATTCGGGTAGGTGTCGAGGAAGCGCTGCGCGGCAGCGCGGCTGTCGTCATACTCGCGGGCGCGGTGATGGGCATAGGCCTGCATGATCAGCGCCCGGCGCGACCACTCGGTGTAGGGATAGAGGCGCTCAACCTCCTGGAAATAGCGCAGCGACCGCGACGCGCGGCGCGAGGTCTCCAACTCGTACTCGCCGCGCTGGAAGATCTCTTCCGCCGAGAAGGCCGCCAGCGACTCGTCCGGGCCACGGTCACGGTTGCACGCGCCCAACGCCCCGACGGCGGTTGCGAGAGTGACAATGGCCGCAATCCGCCTGACACCCATCCCTGACTGCATGTCCCGCCACCCCATTTCGCGCTTGTCGTTGGCGATGTCGTAGCACAGAAAAATACGGGGCGCAAAACGCCTTTTGCCCCGCGCGTAACGTCTGGCCGTCAGGCCGAGAGCGGCAGGTCTCGCCGCGATATGCCCACCCCCGGCATCCGGGCGCGCATGGCTGCGTCACAGGTCACGACCTCAGACGCGCCAGGCGTCGCGAGCAGTGCCTGCAAGAGCTGCCCGGTCATGGCATGACCCGCGCGCAGCCCCTCGTAACGGGCCAGCAGCGGCAGGCCCAGCACGTACAAATCGCCCATCGCATCAAGCATCTTGTGGCGCACCGGTTCGTCCGCGCGGCGCAGCCCGCCGGGGGTCAGCACCGTGCCCGCGTCGAACACCACTGCATTGTCGAGCGTGCCCCCAAGGGCAAGGCCGCTGCGCTGCATCGCCTCGACATCGGCGCGGCGGCAGAAGGTGCGGCAATCGCTGAGTTCGCGCAGGAAGGCGCCATTGCCCATGTCGAGCGTCTTGCGCTGGCGCCCGATGGCGGCGTCGTCGAATTCGATCTCGAACGAAATCTCGAGGCTCTCGGCGGGCAGCAGGCGTGCGCGCGCCGCGCCCTGCGTCACTTCAACCGGCTTGAGAACCCGCAGCGCCCGCAGGGGCGCATGCTGCACGCGTAGTCCGGCGGCGAGGATATGGCTGACGAACGGCGCGGCGCTGCCATCGAGAATCGGCACTTCCGGCCCGTCGATCTCGACCAGCGCGTTGTGTACCCCGCAGCCATGCAGCGCGGCGAGCAGATGCTCGACCGTGCTGACCCGCGCCCCATGAGCGTTACGGATCAAGGTGCAAAGCGGTGCCGCGACCCATGAGGACGGGTGAACCGGAATGTCGCCCGTGCCCGCGGGCAGATCGGTGCGACGAAACAGCACGCCGGTGTCGGCTTGCGCCGGGCGCAGCGTCATCCGGACCGGCAGACCGGTATGCAGCCCGGTGCCTGCGATCACCCGCGTCGCGTTCAGTGTCGTCTGCATGAAGAATACCCTCATGGCGCGCCTGCAAGCGCCGTTAACACTCTCCTAAACCGGCTGAACAACGGGCTGCAACTCACAGTTTGTGACCCCGTGTAACATAACCGCCCCTGCGCGGCGGAAACACGCCGCACTATCAAGAACGCCCGACAACAGGTTCAATCAAAATGAAAAAAGCCGGCAGTGCCGGCTTTCCTCTTGATCGTCTTGTGAACGCTTTTTCGCCTCAGTTCGCCTGTCTGCGCAGGAAGGCCGGAATCTCAATCCGCTCTTCCGACGCGTTGGCCGAGGGGTCTTCGTCGTAATGCGACACCGGCGGGGCGACGCGGCGCGCTGGCGCGGCGGGCTCTGTGCTCTGCCCGGCCATGCGGCTGATCAACGAGCCGAAGCCGAAGCGCGACCCCCGCTCGGGCTCGGCCTCGGGGTGGCGCGGCTCAGCGCGCGGTTCGGGGCGCGGCGCCCGGGCATAACCCTGTTCGGGCGACTTCGACACGGCCCGCTGCAAGCGTGCCAGCGCCTCGGGCGAGGGCGTCCCCGGCAGCGGCCGCCGTGGGGCGGTGAACTGCGCCTCGGGCATCTCGTCCTCGGCCATCGTCTCGCGCACGGGCTCCGGCATCGGCTCGGGTGCGGCGGGGCGGTGCAACGCAGCCGGTTGCTGCGGCGCGCGATACTCGGGCTCGGGCTGCGCGGCCGGGGCCGGGCTCTCGAACAGCGTCTGCTGTTCGGGTTCCGGCGCGTCCTGGACAGCGCAAGCGGCGACCGGCTCGGGCGCGACCTCGGGGGCCGGCGCGGGTGCGGGGCGCTCGGGCATCGGCGGGCGCACCGGCTCGGACATGCTGCGGCGGGGAATCTCGGGGGCGGCGGTGCGCTCCTCGACATCGATGCCGGTCGCCACGACCGAAACGCGCAGCACCCCCTCCATATCCGGGTCGAGGGTGGAGCCGACGATGATGTTGGCCTCGGGGTCGACCTTCTCGCGGATGCGGTTGGCAGCCTCGTCCAACTCGAACAGGGTCAGGTCATAGCCGCCGGTGATGTTGATCAACACCCCGCGCGCGCCATGCAGGCTGATCTCGTCCAGCAGCGGGTTGGCGATGGCCTTTTCAGCGGCATGGATGGCGCGGTCCTCGCCCTCGGCTTCGCCGGTGCCCATCATCGCCTTGCCCATCTCGTCCATCACGGCGCGGACATCGGCGAAGTCGAGATTGATCAGGCCCGGGCGCACCATCAGATCGGTCACGCCCTTGACGCCCTGATAGAGCACGTCATCGGCCATGGCGAAGGCCTCGGTAAAGGTCGTGCGCTCGTTGGCCAGCCGGAACAGGTTCTGGTTGGGGATGATGATCAGCGTGTCGACCACCTTCTGCAGCGCCTCGACCCCGTCTTCGGCCTGGCGCATGCGCTTCGCGCCCTCGAACTGGAAGGGTTTTGTCACCACGCCGACGGTCAGCACGCCAAGCTCGCGCGCGGCCTGGGCGATGATCGGGGCGGCCCCCGTGCCGGTGCCGCCGCCCATGCCGGCGGTGATGAAGCACATATGCGAACCGGCCAGATGGTCGATGATCTCCTCGATCGTCTCTTCCGCAGCGGCCGAGCCGATCGTCGGGCGCGCACCCGCGCCCAGCCCTTCGGTGATCTTGACGCCCATCTGGATGCGCCCGCGTGCGCGGGTCTGCTGCAGCGCCTGGGCGTCGGTGTTCGCAACCACGAACTCGACGCCCTCAAGCTGCTTTTCGATCATGTTGTTGACGGCATTGCCCCCGGCCCCGCCGACACCGAAAACGGTGATCCGGGGGGCGAGGTCGTCGTGCCGGGAGGTCTCTGTGAAGTTCAATGCCATAACGCGCTCCGCCTCTCTACTTTGCTTTCGCCACCACGCCTGTCGCACGCCGCAGCCCTGTTTTTTTACTGATCCTACAGGTGATGCCCTCACAGGTCATCAAAAAAGTCGTGATTTCACACCAGATGTGGCAAAAAAATTGCGTGATTCCGCCGGGTTTCCACATGTGCCACAAATCTTGCGGTCACCAGTTGTCGCGGAACCATTTTACCGCCCGCCGCAAAGAGCGCGCCGGGTAGCTTTCCACTGGCAGATCGAAGTCCCACCACTCGTCCTGCGGGTGCGTCGCAAGCAGGCTGAGGCCCACGACACAACCAAAGGCGGGCCCCGCTGCCGCCTGCGGCAGACCGCGCACCCGCACCGGGCGGCCCAGACGCACCTGCTGGCCGAAGATGCGCGCCGCCAGCCCGTCGATGCCGGGCACCTGCGCGCCGCCCCCGGTCAGCACGACCTGCTGACTGGGCAGATGGTTGAAGCCTGCCGATTCCAGCCGCGCGCGCGCATCCTCGAGGATCTCCTCGATGCGCGGGCGCATGATCCCGATCAACTCGGCGCGGCTGACCTTGCGCTGATCCTTGTCCCAGTCGCCGCTGTCGCCTGCCAGCGCGATCATCTCGCGGTCGTCCATCGAGGTCGCCTGCACGCCGCCATGCAGGGTCTTGATCCGCTCGGCCGTGTCGAAATCGACCCGCAGGCCCTTGGAGATGTCCGAGGTCACATGCGCGCCGCCCAGCCGGACAGTGTCGGCGTGGATCATGTGCTTCTTGATGAACACCGACACGCTCGAGGTGCCCGCGCCCAGATCGATGCAGGCCGCGCCAAGCTCCTGTTCATCCTCGACCAGCGTTGACATGCCGGCGGCATAGGCGCTCGAGACGATCCCCGAAAGTTCGACATCGCAGCGCTTCAGGCAATTGCAGATGTTGTGGATCAGGCTGGAATCGACCGTCAGCAGATGCATGTCGCAGGCCAGCTTGCGCCCTGTCTGGCCGCGCGGGTCCGACAGGCCGGTGCGATGGTCGAGCGCGAAATTGATCGGCTGGGCGTGCAGCACATCGCGGCCCGCGCCGAAATCGGGCATCTCGGCCGCGGCCATGACGCGGGCGATGTCGTTCTCGGCAACCGTGTCGCCGAAGATCTCTGCCTCGCCCACCAACCCGTAGGAGCGCAGATTGCCCCCCGCCAGCGAGACGATGACGTGATCCACCCGCGTCTGCGCCATCTTCTGCGCGGCCTGCAGTGCGGTGCGGATGGCGGCCTCGGTCTCGGCCATGGCGGCGATCTCGCCAAAGCGCACCCCGCGCGAGCGGGTCGTGCCCGCGCCGATCACGCGAAACCCCGCCTGCCCTGCCATGGTGCCGATCCCCGGATGGCGCGGCGTGCTCGCCTCGGGATCGAGCTTGAGGACCAGCGCCGCGATCTTGTAGGTGCCGATATCCAGAACGGCGATGACACCGCGCTGCATCGCGACGCGGCGCATCTGCCGCATGGCCCGCTGGGACGAATAGGGATCAAACATCTTTCGGGTCACTCCATCGACTGGGATCGGATATCGCGCAGGGTGTCCATCGCACCCTGACTGATGCGCAGCACCGGGCGCGCGGGGTTGCGCATGTCGGCATGAATCACATCGCGGGCCAGCAGGTCCTGCGCCTGGTTGAGCGCGACGATCCGCTCGAGTGCGGGTAGCGCACCACGCTCGGGCAACTGGATGCGCTGGTCGCGGTCGAGCACGAGGTCCCAGCGCCGCTCGCCGACGCGCAACAGCCCCAGAAGGCGCTCGCCCAGGGGAGAGGCCGCGTCCAGAAGCTCCAGCGCCTCGGCCACATGCGCGTCGGCCCCGCGCCCGGCGATCAGCGGCAGATCCGCGCGCGCGCCGCGATGCGCCACCCGCGCCACCCGCACCCCGCCCGCGTCGAGAAGCTCCAGCCCCTCGTCGGACCGCCAGACCAGCGCCGGGCTGCGCTCGGTGACCGAGACCGACAGCCCCCCGTCGGCCATCAGCCGCAGATCGGCCGAGCGCACCCAGTCAAGTTCCTCGACCCGTTCGCGCAGCGCATCGAGGTCCAGCCGGAACGAGGATTGCGGCAGTTCGGGTTCCAGCTTGGCACGCAACGCGGGTTCGAGTTCGGGCGCGGTGGGCGGCAATTCCAGCGTCGTGACCATGAATTCGGGGCGTTCGATGACAGCGGAATGCATCGCCGTGATCGTGCCGAGGACGGCCTCGCGCCTGCCCGCGTCGCTGAAGAAGAGCGCGACGCCACAGGCCAGCGCCGCAACGGGCGTGCCGACCGTGATGGCCAGGCGATAGACCGGGGTCAGCCAGATGCGCTGCAGCCGGTAGCGCAGGCGGCTTGGCCCGCGTGACCGCCGCCGGGGCCGTGGCGGGTCGGTGAAGAAGGGCGCGACCTCGTGCGCGGAATGCTCCTGCGCCTGCGCTGCCGCCATCGCCACGGGGCTTGCCGAATTTGCGGGCTGATCGGGGGCCAGCGTGCCCCCTGTGTGAAGCGGTTCAGCCTCGAGCACATCCGACAGGCTTGCCATGCCGGGATCGGGCAGATCCGCCAGCAGGGCTGAATCGCCCTCGAGCGGTTCGGGCAAAGGCAGCGGCTCGGGGGCGAGCGGCAGGATGTCGAGCCCGGCATATTCCTCGGCCCGCGTTGCGCCCAGATGGTCCCAGAAGCTGCGCGTGTCGGTGACGGCCGCGATCGGGGCATCCGCGTCGTCGTCGTGAGGGGGCGGGCCTAGCGGTCGCATGAGGCATCCTCCACCATCCAGCGGCAGAACGCGGCGAAGCTGATCCCGCACTGCACCGCCTGTTCGGGCGAGAGCGAGGTCGGCGTCATCCCCGGCTGGGTATTGGTCTCGAGCAGGACAAGCCCCTTCGGCCCGCGGCCTTCGTCCCAGCGGAAATCGGTGCGCGAGACGCCGCGACAGCCCAGCGCCCGATGCGCGCGCAGCGCGTAATCCAGGCAGGCGGCGGCAATCTCGGGCGGGATGTCGGCAGGCAGGACATGGCGCGACCCGCCGGGGGTGTATTTCGCGTCATAGTCATACCACCCGTCAGTGATGATATCGGTGACGCCCAGCGCCCGGTCGCCCATGACCGTGGTGGTCAGCTCGCGCCCCGGCGCGAAGGCCTCGACCATCACCTGATCGGGCATCTCGGGGCCAAGCTGCGGCGGCCCGTTCGCCGCCTCATGCACAAGATAGACGCCCACCGACGAGCCCTCGTTGTTGGGCTTGACGACATAGGGCGGGTCCATGACATGCGCGGCCATCGCAGCCTCGCGCGTGACGATCCGGCTCGGGACCACCGGCAACCCCGCAGCGACGAAGACATCCTTCGAGCGCTGCTTGTCCATCGCCAGGCTCGAGGCCAGCACGCCCGAATGCGTGTAGGGGATGCGCAGCCATTCGAGGATGCCCTGAATGCAACCATCCTCGCCGAACCGGCCATGCAGCGCGTTGAAGACGATATCGGGCGCGACCTCGACCAGACGCTGCACGACATCGCCGCGCGCATCCAGTTCGATCACCTCAAAACCCGCCACCCGCAGCGCCTTGGCGCATTCATGCCCCGAGGACAGCGACACCTCGCGCTCTGCCGAGAGGCCGCCCTTGAGCACACATATCCGGGGGGCTGCCCTGCTCGACATGCCCATTCCCACTGCCTCTGGGCCTTTGCGGCCCGCTTGCCCCGTTTGCCGGGGTCACTTTCGTCCTGCGGAGTCCGGGTCCGGTTCCAGCTTTGGCAGTTCCCTGCCCGCCACCGGCTCGCCGACCCGCATGATTTCCCACTCTAGCGAAATACCGCGCGCTTGCAAAACCCTTTTTCGGACCTCCTCGCCCAGCGCTTCCAGTTCCGCCGCGGACGCGCCGCCCGTGTTGACCAGGAAATTCGGATGCTTGGGCGACATCTGCGCCGCGCCCAGGCGCGCCCCGCGCAGGCCTGCCGCGTCGATCACCGCCCAGGCCTTCATCTCGTGGCGGTCATCCGCCTGCCCGGTCGAGGAAAACCCGGCCGGGTTGCGGAAGGTCGAGCCCGCGCTGCGGTCCTTGACCGGCTGGCTGGCATCGCGGCGGGCAAGCTGGTCGGCCATGCGCGCCTGCAACGCCGCCGGGTCGGCTGCGGGGGCGTGAAAGCGCGCCTCGGTGATGATGCAGCCCTCGGGCAGGTCGGACTGGCGATACCGCAGGTTCAGCGACGCGGCGGGCAGCACATGGCGCAGGCCCGCGCGGTCGATGACGGTGATCTCGATCAGGTGATCGGCGACATAGGACCCGTAGCAGCCCGCATTCATCCGCACGGCCCCGCCGATGCTGCCGGGAATGGTGCGCAGGAAGGTCAGGTCGCGCCCGGCCTCTGCCGCCTGCCGCGCCACATGCGCGTCGAGCGCCGCCGCCCCGGCGGTGACCGTCTCGCCCACTGTGATCGCGTTGAACCCCCGCCCCAGCCGGATGACAACCCCGCGCAGGCCGCCATCGCGCACGATCAGGTTCGAGCCCACCCCCATGGCGAAGACCGGGATCGCGGGGTCCAGCGCGGCGAGGAACGCCGCGAGATCGGCCTCATCCGCGGGTTGGAACAGCCACTCGGCCGGCCCGCCGACGCGCAGCCAGGTCAGCCCGTCGAGCGGGCGCTGCGCGGTCAGCCTGCCGCGGGTCGGGATCTCGTCGGGTGTCATGCGATGGGCCTAGCCTGCCGCGGGGGCGCTTGTCGAGAGTGCGGATGCCTCCGGCGGGAGTATTTGGGGCAAGAAAATGTGCACCGGCCGCGCAACCTTCCTCGCCCGGGCCGCAGGGCCGGGCAGCGCCCGCGAGCGGGCCATTGGGAGGGCGGGCGGGGCCCCGAGCGGGCGCTTCTGCCGGCGCCTGCGGCGGGGGGTTCCCCCGGCGCACGGGCGCGGCTAGAAGGCGCGCAAGACCCAACGAAAGGCCCCTGCGATGATCCTTTATCCTGCGATAGACCTGAAAGACGGGCAGTGCGTGCGCCTGTACAAGGGGGCGATGGATCAGGCGACCGTGTTCAGCGACGCGCCCGCCGATCAGGCGCAGAGCTTCGCCGCGCAAGGGGCCGAGTGGCTGCATCTGGTGGACCTCAACGGCGCGTTCGCGGGGCGCCCGGTCAATGCGGGTGCGGTCGAGGCGATCCTGGCGGCGGTCGATCTGCCCTGCCAGCTTGGGGGCGGCATCCGCGACATGGCCACCATCGCGGACTGGCTGGAGAAGGGCTTGCGGCGGGTGATCCTCGGGACCGTTGCGGTGGAGGACCCCGATCTGGTGCGGCAGGCGGCGCGGGCGTTTCCGGGGCAGATCGCGGTCGGGATCGATGCGCGCGCGGGCCGCGTGGCGACGCGCGGCTGGGCCGAGGAGACCGAAATCGAGGCCACCGACCTTGCCCGCCGCTTCGAGGATGCGGGGGTCGCGGCGATCATCTACACCGATATCGACCGCGACGGGGCGATGCAGGGGCCGAATGTCGCCGCCACCGCCGCGCTTGCGCGTGCAGTCAGCGTGCCGGTCATCGCCTCGGGCGGGGTGTCGCGGCTCGACGACCTGATCGCGCTGCGCGATTGCGGCGCGGGCCTTGACGGGGCGATTTCGGGGCGCGCGCTTTATGACGGCAAGCTTGATCTGGCCGAGGCGCTGGCGGTGCTCAAGGCGGCATGAGCCGCGCGGCTTCGCGCCGGGCGAAAGGGGCGAGCCCCGCGCCGGGGCCGTCGAGAAAGGCGCGCACCGCCGCAGGGTCGCGGCGCGAGAGGTCACGCAGCCACCATGCGACCGCCTTCTGGATAAAGCGGTCCCGGTCCGCGACATAGCCCGCGGCCCAGCCCAGCACGCGGTCACGCACGGCCAGCTCTGCCGGTTTCGGATGCGCGAGCCGGGCGAAGGGCAGCGTCATCACCAGCGCGCTACGGCGCACCCACGGGTTCGGATCGCGCGTCCAGCCCTCGACCGTGTCCAGCCGCGCGAGGTTGGCCTGCAACCGCTTCGCGCCTGCCACCGAGGCGTGATCAGCCAGCGCCCAGCTGTCGAATTGTGGAACCCAGCCCGCGATCATGTCCCAGACCGGCGCATCATCGGGGCGGATGCGGGCCTGCGTCAGCAGCTTGGCGGCGAGGATGCGGGCCTCGTGAATGTCGCTGTCCCAGAGGCCCTGCGCCGCGTCCAGCCGCTGCGCCAGGGTCAGGCTGCGGCGCAGATCGCGCGCGCGCTGGTCGAGCAGCTGCGCCGGGACGCCCACGAAAGGGCGCGCGGTCTTGTGATAGGCGGCCATCTCGGCGGCCGTGTCGGGCGCGCCGAGGCCGCGCAGCTCCGCCAGCAGCGCGGCGGCGGTCATTCCACGGTCACGGATTTCGCCAGATTGCGCGGCTGGTCGACATCGGTGCCGCGATGCAATGCCGTGTGATAGGCGATAAGCTGCGCGGGGATCGCATAGACCATCGGCGCGATCAGCGGCGGGACAGCGGGCATCTGCAGCCAGTGGGGCACGTCATCAACCTCGGCCAGCCCGGCCGCGTCCGAGATCAGCATCACACGGCCCTGCCGCGCCATCACTTCCTGCATGTTCGAGACGGTCTTGTCGAAGAGCGCGTCATGGGGGGCGAAGATGATGACCGGCAGATCCCTGTCGATCAGTGCGATGGGGCCATGCTTCAACTCGCCCGCGGCATAGGCTTCGGCATGGATATAGCTGATTTCCTTGAGTTTCAGCGCCCCCTCCAGCGCCAGCGGGAACATCGCCCCACGGCCCAGAAACAGCACGTCGCGGGCATTGGCCAGCATCTCGGTCAGGCGGCGGATCTCGTCCTCGCGGTCGAGCGCCTGGGCGATGTAGCCGGGCGCGGCGCGCAGATCGTCCATCCGTGCGGCGTGCGTCGCGGCATCGAGAAAGCCGCGCGCGCGCCCGGCTTCCAGCGCCATAAGTGCCAGCACCTGCAACTGCGCCGTGAAGGCCTTGGTCGAGGCGACGCCAATCTCCGGCCCGGCATGGATGGGCAGCACCACATCGCTTTCGCGCGCGATCGAGGAACTCGGCACATTGACCACCGACACCACCTGCCCGACATGGCCCCGCACATGGCGCAGCGCCGCCAGCGTATCGGCCGTCTCGCCCGACTGGCTGACGAAGACCGCCATGTTGGAGGCCCCCAGCACCGGGGCGCGGTAGCGGAACTCCGAGGCGATATCGAGTTCCACTGGAAGGCCCGCGAATTGCTCGAACCAGTATTTCGCCACCTGGCAGGCGTAATGGGCGGTCCCGCAGGCGACGAGGATCAGCCGGTCGGCACGCGCGAAATCCAGCCCCTCGGGCAAAGCGATGCCCCCGGCGCCGGAATAGGCAGCGAGCGCCTGTTGCAGCACGGCGGGCTGTTCGGCCATTTCCTTGGCCATGAAATGACGGTGGCCCGACTTGTCCACGCGGGTCTGCGCAAGATCGATCCGCGTCAGGGGGCGCGATGTCTGGCGATCCTCGGCGTCGAAGATCTGCGCGCCCGCACGGGTCAGGATCGCCCAATCCCCCTCTTCCAGATAGGTGATGCGGTCGGTCATCGCCGCCAGCGCAATCGCGTCCGAGCCGAGATACATTTCGCCCTCGCCATGGCCGATGCACAAGGGCGAGCCGCGCCGGGCGCAGACGATCAGATCGTCCTCGCCCGCAAACACGAAGGCCAGCGCAAACGCCCCTTCCAGCCGCTTGAGCGTGGCGCGCGCGGCCTGCACCGGGGTCATCCCCTGATCGAGATGGTGGCTGGCAAGCTGCGCGATCGTCTCGGTATCGGTTTCGCTGGAGAATTGCGCGCCGGCCTCGGTCATCTCGGCGCGCAGGGCGCGGAAATTCTCGATGATGCCGTTATGCACCACGGCCACGCGCCCGACCTGGTGGGGGTGGGCATTGGCGACCGAGGGGCCGCCATGCGTGGCCCAGCGCGTATGCCCGATCCCGGCGCGCCCCGGCAGCGGCTGATGCACCAGCGTGTCCGACAGGTTGATCAGCTTGCCCACGGCGCGGCGCCGGTCGAGCGTGCCCTGATGCACGGTCGCGATCCCGGCCGAGTCATACCCGCGATATTCCAGCCGCTTGAGCGCGTCGAGAATGATCGGCGAGACCTCGTGCTGCCCCAGCACGCCCACGATTCCGCACATGACGCCCTATCCTTTCGCCTTTGCCGCGCGCAGCCGGTCCATCAGCCGCTTGCCCAGTCCCGGTTTCGTCTGTTGCCGCGCGCGACCCAGCGCCAGCGCGCCGTCGGGCACGTCACTGGTGATGACCGAGCCCGAGCCCGTCACCGCCCCTGCCCCCACCCGCACGGGGGCCACAAGCATGGTGGAGGAGCCTATGAACGCGCCCGCGCCGATTTCGGTGTGGTGCTTGAACACGCCGTCATAATTGCAGGTCACACTGCCCGCGCCGACATTCGCGCCCGCCCCGATATGCGCATCCCCCACGTAAGAGAGGTGATTGACCTTCGCCCCTTCGTCGATCTGCGCGGATTTCACCTCGACGAAATTGCCGATGCGGACGTCTTCGGCCAGTTCGGCACCGGGGCGCAGCCTTGCATAGGGGCCGACCACCGCGCCGCGGCTGACATGCGCGCCTTCCAGATGGCTGAAGGCGCGGATGGTGGCGCCGGTCTCGACCGTGACACCGGGGCCAAAGACGACGTAAGGTTCCACCACGCAGTCGCGGCCCAGATACGTGTCCTGCGCGAAAATCACCGTGTCAGGCGCGACCAGCGTGACGCCGTTTTCCAGCGCGTCCGCGCGGGCGCGGGCCTGAAAGGCGGCCTCGGCGCGGGCAAGCTCGGCGCGGGTGTTGATGCCCAGCGTCTCGGCCTCGGCGCAGCGCACGACGCCCGCCGACAGACCCCGCGCGCGGCCCAGTTCCACGATGTCGGTCAGGTAATACTCGCCCGCCGCATTGGCGTTGCCGACCTCGGCGATCAGGTCGAACAGCACCGCGCGGTCGGCGCAGATGACGCCGCTGTTGCACAAGGTGATCGCGCGCTCGGCCTCTGTCGCGTCCTTGAACTCGACAATCCGCTCCAGCGTATCGCCCGCGCAGATCAGCCGCCCGTAGCGGCCCGGATCGGCGGCGTCGAACCCCAGCACCACGATGTCATGCGCGGCCCGGGCCTCCTGAATTGCGGCGAGCGTTTCGGGGCGGATGAAGGGCGTATCGCCATAGAGCACCACCACATCACCCGACTGCCCCTCGAGTGCCGCGCGCGCCTGCGCGACGGCATGCGCCGTGCCCTGCTGCTCGGTCTGATGGGCGATCTCGGCGCGCGGGTCCTCGGCCTCGACCACGCGGGCCACCCGCTCGCCGCCATGACCCACGACGACCACCACGCGGGCGGGGTCGAGTGCTGCGCCCGCACGCATTGCATGCAGGAGCAGCGGCACCCCGGCAAGCTGGTGCAGCACCTTGGGCAGATCCGATTCCATGCGGCTGCCCTGCCCGGCTGCCAGAATGACCTGCGAGACTGCCATGTCCTGCCTGCTCCGACCTGTTACGCTGTTTTGTCGCTTGATGCGCAGATCTCGCAATATCTGCAAGAGCAGCGCGAGTCACATCGTATGTCAGCTCGAAATACAGCCGGCTCGCCCGCCGCATTGACTGAAACCGCCGTGTTGATTGAAATCAAGGTCCGCATCTGTCAGGTCTGACACGGTGCCCGCCACAATCGCCGCCCGAGAGGACCGCTTCATGTATGCACGCATCATTGTCGCCATCGACCTCGAGAACTTCGCGCAGGGCAGCGCCCTGCTGGCGCGCGCCAGCAAACTGCTGGATGCGGGCGGCGAGCTTCGCCTGGTGCATGTGCTGGAAGAGGTGCCCGGCTACATCGCTGCCGAACTGCCCGGCGATCTGGCCGAGCGCCGCCGCGCCGAAGCGATGGTCGAGCTGCGCAGCATGTTCGACCCGGCCAGCGGGCTGCGCATCGTGCCCGAGGTGCGGCGCGGCGGGGCGGCCGCGCAGATCATCGCCGCAGCCGAGGACAGCGGCGCCGAGTTGATCATGATCGCCAGCCACAAGCCGGGCTTCGGCGATTATTTCATTGGCTCGACCGCAGCCCGCGTGATACGCCATGCCCGGTGCTCGGTGCTGGTGGACCGCTGAAAAACGCAATGAATTCAGAATTCTGAAGGGGGAACGACTCATGTATAACTCAATCCTGATCGCTGCGGCGCTGTTCAACGAGGGCGCGACGACCCGTGCCGCGATGGAACGGGCGCGCAAGCTGCTGTCGCCGGGGGGCAAGATCACCCTTGTCCACGTCATCGAGGAAGTGCCGGGCTACGTCGCCGCCTCGATCCCGCGCGAGCACCTGACCGCCCGGCGCCGCGAGGTCGAGGACCAGCTTGCCGCGCTGGTCGAAGGGACGGACGATGTCTCGGTCATCGTGCGCGAGGGCCAGCCCTCGGCCGGGATTCTGGGCACCGCACAAGAGGTCGGCGCCGACATGATCATGATCGCCAGCCACAAGCCGGGCTTGAGCGACTACTTCATCGGCTCGACCGCTGCACGGATCGTGCGTCACGCGCAGGTTTCGGTGCTGGTCTCGCGCTGATCCACACCTTCGCGGGCCGGATTGCCATGGCCGCTCGCTTGTGCAATCCTGCCCCTCAAACCGGTTTGAGGGGCCGGTTGCGAAACAGGGAGAGGTCGGATGTACAAATCCATCGTCGTTGCCGTGGCATTGTTCAACGAGGGCGCAACCAGCCGCGGCCTGATCAAACAGGCCAACCGACTGGTCGACCCCGATGGCATCATCACGCTGGTGCATGTGCTGGACGAGGTCCCGGCCTATCTGGCCGCCGCGATCACCCGCGAGCAACTCATGGAACACCGCAAGGCGATCCGCGAGCAGCTTGATTCGCTGGCCGCGACGGCACGGGCGAAGACTGTCGATATCGACATTCGCGGCGGGCGTCCGTCCGAGAACATCCTCGCCTGCGCCAAGGAATGCCATGCCGATCTGATCATGATCGCCAGCCACAAGCCGGGGATGAGCGATTACTTCATCGGCTCGACCGCCGCGCGTGTCGTACGTCACGCACAGGTCTCGGTGCTCATCGACCGCTGAGGCGGTTTTGCCTGCCTGGCGTCGTTTCCGGGCTTTTCTCTGCCGCGCAACCGGTTATCTGACACGGGGTTGCAGGAGGCAGACATGCAGGACGCGCTGGTCATCTTCACGCCCTCGGGCAAGCGGGGGCGCTTTCCGCTCGGGACCCCGGTCCTGACCGCGGCGCGGCAGTTGGGGGTGGACCTCGATTCCGTTTGCGGCGGGCGGGGCATCTGCTCGAAATGCCAGATCACGCCCGGTCAGGGCGCATTCTCCAAGCATGGCGTCACCGTTGCCGAGGGCGCGCTGTCGGCCTGGAACGCGGTCGAGCAGCGCTACCACGACAAGCGCGGGCTGAAGCCGGGGCGGCGGCTGGGCTGTCAGGCGCAGGTGATGGGCGATGTGGTCATCGACGTGCCGGCCGAAAGCCAGGTCCACCGGCAGGTGGTGCGCAAGGCCGCCAGCGCCCGCACGGTCAAGATGGACCCGGCGACACGGCTTTATCTGGTCGAGGTGGCAGAGCCCGACATGCACGAACCTTCGGGCGATCTGGAACGCCTTGCCACGGCGCTGCGGACGCAATGGGACATCCCCGAGATCAGCGCCGGGCTGGAGGTGCTGCGCAAGCTGCAACCGGCGCTGCGCGCGGGCGGCTGGCAGGTCACCGTCGCGGTTCATGCCGACCACGGCCCCGGCCCGCAGCGGATTCTCGATATCTGGCCGGGGTTTTACGAGGGCGGGCTCTATGGCCTTGCCATCGACCTCGGCTCGACCACCATCGCGGCGCATCTGTGCGATCTGCGCACGGGCGAGGTGGTCATGTCCTCGGGCGTGATGAACCCGCAGATCCGCTTTGGCGAGGATCTGATGAGCCGCGTCAGCTACGCGATGATGAACCCCGGCGGCGATGTCGAGATGACCCGCGCCGTGCGCGAGGGGCTCGATGGCCTGATCGCCGCGCTATCGGAAGAGGCGCAGGTCAGCGCACGCGAAATCTTCGAGGCGGTGATCGTCTGCAACCCGGTGATGCACCATCTGCTGCTGGGGGTCGATCCGGTGGAGCTGGGTCAGGCGCCCTTTGCACTGGCGACCTCGGGCGCGCTGACGCTCGAGGCGCGCGAGTTGGACCTCGCCGCCGTGAATCCCGCCGCACGCGCCTATCTGCTGCCCTGCATCGCCGGGCATGTCGGCGCCGATGCCGCTGCCGTGGCGCTGTCGGAAGCGCCCGAGACGTCCGAGGATCTGGTGCTGGTGATTGATGTTGGCACCAATGCCGAGATCCTGCTGGGTGACCGGCGGCGCGTTCTGGCCTGTTCCTCGCCCACTGGCCCGGCCTTCGAGGGCGCGCAGATCTCGTCCGGCCAACGCGCCGCGCCCGGCGCCATAGAGCGGGTTGAGATCGACCCCGTGACGCGCGAGCCGCGCTTTCGCGTCATCGGCTGCGAGTTGTGGTCGGACGATCCGGGGTTCGACGCGGCCATCGCCGCCACGGGAATCACCGGCATCTGCGGGTCGGGCATCATCGAGGCGGTGGCCGAGATGCGGATGGCGGGGCTGGTCGATGCGTCGGGGCTGATCGGCTCGGCAGACGCGACGGGAAGCTGGCGCTGCCAGCCCGAGGGGCGGACCCATGCCTATCTTATCCATGACGGCACCGCAGCGGGCGGGCCGCGCATTACCGTCACGCAAGGCGATATCCGCGCGATCCAACTGGCGAAATCGGCGCTTTATGCGGGCGCGCGCCTGCTGATGGACGAGATCGGCACCGACCGGGTGGACCGGGTGGTGCTGGCGGGGGCCTTCGGCGCGCATATCAGCCCCAAACACGCGATGGTGCTGGGGATGATTCCCGACGCGCCGCTCGACAAGGTGACGAGTGCGGGCAACGCCGCCGGGACCGGCGCGCGCATCGCGCTGTGCTCGCGCGCCGCGCGGGCCGGGATCGAGGCCACCGTGGGCCGCATCCACAAGGTCGAGACCGCCATCGAGCCGCGCTTTCAGGAGCATTTTGTCAACGCCAACGCCCTGCCCCACGCGGTCGATCCCTTCCCCGAGCTGGAACGCGTGGTCACCCTGCCCGATGTCAGCTTCAACACTGGCGGCAGCGCGGGCGATGGTGGGCGCCGCCGCCGCCGCCGCGGCTGACTCCACGCAAAACGCCCGGATGCGGGCTGCATCCGGGCGCTTGCATGATCGCCGATAGGGTGACGGCTCAGTCGCCGGTCATCCCGCGCAGACGCTCCATAACGCCTTCCAGAAGGTCCGGATCGTCCCCGGCGGCCTGCAGCAGGTTCTCGATGATGGCCTGGTCGGACATGCTCAGCCCGGCAGCCTCGATCCGCGCACGGATCGACTCGGCCGACACGTCGAGCCCCAGCTCCTGCACTTCAAGCTGCTCTTCGATGGCCTCGACCGTTTCCTCGGCGGCCTCGGGCGACAGCTCCTGCTCGGCGGCCTCGACTGCGTCTTCGACAGCCTCTTCGCCAGCGGTCTCTGCGGCATCATCGCCGAAGATCTCATCGACCATGTCATCGACGGTCTCGGTGGTCGCATCGACGGCACCGTCAACGGCCTCATCGACCGTTTCAGCCGCCTCGTCCGTCACCTCTTCCATCAGTTCCTCGACCGAGGCGTCATCGTCGATCGCCGCATCGTCATCAAGCAGCGGCTCTTCCTCAAGCGTCGGCTCCTCGTCCGGCAGCGGCTCTTCCGCCTCTACCTCTCCGACATCGGGCTCGACCGGATCGGGTTCGACCAGCAGTTCCTCGACCTCCGGGTCAACCTCGGGCTGGGCGTCCATCGCCGGGTCGATCACCTCGACCGGCTGGCGCGACTGCAGACCGAGCCATATCCCGACGGCAAGCACTGCCGCGGCAATCACGACAAGAAGGGATTTGTTCATGGCGTTATCCTTCCATTCATACAGGGCTGACCTGCGCTAGGCCCATTTCACCTATGTTGCAAGAGGACCGCGCGCAAGCGCCCGCAAACAAGCATGTTATCGCGGGAATCAGGCCCGGCGCGGTGATCTTCGCGCTTGAATCGCGCATCGGGCCGATTTAGAACCCAGAGCCAGAGTGATACATCAAAAGGATCGCGACCATAGCCCGCAGACCGCATAATGCCCCGCCAACACGCGACACCGGACCCCGCGTCAATGACCGCATCCGCGCACCGGAAATCCGCCTGATCGGGGCCGAAGGTGAGAATCTCGGGGTCGTGAAGCCCGCCCAGGCGCTGACACTCGCGCAAGAGGCGGGGCTGGATCTGGTCGAGATCTCGCCCAATGCCAATCCGCCGGTCTGCAAGATCATGGATTTCGGCAAGTACAAATACGAGATGCAGAAGCGCGAGGCCGAGGCGCGCAAGAAGCAGAAGATCATCGAGATCAAGGAAGTCAAGTTCCGCCCCAATACCGACACGCATGACTACGACGTCAAGATGCGCAATGTCCTGCGGTTTCTCGAGGCGGGCGACAAGGTCAAGGTGACGCTGCGTTTCCGCGGCCGCGAAATGGCGCATCAGAATATCGGTGCGGAGCTGCTGAACCGCGTCGCCGCCGATGTCGAGGAGGTGGGCAAGGTCGAGAACATGCCCAAGATGGAAGGGCGGCAGATGATCATGATGATCGCGCCGCGCTGACCCCGCGCCCAGAGCAACACCTGCAAACCTGCCCCGCACCACCCAGCCCCCCGGAGCCTCGGGGTGGGTGGGTGGGCGAGGCCCCGGGGGGCTGTCTGCTGGGCAGGCTCAGCCGAGCGCCGCGTCGACCGCCTCCGCCAGCCGCCCCACGATCTCGTCGATATCCGCCGCGGTCACGATGAAGGGCGGCGCCAGCAACACATGATCGCCGCGCACCCCGTCGATCGTGCCGCCCATCGGGTAGACCATCAGCCCGCGCGCCATCGCCGCGGCCTTGATCCGCGCGTGCAGCTTGCGACCTGGATCGAACGGTGCCTTGCTGTCACGATCCTCGACCAGTTCGATGGCCTGAAACAGTCCGCGCCCGCGAATGTCGCCGACATGGTTGTGCTGCCCGAACGCCGCCTGAAGGCGCGCGCGCAGATGCGCGCCCATCGCCTGCACATTGGAAAGCAGCCCGTCGCGCGCGATCACCTGCTGCACGGCGAGCCCCGCCGCCGCCGCCATGGGGTGGCCCATATAGGTGTGGCCATGCTGGAAGAAGCCGCTGCCATTGGCGAAGGCGTCGTGGATCCGCTGGCTCAGCAGCACCGCGCCCACCGGCTGAAAGCCACCCCCCAGCCCCTTGGCGATGGTCAGCAGATCCGGCGCGATGCCGTCCGCCTCGCAGGCATAGCGATAGCCCGTGCGGCCCATGCCGCACATCACCTCGTCGAGGATGAGCAGCACGCCGTAGCGGTCGCAGATTTCGCGGATGCGCGCGAAGTAATCCGCGACAGGCGGCACCGCGCCCGCGGTTGCGCCGACCACCGGCTCGGCGATGAAGGCCGCGACCGTCTCGGGGCCAAGCTCGAGGATCTTCGCCTCCAGCTCGCCCGCCGCGCGGGCGGCGTAGTCGGCGTCGCTCTCCCCCGCCTGCTGTTCGCGATAGGCAAAGCACGGCGCGATGTGATGCGCCTGCATCAAGAGCGGGCGGAACTGCGCGCGGCGCCATTCATTGCCGCCCGCCGCCAGCGCGCCCAGCGTGTTGCCGTGATAGCTCTGGCGGCGCGCGATGATGTGGCGGCGCTGCGGCTGGCCGGTCTCGGTGAAATACTGCCGCGCCATCTTCAGCGCTGCCTCGACCGCCTCGGACCCGCCCGAGAGCAGGTAGACATGGCTCAGCCCCGCGGGCGCATCCGCGATCAGGTTCGCGGCCAGCTCCTCGGCGACATCGGTGGTGAAAAAGCCCGTATGCGCATAGGCCAGCCGGTCAAGCTGCGCGTGCAGCGCGGCGATCACGTCCGGGTGCGCGTGACCCAGGCAGGACACCGCCGCGCCGCCCGAGGCGTCGATGAAGTCCTGCCCTTCGGCATCGGTGAAGCGGATGCCGCTGGCCGCAACGGCGCGGCGCGGGGCGTGGTGGATCGAGCGGTGCAGCAGATGGGTCATGCGGGGGCAGGCCTTGTCGGATCGAGGGTGGCTTCACCCTTAACGACCCCGCCCGCACCACGCAATCGCCGCGTCAGGACCGGGTGCCGCGCGCCGGAAAGGCCGCATCGTCCTCCTCGAAGGCGACGCCATGGGCGAGCAGGCACATCCGCCCGTCGGGCAGCGTGACCGTGATCGTCCAGCGCGTCCCGTCCCGGGCGGCGAAGGTCTCCATCACCGCCTGCCCGGCAAGGCCGATGGCGCGGCGGGTCTGCTCGGTCGCGGCGATCCGCTCGAGCACCAGCGCGCGCGGGCCGCATTGCAGCCCCTGGGCGCTGGCGGGAGGGGCCGCGACAGCCAGGGCGGCGGCAAGGAACGGGCTAAGGGCGCGCATGGGCAGGTCCTCCGGGACAAGGGGTGACGAGAGGTCCAGCTTGCGCGAGGGGCCCGAAAACCGGGTTAACGCACCGCCCGGTCGCGCGAAAATGCTGCATTGCGGCGCATTCGCCCTTGCCATTTGTGACCGGAGGTGGTGCAGATGCGACATTATCTTGCGCGAGGAGCAGAATCATGGACACGCGCCCCTTCCGGTCGGTTCTCTATATTCCGGGGTCCAAGGCGCGCGCGCTGGAAAAGGCCATGGGCCTGGCTGCGGATGCGATCATCTTTGATCTGGAAGACGCGGTCGCCGTGGACGAAAAAGACAGCGCGCGCAAGCTTCTGGCCGAGACTCTTCAGACGAATGACTATGGCCGCCGCGCGAAGCTGGTGCGCATCAACGCGCTGTCGACCGACTGGGGCGCGGCCGATCTCGAAACACTCGCCGCTGCCCGCCCGGAGACGATCCTGCTGCCCAAGGTGGACAGCGCCGCCGATGTCGAGGCGCTGGCAAGGCGGCTTGATGCCCGCCCCGAGACTGCCGAGACGCGCATCTGGGCGATGATGGAGACGCCCGTTGCCGTGCTCAACGCCCATGCCATCGCCTGCGCGCCGCGTATGGCGGGCATGGTGATGGGGACCAATGATCTGGCCAAGGATATGGGCTGCCGTCCCCGCGCCGACCGGCTGCCGCTGCTCGGCGCGCTGCAACTGCCGCTGATCGCGGCCAGGGCGGCGGGGATCGTGGTGGTGGACGGGGTCTATAACGCCTTTCGCGACCTTGACGGGTTGCGGGCCGAGTGTGATCAGGGCCGTGACATGGGGTTTGACGGCAAGACGCTGATCCACCCCGCCCAGATCGAGATCACCAATGAGGTTTTCGCACCCACCGGGGCCGATATCGACCTTGCCCGCCGCCAGATCGCCGCCTGGCGCGAGGCCGAGGCGCGGGGCGAGGGCGTGGCCGTGGTGGATGGGCAGATTGTCGAGAATCTGCATGTGGAGACTGCGAATCGGACGCTTGCAAAGGCCGATGCCATTGCAGAAATGACAGCTTGACGGCGCGGAGGAGAGCGTGATGGGAACTGTGATCCTGATTTTGGGCGTCGTGCTTTGGGCGGGGGCGCATCTGTTCAAGCGGCTGGCGCCCGAGCGCCGCGCGGCGATGGGCGAGGCCGGCAAGGGCCCGGTGGCGCTGGCGCTGCTGGCCTCGGTGGTGCTGATGGTGCTGGGCTGGATCTGGGCCCAGCCGGTCTGGCTGTGGGTCTCGCCGCCCTGGATGGTGCATCTGAACAACCTGCTGGTCTTCGTGGGCTTTTACCTCTTCGCCGTGTCGGGGCTGAAGACCAACCTGCACCGCCGCATCCGCCACCCGCAGCTTTCGGGCTTCAAGGCCTGGGCCTTGGCGCATCTGCTGGTGGTGGGCACGCTGCAGGGTGTGATCCTGTTCGGCGGGCTGCTGGCCTGGGCCGTGGTTTCGGTGATCGTGATCAACCGCGCCGAGCGCGACTGGACGCCCCCGCCCGAGGCTGCGCTGTGGCGCGAGGGTGTGGCGCTGGTGGGGGCGCTGTTCGTGATGCTGCTGGTGGGCCAGATCCACGGCTGGCTGGGCGTCTGGCCCTTCGGAGGGGCGATGTAATGCGGGCCTATCGGCTGCTGACCGGCGCGGATGACGCGGCCTTCTGCCACAAAGTCAGCGAGGCGCTCTCCAAAGGTTGGGCGCTGCATGGCAGTCCGGCCTATGCGCATGACCCGGAGCACGGGGTCATGCGCTGCGCGCAGGCGGTGGTGAAGGAGGTCGACGTGACCTATTCGCCCGAGCTGAAGCTCGGAAGCCTTTGAGTGGCAGGGGCTTGCGCCCCTGCGTTTTGAGTATTTGCAGCAAGAAAATGGGACGGGGCATGGGAAAGACCAATCCGGGGCGGTTTTTCGAGGATTACCGGTTGGGCGAGGTGATCGACCATGCCGTGCCGCGGACGATCTCGGGGGGGGAACGGGCGCTTTACCATGCGCTCTATCCGGCACGGGGGGCGCTGTATTCTTCGGACGCGTTCGCACGGGCCTGCGGGCTGGCCGCGAGCCCGGTGGATGATCTGATCGCCTTTCATGTCGTTTTCGGCAAGTCGGTTCCGGATATCAGCCTGAATGCGGTCGCCAATCTGGGCTATGCCGAGGGCCGCTTTCTTGCCCCGGTCTGGTCGGGGGATACGCTGGTCAGCCGCTCGGAAGTGATCGGGCTGAAGCAGAACTCCAATGGCAAGACCGGGGTGGTCTGGGTGCGCACGCGCGGTGTCAACCAGCGCGGGGCGACCGTGCTGGACTATGTGCGCTGGGTGATGGTGCGCAAGCGCGACCCCGGGGCCCCGGCGCCCGAGAGTGTGGTGCCCGAGCTGGCCCCGGCCGTGGCGGCGGGGGAGCTGGCGGTGCCCGCGGGGCTCGACTTCACCCGCTATGATTTCGCGCAGGCCGGCGAGCCGCATCGCTGGGCGGATTATGCGGTGGGCGAGGTGATCGACCATGTCGATGGCGTGAGCGTCGAGGAGGCCGAGCACATGCTGGCCACGCGGTTGTGGCAGAACACTGCGCGGGTGCATTTCGACACGACCGCGCGGCCCGACGGGCGGCGGCTGATCTATGGCGGGCATGTGATCAGCCTCGCGCGCGCGCTGTCCTTCAACGGGCTTGCGAATGCGCAGATGATCGCGGCGATCAATGCCGGCGCCCATGCCAACCCCTGTTTCGCGGGCGATACGGTGCGGGCGTGGTCGGAGGTTCTGGACCGCGCCGAGACATCGGCGCCCGGCGTGGGAGCCTTGCGGCTGCGGCTGGTGGCAACGCGCGGGGGTGATGCGGGTGTGCTGCGGGGGCCGGACGGGACATATCGGCCGGATGTGCTGCTCGACCTGGATTACTGGGCGCTGGTGCCGGTCTGAGCCTGTGCGCCCAAAGCGCCCTCGGGCCGTGCGGGTGGGTGGGTGGGGCACGGTCCGAGGGCGCTTTGGGCGAGCGTGGCCGGAATGACCCTATCGAGATGGCGTGATTCCCGCACGCGCCGCAGCGCGTCGCGGGTGTGATCACTTGCGAAATTTTTGTGATCACGAATCCGCCTCCCTGTCCCTGTTTGGCGCAAACATTGCCGAATTTCCGTCCGCTGCCTTGCCTCGGCACGTGACATTGCCATGAAAACAGGTATGTCAGGGCATACCGAGCGTCCCCAGAGGACCCGCCAGGACAAAGGAGCCACCATGGCCGATGTGAACCGGGGCAACCGCCCACTGTCGCCGCATCTGCAAGTCTATCGACTGCCGCTGTCGGGGATCACCTCGATCCTGAACCGCATTACCGGGGTCGGCATGACGCTGGCCGCAGTTCTGATCGTGTGGTGGTTCGCGGCGGGGGCGTTCTCGGCCGGGTATTTCGACGTCGTGGACGGGCTTCTGACCTCGATCCTCGGGCATCTGGTGCTGATCGGCTCGCTCGCGGCACTGTGGTATCACATGCTCAACTCGATCCGGCATCTGGTCTGGGATACCGGGCGCTTCATGGAGGTCGAGACGGTCGAGAAAACCAGCTACGCGGTCTTTGCCGGGACGGTCGTCCTGACGGCGCTGACCCTGATTATCGTCTGAGGAGGGCACCATGGGCTACCGCACGGATTACGCACGGGTGCACGGGCGCGGCGCCGCCGGAGAGGGGTCGCATCATTGGTGGAGCCAGCGGCTCACCTCGATCGCGCTGATCCCGCTTACATTGCTGTTCATCTTTCCCTTCGGCCGCACGCTGGGGGGCGGGCATGAGGCGTTCGTCGCGACCTATTCGAACCTGTGGCACGCGCTTGTGGCCGTGCTGTTCATCATCGCGGCCTTTGCGCATCTTCAGCAGGGCTTGCAGGTGGTGATCGAGGACTATGTTTCCGGCAAGGCCGCGCGCACGGCAGCGCTGGTGGCGAACACATTGCTGTGCTGGGCGCTGGGCGTCGCCGGTGTGTTGTCCGTCGCCTCGGTCCTGTTCAGCGCCTGAGAGGAAAAGATGGCAACTTACGATATCGAAGAGCATTCCTATGATGTGGTCGTGGTCGGGGCTGGCGGGGCCGGCCTGCGCGCGACGCTGGGCATGGCCGAACAGGGGCTGAAGACCGCCTGCGTGACCAAGGTCTTCCCCACCCGCTCGCACACTGTGGCAGCGCAGGGGGGGATTGCGGCCTCGCTGTCCAACATGGGCCCCGATCACTGGCAGTGGCACATGTATGACACGGTCAAGGGCAGCGACTGGCTGGGCGACACGGATGCGATGGAGTACCTGGCGCGCGAGGCGCCCAAGGCGGTCTATGAGCTGGAACATTACGGGGTCCCTTTTTCGCGCACCGAGGATGGCAGGATCTACCAGCGCCCCTTTGGCGGCCACACCACCGAGTTCGGCGAAGGCCCGCCCGTGCAGCGCACTTGTGCGGCCGCCGACCGCACCGGCCACGCCATGCTGCACACGCTTTATGGCCAGAGCCTGAAGCAGAAGGCCGAGTTCTACATCGAATATTTCGCCACTGATCTGATCATGTCCGAGGATGGCGTATGTCAGGGCGTGCTGGCCTGGAAGCTCGATGACGGCACGCTGCACCTGTTCCGCGCCAAGATGGTGGTGCTGGCGACGGGCGGCTATGGGCGGGCGTATTTCAGCGCCACCTCGGCGCATACCTGCACGGGCGACGGCAACGGCATGATCGCGCGCGCAGGGCTGCCGCTGCAGGACATGGAATTCGTGCAGTTCCACCCCACGGGCATCTATGGCGCGGGCTGCCTGATCACCGAGGGCGCGCGCGGCGAGGGCGGGTATCTGACCAATTCCGAGGGCGAGCGCTTCATGGAACGATATGCGCCGACCTACAAGGATCTGGCCAGCCGCGACGTGGTGTCGCGCTGCATGACGATGGAGATCCGCGAGGGGCGTGGCGTGGGGCCGAAGAACGACCACATCCACCTCAATCTCAGCCACCTGCCGCCCGAGACACTGGCCTTGCGCCTGCCCGGGATCTCAGAGAGCGCGCGGGTGTTCTCGGGCGTCGATGTCACGAAAGAGCCGATCCCGGTCCTGCCCACGGTGCACTACAACATGGGCGGCATCCCGACGAATTACTGGGGCGAGGTGCTCAGCCCCACGGCGGATGACCCGAATCGCGTGGCGCCCGGTCTGATGGCCGTGGGCGAGGCCGCCTGCGCCAGCGTGCACGGGGCCAACCGGCTGGGGTCGAACTCGCTGATCGACCTCGTGGTCTTCGGGCGTGCCGCGGCGATCCGCGCAGGCAAGGTGGTGGATCCCGAGGCGCCGGTCCCCACGGCGAACAAGGCGAGCGTCGAGAAGGCGCTGGAGCGGTTTGACCGCTTCCGCAATCTCGACGGGGCGGTGCCGACCGCCGAATTGCGGCTGGAGATGCAGAAGACCATGCAGGAGGATGCCGCCGTCTTCCGCACCGACAAGACGCTGGCCGAGGGCTGCCGCAAGATGGCCGAGGTGGCGGGCAAGGTGGATGATCTGAAGGTCACCGACCGCTCGCTGATCTGGAACTCGGACCTGATGGAAACGCTGGAGCTGGACAACCTGATGCCCAACGCCATGGCGACCATCGTCTCGGCCGAGGCGCGCAAGGAAAGCCGCGGGGCGCATGCGCATGAGGATTACCCCGACCGCGACGACAAGATCTGGCGCAAGCACACGCTGGCGCTGGTCGAGGGCGCGAAGGTGACGCTCGACTACCGCCCCGTCGTGACCGACCCGCTGACCAAGCTCGAAGAGGGGGGGATCGACCTGAAGAAGATCGCCCCGAAGGCGCGGGTGTATTGAGGCGCGGGCTCGCCCTGGTCGCGCTGCTGGCGCTTGCGGCCTGCGCCGAGGTGCAGGACCAGATCGCACGCGATGCCGCGCGCGCCACGGTCCGTCCGGTGCTGGCCGAGCGCTTCCCCGGTGTACCGCTGGAGCCTGCCAGCGACTGCGTGATCGACAATGCCAGCGCGAGCGAACTCTCGCGGCTCGCACTGGCGGCGGGGCAGCAGACGGTCAGCCCCGCGACGCAGGCGCTGGTGGTCGAGATTGCCACGCGCCCCGCGACGATTAGATGTCTGACAACGGACGGGCTTGCCCCGTTCCTGACGTAAGGAGGCCCCCATGGTCCAGTTTTCCCTGCCCAAGAACAGCCAGATGCGCACCGGCAAGACCTGGCCCAAGCCCGAGACCGGCGGCAAGCTGCGCAAGTTCCGCATCTATCGCTGGAACCCCGATGACGGGAAGAATCCGCAGATCGACACCTATTTCGTCGATCTGGACGATTGCGGGCCGATGGTGCTGGACGCGCTGATCTACATCAAGACCAATATCGACCCGACCCTGACTTTCCGCCGGTCGTGCCGCGAGGGGATCTGCGGTTCCTGCGCGATGAATATCGACGGCGGCAACAAGCTGGCCTGCATCTTCGGGATGGATGAGGTGCAGGGCGATATCAGCATCTACCCCCTGCCCCACATGCCTGTCGTCAAGGACCTGATCCCCGACCTGACGCATTTCTACGCCCAGCACGCCAGCATCAAGCCGTGGCTCGAGACGAGTTCGAACACGCCCGCGAAGGAGTGGCGCCAGTCGATCGAGGATCGCGAGAAGCTCGATGGTCTGTACGAATGCGTGATGTGCGCCTGCTGCTCGACCGCGTGCCCGAGCTATTGGTGGAACGGCGACCGCTATCTTGGCCCCGCCGCACTGCTGCACGCCTATCGCTGGATCATCGATTCGCGCGACGAGGCGACGGGCGAGCGGCTGGACGACCTTCACGACCCGTTCAAGCTGTATCGCTGCCACACGATCATGAACTGCGCCAAGACCTGCCCCAAGGGGCTGAACCCGGCCAAGGCGATTGCCGAGATCAAGAAGCAGATGGTCGAGCGGGTGCTCTGATCCGGGGGCGGACCCGGCGCCCTGCCGGGTCCGCGCGCCTTAGCGCAGCCCAACGACGACCAGCGTGCCCAGCGCGTAGATCAGCACCGCGCCGCCCACCAGCAACCAGGGGAAATTGCTGGCCATCGTCGCCTTGGCCAGGTTCTTGGCCTGCTCGGCCAGATCGGGCCATGTGTAGCTGACGAAATCGCCCTGCGTGAACAGCGCCTTGGGGCGCCCTTCGTCGTCGACGACCGGCAGGCGACGAAAGCGCTCGTTCGACATGATGCGCAGCCAGTCCAGCATCAGGTCATCTTCGCGCGCGACGCGCGGTTCTTCGGTCATGATATCGCCCAGAGTGGTCTTCTCCGGGTCCATCTTGCCGCCGACGATCTTGGTCATCACGTCGCGCTCGGTGACGATCCCCTCGATCTTGCCATCGTCATCGACGACGATGATACAGCCGTACCGCTTTTCGGCCATCTTGTGCACGGCCCCGACCACCGGGTCCGAGGCGCGCCCGGTCAGGGGCCGCGGCTTGCTGCGATACTCAGTGCGATCTTTCAGGCGTGCGCCGCCGCGCTGGGCGGTGGAAGGGGTTTGCGTCGTCTCTGCCATAAGAACCTCTCTTGCTGTCCCGCATTTGACCTAGCCCGATCTTGGACCGCGTCAAAATGGCACAGGCCGCAGGGCGGGGCAGAACTGCGCAAGACTGCCGCAGCCACGCGATTGTAACTGGCCAGAACGAAAATTTCGCGACACCGTGAGGCCATGGGACAGCGGCGAATCGATATCCTGGTGTTGTATGTGCTGCTTGCGCTCGCCTTGTCCGGGCTGGCGCTGATCAGCGTGGCCGCCGCCCGGACAGAGGTTCGCCAGCCGGTCATCCATATCCCGCCGCCGCCGGACTTCGAGTTGAGCGTCAACGCCGATGGCACCGCGGTTGCCTTTCAGGGGCGGGTGGATTTCGGCCTGACCGCCGCCCTGCGCGACTTGGTCGTCCAGCATCCGGGCATCCGGCGCATGACCCTGGAAAGCCATGGCGGCGTCATTTCGGAAGCGCGCGGCGTCGTCACGGTGCTGCGCGCGCACAACATCGCCACCCATGTCGCCGGGCATTGCGCTTCTGCATGCGCGCTGATCTTCGCTGGCGGCGCGGCGCGGACGCTGGCCGAGGGCGGGCAGATCGGGCTGCATGGCTATGCGCTGGCGCGCGGTCAGCAATTCGGCATGATCGACCCGGTGGTGGAGATGAAGCGCGATCTGGCGATCTACCGGGCCCAGGCGATGGATGAGAGCTTCATCGCCAGGCTGGCGGCGCTGCCGCAACAGCCGATGTGGTACCCCGACCGCGCCGAACTGCTGGCCGTCGGGATGCTGACAACACCCTGATGCGGCTTGACCCGGCGGCGCGCGCAGCCCATCTTGGGGGATATGTTGCTGGTCCTTGGTATCCTCATCGTGATTGCCGTGCTGTTGGTGCTGCGGCCCTGGCAGCGGCGTGACTGCCGCTGGCGCCAGGACGCGCGCAAGCTGGCCGACGGTCGGGTATTGTTCACCTGCGTCGCCTGTGGCGCGAATATGGCGCTGCCGCGCGGGCGCAGCCCGAAGACCTGTCTGGCGGGGCAGCCGCAATGACGCATCGCGCCCCCAAGGACGCCGAGGACCGCCGTGCCGCGGCACCTGTCATCTGCTACGACCCCGCGACGCTCTACAAGCCGCCGCTGGATCTGTATCGCGCCGCGCGCGACAAGGCGGTGGATTCGTCCCGCGTTATCGTGCCCCCGCGCCAAGCGCGCTGCTTTCATGTCACCGCCGGCAGCTTCTTCCGCATCAGCTGCCCCGAGGGCGCGCAGGTCGGTGATCTGAACCTGTTCGAGACACGCAATCTCGACGAGCATTTCTATTCCGGCAAGACCCGCGCCCTGCATGGCAGCCATCTGAAGGTCGGCCAGCGGCTGTGGTCCTGCCTGCCCTATCTGCGCCCCATGGCCACACTGATCACCGACACGCTGGACTGGTATGGCGTCGATGACGACGGCGCGCGCGTCCATGACGTGATCGGCACACGCTGCGACCCCTACACCCATCACCTTCTGACCGGGCAGGATTATCACAACACCTGCCATTCCAACCTGACCCGCGCGCTTGCCGATTATCTCGACAAGCCGCTGGTCGAGGTCGAGTGGCGGGTGCATGATGTGCTCAACGTCTTCATGTGCACGGGGTTCACCCGCGATACCGGGCAGTATTTCATGAAGGCAAGCCCCGCGCGGGCGGGTGACTATGTCGAGTTCTTCGCCGAGATCGACCTTCTGGGCGTTCTCTCGGCCTGTCCGGGGGGGGATTGCGGCGCCGAGCACAGTTCGGACAACGCGCAGTGCTACCCGCTGGAAGTGACGGTCCACGCGCCGCGAGCCGGCAGCCTCGACGGCTGGTACAGCCCGTCCAACAACCGCTATTCCCGCCGCCACGCCCCGCGCTGAGCGCCCCCGCGCAAGGCATATTGACCGGACCCGATTTCCCCTACATATCGGGCGGCATGACAGAGCTTTCGCACATCCGCAACTTCTCGATCGTGGCCCATATCGACCACGGAAAGTCCACCCTGGCCGACCGGCTGATCCAGTCGACCGGGACCGTGGCCGACCGCGACATGAAGGAGCAGATGCTCGACGCGATGGATATCGAGCGCGAGCGCGGCATCACCATCAAGGCCAATACGGTCCGCATCGACTACGTCGCGCAGGACGGCGAGACATATGTGCTCAACCTGATCGATACGCCCGGCCATGTCGATTTCGCCTATGAGGTCTCGCGTTCAATGCGCGCGGTCGAGGGCTCGCTGCTCGTTGTCGATGCCAGCCAGGGCGTCGAGGCGCAGACGCTTGCCAATGTCTACACCGCCATCGAGGCGGATCACGAGATCGTCCCCGTCCTGAACAAGATCGACCTGCCCGCGGCCGAGCCCGACCGCGTGCGCGAACAGATCGAGGATGTGATCGGGCTCGATGCGTCCGAGGCCGTGCTGATCTCGGCCAAGTCGGGGCTCGGGATCCCGGATGTGCTGGAGGCTATCGTGCAGCGCCTGCCCGCCCCCACGGGCACGCGCGACGCACCCCTGAGGGCGATGCTGGTCGATAGCTGGTATGACCCCTATCTGGGCGTCGTGGTGCTGTTTCGGGTCATGGATGGCGTCATCCGCAAGGGCGACCAGATCCGCATGATGCAGACCGGCGCGCGCTACGGCATCGACAAGCTGGCCGTGCTGAAACCGGCGATGGTCGATGTGGCCGAGTTGGGCCCGGGCGAGATCGGGGTGCTGACGGCCTCGATCAAGCAGGTGCGCGACACCCGTGTGGGCGACACCATCACGCATGAAAAGAAGGGCTGCGAGACGCCCCTGCCCGGCTTCAAGCCCTCGGTGCCGGTGGTGTTCTGCGGGCTGTTCCCGGTCGACAGCAACGAGTTCGAGGACATGCGCAACGCCATCGAGAAGCTGGCGCTGAACGACGCGTCCTTCACCTACGAGATGGAAAGCTCCGCCGCGCTAGGCTTCGGGTTCCGCTGCGGGTTTCTGGGCCTCCTGCACCTCGAGGTCATCCGCGACCGGCTGGAACGCGAATATGACATCGACCTGATCACCACGGCGCCGAGCGTGGTCTATCACGTCCATATGCGCGACGGCGAGATGGTCGAGCTGCACAACCCCGCCGACCTGCCCGACATGACCCATATCGACCATATCGAGGAGCCACGCATCAAGGCTACGATCCTGGTGCCGGATGAGTTCCTGGGCGATGTGCTGAAACTCTGTCAGGACCGGCGCGGAATCCAGCACGAGCTGACCTATGCCGGCAGCCGCGCCATGGTGGTCTATGACCTGCCGCTGAACGAGGTGGTGTTCGACTTCTACGACCGGCTGAAATCGGTCACCAAGGGCTATGCCTCGTTCGACTATGAGATCACGGGCTACCGGCAGGACAATCTGGTCAAGATGCAGATCCTCGTGAATGACGAGCCGGTGGACGCGCTGTCGATGATGGTGCATCGTGACCGGGCCGAGGGGCGCGGGCGGGCGATGTGCGAGAAGCTGAAGGACCTGATCCCGCGCCACATGTTCAAGATCCCGATCCAGGCGGCCATCGGCGGCAAGGTCATCGCGCGCGAGACGCTGGCGGCGCTGCGCAAGGATGTGACGGCGAAATGCTATGGCGGCGACGTGACGCGGAAGAAGAAGCTGCTGGAGAAGCAGAAAGCGGGTAAGAAGAAAATGCGCCAGTTCGGGAAGGTGGAGATCCCGCAGCAGGCGTTTATTTCGGCGTTGAAGATGGATGGGTGAGTAGTGGCAAACTTAGGTGCTGCGGAAGCTCTAGCGGAATATCAGGAACGCTTTGGCGTAGATGACGGCTTCCTTGTAAAGGGTCTTACAGATCGAGTCTCTAATTTATACGATGAGTGGCGTTTGTTCATTTATCTCTTTGCTGAAAATCCAGAACGAGTGAGGCTTTTGAAGCGCTCCTCTGGCTTGATGTTCGAAACAATAAATCGTTCACTCTGGGACGGCGTTTTAATTAAAGTTCGACACCTCACTGATACAAAGAATACGAGGAAGAAGCAGAAAAATTTCTCACTGGAATGGCTAATCGATATCGGCAAGATTCACAGCGACTGCGACTTTTCGTCCGACTGGGAGGGAGTAAAACGAGACTGTCGGCCGATAAGACGTTTCGTGGACAAATATATTGCCCATCTCGACGACGACCATGCTCGCGGGAAAGCGCAAGCTCATTTGAGCAGGCTCCAGACGACAACAGCAGTAAAGTCAATCGGTGCTTTTGTGCAGAAATTTCATTCCGCCGTATGCGATACAAAGATGGTCTTGCTGCCCACCCTGCAAAGCCATGACCATCAACATGCGTTGTTTCTCTTGCACCTTGGAATCAAAAAGATGAACGAAAACGAAGCTGCGGAAAAGCGTGATTGGAGATTAGCTCAGAGTAAGGATCACATATTTCCAGACTATTTGACAGAACGGATTGATTGGTTTGACCCGTTCTAGCGCGCTATCGCCATGCCATTTGTATTCCGCCACGAGGGTTTTCGATATTTCTTCTACTCGAACGAAGGCGACCCGCGTGAGCCAGTGCATGTGCATGTCATGAAAGACGGGCGCGAGGCGAAATTCTGGCTCGACCCGATAGAACTCGACCGCAACCACGGCTTTGACGCCAGAACCTTGCGCCAGATCGCAAGGGTGATACACTTCAATCAGTCCCGTATCGCAAAGGCATGGCATGACCATTTCAGCGCACAAAGTCAGCTTCGACGACGCTACGCTCTGGCTCACCCTGTCGGATGGCCGCATCCTCGGCGTGCCGCTGGTCTGGTTCCCCCGCCTTCTGAACGCAACGGACGAGCAGCGAGAGGCCATGGAAATCACCCCTTTCGGCCTGCATTGGGCGGAACTGGACGAAGACGTCTCGATCCCGGCCCTGCTCGCAGGCAAGCCTGCCACTGACGCCGCTTGAGCAATCGCGACCCTTGATGAAACCGGGGCCTGCGCCACGTCACAACCGGCCCCGATCCCCCCCTTCGCCTTCTCGCGCTGCCCGCCCCCGCAATCCCCATGGCCCCCCGCGCGCGCTTGCGCTAGACAGCGGCCACCGGCCCGCCCGGTCACAGCCAGTTATCTTCGGGGGATGCCATGCGCGCCTTTCTGAACGCCCGGCCCCG
>LFIK01000227.1_pt1 | contig 40544 bp, 46 predicted proteins | sample 643401 | NCBI WGS metagenome assembly LFIK01 (sample SAMN03777447, study PRJNA286221) | soda lake metagenome | biome: soda lake; feature: Kulunda steppe; material: water; isolation source: sample T5-Br brine of Lake Tanatar-5 | place: Russia: Kulunda steppe | collected 2010-07
CGAAGATTGGCTGGCCGTCCACCTCACCGTCGTCATGGGCGTACCGACCGAGGAGGTTGCCTCTCTGACCCCCGACGAGGCGATGGAGCGCTACCTGCAGTGGTGCCACGAGCAGCAACCCGGCTGAGAGGCTGCGGGCTGCGATCCGCGTCCCTTCCGGCAGATGCCCGAGACCGGCCCGGCGTGCGCAGCGCCACCGTTGGGCCGCACCCTTGTGCGGCACCATGGGTCACAGGACGCGAGACCCGTCACCGTCGCAGCAGCGGTGGCTCAGGTCGCATGCCGGGTCGATACGTGCCGTGTACAACTGGGCGCTGGCCGAGGTGGGCGACAGCCGTGCGGTCACAGCTGACGAGCGCGCCCCTGGCATCCCCGAGGGCCAGCTGCCACCGGCGCTGTCCTGGACGGCGTTCAGTATCGCCAAGCGCTGGCGCGCGGTCCGTGACGAAGTGCGTCCGTGGCACCGGTGCACCGCTGTGCCCTCGGAATCGACCGGGACGGCAACACCGCCCGCAACACCGCCGGCGAAGGCCTCCGCCTTCAGCGCGAACAGCAGCAGGCCGCCTCGATCTGCGGGAAGACGTCACACACCGCGCCGAGACCCGGTGAGACCGAACCCGCACAGCACAGCCGTGCGGGTGGGTGCGGACCGTTCGAGGCCGCAACCGGACCAGCCCGCCCGTCACGTGCGCGCAGCCGGAACCTTCCGGTCCCGGTGGCGTGCGAGACGCACCCGACCCTGCCACCGTGACGGTGACGGGCCCGGGCACACAGCTGCGGTGTTGTCCGCAGCAGACCAACATCCGCTGCCGAACCTCGTTCCGGTTGGCGACGGCTGCGCTACCGGCATACCAGGTGGGGGCGCCATATGGGCGTTGAAGCGTGGGCGTCTGCTGCCGAACTGGGCTGCCGGCAGGTCTGACGGGCAGGTGCAGCCTCCTGCCGGCGGTCGGTTCGCCGGCGCAGGTTCCGGTGCCGCTGTCTGCCCTGGCAGGCTGGGCTGCTGGCCCCCACGGTGCAGCTGCCCACAAGACACCATCAGGTGAAAAGCTGCCGTGATGCCAGATACCGCACTTCCATACGACTTTTCCCGACCGCCGAACCTCTCTCCCGCGGAACTGTCGACCCTTGCCGGTGCGCACGAGGACTTCATCCGCACCTTCAGCATCACGCTGTCGAGCCGTGCGCGCACCTCATTCGCGTACGAGCTTGTGGAGATCAGCCAGCATACGTGGGCCAGCTACCAGGCAACGTTACCTGAACCGCTCGTGCTCGCTGTCGTTGAGGTCCGTCCGCTCGGGCACATGCTGCTGCTGGAAGTGGACCCGATGACAGCAACGAGCCTGGTTGACCGTCTTGCCGGCGGCGACGGCTCGGAAGCGTCGACACGGCGTCTGACAGAGATGGAACGTCACAGCTTCACAACCGTGCTCGGATGGGCGCTCCAGAGCCTGCAGACGTCGCTTGCGCCGCTGTTCGATGCGGTCCTGGCCGCAGACGACAGCCTGCCTGCTGGCGGCGACAGCACAGCGCACCTCGAACTTGCCCTGACCTCGTTGGAGCACAGCTCGGAACTGTTGCGGTTCGTCTCACCATCGGAGGTCGTCACCGCCGTCACCTACGCGTCGCAGACCCAGGGCGCACGACCCGTCAAAGGTGCGTTCTCGATCATCTACCCCGAAACGCTGATCGGTGCGGCACTGGCTGCGTCCAGCCCGCAGAGCGAGAACAGCCAGACAACGCTCAGCCAGGTGCAGCAGCGCAAGGTCGAACGATCCTTACAGGCCGCACACGTTGACGTGGCTGTCACGTTACGTCCGCAGATGGTCCCGGCCACGCTCCTTGCCGCGCTGCACCCCGGCGACGTGCTCGAGCTCAGCCACCGGTTCGACCGGCCGCTGCTGGGCACGGTCGGGAACGTGCCGGTGTTCGAAGGGTTCCTGGGCCGGCGTGGACGGCGGCGTGCCCTGCAGGTCAGCGCGCTGCGAGCACCAGACGAACACGACACCAACGGCGATGTGCCGCCCGGCAGCGACATAGGGACGGCACCGTGACGACCGAACCGTCCGACAACAACCTTGGAGACGCTATGGGCGCTGACCCGACAAACACCACTCCCCCACCGTCAGACCGCACCGCAGACACGGCCCAGCCGGTGGAGCTTGCGGACCTTCCCGCCACGAACGTGACCGGGCCTGCCCGAAAGCTCACGACACTGTCGAAAGTTGCGCTGGAAGTGACCGTAGAGCTTGGCAAGGTCCGCATGCCGATCCGTGACCTGCTGGCGTTGCAGGAAGGCACCGTGCTGGAACTTGACCGTCTCGCAGGAGCCCCGGTCGACATCCGAGCCAACGGCGAGATCATCGCCTACGGCGACGTTGTCGTGGTCGGCGACGAACTTGGGGTACGTGTCCGGCAGCTTGCCGAAGGGCAGTGACATGGGGTCGCTGGTTGTCCTTGCCGCCACCCTTGCTGCTGCTGCGTTCGCTGCCCGCTGGGCGTCCAGCCACGCCCGCCGGCGCGCCGGCAACAACGCGATCGTGGTCATGTCGCGAACGGCGCTGACACGCCAGCACGGTCTCGCGACCGTTGCCGTTGCGGGGCAACGCTACCTGGTCGGCTACGGCAACGGTGCCGGCGTGTCCGTGCTCGACATCATCGAACCAGCTGCCGACGATGACGGTCAGGACGACACAGAGGGCGGCCAGCTGGGCGACAGCTCCTCCGCCGGACCCCACGCGACCCAGTCGGTGTTCGCTGCCACCCTGCGTGACCTGCTGGGCGGACCACGCAGAACGAGTCGGCCCACGGATGCTCGATGACCAAAACTCCAGGCGTGGTCCGTTCTACCCGCACGCTGTTGCGCCGCCGGATGCCGGCAGCAGCGCTGGTGACAGCGCTGCTGCTGGTTGTGCTGACAACCATGTCGGCGCCGGCTGTTGCGGTGGACGCCCCTGAACCGTCCCCGTTACCCCAGGTGAACGTGGACGTCGGCGCAGACGGTGATGAACCGTTGACGTCCACGGTGGTCACGTTGTTGCTGTTCGCCGTCGGTGCGCTCCTGGTCCCGCTGCTCTTCATGATGACAACGTTCACCCGCTACATCATCGTGTTGGGGCTGACGAGGCAGGCCCTTGGGCTGCAGAACATCCCGCCAACCCAGGTGCTGGTCGGTATCGCACTGGTGTTCACCCTGTTTACGATGGGTCCGGAACTGACTGCGGTGAACGAGCAGGCGTTACAGCCGCTGCTGGCCGGTGACATCGGACAGCAGCAGGCGTGGGAGGCCGCATACGGGCCGCTGCGTGAGTTCATGCTGGTGCACACCCATGAACGCTACCTCGATCTGGTCATCTCGCTGTCAGGTGACGTTCCAGCGTCTGCCGAGATGCTGCCGGCGCCGGTACTCGTACCAGCGTTCGTGCTGTCGGAGATCCAGACGGCACTGCAGATCGGGTTCTTCATCCTGCTGCCGTTCCTGGCGATCGATCTGATGACCTCAGCGGTACTGATGTCTCTGGGGATGATCATGCTGCCTCCGGTGTTCATCTCCGCCCCCATCAAACTGCTGGTGTTCATCCTTGTGGATGGATGGCTGCAGATCATCCCGGCGATGGTGGCCGGAGCAGCGGCATGACGGTCGACAGTGTGGCAGAGGTTGTGCGGTCAACGGTGCTGATCGCGGGTGAAGTGACCCTGCCGATCTTGCTGGCAACGCTGCTCGTGGGAGTGCTCGTCGCCGTGCTGCAAACCATCACCCAGATCCAAGAGCAGAGCATCGCGTTCGTGTTCAAACTTGCAGCGGCGGCGGTCGTTCTGCTCCTCGGTGGCGTGTGGATGCTCACCACGTTCAACACGTGGGTCGGTGAACTGTGGGTGTCGATCCCGGCACGGCTGTGACCACGACCCGCACGTCATGAGGGACCCGATCGCATGGAGCTGACGTTCGACCCGGCGTGGGTGTCAGGCCTGCTGCTTGCCACCGTGCGCGCCACCACGTTCGTGCTCGCAGGGCCGTTCCCCGGCCGGCTGCTGCTAGGCCCAGCTCGGACCCTGTTCGCGGTGGCGTTGGCGCTGCTGGCGACCGCACCGGTCCGTCTTCCCGACGACCCGGAAACGGTCGTTGCCGCGTTCGGGGCGGCAGTGTTCGTCAACGCTGCGGTGGGAGCTGCGCTCGGGTTCGCCGTCGGTATGGTCGTGCACCTGTTCGCGGTTGCCGGCGGTGTTCTGGACTTCACCGGGGCGTTCTACGCAGCGCAGCTGTTCGACCCGATGGCGGGTGAACAGGTCGGCCCGTTCGCCCGGCTGCTGACCGCAGCCGGCATCGTGGCGCTGATCGCTGCCGGCGCGCTGGCAGTTCCGGTCGTGCTGTTTACCGGTTCGTTCTCTCTGGTGGGCCTCACCGGGCAGATCCCCGCCGGGTTCGCCGGCCACCTGTCCGAAACGGCGGCGCTGGCACTATCGGAACTGGTCATCGCCGGTGTGCAGCTGGCACTTCCCGCCGTTGTGGTGCTGCTTCTGATCGAGCTGACGTTCGGTCTGGCGGCCCGGCTTGCCCCGCAGGCCAACATGCTGCTGCTTGGTTTGCCGGTGAAGCTGCTGGTGGTGTTCTCCGCAGCTGCGGCGGTGATGGTGTCGTTCCCAGAAGTAGTGGCCAACGCGGCACTGTTCATGGAATCGGCAGCGGAAGAGCTGCTGGAGGGCTTGCGGTGAACAACACACCGTCCGATCGTGCGCGCCGCACCCGCAAACCGGTGCCGCTCGACGCCACCCTGGTTGACGCGCTGCTGCGGCTGGCGCTGCCGCAGGACCGTGTCGTCAACCTTGACCAGGTGTCGTCGGTCGATATGCGTCCGTTCGCGCGCGCATGTTTCGACGTGCTGGCGTCGGCAGCTCCGGAGGTGTTCTCCAACCGGATGGACCATCAGCTCCACGGCTGGGTGGAACACACCGCGTCTGGTGCTGTCCGCCGGGTAGCACGTGTTCGGGTGTGGTCGCGTTCCCAGTTGGTGCAGCTGACCGTCGCGGTGACCTCCGACCATGTGGAAGCCTGGTTCGACAGCTGCCCGCTCGACGGCACCCGCTCGCCCCGTCGTGGCCCGGACGTGCGGGTGCCGTTGCCGCCAACTGAGCGCACACCGCAGCAGCCGGCCAACACCAACTCCCCACTGGCAGCGGCCGCTCCTGCGGATGCTGCGCCAGCTACCAGCCGCGCATCCGGGGCGGTGCGGTCCGAGACCGTTGCGGCCGCGCTCTCAGATGCGGTGTGGCTGCTTGGAGCACACACCGCCAACAACGACGAGCAGCAGAACCGCGATGGCTGATAAGCAGTCGAAGACCGAGCAGGCGACACCGCACCAGATCCGCGAGGCACGCAAGAAAGGCCAGATTGCCCGCAGCCAGGAGGTCGGTGTTGCGGCGGTGTTCCTCGCGTTGGCGCTGGTGATCTACGCCGGTCCGGCAGTGGGTGCGCAGCTGCAAGCAGGCATGTTGGAGCTGTTCCGGTTGGCGTTCCACCCGCCCGGTGACACGTGGGTTCCAGCTGCCGACGCGGTCAGTCGGATCGTGCTCGCCGGTCTGCTGCCGTTCGGTGTGGCCGGCGTTGTCGCGTCGTTGCTGGCGGGGGTCGCACAGACACGTGGAGGGCTGTTTGTGAAGGCGGCCCAGCCGAAAGCCAAGAACCTTGACCCGCGGAAAGGGTTGAAGACGTACTCGCTGGAACGGGTCGGCGCGATGACGGTAACAACGTTCGCCAAGGTCGCGCTCCTCACGCTTGCGGTTGTGCCTGCCGTGATGTCGGTTATCGCTGCCGCGCCGGCGATCACCACGATAGACGTGGCGCTGGAGGTGATCGTGGCGGAATATCTGGGGCTGGTCTGGCGTGCGTTCGGCGTTGCGGTGTTCATCGCAGCGTTGGATTACACCTACCGCCGTCACGAATGGCGGAAGAACCTGCGGATGGCGAAACATGAGGTGAAACGCGAACAGAAGGACCAGGACGGCGACCCGCAGATCAAAGCTGCCCGGCAGCGGATGGCGCGCCAGTGGGTCGCTGATCGTGGCCCTGGCGCGATACCGGAAGCTGCCGTGTTGGTGACGAACCCGACACATGTTGCGGTCGCGTTGCGTTACGGCCCATCAGATGTGGCCCCCACAGTGCTGACAGCCGGCAGAGGTGACAAAGCCCGCCAGTTACGTCGTGCCGCCCGCCGACACAAGGTGCCGATCGTGAGGAACCGCAAGTTGGCGTGGAGACTGTTGGAAGACGTTCCGGTGGGAGCTGCGGTGCCCTACAACCTGTATGCGGTCGTTGGTGCTGTCATCGCTGCTGCCGTGCGGCAGCGCCCTGAGCTGCGCGAACAGATGGCGCTGGATCAACCGGCGGCGTCCGGCAGCCAGAACGAAAGGACAGGGTGATGGGCGCGGTTCTCCGCAACTACGCGATGCCGCTCGGCATCGTCATGGTCGTGCTCATGATGCTGGTTCCGGTGCCACCACCGGTGCTGGACGCGATGCTGGCGACAAGCATCACCTTAGCGGTCGTCGTGCTGCTGCAGGTGCTGGCGATCCCGACCCCTGCGGCGTTCACCGGGTTCCCGTCGCTGCTGCTGGTCGCAACGATGCTGCGGCTGGCGTTGAACATCGCGTCAACCCGTCTGATCCTCACCGAAGCGTACGCCGGACGGATCATCGAAACGTTCGGGGAGTTCACTATCGGAGGTTCGGTGGTTGTGGGGCTGGTCGTACTGACCATCATCACGCTGGTGAACCTGATCGTGGTCACCCAAGGTTCGACCCGCACCACCGAGGTGAACGCACGGTTCAAGCTGGAAGCGATGCCGGGAAAGCAGCTCGCGATCGATGCGGAACTCAACGGTGGGAACATCACACGTGAGGAAGCAACCCGACGACGGGACGAAGTAGCCCGCGAAGCCGATTTCTTCGGTTCCATGGACGGCGCAGCGAAGTTCGTCAAAGGCGATGCAATCGCCGGCATCCTGATCACGTTCGTGAACCTGATCGCGGGCCTGGCTATCGGTATCTTGCAGCGCGGCATGGACGCGACCGCCGCAGTCGAGACGTACTCGCTGCTGTCGATCGGTGACGGGCTGGTGTCGCAGCTGCCAGCGCTGCTGCTGTCGGTCGCCACCGGTGTGCTGGTCACGAAATCGTCGGCGACAGCAGGGCTGACCGAAGAGCTGTCAGCACAGCTGGTTGCCCAGCGCACCCCGTTACGTGTCGCTGGTCTCCTCGTGGCCGGGTTCGCGGTCCTTCCGGGGCTGCCGACCATGACGTTTCTGGTGCTGTCTACGGTGCTGTTCGCGCTGTCGTTCCGGCCAGATGCCGGCGGAGCGGGCCATCCAGAAGATCGGGCCGGAACCGACGACCATGGGGTGGTCGAAGTTGACCGGGACAGTCCGGAGTTCCTCGCCGCAAACATGCGTCCGGACCCGCTGGAACTGGTTCTGTCGTCCGATCTTGCTGACCTGCTCGGGCCGCAGCACGACCTGCGGGGCCGCACCCGCAACGTGCGTGTGGAGATCGCTGACGACCTCGGTCTGATCGTGCCACCGATCGAGGTTCGTATCGAAGATGCGCAGGTTGGACAGGTCGGCCAGTACAGCCTGCGGGTGCATGGTACGACCGTTGCGGCAGGTGAGGTCCGTGTCGGCAAGCTCATGGCGTTCCCGCTGGGAGGCCCGGAGACGCTGTCTGCCGTTTCCACCGACTGGGTGCCAGAGCCTGCGTTCGGGCTGGCTGCAGCATGGATCGACGAGCAGGACCGTACCGAGGCGGTCGCAGCGGGAGCGACGGTGGTCGACCCGGCGGCGGTCGTCATGACACACCTGGCGGAAGGTCTCCGCAAACATGCGTCGGAGCTGCTGTCGCTGCAGCAGCTGGAGCTCCTTCTGGAAGCGTTGGAGGAAGAAGAACCGCAGATCGTTGCGCTGGTAGCGGACGAGAACGACCGGCTACTGCTGCACCGGGTGTTGCGGCTGCTGCTGGAGGAACGTGTGTCGATCCGGAACCTGGCAGCACTGGTCTATGCCGTGTCTGTGGAGTCACGCACGACCAGGGAACCGGAGGAGCTCGCAGACGCAGCCCGTGTTGCGGTCGGTGGCCAGATCGTGCATGCGGTGTGCAGCCCGGGGGCCGAACTGTCGGTTGTGGCACCTGACCCGGCAGCTGAGCAGGAACTCGCCGGTCTGGTGCGCACCGTCGGCGGCACGAAGATGCTGGTGTTCGACCCGCAACGGGCGCAACGGTTCGTGACCGACCTGGCGCAACGGTTCGAGCAGCTTTCGTCCACACCCGATGACCGGCCGGTCGTGATCGCGACCGGTCGGCAGCTGCGCCGCCCGCTACTGCAGCTGCTGGAAACCTACTTCGGGTCTGCACACGGCCTTCCGGTGCTCGCCTACGAGGAAGTGCCGTCATATGTGACCGTCGCCGAGATCAGCACGGTGCAGCTGCCGGTGGAGGTGGCACGATGACGAGGCGACAGGCATGGTTCCGCGGTATCGGCAACCTGTGGTCACGTGCCAGCCGGCGCGACGAACCATCCCAAACGGCCAGCACGAGCCACACCGGACGTGCCACGCCGCAACGTTCGGCTGCTGCCGGCAACCCCGACGAACAGATGGACGTTGTTGCCGCCACCGTCCAGGACGCGCAGCAGTTGCTGCCGGACGGCTGGCATGTCGTCAGCTACCGGGAGCAGCCAGCTCCTGGACTTCCGGGGCTGGTCGGCGTCCGTCAGGTGGTGGCTTCAGCAGCGCGCCACTCCCCCGCCAGCGGCACCAGGACATCGTGGCCCGCACCTGCACCTGGCCCGGCCACGGCAGACAACGTCGCCGCGGCAGGCCCGGTGGAGGGCAAGACGCAGACGGATGTCCGCGAACGTGTTCCGACGCACGACCCTGATCGTAGCCGCGACCGTGAGAGGCGCCGTGACGGTGAACCGCCCGGGTCGGGCCGGGCCGACCCGCCCCCGGAACAGCCCCGGGAGGCGCGAGAATGGGTCAGTGCCATCGCCGCAGCGGTGTCCGACGACCTCACGCCGGGAAGGCATCGGGAGGAGGTAGCAGTACCCGACAGAGCAAGACCTGCGCAGGACACAGCCCCACGGGCTGCCCGTCCACGTGACCGCCTGCCGGCGGACGTTGCCGCGGGCAGCGGCTCAGACGGGGGCGGCCCCGTCACCGCGCCACTGTGGGACCGCGACCAGCTTGCTGCCGAATCGGCTGCGTTGCGTGAACTGCTGACGAAACAGCATCGGCCGGCCCCTGAACGCGGCGACACCGGCGGGCGCACGGTGCCGCAGCAACGTCCCGGCGCGACCTTGGCGCAGCTTCGGCTCCGCAACGGCACGTCGCTCACCGATGTCGCCTCGCAGCTGCACCTGACGGAGGAACAGGTTGCAGCGGTAGAGGTCGGTGCCGTCGACCCACCGGCCAGCACGCTGTTCGCGATCGCTGAGGCGCTGGGTGCCCGCTGGACGCTGGATGCCGACGTGGAGGTGACCCGCTGATGCCTGTTGTCCGCGCGGTTGCGCTGGCCGGGCTGCTGCTTGTCGCTGGCCTTGCGGTGCAGCTGCTGGCCGGCCGGCTGTCACCGGTCGATGCTGCTGTCCGTGCGGTGCTGGTGCTGGCCGGGTCAGCTGCGGCCGCCGCTGCAGCATGGACGCTGTTCTCGGCCCTTGCGGCAGCTTCCCGGAAGGGAACATCTGGTGGTCGCACCGGTGCCGACGGGAAGACGCCCCGTGACCCGCAGTAGGCGGCACGCCGGCCAGCTAGCTGGATGCGAGCAGCTGCAGCGCTGCGCGAGCGAGGTCAGGGTCGAGCCGTGTGCCCGCAAGGCTGCGTACCCGTTGGGCAGGGTCGTCACCGGCGCGTTGTGCGGCACGGACCTCCATGGCGCAGGCAGCAACCCGTGCCGGGTAGCTGATCTGGTAGCGGCTTCGTTGGCCAGGTGTGCCGGTGCCATCCCAGCGTTCAAGGACCTGGGCGGCGGCGTCTGCTGCGGCTGCGCCGGCCACGGGCCGTAGCCAGTCGGCAAGAAGCTGCGGCCAGCTATGCGTGGCCCGCACGTGACGGTCCGTCTGCTGTGGTAGCTCACCGTGTTTGTCGCTGTCACCGTTGCCTGCCGCCTGCTGCCCGTCAGCAGATCCGGCTGCGCCGCCGATGATGCTGCCCAGCGGGACGCAGTGCGCAACGAGCCGTGCCACAGCTTGCTCTTCGGCATCAAGTTCGCGGTCTGCGGCAAGTTGGGCAGCGAAACCGGCGATGTGCTCACCGTCGGTGCCCTCCAACAGCCGCAAGATGACGGTCAGCTCGGTTGCGGACGCAAGGTTGCGGCTCAAATCCGCAGCGTCATGGATGCTGCGGTCCCCAAGCCCGAGTGCGTACCGCCTTGTACGGTCAGCGATCTCGAACACCGACGTGGCCTGATCAGCGCTTTCCGGTCCGGCATAGCCGATAGTTGGGGTTACTGCGGGAAGGCGGCGGTCTGAAAACCCGGCGAGCGCTTCCGAGAGCGCATGGGCGAACGAAGCGCCAGTGTCCGGATCGCCTGGTTCGTCGGCAACGACTGTGAACCGTTCCGAGTCGAGCTGGTAGACGACCGCGTCACGTTGACTCGCGGTCTGTTCGAGGAGCAGATGCACGCGTCTGCGGAGGAGCGGCCCGGCACTATCTGCGAGCATCGCAGCCCGCCGGTCCAGGTTGCCGACAGTCAACGACCAGATGCGCGGGATACGGCGTGACTCTTCAAGCTGCTGCAGATGGGCAGTGAACGCTTCTTCGTCAGCAAGCGACCCGAACGACGCCCACGAGGACTGCTCAACCGCACGTGATGTGGCATCCCCCTGGCTGCGCAGGTAGAGGCCAAGCAGGTCTCCGCCAGGCAGCTGCCCGGTTTCGAGGAACGCGCGGGCGGCGGCCTCGTTGCCTTCCGCGATGGCGCACCGTGCACCGAGCCGGCCGAGTTCTGCGGCTGCGTGCTCCCCGCCGGGATGCACCAGCACGATGACGGGCCGCCCGTGGGAACCCGACAGGATCTCTGCGATCTTGCCGCGGGGTGTCCGCGTCGAGATGATGACCGCATCCGGCGGGGAGCTGGCGGCAGCCGGCACGATGTCGATACCGGCCCGCTGCAGGTTGGTGCGTGTCTGTTCCAGGGTGCCGAACACCGCCGCGGTGAACGAGCACGTTCCGCTGTCGTGGCCGGCATCTGGCGGGCTGTCGAGCGTTGCCGTCATCGGTTTCTCGTGGTGGGTCGGCTCCATCTGCCTGCTACTGGTGACGGCATCCACGACGCACGCCCGACATCCGCGTGCGCCAGCTGCGACCAGCGGCCGTTGCGCAACGGCGCGGGGAGGAACCTGCTGTCCCGGGTTGTTCCCGCTACGGCGCTGCGCAGCCTGCCAGCTGGCTGTCTCGGTCGCCGCTCAACGTCCGGTCGGATGTGCCGCACATGTGCCGGCCATCTCCAGTGCCGTGGATGCGTGCGTATTGCCCCCAGACGGGGAAGATAGCCGATCTATGGGACAGCTTCCGGAACAGCAGGTGTCCGCCCGGTCCGCCGACGGTCCGTCCGCCGTTGCCGTGGCACGGCTGCTGGATGTGGTCGCTGAGTATGAGGTCCTCCTCGCCGAGCTTCGGGCGCGAACCGACCGGGTTCGCAGCTGTGCGGGCGAGGGCGACACCGCCGCGTTGGAACGCGCCCTTGCAGAACGTGAAGGCGCGATGGCTGCGCTCCGTGCCTTCGAAGGGTTCCAGCAGGCTGCACGCAGCCGTGCGGCACACAGCCTGGACGTCGACGAGAACATGGTCACATTGGATTTCCTGGCGGCGCACGGCCCACGCGCCTACCGGGCCGAGTTCGCCGCGTTCGCGGAACGGTTCGCAGACCATCTGGACCACATCGAACGGGTCGCTGGTGAGGCGCAGCGGATCGCGCAAGACGCGCTGCAGCTGTTGCGTTCTTCGGTGGAGGAACAGTTCGGGGAAGCGCAGCTACGGACCTACGGACCGTCCGGACAGCCGCGCGACCACGCCCGTGAACACACGCGTGCGGGCCGGCTATGAGCACATCCTCGGCAACGACACCGCAACACAGCACCAGCGGGTGCGGCAACTGCCGGTCCGAGACGCGCTGGATTGGCAGGTGCCGGCATACGGGCGGAGGGCGCTGCCGGCAGGGCTGGGAACCTACCAGGGTGGCGCGTTCCGGGATGGGAAGCTGAGATGGTACGTGTTGGGATGCAAGCTGCGCTGTCAGGACTTCGGGCCGCACAGGCCCGGGTTGATGTGGCGTCGGACAACATCGCGAACGTGAACACCGAAGGGTATGCGCGACGGTCGGTGGAGCTGCGGTCAGCCGGCGATGTCGCTACGCCAGCAGGATCGCGTGTCGGCGCAGGCGTGGAGGTCGACGATGCCGTTCGCGTCACGTCGCCTGCGGCTGACGGACGTCTGCTGTCGTTGACCGGCGAACATGCTGCACGTCAGGCTCGCGCCGACCTTGCCGGCCAAGCGGAACTGCTGACAGGTGAGCCGGACGCGGGCCTGACCGGTGCGCTGTCGGCGATGTGGGACGCGTTCGAAGACGTTGCCGTTTCCCCGGCGGACAGCGGTGCCCGCGCGGTGGTGGTGGGGGCCGTAGATGCCGTTGCGACCCGGGTGAACGGCACCACCGCAGCGTTGGACACGTTGGCAGCTGATGCGGCCGAGCAGCTGGAGCTCGAGGTGTCGGCCACGAACCAGCTGCTGGGCGAACTGTCAGACGTCAACCGGGCTATCGGAGGTTCGGAAGGTGCCACCGCCAATCTGGCGGACCGCCGTGACCTACTGCTGCGAGAGGTGACCGACCAGCTTGGCGGCGCAGGTGACGTCGCGGCGGACGGGACAGGTCGTCTCGTGGTTGCGGGACGCGAGGTCGCGCCAGCATCCGGGGCGGCAACGTTGACCGTCTCCGCTGAAGGCACACAGGTCGCGTTGAACGGGCAGCCGGTCGACGTTGGCGGCACCATCGGCGGCATGTCCGGCTGGCTGTCCGACACGTTCCCGCAGCTGCGAGACAGCTACGTGACGGTCGCTGCCGATGTCGCTGACGCGCTCAACGCGACACATCAGGCCGGGTTCGACACCGACGGGGCGCCCGGCGGCCCGCTGTTCGACGTCGTGCCTGCTGCGAACGAACCGCTCCGTGCGCTCATCAGCGACGGCGATAGGTTCGCGGCGGCACAGTCCCCACCAGCTGGGCTTGACGGCAGGAACGCCCAGGCGCTTGCTGACTTGCGTTCGGCCGGACATACGGATGCGGTCCGCGGCTGGCTGACATCGCTCGGAGCAGATGTTGCGGCTGAGAGGCGGTCAGCGGAGGTGTCGCAGTCGCTGCTTTCGGTGGCCGAACAGGAGCAGATGGCAGTCAGCGGCGTGAACCTTGACGAGGAAGTTGCTGCACTTCTTGACGCGCAACGTGCGTACGAATCGGCAGCCCGAGCACTTACCGCCCAGGACCAGATGCTTGAGGTTCTGGTGAGCCGCACCGGCGTTGTCGGCCGATAGAGGAACATGACGTGATCGCCGATGGTGCCGCAGGCAACGCCGGCAGGCGCTGGCCGGCTGTCGCTGGTCGGGCTCTGGCGCGCCGGTTGGATGCTGCTGGTGGCGGCCAGAGAGTTCAGGTGGCCCGCCGGCGCCGAGCGGCAACAGCGCATGGTGGTGCTGGACTGGCACGCTGGCGCGTTACCAACGACAGGACGATGTGACGTGAGAACAAGTAGTGCGATGACGACCGAGAACGCGCTGCGGAGCGTGCAACAGGCGCAGGTGTCGCTCGACGCGACACAGTCGGAGGTATCGACCGGTAAGCAGCTGCGGCTTCCGTCGGATGACCCGGCAACGTTCGCTCGGGTGTCTCGCCTGCGCGAGAACCTGTCGACGGTGGAACAGTACGACCGCAACGCTGAGCACGCAACGCTACAACTGCGGTCGGTGGACGCGGCACTTCTTGAGGTGTCGGAACTGCTGGGCGCGGCAAAGGAATCCATGGTGGCGGCCGCGTCCACCGCAGGTCAGGGAGCTGACGGGGCGCGCCAGCAGGAGCTGTTGAGCATCCGTGACCAGTTGGCGTCGGTTGCGAACCGGACGGTGAACGGCGAGGCGCTATTCGGCGGTGTTGCTGGCGGCCCCGCGGTCGTTGAGGACGGCGGCGGATCATGGGAGCTCGCGGCGGCACCGAGTGAGCAACGCCAGGTGCGGTTGTCGGACGGCGGAGCTGTTGTCGTCAGTGTCGACCCACAGCTGGTGTTCACTGCCGACGGGTCGGTGACGTTGTTCGCCCTGTTGAGTGACGCTGCTGCTGCTGCCGCAGACGGCGATCGGGCGGCGTTGTCCGCAGCACTCACCGATCTGGAGGAAGCGCGAGCTCGGTTGAACGTCGGGTTCGCCGAGATCGGCGCTGCGGATACTCGGGTTGCCGCAGCGCAGGACAGCGCAAGCGAGCAGCGGCTGCTGCTGTTGGAACAGATCTCGCTGCTGGAGGATACCGACCTCGCAGAGGCGGTGACACAGCTGCGCCAGCAGGAGCTGGTGTACGAGCTCGCGTTGCAGTCGTTGGCGCGCACAGTACCGATGGCGCTCACCGGGGTGCTGCGCTAGCAGGTAGAACCCAGTGTCGGTCGCGGCCGGCGCCAGCGCCGGCCGCGCGTTGGCCTCCACGCCGAACGTTCACCTGACGTCGTGGGTCGTTGACGTGTCTGCTGCCGTGGTACGGACGGCAGGCCCACCTCCAGGATGTCCCGTCACCCCGTGCGACGGCGTTGGGGTGCAGTCCGGCTGCAGCCCTTGCCGCAGCGCAGCTGGATGCGCACACGCCAAGCATCCACTGGCGTCGCAGATCACCGTCCAGGCCCGGCGCAGCACCACAGATCCGGATCGCGGCCCGTGCCCGCAAGCGTGCTGCGTGCCCGAGAACGGCCGCAACGATGGTGCGTGTCGCTGGGCGGTGGTCAAAGGTGACCAACTCGAGAACGTCAACAACCACGGCCGCCGCAACCCATCTGCCGATACGCGCCGTGTGCGTGTCGGCGTCTGGGCGGCGAAATCCACAACGCGGCCGATCACGGCTGTGGTGCGCACGCGTCGAACGGGTGCGCACCACAGCCGGCTGCTCGGCTGCCGACTGCTTCCGGTGTCTGGCCCCCACGGTGCAGCTATGGAACATATCGCCCGGTTACACCGCTGTAGGTGGTCTTGCACACAGGAGGACGCATGCTTTCCGCTCCCGTGACCATTATCGGCGGGCTCGTCGGCATCCCCGAAGCGGCGAACTTCACGTTGCTGCTGGGTGCCCCAGAAGACCCGTTCGCCCTGTTGCGGTGCAACGATGCGGAGGCGGCCTGGGTTGAGCTGGTCGTCGCAACCGACCCGTTCGCGCTCGCACCAGGCTACGAGTTCGACCTCCCTGACCATCTGGTGGACCAGCTTGGCCTCAGCGCCCCAGCTGACGCGCTGACGTTATGCACCGTTTCAACAGCTGTGCAGCCGACCGAAAGCGACACAGCCGATGCCGATGTCGCCGGCCAGCGAACGGTCCGGCTGAACCTCGCCGGGCCGATCGTGGTGAACCGGGCAACTGGCGACGCGGTCCAGTATGTCGTGCCGAACTCGTCGGCGTTCCAGGTGCGTGTCGACATTGCCAGCGGCGCAGCTGCCGGCAACGGGCGGGACGACTGATGCTGAGCTTGACACGGAAAGAGGGAGAGTCGGTCGTCATCGGAGGTTCCATCACCGTTCGTGTGGTGTCAGTCCGCAACGGTGAAGTCCGCTTGGGCATCGACGCGCCGCGCAGCATCCCGGTGCACCGTGAAGAGATCGCGAAACGTATCGCGGAGCAGACACGGGAAGCCGCACAGCGACCTCCTCGGGGGCTGCTACCAGACCGTTGAGCTGGCGTGGCGACCGGCTGCGCCAGCTTCAGCCATGTTCCGCACAGGGTGCGGTGCCAGGAGCGGATGCGGCCGGCGTGCCCGCAAGGGTTGCCAGCGAGTGCGGCGCACCACGTCCGTGCGGCACACCACGCCGGTGCAGCACGTCATCGGCGACCACGTCAGGCTGATCCGGGCCACCATCGCCTGCTTCTGTGGCAGGTGGCCATCCCGCGGGGAAGCCCACTGGCTTCCCGTTGGGACGCACCAGCGCCATCGGCTGTCTGGTTTCAGCTGACGGGTTGTTGTCACACGATCCGGCGGATGTCGTGCGGGGTTCCCCGGGTCATCGGTCCGACGCGCACAACGTCACCGGATCGGGGCGCGTGCAGCATCTGGCCGTCCCCGACGTAGATGCCGATGTGGTTCGTGCGGTGGCCATCTCCTGCGGACCAGAACAGCAGGTCGCCGGGCTGTGCGTCTGCTAGCTGTTCGACAGCCTCGCCTTGCTGTGCTTGATGCCCGGAGAACCTCGGCATGTCCACGCCAAGGTCGTCGAACACCTGCTGGACCAGTCCGGAGCAGTCAAGGCCGGTGGCCGGGTCGTCACCTCCCCACCGGTAGGGCACGCCCAGGTACTGCTGTGCTGCCGCAACAACATCCACGCCTGCGGCGCTGCCCGTGACGTTGGTGGCGTCGGGTGCGGGCCGCACAGCTGCGGCCGGTGCGGCATCCGACGAGACCAGCTTGGTGAGCATCTGCCCGAAGGTGACCCGAGACGAGCTGTCCTGGCGTTCTTCGGTCGAAGCCGCCTGTGGTGCGCGGAGATTCGCGGTGGCCGCCGGTCCACTGACGGCTGGGAGTGCGGGCACGTGGTTGCCCCTTCGGAATGTTACGAGACAGTCGGTGTCGATCTTGACCGCGATGGTTCCGGAGGAGCTGCAGATGGCCGGCATGCGCACAGGCGTGTCCGTCGTGTGCCGCTGTCCTGGCGTCGTGCGCGCATGAGCGGACCGTTTCAGGCAGCTGCTGTCAGAAGGGTGTTTGGGTGTTGTTGGTAGAGCGTGACCTCGCACCGGCGGAACTGGCGGAGAACAACCTTGACCTGCCACGTCGGCTGTCTGCCCGGTACTGCCAGTCAGCGCCGGGCACGGTGGATCGCAGCGAGGTCCTTGCTGAGGCATATCTCGGCCTTGTCGATGCGGCATGCCGGTTCGACCCGGCCAGGGACGCGTCGTTTCGGACCTTCGCTGCGATACGCATCGATGGCGCCATCCGGGATGCGGCCCGGCGGGCCGACGTGCTGCCCCGCCGGGTCCGCCACCGGGTCGCACAGATGCTGGCAGCAGAGGAACAGCTGCTGTCGGTTTCACCGGGGTTCTCTGAGGCGCAGCTGGCAGCTGAACTCGGATGGTCTGCAGCTGAACTGGCAGCGGTCCGAACGCACAACCATCGGGGCAGGAACATCCAGATCGACGCTGTTCTCGGCGACGAGCTGTCTGTGGTTGGGGTCTGGCCGGACACCAGCGACGTGGAGGATCCCGCGGCGCAGACGGTACGGAACGACCAGCTGCGGCAGCTGGTCGCCGCTGTCGAGCAGCTACCGGAGATGCAGCGGATGGCAGTCATGCGGCTGTTCGGCGATCGATGCTCATCGAGGCAGGTTGCAGCAGAGCTTGGACTGTCACCGCAGCAGCTCCGGACGTTGCGGCGACGTGCGCTGGCCCAGTTACGTTCGGCCTTGACCGAGCCGCACCCGGCCGAAGTCCGCCACGTGGGGGTGCAGGAACCTGGCACGGTTGCGGCCGGAAGGCCTCACGATGCCTGACGTCGGGTTCCTGGAACGCGAACGGCAGTTCCGGGCGGTGCGGCTCGGTCAGGCCGCGTCCCGGCAGCTTGCTGCGGGCGTCCCAGCCGAAGGAGCGGTGTTCGAGGCGCCGGTGACGGTGCTACGCCCCCATGTGCAGGAAGCTGCGGCAGTACGCTGGGAGGTTGCTCCTGGCAGCACGTTGCTGCCGGGCCGGCACGTGGTGCGCTGGATGGTCGATGTGCGGGAACAGCCAACGGATTCAACACCAACATGGCAGGTTGCTGGCCGCACGGTCGTGACCGTTGGCGGGCACGACGACGATCACCTGTCTGCGTCGTCTGACCGACCGGCACCCGCCGGCAGTGCCGCCGACAGCGATGCCGGACAGGTGGCGTTGTCTGAAGGTGGCGCACGGGTGCTCCACCGTCCGTCGGGGGAAACGTTGCCGGCCGCACAGCTGCCCTTCGCGGCGGTGCTTCCACCGCCAACGATCATGCTCGATGTGCACGATGGCGGGCGTTTGACCGGGCGGCTGCGCCGCCTGGTGCGTCGCGGCGAGCGTGCGGTCGATGCGTTGTCCCGCGATGCGGCCGGTCTCATCCGTATGGTGCTGTCGGAGTCTGCGCTGGCGTCCCGGCTGGCCGGTGGTGTGGCATACAGCTATGAGGACGCGTTCCAGGACAGCTGGGAGCAGGTCCGCAAGATGGTCCTTCGGTACGGTTCGGAGGACCGTCCCAACATGTCGTACGCCGGTGCGGTTGCAGTTGATGTGCGTGCAGCTGTCCGAGCGAAGATCGACCGGCTGGAGCTGCACCAGTCAGAGGACACCGGCAAGATCCGAGCGTTCCTCGCGTCAGCGCCGGATGTTGCCGGCGACCCGGTCGCGGCCCACCGTGCGTACGCGTGGCGCACAACTGTCACCACCTATCTGCGTGGCAGGAACCGGGAACTGCGCGATCGGCGTATGCCGAAGCTCACCCGAGACGTTGCCGAACGGGAACTGCTCACCATGGTGGAACAGGGGCGTGCGCGGTGGGTCGAAGACGGACCTGACCGGCAGGTCCGTGAGCGCCGCAAAGCGTTGGAAGCGGCCGGGATCGTACCGATCTGGTCGAAGTTCTCGGTCGCGCACATGCGTCTCGCTATGCAGCCGCGCGTGGAAACCGTCTCGGTCGACAGTGTCTCGGCAGAAGCGCCCGGGGAACTTTCCTACCAGGCTGACGGCTACCAGGAAGTTGACGCTGACGATCTCCTGACTGACTGGTTGCAGCGTCGTGCGCTGACCGATGACGACGCGCTGGTGTGGTTGGCGTACCAGCAGGGAGGTTTCGAGCAGGGCCTAGCTGCCATGTGCCGGCAGCGGCACCTTGAGCCGGTACAAGCCCGCGCCTGTTTGGAGCAGGTGCTGACCCGTGCGGAAAAGGTCGCGTTGACCGGTCCGGAACGGCACGTGTGGGAACTGTCGGCGCTAGAGGGTCTGCCACCACGTGACGTTGCGCGGATGACTGGCCAGGATCCGCAGCAGGTCCGCGCGACGTTGCGGCGCGCGAAAGCGAAAGTTGCGGCGCTTCCAGCGCCCGAAGGTGTCCGGCCGGAGCCCGCGCACGCTGCCGCGCAGCCGCTGCCTAGCTAGCGGCGCACAGCGGACCTGCCTGGTCCGTTGCGGTTGTGCGCCGGCGGGTGCAGGGTGAGACGACACCGATGTTCGCTGCCACTACCACACAGTGGTGGTGCGTACCGTCAACCCCGCGGCACGCCCGCCGGCCACTGCCTGCCACGCACCTGACACCAGCCGGCACCCGCCACGCGGTAGACAGCCCAACCGGGGTGCTGTGCCGTGAGCGACGCATCGGGCGTGCCGGAAGAGCAAGCAGGGGTCGACAAGCTCGTCGCCGCAGCTAGCTGCCCTGCGGGATGCTGCGGTTCCGGCCCCGAGCACGGGAGCATGTTCGAGAACGATTGTCCCAGTTTTGTGTGTGCCTGTGGACCATGTCGGTGGGAACCGGACGATACAGGAGTATGGCACCGCAAGGAGCGGTCCAGCGTCCTCCAGCACGTAGCGGGACGCTTCTGCGCAAACAACATGGAGGTTTCCCACCTATGCGCATCCATACCAACACCGCAGCTCAGGGCGCCAGCCGGCACCTGAACAACGTCAACGACCAGCTCAACCACAGCATTGAGCGGCTCTCCTCCGGCTACCGCATCAACCGGGCCGCTGACGACGCCGCCGGGCTGACCGTCTCCGAGAACCTTCGGTCCGAGATGCGCGGCCTCCAGCAGGCGTCGCGGAACGCGATGGACGGCGTGTCGTTCGTCCAGACCGCTGAGGGTTCGCTGCAGGAGGTCACCTCGATCCTCCAGCGGACGCGGGAACTGGCGGTGACCGCGGCGAACACCGCAACGTCGGACGGCACCGCTGAGCAGGCAGAGTTCACCGAACTGCTCGCAGAGATCGACTCGATCGCCGGAGACACGACCTTCTCAGGAGAGACAGTGTTCGACGGCACCGCCCGTTCCTTCCACGTTGGTGCGGACGAGGGCCAGACAACCGAGATCACCTTCGACCAGATCTCCGGCGAAGACCTCGGCATCGACAGTGTCGACCTTTCCTCGGACGCTGATGGCGCGATCGGCACCATCGAGAATGCACTCGACACGGTCCTTGACCTGCGCAGCAACCTCGGCGCGTCACAGAACCGGCTCGAGTCGACCCTGGCCAACATCGGTGTGGTCGTGGAGAACCTGACGGCGTCCGAGTCACGCATCCGTGACGCTGACCTGGCCCAGGAGATGGTGTCCTTCACGCAGAACCAGGTGCTCAGCCAGGCCGGCACCTCCATGCTTGCGCAGGCCAACCAGATGCCGTCCAGCGTCCTGCAGCTGCTCGGCTGATCCGTCCCGTGGCCGGCACGTGCCAGCATCACGCACGCACGCGCCGCCACACGCACGGCAGGAACCGCACCGTAAGCCACTGGCCGGCGGTGCGGTTCCTGTCTGCACCGCCTCAACGCACACCAGCCCGCGCTGCCGAAGGCGACGTTTCCGAGTGTCTGGTCACAAGCGGCACCGGGAGGCAACCGTCAGAGCAGGAAACACGAGCAGCGAACAGGAGAACGACGTGCAGTTCCTCGGTGTAGGGTCAGGGATAGATACGCAGGAGGTCGTGCAGGAGCTGTTGCGGGGCCACCGCCGACCGGTAGAGCAGTTGCAGGCAACGAACAGTGAGCGCACCGCACAACGGCAGGCGTACACGCAGCTGTCGGAGCAGCTCGGTGACCTTGCCGGCACCGCAGGCGCTGCCCGGAACCTCGGTGAAACAGCGACACGCCAGGTCGCGGTAGACGGCCCTGTCACGGCCGACACGCAACCGTCAACGCCGGTCGGCAGCTACCAGATGGACGTGCTGCAGCTTGCAGCGCGACATGCGGCAGTCACCACCACGAGCGTGTCTGACCCAGCAGCCACGTTCGCCCCGTCACAACTGACGGTGCAGCAGGACGGCAGCACGATCGTGGACGTGACTGCCGACAGTCTGGACGATGCCGCACAGCAGATCAACGACGCGAACGCCGGTGTTTCCGCACGGGTTGTGGCGCCTGCCGTCGGCGAGTTCCAGTTGCGCCTCACCGCCGACCAGACCGGCGTTGACGCCACGTTCGACACGGCAGGAACCGGACAGTTCAGCAGCTGGGAAACGACCGTGGAGGGCCAAGATGCCCTGTTGCGGTCAGATGGCATCACGTTCGCGCGGAGCACCAACGAGTTCGACGATGTCATCCCGGACGCGACGGTGACCGTCACCGCTGCCGGCGCAGCGACGGTGGATGTCACAGAAGACGAACAGCTCGTTACCGACCAGGCTGCACAGCTGGCCGAAGAGCTTGGAAACGTCCTCGCTGACCTGCAGGAGGTGTCCCAACCGGGTTCGGACGGACGCCCCGGCGGTGTGCTGGCACGTGACCCAGCCGTCCGGCAGATCGCGGTTGAGCTTCGCAACGTGATCGCGTCCGGCACGCAGGTTGACGGTGCGCCGGCGAGTTTCCAGCAGCTTGGCATCGCACTGACCCGCGACGGCACGGTCACGTTCTCCGCTGCGGACGCGGACCGTTTCGCAGCTGCGGATCCGTCTGCGGCGCAGGAGATGCTGGCAAACCTTGCCGCCGACATCCGCGAACGCGCACGTGACATGTCACGTGCTGGCGGATCGATATCGCGGGCAACGGACCGCATCGACCTGCAAACACGGCTCACCGACCAACGGATCGAGCAGGCCCGCGCACGTTTGGACCGCCGTGAAGAGCTGCTGACGCGCCAGTTCACCCAGATGGAAGCAGCAGTGGCACAGTTGAACAGCTTGCAGGACCAGCTGGAGATGCAGATCAACGGCTTCAACTCAGGCAGCTGACCGTCCTCGCTGCCCTACCTGCTGCCGGGTGCGCAGTCCGGCGCGCGAGCTCGCGCGCCGGGAAACACCACCGCGAAGCGGTTGCCGTCGCACATGATCTCGGGCACCCGGGAGCCGAACCCTGCCACCTTCACCCACCGGTCCTCACCTGCGGAGGAGACGTCGGTGCATACGTCGGCCACGTCGTTGCGGCGTCCTGCGTCCCCGCGGCGAACACCTGAGGGGTGCTTCCGGTCCCGTTCGCGAGGGTGAGCCGCAGGGTGGTCAGGTTTGAAGCCACGGCAGCGGTGACGACCCACCGGCAGGTGACCCGCTTCGATACCGGGTCGATACGCCCGCAAGCCAGCATCGCGAACACCGCGTCAGCCAGCGACCACGACACCCCGCGGTAGCTGCGTGCCCGTCGAACAGTTGCCGCAGCCCGCGGCCGTCCCACAACGTATGGTCCGCCACCCTCGTCCCGACCGCTGCAGCCTGCTCGAACGCACGCGCGTCACCGTCGACGTACCGGCACTGCCCGTGGGCCCCCGTAGGGCGCAGCTGCCGCGGCCCAGCTCGCCTGTCTCGCGCAGCGCAGACGCTGCACCAATCTGGAACAGGGTGCTGTACCGCTTCGTGCCGAGCGACCCACGGCGGAACGCTTCGACCAACGGCAGCTACGCACAGCCCCAGTTGCCCCGGCGTACCCGGGTCGGTGTGCGCAACTTGGCCGCACACTGCCACACCGCAACAGCAACCCGCTGCGACCGGGCTGCTGCCCCAAACCCGACCCGGCCGAACGCGACATCGCCGCCACTTGGCCCGACACAGCGAGACGGGGGGCGTCACGACCTGCCACCTGACGCGAGCAGGAACCCCCAACAACCCGGTGGAGGCCACCGATGGTCCGAGGTGGCAGGTTCTGCCGGCCCGTACAGCCAGATCCGCCCGCACGGCCTCCCACCCCCGTCCTGTGTCACAGTCGGGCGTGAGACCGCTGCGGCCCGGCACACGCGGGGGACAGTGCCGTGCGCATCTGCGGTCACACCCCGAACCAGCGGCGGCACCAGATCGCAGTGCGGCACGGGACGGTACCGCGACACCCCGATCGAACGTCACGAGGAGAGCACACCTGTGGGGCTATCTGCCACGCGACTGCAGAACCGTTCTGCTGCCGCCGCGTACGGACGACAGGCCGGCAACGTCACCCCGGCGAAAGCCGTGGACGCGCTGTACACGCGGCTGCTGGCGGACATGGATGCTGCCAAGCGCGCTGCGGAAGCACCACAGCCGCCCGGTTGGCGTGAACAGGTCCATAACCACCTGACGCACGCACGGGACGTCCTCCTTGGTTTGCGTATGGTGCTCGATTTCGAACAGGGCGCTGACGTTGCCACCGCCTTGGAAGATGCCTACGCGTTCTGCGACCAGCGTCTGGTAGCAGCTGACATGACCAAAGACACGTCTCTGTGTGAACCGGCCGTGACCGTTGTCACCGGGCTGCAGACCGCGTGGCGTGCAGCGATGCGGGAAACGGGAACGTTGTGACCGCCACGTCAGCTGCCGCAGGCGATGACGCTGCGCCACACGGCGCCGCAGACCCGGTTGTGGCTGCCGAACAGCTACTGGCCGCGATCGAGAGCAGCTTCGCAGCCGATGTGGACGCAGGCCTGCCGGAGTGGGTTCCGCACGCACTCACACAGCTCGAAAGCGCCGTTGCGGTCGCAGCCCTGGCCCGCGCCGACCTGGAACAGCTTGCCGTCACGGTACGCGCCATCCGCAACATCGTGCAGCAGCGCCTGTGCCAGCTTGGCCAGCAACGGTCGACCGCCGCGGAGGACAAAGCTGCTCTGCCGCAGCAGCGTGCCGCACACATCGCCTACGGGCTGCACGCTGGCCCGTCTGGGCCCCCACGGTCCACCACAGCTCCAACGTGAACGGCACCGAGGACCGGCGCACGGACGAGAGACACCGTCGACGACAACCAGCCAGGCGAACAGCCCGACGGGCAGCCTGCCGCCGGTATGGGACGACCGGCAGCACAGCGTGCGCGCAGGCAGAGAGCGCGAGTCGCAACCAACGAGGAGAGTGCTACATGATGCAACTGGTCAGCGGTGATTCGCAGACGTTCCGGGTGATGGAGCTTGCTCTGGAAGGGCTTGCGCGCCGTTCGGAGGTGACTGCGGACAACGTTGCAAACATGAACACGCCCGGGTTCTCCGCCCGACGTGTCAGCTTCGAGCAGCATGTAGAACGTGCCGCTGCCGAGGGGAAACAGTCAGCTGCAGAGGTCACGGTTGCCGGCGGTCGAGCGCACCCGCAGGAGAACACAGTCGATATCGACCACGAGTTCACGACGATGTGGCAAACGTCGCTGTTGCGTTCCAGTTTGACAGCGGCATACAGCGGGAAGCTTGACGCCCTTCGGTCCGCTGTGGCAGGGGGTGCATGATGGCAGGCTTCGCTGCGATGGACATCGCCGCGTCCGGATCGTCAGCCCACCGGTTGATGCTGGATGTGGTAGCCGACAACATCGCGAACAGTGGCACGGTCCGCCCGGCGGATGAGGACCCGTTCCGTCAGCAGTCAGTGCTGGTCGAAGGTGTCGGCCGCCACCACCACCGAACGTTTTCGGTCGAAGATGCGGGTGTGCGCAACGTGCGGATCGAGCAGGCGGACGGCGAACCTGCCCAGGTGCACGACCCTGACCATCCGTTCGCAGACGCAGATGGGAACGTGACACAGCCACTGGTTGACGTCAGCCGGCAGATGGCGGATCTGATGGTCGCGCAGCGCGGCTATCAGGCGAACCTGCGGGTCATCGCCGAGGCACGCGAAGCGTACGAGTCCGCGTTGCAGTTGGCGCCACGATGAACGCCGCGTTCTTGCCGGTACAACCCGTCGGTGCGCTGCCGCCCGCAGCGGAGATACGACCAGACAGTGCCGCAACAGCACCCGCGGACCAGGCAGGTTTCGCAGGGCAGCTCACGTCTGCGTTGGACGGGTTGTCAGCGATGGAACGAACCAACGACGAGCTTGCTGGTGCCATGTCGACCGGTCAGGAGGTCGACCCGCAGGAGCTGATGCTGTCCGCCGCCCGGTTCCAGCTCGCCGTGGAAACCGCAACCGCGTTACGCAGCGCAGTTGTTGACGCGGTGCAAGAGGTCACCCGGCTGCAGCTGTGATCGGCCTTCGGCCCGGACGTTGCCGCTGGCTGGCCCCCACGGTCGAAAAGAACCGTTTCGCTCGTGGTCGGGCGTGGCCGCAGTGCCAGACGCACGACCGCCCGGATGAACAGCTGTCCTTGGAGTCTTTTCGTGCCTTCTGTCCGTGTAGCTGACATCGCGCGTCGACTGCCGCCAGCGTTGTACCTCCCGGCTGCCGCTGGCGCCGTCGCGTTGCTGCTGCTGCTGACGCTCGGCTACCGGCTCGTTGCTGCACCATCCTGGTCGGTCGCGTACGCGAACCTGACGCCGGAAGCCGCGTCAGAGGTGATGTTGGAACTCGATGAGCGCGGTGTTCCCTACCGTCTCGCAGGTAACGGCACACGCATCGAAGTGCCTGACGAACGGCTTGACCGTGTCCGTTTGGACCTCGCAGCCGAAGGTGTCAGCGCGTCCCCGGCTGCCCCAGGATACGAACTGCTGGACGACCAGCCGATGTCTGTGTCGGCGTTCCGGCAGCAGGTCGATTTCCGACGGGCGATGGAAGGTGAGCTGGCACGGACGTTGACGTCGATGACAGCGATCGATTCGGCGTCGGTGCATCTCGTTGTCCCGGAACGGCGCCTGTTCACCACCGATGACACCGAACCGACCGCGTCCGTGCTTCTGCAAGCACACCAGGAGCTGCACGCTGACGAGGTGGACATGGTCACAAACCTGGTCGCATCGGCGGTCGAAGGGCTCAGCCCGTCGCAGGTCACTGTCGCTGCCGCAGACGGGCAGGTGCTGCAGGCGGCAGGTGAGCAGCACGCAGCAGGTCATGTTTCGTGGCAGCTACGTCACACAGCAGAGCTCGAGCAGCATCTTGCGGGCCGTACCGGCGAGCTGCTGGCAACCATCACCAGTGACGTGCAACCGTCCGTTGTCGTGACCGCCGAACTGGACTTCGACGACGTCGACATCGAGGAGGAAGCCTTCTCCCCTGACGAAGGTGTTGTCCTTCGTGAGGACAGCACGCAGGAACAGTACGACGAGAGCGGCGCAGCTGATGCCGGGGAGCTTGGCGTTGACGGTGGTGTCGTCGAACCGGATCTGCCAGCGTCGGGCCAGATCACGTCGGAGAGTTCGCAGGAAACACGGGAGTTCGCCTACGACCGTACGGTGACCCGGACGCAGGTGGCTGCCGGCCAGGTCCAACGGTTGTCGGTCGGTGTGGTGATGGACGACGGTTCCCTGACCGAAGCGCCCGTTCCAGATGAGGACGCCGTCGTCGCGCTGGTCACTGCTGCCGTCGGCCTGGACGCAGACCGGGGCGACACCGTCGAGGTCCAGTTCGTGCCGTTCCCGGCGCCGGATGCGGAACCGGAACTGCCGGAAGCAGAGGACGACGTTGCGCAGATGCTGCAGCTGGGAGCGGCAGCGTTCGTGCTGGTGCTGACCGCAGTGATACTTGGCCTGCTGGCGTGGCGCCGACGTCCGGCTGCCGCCTCACCTGCTGAGGAACGGGACCGGCCGGTTGCGGCGGCAGGTGACGTTACAGCGGACGTGCCGGAGGACGACGACGACGACGTGCAGGAGCAGCAGCAGAGCCAGATGAAACAGGTACTCGACGTTGCCTCGGAACGCCCCGGAGACGTTGCTGCGCTGTTGCGAACCTGGCTGGCTGACCGATGAGTCGCGCACGGAGAAACGTCAGATTGACCGGCCCGCAGAAGGCCGCAGCGCTGATGCTCACCATCGGGAAGGAGACCGCAGCGAAAGTGCTCGCCGATCTGCCCGAGCAGGAGCAGGAGCAGGTCGTCGCTGCGATCTCGCAGCTAGACATGGTCGAACGTCAGGAGCAGCAGCTGCTGATGGACGAAGTGCTGGTTTCGATGCGTGCCCAGCAGTTCGCGGTCCGTGGGTCCCGCGAGTACGCCCATGAGCTGCTCTCCGAGTTCCACCCGCCGCAGGAAGTGGAACGGATCCTGGATCGGCTGGTGGAGAACGCCGCCTCGACACCGTTCCTGTTCGCACGTGATCACGAACCGAAACAGGTCGCACAGGCGCTGGCGAACGAGTCCCCGCAGCTGGTCGCGCTGGTGCTGTCACATTTCCCGGCCGGGTTCGCTGCGTCGGTCCTTGCCGGGATAGCTCCCGAGAAGCAGGGGGCTGTTGCGTTGCGTCTGGCACGGACCGAAGCACCCACACCGGAGATGGTTTCGGTAGCTGAACGGGTGTTGAACGACGCGTTGGGTGCGTCGAACCGGAACGAACGTGCGGTCAAACGCGGCGGTGTGAAAGACCTTGCCGCGATCCTGAACAGCTCCGACCGGCAGACGGAGAAAACGATCCTGGGGTTGCTTTCGGTGGCTGATGAGGATCTTGCGCAGGAAACCCGTTCGCTGATGTTTGTGTTCGAGGACCTGTCGCGCCTGTCGGGCCCAGATCTGGAGAAAGTCGTTGGCGAGGTGGATCCGGGTGAGCTGTCGATGGCGTTGAAAGGTGTGCGGGCCGACCTGCAGGCAGCGGTGCTCTCTGCCGTTTCCGAGCGGATACGTGCTGCGGTGGAGGACGAACTGTCGCTTGAGCAGCCGAAACGACGGGCAGATGTGGAAAGAGCGCAGGCGAAGATCGTTGCGCGAGCGCTAGAGCTCGACGAATCCGGCGAGATCATCATCCAGCGCACCGCCGATGCGGATGTTGTTGTATGAGCCGCGACACCGACCCGACGGTTCCCGCTGCGGCGCCCGCAGCTGCGCACATGCCGGTTCCCACCGCAGCCCGCACGTTGCCGGTACAGGCCGGCACGGCCCTGGAAGATCCGGCGGTTGCAGCGCTGCTGGCACAGCGGGATGAACGGCAGTATCGGCAGGGGCATGCGGACGGGTTCCGGGCCGGGGTCGCTGCCGCCGATGACGCGGCCCGGCAGCTGTGCGCACAGGTGGAAGCGCTCACGGGACGTTTCGAGCAGCATCAGGCGGACACGTCAGATGCCCTGATCCAGCTGGCGGTTGACCTGGCGGAGACGTTCCTTGGCTGTGCGCTCCCTGCGGACGCAGCGGGCGTAGCCCAGCAGGTCCGGAACCTGCTGCAGCAGATCGACGACCCTGCGGTGACCGTGCTGGTGCATCCGGAGCAGGCAGACACGGTCGGTGCGCTCCTTGCCGGCATGCCCGCACGTGTTGTTGCCGACGCGCGAGTAGCTGCCGGGCAGGCGCAGCTGACTGGCCGTTGGATCGATGCCGCCGTCACTGCCGACACGTACGTCGAAGCGGTGCGTCGCGCGGTGTCGGAGCTGGCTGCGCCTGGTGGAGCCCCCGACGACGCAGCTGCTGCCACCGACGAGCGCGGCCCCCGCAGGCAGTGCGAAGGCCAGCAGGAGACGTTGTCGTGATGTTTGGGCAGCCCGCACAGCAGCTACGTGCACGTGCGGCGCACGGGCCGTTGCTGCGCCCATCCGGCCAGGTCGTCAAAGTCGTCGGCTTCGAAGTGCAGGTCGCCGGCCTGAAACTCCGTGTCGGCGACGGGCTGCTGGTTGCGGGACGCTCCGCAGAAGTGGTTGCTGCCTCCGCCGAAGTCAGCGTCGCACTCGTGGCCGGCTCCACTGTCGGTATCGGCGCCGGCGATCCGGTGGTTGCCACCGGACACCAAGCCGCCTGCCCAGTCGGCCACCATCTGCTGGGCCGGGTGGTGGACGGGAACGGGACCCTGATCGACGCGGGGCCTGCTGCACCGGCGGCCCCGACGGTAGCGTTGGAACGCCCTCCCCCACCCGCGTTGGATCGTCCTGCGATAGACACGGTCCTGCCGACCGGCGTGGCGGCACTTGATGTGTTCACCACGGTAGGTTCCGGGCAACGCATCGGGCTGTTCGCCGGTTCAGGTGTCGGGAAATCGACGTTACTTGCGATGCTTGCTCGTGGTGCCGCAGCGGACGTGATCGTGGTGGCGCTGGTTGGTGAACGTGGCCGGGAAGTGTCGGAGTTCCTCACAGCTGAACTTCCGGAACGGTTCCGTTCCCGCACGGTTGCGGTCGTGGCAACATCCGATGAGCCGCCACTGTTGAAACGTCGCGCGGCACTGTATGCGCACACGCTCGCTGAATGGTTCGCAGATCAGGGCAGCAACGTGCTGCTGCTGTTCGACTCGCTGACGCGTCTCGCTGCCGCCCAACGTGATATCGGGCTTGCTGCCGGTGAACCACCCACGGTACGGGGATACACCCCGTCGGTGTTCACGTTGCTTCCCCAGCTGCTGGAACGTGCCGGGACTCGCCCGTCGAAAGCTGCGGTCACCGCGATATACACCATCCTGGTGGACGGCGACGACCAGGTGGCAGACCCGATCGCGGACACCACGCGAGGGATCTTGGACGGCCATGTGCTGCTGGACCGTGCGATCGCTGTTCGGGGCCGGTACCCCGCTATCGACGTGCCCAGGTCGCTGTCGCGGCTCGCAGCGAAACTTCTCCCTGCTGACCGGCATGCGCAAGCGTCGAAAGCGCGGGCAGCGTGGGCAGCTGCCGGCCAGGTCCGGGACCTGGTCGAAGTTGGCGCGTATGTGCAGGGAACGAACCCGTCAGCAGACAGGGGCTTGGCGTTGGAACCGCACCTGGAACAACTGTGTGCGCAGCTGCCCGCGGACCAGACCGGGTTCGAACAAGCATGGTCGGAACTTGACGCTGTCCTTGCCCGGGAGGACGCCAACGGATGACACGACGTAGGGGCGCGCTCGGAACGATGGTCTTCGTCGCAGAACTTGCCGAACGGCAGGCGGCACGGGACGTACACGCTGTCCGGGACCAGCGGCAGCAGATCGACACGCAGCTGGCAGCGCTCCGTTCCCACGTCGCACAGCCCATGCCGGACAGCGGCAGTGTCGCTGCGGTGCTGGCTGCTGCGGCCCGCATGCAGCTGCTGCAGGAGCAGCTGTCAGAGAAACTGTCGGAACGGGACGAACTCGCGAAAGAACAGGAACTGGCGCGTCTCGCGTGGCAACGCTGCCGGAGCACGCTGGAGGGCCGCCGGCGTCTGGAACACGAACGAGACAGCGAGCAGCGCCAGCGTCAGGAACGACGCGAGCAGCAGGAAGCTGACCAGCGTGCTCTGCTGCGCCCCGCGACCGGCAACGCCCACCAGCGCCGCCGGCGCCCGTCAGGTGCGCGCCGATGACGCCGCCAGCAACGGTCTCGGTTGTCGGGCCAGCTGCAGCACGGCCCGCCGCGCCGCCCCCACCGTTCCTGCCACCGGTTGGTCCGCCACGAAATCCAGCCGCCGCGGCCGTACCGGAGATGCCGGCCCGGCCGGTAGATCCGGGCGGGCCGAGCCTGGGTGCGGCGCGCACGTCGTTCTCCGCGACGATGGCTGCGACAGCAGGCGCGTCGCCACAGCCTTCTGCCGCCGCCTCGGGCGGCGCCAACGTCTCCACGAACGCCGCCGCCGGCACGTTGAACGGGCAGGCGCTCCCGCCTGCTGCGGAACGGTTCACGGCGGCGATCGAGCAGGCAGCGGCAGATGCGGGGTTGGAACCGGAGCTTTTCGCTGCGCTGGTCTGGACCGAGTCGATGTTCGACCCGGAGGCGGTCAGTGCTGCCGGAGCCATCGGGCTTGCGCAGCTGATGCCGGGAACAGCCCGACATCTTGGTGTTGACCCGCACGATCCTGAGCAGAACCTGCAGGGCGGCGCCCGCTACCTCCGAGAGCAGCTCGATGCGTTCGGCAGTGTCGAACTGGCGTTGGCTGCGTATAACGCCGGGCCGGCTGCGGTGCGGCGCCACGACGGCGTCCCGCCGTTCGCCGAAACACGCGCGTATGTTCCAGCGGTGCTGGAACGGTTCGAACAGCTCCGATGACACATCGAGCAGGACCTCCAACGGCCGGCGCAACGTGCGTGCTCCTGTGGCCGATACGCATACGTGCTGGTTGCGGCCGATCCTGGGGCAGGACGCTGCCTGCAAACGCGGCCGATACTGGAACAGAGGCGAAAGAGATGCTGTTGTGACACGTGTTGTGCCGATCGTTCCCGCTGCAGCAGCGCCTGTGGTGGCTGCCGCAGGCGACGGGCAGCCAGACGCTGTGGAGACGTTCCAGCAGGTGATGTCATCCATGTGTGGCGCTGCGGATGGTCCCTGCCCCGACGTCGACCAGGTTGACGTTGCGGCGAGCGCCGACAACGCTGACGCTGACCCTGCCGCAACCGTCCCGCCGGCCCTCCCACCTTCGGTTGCGGCAGCTGGCCTCGCGCCGCGACAGCTTGGCTCCACTGCTCCTGACGCAGATGTGTCCCCTGTGGCAGCGCCCGGCAAGATGTTGCGGACGCAGCATCCGGGCTCCGATGGTGCCGTGCCGGCGTCGCAGATGCCCACCAGCGCTGACCTTCGGCAGGCAGCTTCCCTCCAGCAGGTTTCGCCGGCAGCTGCTGTGCCCGGCACAACCCGGGAAGCTGCCGTGCTGCCGGACGATCGTGGCGCGACAGTGCCGCCGGCCGCCGCCGGTGGCCAGGCGACCGCTGCGGCTGCTGTCGCCGCTGCCGCGGACGCGTCGGGGCCAGAGCAGGTTGCGGTGGTTTCGCCGGCAGCTGCGCCTGCTGCTGGGTTGCCACAGGTGGCGCAGGAGGCCGGCCGGCATCTGCCAGCGGCGGGCGCAGATCAGCTGCCTGCCGAGCGGGACAGTGCCGGCGCCATGCCCGCTGACGTGGTGCGGTTCGCGGACGTCTCGCCGACGTCTGGTCGGCCGTTGCTGCAGACGCTGGCCGCCGAGAAAACCTCGGCAGGTGGCGACGTGCCGGACGCGGATGTTCCGGAACCGGTTGCGCAGGCTGTGGACGTGTCTTCTGCGCGTGTCGGTGCGGTGTCACCGCCGCAGCAGCCAGAAACAGCTGTCAGCGTCTCGGCGCAGACCGAGGTGCGCAGCAGGGCTGAAGCCGATGTGGCGGCCCACCCGGTTCAGGTTGGCACGGTGGCGGGTTCGGCGGAATCGGTTGAACGTGGTGCTGACCCACCGGCTGCACGTGCGGGCGGGGCCGCGACCCCGCTGCCGCAACCGCCGGCGGTTGCGGCAGCCCACACGGTCGAATCTGGTGCGGAAACGGCGCGCACGTCCACGCGGGCCATGGAACAGCTTGTCCGCCAGGTCACGGACGCTCTGCCTGAAACACGTCCTGCCACGGTCACTGTCGACTTACGGGAGATCGGGTTCGGGCGGGCGCAGGTGACCGTCGGGCCGGCCGGCGTGCAGGTGAGTGGTCTCCCGGCAGCGGTGGAAAGTGCGGTCGCTGAGCGGTTGGAACGGGACGGGCTGCTGCAAGCCGGCGAACACTCCTCCGGCAGGCAACAGGACAGGTCGCCGTCGGCGACACCGGCCGATACTGCAGATGAAGGACCAGCGCAACGATCTGCCACGGACCGGCAGGACCGCAACACCAGCGCCCGGCTAGGCAACTACCGGACGTCAACGTTGAGTATCTGACGCACGGCATCTGGCGCCACACCACGTCCGCAGGTAGCGGGCATGGGCAGCACAGCCAGGTCGTCGCAAGGTCATGCCGGAACGGTACCTCCCGTGCGAACGGTGACGGGAGGAGGAAGCGATCACAGCCTGTGGAACCATCTTCCCTGCCTGCACGTTCGCGTTGCGCTGCTGTGCGGCGGCACGCACAGCTGACGCCGCCTGCCTGGACGTTCAGCTCGCCGCTTTCGGGGGCCGTGCGCACCTGTGGAGGTCGCAACCATGCCTGACGCTGTCGCCGGTGTGGAACCGACACAGACAGGTGCAGCCGGAACGACGCCGGACACGGCAGTGTCAGCGTTCGGGGAGTTGGACGAGGACGCGTTCCTGTCGCTTCTTGTTGCGCAGCTGCGGTACCAGAATCCGGCTGAACCGGCAGACCCTGAGCAGATGATGACCCAGGTTGCCCAACTGACCCAGGTGCAGACGCTGAACCAGCTCAGCGGGCTGCTGACGTCTTCTCTGGGGCATCAGCAGACAGCGACAGCAACCACGATGCTGGGCAAACAGGTCACTGCCGCAGATCCAGACGACCTGGCGGCGGACAGCTCCGGTCAGCCGTCAGCTGCGGTGACCGGAACCGTTGAAACGGTCTCGTTCTCCGACGGTGGTCCGCAACTGTCGGTGCGCACCGCCGCCGGCGACCTGCAGGTGGTGCGCATGGAAGACGTGCTGACTGTCGATGGGGCTGACCGCTCAGCTGCCGCCGAACCTGGCTAGCTGGCACACCGCAGAAACTGCCGGGTGCGCACCGCCGATACACGGCGGCATCGCACGGCAGCAACCAGCTGCTGCTGGCAGCCAACCGTCACACATGACGCCGCAACCGTGACGCCCCACAGCGTCAGTCCCACCACCACTGTCGAACCGATGTGAACAACCACTACCGGGCAGTACGCCCATTGGAGAACACCACAGCATGCTTCGCTCACTGTTCGCCGGAGTTTCCGGTATGCGCACCAACGAAACCGCACTGGACGTTGTTGCGAACAACATCGCGAACGTCAACACGACCGGGTTCAAAGCTGAACGGGCAGTATCGACCAACACGATCGTGCAGAATCTGCGGGCAGGCGCGGAACCTGACGGCGACCGTGGCGGTGCAGACCCGCTGCGGGTCGGTGTCGGCGCCCAAACTGAGTCGAACAGCAGGGTGCTGTCTCAGGGTGCGTTGCAGGACACCGGCCGCAAAACTGACCTTGCAGTAGAGGGTGACGGGTTCTTCACTGTGCGGCGAGACGACGAGACGATGTACACCCGCCATGGCGCGTTCGATGTCGACGCGGATGGTCGCCTGGTTGGCGCAGGTGGCGCGCTGCTGCAGGGATGGCAGGCGGACGAGAACGGCGAGGTGAACCTGGCCGGTCCGATCAGCGATCTTTCGGTAGAGCTCGGGCAGGCGACCGAGCCGGTCCCAACCAGCGAAGTGCAGTTTGCGGGTGTGCTTCCTGCGGGTGTGGACGCTGACGCACCGGTCGAGGACCGCACGTTGCAGTCGGCGTTCTCCGTCATCGACAGTCAGGGGACGCAGCGCACGCTGGAAACCGAACTGGTCAAACAGTCACCGAACGAGTGGTCTTTGGAGGTGCGGTTCGAAGACGACGCCGGCAACGAGGTCACGTTGACGCCGACGCCGCCTCCGACACTGGAGTTCGACGCCGAAGGGGCGCTTGTGCCGGACGGGAACATCCTGCTGGAAGCGGTGGAGTTCGGCCCGGGGCAGGACCCGCAGGACATCGAGCTCGTGCTGGGAGGTGAAAGCGGTTCCGTGGCACAGTTCGAGGCTGATGCGACGTTCCGTGCCCGTGACGGTGACGGGCGCGCGGCCGGTGAGCTGTCCGACTTCGAGATCACCAACGACGGGACTGTTGTGGGCCAGTTCTCCAACGGCACCCGCCAGACGCTTGGTGTGGTCGCACTGTCGACGCTCCCGAACCCGGGGGGGCTTGCCCTGTCTGCGCAGGGGCTGCTGTCGCAAAGTGCGAACTCTGGCGAACCGCAGACGTGGCAAGCGGGAGCTGGTGGCACCGGCCGGCTGGTGTCAGGCGTGCTGGAAGGGTCGAACGTGGAGTTGGGCGACGAGTTCGCCCGCATGATCGTCAGCCAACGTGCGTTCGCGGCGAACGCACGTGTCGTGACAACCTCCGATGAAACTCTCAGTGAGCTGGTGAACCTGCGCCGCTGATCGCAGCAGTGCCGGCTGGCTCGCACAGCAGCCCGTTGAACAGCGCGTCAGCAGACTGCATGGTGCGCTGCGACCGGCGGGCAACGCCGACGCCGCTGAACACCGGCGGTGCCGTCGGCCCCACCCGCTGAACAGCGGGAACGTGATGCTCGTCGCAACGTTGCTCATCTCCGTTGCCGGCATGCTGTGGGCGATCTTCGAGCTGAGCACGCCTGGCGCCGACGCCCAGCAGACGGCGCAGCGGCGCGCGTGGCGTACAGGGGCCATCGTCTTCCTCGTGTTCGCCCTCGCCTTCGGGACCGGCTACGCCTTCGGCGGCGGCCTGGGCGCCTGACCGACGGACGCGCTCGGCCCCGGGGACGGCACTACGCTGCCGACGCGATGCGGGGGGTCACGGTGGCGGAGCTGTACTGGGGTACGACGGCGGCGTTCGTCACCCACACCAAGCAGAACGAGATCGCGACCCGGCTCACCGACGCCTTCATCGAGCACTACGGCTGGAGCCCGCCGGAGAGCGAGGTGCGCTCCTGGCGGAACTCGCTGCGGGCGCTGTCCAACGCGATCGAGCTCGGTGGGCTCGATGACCACGGGCTCCTGCTCGAGTACCGGCTGCCGCTGACCTCGAGGCAACGGTGTGGCACTGCAACCATGCGACACGAGAACCGCGCATGTGTTCCACAGTGCCCCATGGGCGTGAGCTGTGCTGGGTGGCGCAGCTCGCAATCGACGCCGCGCATCCGGTCCGGTGCCCCCGGCACGAAACGCCAGGACGTGCCCCTGCTGGTGTGGGACGGCACGTACGAGGTCGATGGCTGCCCCTGTGCGGTTGCGGCGAACAGCGCGCCGGTGGCGGGCCGGGCAGCCGTGCGTACACGCTGGACGTGCCGGCCCCGTTGCGCCCGGCGATCAGGTGCAGAACCGGGCTGGCCAGGTCCCAGCCGCCAGCTCGACGGTGACCACGGTGCCATCATCGTCGAGCTCGGCGTCGGTGTGACCTTTGGCAGCGGACGTGGCCGCCAGATCCAGCTGCTGGTGCAGGCGAGCGGGCCGTTTGGCCCACAAGGCCCGCAGATGCGCCTGTGCGCCGACGTTACGCGTGCCGGGGTCCTAGTCGCCAGTCAGGACCGCGGCGATGTGGGCGGCGGACACGTCCGCAGATGCTTTCAACGCACGACTGGTACCGGCCCAGTGGGTGCGTTGCCGGGCAGCGGGGCGGCGCACGGTGCCGCCGGCCAGCTGCGCCGAGCGGGACAGCGCATCGTCTACTCGGGCGGGAACGTGGCTGGGCTTGTCCTCCACTGCTGCGGCGCACAGCTCACGCTGCAAGCTGCTGCCGGGCCGCCGTGTACTTGGCGGTCAGGCGGTCACGGGTGGCAGGGTCAAGCATCCGCAGCCGCGACCAGTCCGAGTTGTCATCGATATCCGCAAGCTTGACTGCGACGGCCATCGGGCCCGCAGCGTTGATCTTGCGGTAGTAGTCGACGGCAGGCTCGTTCCGGCGGCGGGTTAGCGCCGCAACAGCCACGATAACAGGCTCAGGGATGCCCGCGGCGCGCAGGTCGGTGGTGGTGACGTCGGTATCTTCAAGCACGTCGTGCAGCAGCGCGGTCGCCTGGTACCACGGGTCATCGAACTGACGTGCCACCCGTTCGGGGTGGGTGATGTAGGGCATGCCAGCTTTGTCTGTCTGGCCGTTGTGGGCGCGCTGCGCTATCGCCCACGCTTTCTGCGCGATGTCATCGTCCACGGTCACAACCTCGCCTGCGGTTCGGTCACCACTTCTTGCCGCCAGCGGCGACACGGTTCTCGGGTTTGTGGTCAGCTCGGGTGGCGTTGAACGCCATCTTCTCCTGATATGCGCCGTCGAGGTCGTAGCCATGTTCGCCCGCGTAGTCGAAGATGCGGATGAGTGCGTCGACCAGCTCGACCTCGGCCATCGGGCGGTGCGGAAGCTTGTCGTCCATCAGCTCTTTACGTTCGCCTTCCATCGCTTCGGCGATCTCGCTGACTATCAGCATCAGCAGCTCACCCTTGCTGCGCTCGATGGGCTGACCGGTCTGCGGGTCATGCCACCACGTATCGTTGGCTGCACGGCACGCACGGGCGTAGTCGTTGAGTGTCTGCACGTCCGCGCCAGCTGCGGTCTGTGCCGGGCAACCAGCAGCATGGAGCAGCGAGCCGTCCCGGCCGTCCCACGTTCTGGTGGAGCAGGTACACGGCGGTACGGACCCCACCGTGCAGGTTTCCCAGTCGTCGTTGTGGTGTCCCATGAGCACACCTTCCCGGTTGCTGTTCGGCGGTGTCACCGCGATCGTCTGTCACCCGTGAAGCGAGCTGCGCGGCACGGCCGGGGCTTCTTCGCGAGGGTGCGGGCAGGCAGCCCGCCCGCAGCGGGGTGGTCTGCTACCTCCCAGCGACGGTGCTGCGCAGCTGGTCGTTGACCAGGTTTACGTCCGCGTCAGGCTGCGTGCACCCAACCGTGCTGTCAGGTGAGGTAGCCAGGGTGACGTGCCCGGCCGTGTGTGCACTCGCCGCCGGTCTCAGCGTGAGCGTCCCACCCAACTGGATCGATGGGACGCGTTCCCAGCGTGGGCACACACGTGGTGCACCGTGCTGCCGGCACGGTGTGGTGCCCACACACCAACGTCTGGCTTGGGGGCCGCATCCGTAGGTGCGTAGCAGTGCCCACGCAGCTGCTGCGTAGCTACACGCCGCGCCAGCTGCCCGGCAGGGTCAGCAGGTGTGCAGCCGCACCCACGTCCGGTCGTCGGGTGCCACGCAGCCGGGCGGCACACCCTTGCCGAACCGCCACAGCGGCTCGTGGACCGACAGCGGGTCGGCAGCGGCCGCTGCTGCCAGTGCTGCTTCCGCGTCAGCGAGGGTGCCGGTCAGGTCGGGGTAGCCGTCGCTGGCCAGGACGATCTCGGTCACTGCTGGGACAGGCACGATCTCGAGGTGGGCCGGGTCGACGTCGGTCCCGTCGACGCAGCCGTAGGTCAGCGGGCTGTGGGCGGGCCGGTTCTGCAGGTGGTGCTGCTCGGCGTACAGGGCGGTCGCTGCGGCGGTGCCCGGGTCGGTGCGGGCCAACTCGGCCGGGTCCGCGCCGGCAGCCAGCAGCGCGGTAAGCACCGCACGCCGGAACCGGTAGGCGATGTCGTCGACCTCCTTGGATCCGAGGTGGGTGTGCTGGTCGATGCGGAAGTGGCCGTCCCCGAGCCGCCACAGCTCCTGACGTGCCGGCGAGTAGACGACCAGGTGGCAGAACGGGCGGCGCGCGTCGGGTGCGAGCCGGTCCGGTGCGTGTGCGGCGAGCCCGGCGCGGACCGCTGCGGTCACGGCCGTGGTCATGTCCTGGGCGGTGGCTGCGGCCGGCAGCTGCGCGATCGCGTCGGCGGTGGTCTGGGCGACCCACGCGCCGCCGCTGGTGCCGGCGACCTGCAGCCCGGTCGGGTCGGACGCCCCGTCGATGACCGCGACATGCCGGTCGGTGACGACGATGCGGTCCTCGTTGTGCGGCGGGCGTTTGCCGCAGGTGAACCGTTCAACGATCTCGATCATCGTGGGGGATCCGGCAGGGTTGCAGCCAGCAGGCGCAGGCGGGTCGGTGCGGTCGGATGCCACCGGCCACCGTCAGGGGGTGACAACGCAACACCGGCGGTGGGCAGTGGGACACAGACCGCGTCGGTGTGTTCGTGGGCATCGTCGGCGTGCCGCCGGGCGGCCAGCAGCTGTGCGCCGGCGACCGGAAGGGCCGCGATCGCGAGGAACACCACACCCCACGGCGCCCCGGTCGCCGGGTCATGTTCGCGGGCGACGGCGAGCAGCTCGGCACGGTCCGGTGGCGGGCAGGCGAGCTCCTCGGCGACGGCGCGGTCTGCGGTGTGCGCCAGCGTGCGGTCGCCGGGGACGTCAAGCCCTTCCTCGATCGACGCCGACCAGACGCCCGGGAAGAAGCTGGTCGTGGTCGACCGGCGGGTGAGCAGCAGCTGCCGGTCGGCGGTGACCACAAGCAGGTGCAGGGACGCGATCGCCGGCCACGGTTCGCCCGGGTGCGCGTCCGCAGCGCCGGCACGCACGGCCGTCCACTGGGCGTAGGTCAGCGGGACGTAGCTGCAGTGCAGTGCCGTGGCGGTACGTCGCATCGTGCCGACCGCGGCCTTGCAGGGCCGGTGGTCCTCCGGTGCGTGCCTGCGGAGGTCGGGCCGCTGCCGGCTTGCCGGACGCGGGGCGAAGGTGACGGCTGCTGCCGGCAGCTGGTGCTGACGGAGCGCGGTCAGGCTGGTGCCGGCCGGCGCTGGAGCTGACGGGAGGTGGGTGAGGTCGTCCATGTCAGGCAGCGTCGGACCGCTGCCGTGCAGCAGCTGCCGGCAGCCAGACGGCCTGCGTGCCCTGCTCCGCCTGGACGGCAGGTGCCGACGCTGCTGGTAGGCAGGGCACCACGGATGCGGAGGGTGAAACGGTGGCGGAGGGGTTCGGTCTGATGGCTGTGGTGTCGCTGGCTGCGGTCGCCGGGCAGGTGCTGCTGTTCGCGGCCGTCATCCGTGTCGTGGAGGTCCGCCGGTTCCGCCAGCTGATCCGTCAGCTGCAGGCCGTCACACCGCAGCAGGCGGCGCAGCTGCCCGATGGCAGCTGGGCCAAACTGTCCGGCACCCTCGTCGGACGGGCGCTGCCCACGGTGGTGGACCAGCCCACCCTGATCGCGGATACCGCCGCGGTCGGCCGGCGCCGTACCCACACGTCTGACTGGCGGCCCGCAGGCGGGGGCGGCCGTGCCGCACGTCGCACTCCCCGGCCTGGTGGGCAGCAGGTCCGCACGGTCGCGCACCGCAGCACCCTGGTGTCCGACGCGATCGGTGTTGCGGACCCGCAGTACGCCGTCCGGGTGGTGCCAAGCCCGGCGATGCACGTCGGTCCCCTTCCCGGTCCGCAGCTGCTCGGCCGCGACGGGGACCGGCCCCGGCTGCCAGGTGAGACGGTGCGCGACCTGGGGGTGCAGCAGCGGCTGCGCTACGGCGATCCGGCAACCGTCGTTGGGAAGGTGTCTGTGACGCCAGATGGTGTGCAGCTGCGGGCGCCGCTGCTGGTGTACGCCGGCAGTGATGACGATGCCCGCACGGCGCTGGTGGTCCGCATGGTGCTCCCAGCGGCGGCGTTCCTGCTGTGGGCCGTGATCTGGCTGCTCATCGCGTCCGGGAGCCCGGCCGTGTCGCTGCTGTCCGCAGGTAGCTCTGCTGCGGTCGCGGCCGTGTGGCACAAGGTCCGCACCGGGCAGCTGACGCTGCTGCGACGGCCGGTGCGGGCCACCCCGTTCCTACCGGTCCGGGTGGTGCCTACCGGGCCCGCTTGACCGGGACGGTACCGGCAGCGCAGCTGCCGTTTCACGGTGTGCACGCCACCGCTGCACGGTCGTGGTGGACGTGCGGCGGGTGGTTGGGACACGACAGGAACATCCCCCGCACCGTCGACGTTGCCTTACTGCGCAGGTAGCTGACCCCGGAGGACCGTATGGCCGCATCGTCTGCATCCGAAACGACGTTCTGCGTCAGCCCGTCAGCGGTGCGTGACCGGCCTGGTGAC
>LFIK01000228.1_pt1 | contig 40479 bp, 33 predicted proteins | sample 643401 | NCBI WGS metagenome assembly LFIK01 (sample SAMN03777447, study PRJNA286221) | soda lake metagenome | biome: soda lake; feature: Kulunda steppe; material: water; isolation source: sample T5-Br brine of Lake Tanatar-5 | place: Russia: Kulunda steppe | collected 2010-07
TACAAGAGTCCTAAACAATATCTGAAGGAAAAAGGAATTGACCTTTATCAGGCCAATGACGAAACTAAACTACAATGTGAACTCTCTAAAGTAGAATACTTGTCCAGTTAATAGGGGGTTAGACCAGCCGGATGGTTTTTTAATAAAAATCTGAAGGCCTTCAGTCAAAAGGGCAACATGACTATCGGTGTCTTCCACATCAAAACCGGAATATTTTTGCTTCAGCACCACAGCATGAGAAGAGGCATAATCAGCCTGATAGTCCTCGAAAAAAGTGACTTCTGCAATTTCTGGAGAGTAGAATGATATCTCGTAAATACCGCGATCCAGCTCAAGCCGGAAATGATGATCCCTGATCTCATAATGGAATGAGTCTGTTTGCTGAGCGGTGACGGAAATAAACCCGCAGAAAAGAGACAGGGAAAAGGTGAAAACTAAAAATCGGAAGTTGGGCATTTTCGAATATGAGAATTTAAAATTGAAGATCCGACGTTGACCGGTTATGGTAGCTAAGATAATCAGTTCACAAAAATACAAAAGGCTGAAAGCCTGCGAAAGGCGGTATTCGGATTTGCCTATTCTATCCAAAAAATTGAACAGGGCTAGGCGATCAGACAGAATAGCAGTCACTCAAAGACACTCTGTCTTTCTGCAAATGACAGCCGGTCACACGAAGTGAATACCACTGAAACTACTTCATATAAATTCTGCCTTCCCTGTCAAACGTGACAGGAAAACGACCGTTGGCATCTCTATTGCAACAATTACTAGTGAACGATTGAACAAAAAGTTTTAAACAACAACTTAAAAAAACGGAGGTCGTTATGACACTCATGAGATATTCTCAACCTGGTACAGATGTAATTGGTAAGCGATTTTCAGACATCATGGATGAATTTTTCAATGATGCGGTTACAAACCGACAAAATACATTCGCTCCAAAAATTGATATATCAGAAACCGAGAATCAATACGTTATAGATGTAACTCTTCCTGGTATGAAGAAAGATGACATTCAGCTTGACCTTGAAAAAGGCCGGTTGACCATCAGCGGAGAGCGACAATTTGAAAAAGAGAAAGATGGTAAAACATACCACAGAGTGGAAAGTCACTATGGTTCTTTTACCCGCTCTTTCCAGCTTCCTGATGATGTGAAGGACGATAGCATTAACGCAACTTATCAGGATGGAATCTTAAACATCACCATCGATAAGAGCGAAGAGAAGATGAAAAGACAGATTAAAATCAAATAAGTAGTTTGTAGTAAGAGCTGTTCTCATATGTCCCCTAAGAGAGCAGGTTAGTTAGCGCCGGAGATCCCTTGACAAGTGTCTCCGGCATTTTTTTGTGCAATAAATCGGGATAGTTAGAAGTTTAAATCCCTAATGTCCGATTGATTTCTTATGCGATATAAGGAACGTCCGGTCAGTACGTTAGTAGAAAACTAAAAAATGCTTTTAAACATCGCCTGGAACAGGGTGTGGCAGAAAAAATCATCTGCTGATAGAATTCAAATAAAATGAGTCGACATTTATGGACAGAATAACAAAAAGTGTAATTGCTGCAGTAGCTGTGGCGTTTTTCTTTATCGGGCTGAATTTTGGAAATGAAACCGATTCAGATTCTACATCATCGGATTTACCAACATTTAATGAATCCGTGCAGACTGCAGATAATCAGCGAGTAGGGTCTTTAAGAGATTTTAACAACGCTATTGTAGATATAGCTGAGCGGGCAAATCCCACGGTAGTAACGATAAATACCACACAGACAGTTCGCCAAAGGCAGCAATCCCCCTTTTCATTCTTTTTTGATGATCCCCGGTTCGATCGAGAGAGAGAGTTTCAGCGTCAGGGACTGGGTTCGGGTGTAATTGTATCTGAAGATGGATTTATCATCACAAATAATCACGTGATTGATAATGCAGATGAGATCAAAATTACACTTTATGACGGTGTTGAACTGGATGCAGAGATAGTTGGGACTGATCCTGCGAGCGACATAGCTGTACTGAAAGTTGATCACGAGGATTTAAAAGCAATTCCGCTAGGTAATAGTGATGATCTACGCGTGGGTGAGATGGTGTTAGCTATCGGAAGCCCGTTAGGCAATCAGTTCGCACACTCTGTTTCGATGGGTATTGTAAGCGCAAGCGGGCGATCGATGCTTGGTTTGAGTCAGTTTGAAAACTACATTCAGACCGACGCAGCGATTAATCCCGGAAATTCCGGCGGCCCGTTAATCAACGTAGATGGAGAGTTGATTGGAATTAACACCGCAATTGCAAGCCGCAGCGGTGGCAACCAGGGTCTCGGCTTTGCCATTCCGGTTAACATGGCCCGAAGCGTAATGGAGTCGTTGATTACAGACGGACGGGTTGCCCGAGGCTATCTTGGAATTTCTATGGGCGGTGAAGTAGACAGGACCATGGCTCGTGCTTTAGGAATGAATAATCCACGTGGATTTGTGGTTGGAGACGTAGTTGAAGACGGCCCGGCAGCAAAAGCTGGATTGCAGGAGGGTGATGTTGTTGTACGATTAAATGGTAACGTTGTACGGGATTTTTATGATTTCCGGGTTGCTATTGCAAGTACAGCACCGGGCTCAGAAGTGGATATAGAAGTATTCCGAGACGGTGAAATAAAAGAATTTACGGTTGTGCTCGGTGAGTTAGACACTGAAGAAGTTGCCGCCGATATGAGTACATCTGAACGTGAAGAGCTTCGTGAACGGCTTGGTTTTGCAGTAGATGAGCTGACAGATTCCATTCGCCGGCAACTAAACCTCCAGCCTCAGGCGTTTGGAGTAGTTGTGAATGAGATAAGTGAAACTAGCCGTGCATATTCACAAGGTCTCCGAAGAGGTGACGTGATTTCACAGGTAGCCGGTACATCGGTTACTCAACCGGAGGAGTTTTACGGTGCCGTTCAAACCCTAATTGATGAAGGTACTGATGTAGCTCTACTTCGGGTAAATCGGCAGGGAAGAAATATGTTTGTGGCCTTTGAGTTGTAAAACAACGTTAGTTAATGGTTAAGGTGGAGCCTCTGTCCGGTTTTGGGCAGGGGCTTTTTTATTGGGGGTAGCTTTTGTTTAGAAGATAATTAAGGGCAAGTCTCCCCTTGAAGGGGGTGCGGCGTAAGCCGTGTGGGGTGTACGTCTCCGTAGTGTTGTTGAGCTCAACATTCCCTCAACGGGTCAACGACCCGTTGAAAATATCTCATTGGACCTGTGACCTGTGAATCATCCAATCCGTCAGGTATACTGTCAATACAACAATTTGAGAGTGGCGTGGCATTACTTTTGCAATTATTAAAAGCGAAATAAAGATTGCTAGAGTTATGGAATACAAAGACTACTATAAAATTTTGGATGTGCCCCGGGATGCAACCCAGGATGAGATTAAGAAGAAATACCGCAAAATGGCGGCAAAATTTCATCCCGATAAAAATCCGGGGAATAAAAAAGCTGAGAACAAATTCAAAGAGATTGGTGAAGCGTATGAGGTTCTGAAGGATCCTGAAAAAAGAAAGCTGTATGATCAGGTCGGATCTGACTGGAAAAAGTACCAGCAAGCCGGTGCCAGTGCGGATGATTTTAACTGGCAGCAGTATGCCGGTGGTAGAGGCGGTGCCGGTGGGCGTCAGCGTGTAAATATCAACATGGACGATATTTTTGGTCAGGGCCAGCACTCTGCCGGTGGCGGAAGTCCTTTCTCAAGTTTTTTTGAGACACTTTTTGGCGGTGGCCAGTTTGGCGGGAATGGTGGCGATCCGTTTGGAGGTGCTCAGAGCCGGCAAGGTTATTCAACCGGTGGGCGAAGACGCGCTGCTCCTTCAGTAGCAGATTCAGAAGCTGTAGTTCAGGTTGGGTTGAAAGATATTCTTACCGGTGCTGAGAAACATCTACGGGTTGGAAATGAAAAGATGAAAGTTAAAATACCTGCCGGTATCGATGACGGTAAACGATTAAAGCTTACAGGAAAAGGGCAGCCGGATTCAAGAGGTCGAAAAGGTAACCTTTATCTGAAAATAAAGGTAAATGAACCTGAGGGATTTGAAAGGAAAGGGAAAGATATTATTCAATCTGTAGATCTGCCGGTTTATAAAGCCGCATTGGGCGGTTCCTTAACAGTTGAAACCCTGGAAGGAAAAGTGAAACTGAACATTCCGGAAGGGACACAAAACGGTAAGATGTTCAGGCTGACCGGACGTGGGGTACCGGACTTCAACAATCCGGGAAAACGCGGGAATTACTATGTAAAAGTACTTCTTCAAATACCCGAAAGGCTCTCTGATGAAGAAAAAAAACTGTACAAAAAACTTGCTGATCTACAGAATACCTGAGAGTTGAATTAGACTGTTCAGACAAAAGGCTGTACTTTACGTGTGTACTCAATTATCAAACAAAACGACTATGAAATTTCTGTTTCTGATCACTTCAATTTTAGTATTTAACACTGCATCAGTTGACCATCTGGAACACCAAAAGTGGGGCCAGGTGGGCCACTATGTTACCGGAGAGATCGCTGATTTATATCTTGCCGAAGATGTACGTGAAAAAGTTTATGATATATTAGGTGATCGCTCCATGGCACTCGCATCTGTTTGGATGGATGATATCCGCTCAGATAGTAATTATGACTACACCAGAACCTGGCATTGGGCCACAATTCCGGATGGAATGACGTATGAAGAGGCTGAACAGGATGAAGGCGGTGATATTATCTGGGCTCTGGAAACCTTAATCGAAGAGCTAAAACAGGGCGGGCTTACCGAGAAAGAAGAAAAAGATAAACTCAGAATGGTTATGCACATGATTGGCGATATCCATCAGCCACTTCATGTTGGAAATGGTGAGGATTTAGGCGGAAATCAGGTGCGCCTGCAGTGGATGGGTGATAACTCGAATCTGCACAGAGTCTGGGACAGTGACATTATTAACTCAATTCAGATGAGTTATACAGAGCTTGCATGGGAAATAGATACAGCTACCGATGAGCAGGTACAGGAGTGGCAGAGTGCGACCGTTCGGGACTGGGCGTATGAATCCGTAAGCTATAGAGATAGAGTATACGATCTGCCAGATGATATGAGAATCGGTTATGAGTATCGATTTCATAACCGGGATCTGGTATTTAAGCGACTGTTACAAGCCGGTATTCGCATGGCCGGAGTCCTGAACGAAATCTACGGGACTGAGTAAAGATTAATACTCTTTTAATACACTCAGGTGCAGATTGTAATCTGCCGCGCTAAATAGTACAAATCGAATGTATTTGACATTATTTAACTCAGCTGATGTTTTTTTTATGGTGTTAAAAGCGATTTGAGCCGCTTCTTTCATCGGATATCCAAATGCTCCAGTGGATATTGCAGGAAATACAATTGATTCAATTCCATTCTCTTCTGCGAGAATAAGTGCATTTCTATAGCAGTTTGCAAGTAACTTATCTTCAGGTTTGTCTTTTCCATAAACCGGCCCTAGACAGTGAATCACGTATTTGTTTGGAAGATTTGGGGCCTCCGTAATAACAGCCTCTCCGGGATTGATGGGAGCAAGAGGTCGCGTTAACTGTTCCAATTCGGGGTCTCCCTTGCCGTGGATGGCACCGGCTACTCCCCCTCCAATTTTTAGCTGAGCATTTGCTGCATTTACAATTGCGTCACAATCAGGCTGATCCGCAATATTGCCATTAGAGAGTTCGACCATTACTTCGTTGAATTCAACGTGCATTCTTTTAAAATTAAATTCTAATTAGAAGACTTTTTGTTACAAGCTACAGGTTATGTCATAGATCACAAAATGGTGATTTGCTCTCAAAAAGGTGAAAAATTCAATATTTAAAGCTTGTCAAAACGACAATTCCCCAATTTTAGAAGCGCTTCACATAAGCTTATAACACTCTTTAGGCATGTTTAATTGTCATATTTGTAAATTAATTAATAAAAGCGCTTTCCAAAAAAATAGAAAATGTAAGGGCTTTTTCGATGAAAAATTGTAGGCAGAAATTTTACTCTGATTATTAAAATGTTAAGGCATTTAAAAATAGAAACGCTTTCATGTTAAAGTGTCAGAGTTATCGAGATTCACGTGGATTGATTCATGGTTGGGAAAATTGATTGGAAGCGACCCCAGGCTCTATATTAGGGCAAATCAATCAATAAGCATAGAATCAATCAATCCTAAAAATCATGTTAAAGATTAAAAAACTACTGTATATCGTGTTGACCGTTTTATTCTCATTAACGGCAACATCAGAACTCTTAGCTCAACAGTCCGATAAAACTGAGTGGAGCCAGGCACTTTACGAAAAACTGGAGCAGAGCCTCTATTTTGGTCTGTCATCTGATGTGGACGGAGTTGTGGAATCGGCACTGTTCAATATGCTCAACTATAAAGTGGTCTATCCGCAGTTCAATTCAGACAATGTGTTGAACAAGGCAAAAGAGATCGCAAACCGAAGTGAATCAAACCGTATATCTGAAAGAGCTGAACTGGTAATTCGTTTCTACGAAAATCAAGAGGACTTTCCGGAGGCCGAACAGCTCTTGGCAGTAATCGATCATACCAACCAGGACAGGATTTTTGAATTCCTGAAAAATGGTGATTATGCCAATCGTTATACTTCTACACAGAAGTAAGAAAAGTCGTAAATAATCCATTTTGGGGTTAAAGTGGCCGCCTGTAGTTATCTATACGATAATGGCAGGCGGTTTTTTATTGCAGTGCTATTGAGACAGTGGTCAGGAGGGAAATACTGCCAATAATATTAAGGTCAGTCATTTTTAACTGTAGATTCGGCCTGTTCTGCAATTCCGACAGTATACGCCGCGAAGGTATGGTTTTAGCTTCTGTAAGAGTAAAAGGAGATTTTTAAACAGGAGCTAAAATGAATTTCAACAAATTTACGATTAAGGCACAGGAGGCTGTACAGGCGGCACTTGAGCTGGCTCAGAATGTGAATAATCAGGCTGTTGAGCCGGCGCATATTTTAAAAGCGCTGTTGAGTGACTCAGAAAACGTGACAATCCAGATTTTAAAAAAAATAGGGGTCAATGTTTCGTCACTTATAGAACAGCTGGATAAAAAAATTAAGTCGTTCCCTGTAGTGAAGGGCGCGTCTGTTTCGGGACAATATTTATCAAACAACACCAAAGCTCTTTTTGATAAGGCGCAATCTGAAGCGACCGACCTGGGAGATGAGTACATCAGCTCCGAACATATTCTGTTGGCGCTGGTGGGAACTACATCCGAAAGCAGTGATCTGCTGAAAAATCAGGGCGTGAAGAAGAGTCAAATTCTTCAAATTTTGAAGGATGTCCGGGGCAGCCAAACCGTGGATGATCCCAATGCGGAGAGCCGTTACCAGGCACTGAAAAAATATGCCCGAAACCTGAATGAGCTGGCAGAGAAGAATAAGCTGGACCCCGTCATCGGCCGCGATCAGGAGATTCGTCGTGTGATGCAAATCTTGTCGCGACGAACCAAAAACAATCCGGTATTGATTGGTGAGCCCGGCGTGGGTAAAACGGCTATTGCGGAAGGACTCGCCCTGCGAATAGTTCGCGGTGATGTTCCCGAGGGCTTGAAAACGAAACAGATTGTAGCTCTGGATATGGGAGCTTTGGTAGCAGGTACCAAGTTTCGCGGTGAATTTGAGGAGCGCCTCAAGGCCGTGGTGAAAGAGGTGATGGAATCGGATGGAGAGCTGATACTCTTTATTGATGAGATCCATACACTCGTCGGTGCCGGCGCCACGGAAGGTTCGATGGATGCTGCAAACATTCTAAAACCGTCGCTGGCACGTGGCGAGCTGCATGCAATTGGTGCCACTACGCTGACCGAGTACAGAAAATATATCGAGAAAGACAAGGCACTGGAGCGTCGTCTGCAAACCGTATTTGTCGGGGAGCCATCGATTGAAGATACGGTGTCGATTTTACGCGGACTTCAGGAGCGATATGAAGTTCACCATGGTGTGCGGATTACAGACTCCGCAATTGTAGCTGCAGCAGAACTTTCTCACAGATATATTGCAGACCGATTCTTGCCGGACAAGGCGATTGATTTAATTGATGAAGCTGCATCACGACTCAGGCTGCAAATTGATTCCATGCCTGAAGAGCTCGACAGCATTGAGCGCCAGATTCGTCAGCTCGAAATTGAGCGGGAAGCCCTCAAAAGGGAAAATGACGAGGCGAAGCTGAAAGCGAATGAGAAAGATTTGGCCGACCTGGAAGAGAAACGAAAATCGATGCGTGCGCAGTGGGATCATGAGAAAGGGTTGATCCAGAAAACCCGGGAGCTGAAACAGGCGATTGAGACTGCGCGTAATCAGGCCGATAAAGCAGAACGCGAAGGTCAGTACGAAAAAGTTGCCGAACTTCGCTACGGAACCATCACACAGCTTGAGAAGGATCTGGAAGAGACGAAGGCTAAACTGGATGATGTTCAGGAGGGAAGGTCGCTGCTTAAAGAGCAGGTGGAAGCAGAAGAGATTGCCGATATTGTGAGCCGCTGGACCGGAATTCCGGTTACCAAGATGCTATCCAGTGAGCGTCAGAAATTGCTCAAACTGGAAGAGGAGCTCCACAAACGGGTGATTGGACAGGATCAGGCGATTGAGGCTGTTTCAGACGCTGTACGCCGCGCAAGAGCCGGACTGCAGGACGAGAACCGCCCGATCGGCTCATTTATGTTCCTCGGTTCAACCGGTGTAGGTAAAACTGAGCTTGCGCGTTCTTTGGCTGATTTCCTATTCAATGACGAGGACGCGATGATACGGATCGATATGAGTGAATATATGGAGAAGCACAGTGTGAGCCGCCTGATAGGTGCACCTCCCGGATATGTTGGATATGATGAGGGTGGTCAGTTAACTGAAGCTGTCCGTCGGAAACCATACTCCGTTATACTGCTTGATGAGATTGAGAAAGCTCATCCGGATGCGTTCAATATTTTGCTGCAGGTACTGGATGATGGACGTTTGACTGACAACAAAGGTGTAACGGTTGACTTTACGAATACCATTGTCATCATGACCAGCAACATCGGGTCACATTTGATTTCCGATCGTATTGAAAAGAGCGGTGGTGAAATGGATGATGCTACCTACAGTGAACTACAGGACAAACTCTTTGAACAGCTGAAGAAAACCATACGGCCGGAGTTTCTGAACCGTATTGATGATGTGGTGGTATTCCATCCGCTCGATCAGCGACATATCCGGCAGATTGTGGATATTCAACTCAAACGGGTTGATGGTATGCTGGCTAAGAACAAGGTATCACTATCCGTATCGGACAATGTAAAAGACTGGCTGGCTGCACGTGGCTATGATCCTGTTTACGGTGCTCGACCGCTGAAGCGGGTAATTCAAACTCAGATCGTGAACCAGCTGGCAAAACAGTTGATTCAGCGAGAGGACGATAGCGAAAGCATTGAGTTTGAGACCACAGTCAGCAAAGATGGAAGCAAACTCGAATTTGCCGAAGTATACAACGACGCCGAAGCGTGGGCGGATTAAATTAACCCCGGCTGACCGCTCTGCGCGGTCCATCGGGTAGATTAAATTCAATAAAAAACCCTCCAAGAGTTTCGAACTCCTGGAGGGTTTTTGTTTAGTAATCAACTCAGATTCAAATCAAAGATTCCGGATTCAACCCCTTCAGCTCATCTTTTACAAACTCTCTTCCTTTTCGAATCAGTTCGCCATCCAGGTACACATCCGCACCGATGCAGACTAAATCCCAGTGGATGTTGCTCTCATTTCCATTTGGAGCGATTTCGTAGTCGTTGCCGAGGGTGAGGTGGTTAGAACCGTAGATCTTCTCATCAAACAGGATGTCGTACATCGGCTTGCTAATGATCGGGTTCAGACCAAAACTGAACTCGCCAAAACGTCGAGCACCTTCATCTGTATCGAGAATTTCTTCTAGGGCTGGATTATTTGAAGAGTCAAAATTGGTTACTAAACCGTTTTCAACCTCAAGCTTTACAAACTCAAACGGTTTACCCTGATATACGGAAGGCGCGTACGTAATATGACCGTTAACGGAATCAAGAATTGGTGAAGAGAAAAGCTCACCATCGGGAATATTTCTCTTACCGAAACATGGTATCCAATTCTGTCCCTTAACAGAAAAGCTGATGTCAGTTCCTTCTCCTTTTAGCTGAATGCGGTCTGTTTTGCGAAGCAGCTTTTCAAGCGGTTTCATCGCCTCTTCCAGTTTGTTGTAATCAAACAAGCAGGCGGCGTAGTAGAACTCACGAAATTTTTCGGTTGGCATCTTGGCATTCATCGCAAAAGCTGCAGACGGATATCTCAGCACGGCCCAGTTCGTGTTGTTGACGCGCTCTTCGAAGTGAACCGGATTGAGAAATTTTTGCGAATACGCTCTATTTGCTTCTTTCGATACATCTGAGTTTTCATAAATATTCTCCGCAGCGCGGATTCCGATAAAGGCATCCATCTGCTTCATCAAAGGAAGCTGGTCTGTGTTGGCCTGATTCGTCCAGAACGCCTCATTACCATTTTCAAGCAGAAGGCGATTTGTTTCTCCATCTTCAATTTTGATGAAAGGATGAGCTCCCTTTTCTCTGACGGCTTCTGTCAGGGCCCGAATCAATCCGATTCCGTTGAGGCCCACAAGCTGCAACATCACATTGTCGCCTTTTTTAAGCTCAATACTGTGATTCAGAAGTTGATTAGCCAGATTTTTATCTTCAGGTGTATACATAGGGGGGGTATATTTTAGTCGTTTAAATCAATAATATTGTCACAGAGATCAAGCTCATCTTGCTGATTTGATGCTATGATAACCATATTGCCGTTGTCTCTAAAAGTCTGAACCAGGTTTTTGATTAATAACTTTCCTTGATGGTCCAGGTTGGATCCCGGTTCGTCCATAATGAGTATAGATGGTTTTTTAATAACTGCAGAGGCCAGTTTAACGCGCTGCTGCTGACCGGTAGAGAGATTTCCATAGAGTGAGTTTTGCAGCTCTTTTATTTCAAACCGTACCAATAGGTCATTAATATCTTCTATAGCGCTGTTTTTTTGAAGCTCAGCTAAAAAACGTAAATTTTCTTCAACAGTCAGTTCCTCATAAAGTTGAACATAAGGTGCTGAAAACCCAATAAATGGTATGACAGCTTTAGGTGACAGATTTTCATCTTTAACCTTCCACTGTACTTCACCGGAGGATGGCTTAAGTAAGCCGGAGATGATTTTCAGAAGTGTGGATTTACCCGATCCGTTAGATCCGGCAATGCCTAATACAGCAGTATGATGGTGAAAACTAACTCCGTTAAGGACTCGTTTTCGGCCATATTTTTTTGCAATATTGTCTGCAGAAATTTCAATCATGTTGAAAGGTAAATTTAAAGAGATGCAAAAAGAAGAAAAAAAGAGGGTTTTATTGTAATTATCAAAAAATTGGTCATGAAGTAATTGAAGAAAAGTTATTATAATAGAAGCCTTACACAGTTTACATAATGAGCAAATATAAAAAGATATGGAGCGAACAGTACGCCACATCACAGAGAAGCTGACAGCTCAATTACCCCGTTTTAGAGAGTATTACACGCCTGAAGATCTTCAGGTGCTTGATATACCCACATTTATCACTGAGAGGGTGATTTTAGAGATGCACCAAAACCTGAGTGAATCTGTAAATCCGCCGGAAACAGAATGGGCTGAGATGGAGGGAGATTCTGTTCGTTTTGCGTGGAAAAATTTCCTGGAGGCAATTAAAGCCGAGGTCAGAATGCCGGCATCTTACGCAGCTCCACTTCTCGAAACAGCCGTTGCAGATGCCTTGGAACTTGCTACACAACCTCGTAGCGCCATACCGGAAATTCTTTTTGGTAACGACGATTCATTGTCTGTTAAGGAACTGAAGAAAAGAATTCGATATGTAACTGTAGGCAGACCGCTTGCTGCGGCATTAATTCGTTACATGGAGAAAAAGAGTAAAACTGAACTCAACATTCTTGAATGTGAAAAAATTATTACTCAGATAGATGATAAATTGATCCATTCCTACAACTCTCTGGATTGGGCAAAAGAGCTGGAGCCACTGTTTGTTTTGGCGGGCCCGTCTGTAGATACAGACCTGTTCCGGCTTTACTTTGAGGACAAAGGACGAAAAAAGGTTTCAAGATTATTTGATCAGCTAAATAAATCACTAAACAGAACAGAGTTTATTGAGGTGATGTCATCACCGGGTCAGCTGCTGGATGAAGATGAAGAGGTCGAAGAAGTTCCGGAGGAAAAACCTGAAGTCAAATCAGACCAGAAGTCCAAATCGGCTAAAAAATCAAAATCTGAGAGTGAAGATGATGATGGGGATAACTCTATACTCAATTCATTCCGGAAACGAAGGAGTGAAGTTTCTGAAGCAGACGAGGAGACCGATCACCCAAGAATGGGAGAAGATGATTCTGAAGATGATATCCAGTCAAAGTTTAAATTGGACAAGTCTGAAGAAGCAGATACCCAAAATGATGACAAAAAAATTGAAAAGGTTGATGCAAAGGAATCTTCCAGGGAGATACGCCGGGATATTCTGAAGCTTGATGATGAGGATGAAGATCCTGATAAACTGCAATCAGACTTACTGAGTAAGTGGAGAGCTATTGCCGGAGATGATTCGGATAAAAAGAAACCCGTTAAAGAGAAAAAAGAATCCGAGGTTGAAGATTTGGCTGAAACAGAACGGCCTGATGAGGATGTAGATGCAGGTGTTGAGTCTATTGAGCTTTACAACGAAACCGATGATGAGGAAGATGTGCCTATCTGGAGAGCCTTTCTGGAGCGCGAAGATTTAAGCAGCGTTGTTGAAGATGAAGATAGTACAGGTTCAAGGTCAGAAGATGATGAAAAACTGCAGCTGGCAGATAAACTGGCAGATTCGTTCTTTGGCAGTTATGACGAGGATGATGAAGAGAGCCCGGAAGCAACGGCTGTAGAGCTGATGAAGTGGATTTCTGATGAGAGAGATCGATATGTAGATGGAATATTTAGCGGATCAGATAAAGCCTACGAGGAGTCTTTGGAGGATATCGCACTTTTGGATGACTGGAAAAGCGCATCAAGATTTATAAAAGATGAAATCTTTAATCGAAACCATATCGATATATTTGATGAAGTAGCTGTTGATTTTACCGACAGACTTCATACCTTTTTTAAGGAGCGAAAATAATATAGAATTTTAACTGCAAAGGATGTCTGAAAACGAAAAAGTAGAACGGCTATTAAAACTCAGAGAAGAATCAAAAAAGGGCGGTGGTGAATCCCGCATTAAAAAACAACACGATAAGGGAAAGTTGACAGCCCGCGAGCGTATCGACCTGCTTCTTGATAAAAACAGTTTTGAAGAAATAGATGCGTTTGTTACCCACCGAAGCTCCGCTTTTGGGCTCGAGGAACAACAATTTTTGGGCGACGGTGTTGTGACCGGTTATGGAAAGGTTGACGGTCGTCCGGTTTACGTATTCAGTCAGGATTTTACGGTATTTGGAGGTTCACTTTCAGAAACTCATGCCGAAAAGATCTGCAAGATTATGGATCTCGCTTTGAAAAATGGGGTTCCGGTAATTGGACTGAACGATTCCGGTGGAGCGAGAATCCAGGAGGGAGTTAGTTCACTTGGCGGATATGCTGAAGTATTCTGGAGAAATTCGATGGCTTCGGGTGTAATACCGCAGATCTCCGCAATAATGGGGCCATGTGCGGGCGGTGCGGTCTATAGCCCGGCTCTCACAGATTTCGTTTCTATGGTTAAGAACACGAGCTACATGTTTGTGACCGGACCTAATGTTGTAAAAACAGTTACACATGAGGAGGTGACTTCAGAAGAGCTCGGAGGTGCATCGGCCCATAGTGTAAAATCGGGTGTAGCACATTTTGCTGAAGAAAATGATGCTGTATGCCTGAAAAATATTCGCAAGCTTATTGGTTATATACCTCAGAACTGCGAAGAAAAAGTTCCTGTGAAGCCTTCGAAGGAGCCGGATGCTTCAAAAGCTGAGGCACTGGATGAACTTGTTCCACTCAATCCGAATAAACCGTACGACATTAAGGATGTGATTGACGGGGTGATGGATAAGGACTCTTTTTATGAAGTGCATGAGCGCTACGCCGACAATATCGTTGTGGGCTTTGCCCGTCTTGACGGGCGAACGGTTGGGATTGTAGCCAACCAGCCTCTTTCACTAGCAGGAGTTCTGGATATCGACGCTTCACTGAAAGGAGCTCGATTTGTACGATTCTGCGATGCATTCAATATCCCTTTGGTTGTATTTGAGGATGTTCCCGGATTTTTACCCGGGACTGATCAGGAGTGGGGCGGAATTATAAAGCACGGTGCAAAATTACTGTATGCGTTTTGTGAAGCAACAGTTCCAAAAATGACGGTTATTACTCGTAAGGCTTACGGCGGTGCCTACGATGTGATGAACTCCAAACATATCAGGGCTGATTACAATATCGCCTGGCCCACTGCGGAAATTGCTGTTATGGGAACAAAAGGTGCAGTCGAGATCATATTCAGGCGCGAAATTGCCAAGGCAGACAACCCCGAAGAAAAACAGAAAGAGTTGGAGGATCGCTACAGTGATGAGTTTGCACATCCATATAAAGCAGCTGCACGTGGTTTTATAGATGATGTAGTACTTCCGTCAGAAACTCGCGAAAAACTGATTAAAGCTTTTGAATTGTGCCACAACAAGGCAGACCGTGTACCACGGAAAAAGCATGACAATCTGCCTCTGTAGTGAAGATATATTAGCCGGGATAGCTGCCGGCGATATAGTTGCGAAGCGAATCTATTTCTACTTTTTGATCGTTAATAACAGATTTAACGACATCACCGATGGAAATGATTCCGGCTAAACTTCCTTTATCGAGAACCGGCAGGTGACGAATTTTCTTTTCAGTCATAAGCTGCATACAAAGATTAATGCTGTCTGAACTGTTTACGCAGAATACCTGTCGGACCATGATGTCTTTCACCGGTGTAGAGGTTGAGGTTCTTCCCTTTAAGATGACTTTATTTCTGTAGTCGCGTTCAGAAATAATTCCCTTAATTTTATCATCATCCAGTACAAGAAGTGCACCAATATTCAAATCAGCCATCTTCTTGATAGCATCGTAAACTGTTTCGTTTGGATGTACGGAGTAAACGGTTGAGCCTTTTTGGTTTATAATATCTTTTACGGTCATATACCTCCTTTTTAAATTGAGTACTTATTATCAATAAGCAGAATTTTGGCGTAATGCAAGAGCTTGCCCGAATATTGCATACAGAGGTTCAGCGAAATTGCACCGTAATTTCGTTATCATCGGTATCGGATAAACAATAAACGTCGTTAAACACAACTGTTTTTGAAATGAATCTATTCGAAAATGAATCCGGAAGTTTTAAGGAGAACCCGGATAAAAGCAATCAGCCGCTTGCTACGAGAATGCGGCCAGTCTCTCTGGATGAATTTGTTGGGCAGGATCATCTGGTTGGAGAGGGTAAAATGTTAAAACGGATGATAGAGAGTGGCGTAATAGGTTCACTGATTTTCTATGGCCCGCCAAGTTCTGGTAAAACCACCCTTGCTTATGTGATCTCAAACGAAATAGACGCCCGTTTTGAGGTAATTAACGCAGTTTTAGACGGTATCAAAGAGCTGCGTAATGTAGTAGCCAAAGCAGAACATCAGAAAAAAGTTAATGGCCGAAAGACGATACTATTTGTTGATGAAATCCACAGATGGAATAAAGCACAGCAGGATGCGCTACTTCCTCACCTCGAGTCCGGGATTATAACACTTGTAGGTGCTACCACCGAAAATCCATTTTATTCGCTGGTCAATCCGTTGCTATCCAGGTGTCAGCTTTTTGAGCTCCACCCCCTAACGCGCGATAATGTTGAAGTGATGATAGATCGTGCGTTGGAAGATGAAGATAGAGGTCTTGGATATATGGAGATTGAAGTATCTGCAAAAGCAAAGCAATACTTTGCAGAGAATGCCGGCGGGGATGTCAGGAATGCACTGAACGCTTTAGAGGTAGCCGCGCTGTCAACGGCTAAGGATAAGGAAGGGATTGTTCAGGTTACGCTTGAAATTGCGAAAGAGTCCATTCAGAAAAGAAACGTAAGGTACGATCGCACCGGTGATGAGCATTATCATTATGCGTCAGCATTTATAAAGTCTATGCGGGGATCTGACGTCAATGCTGCACTCTATTGGATGAGCGCTATGCTTGAGGGAGGTGAAGATCCAAACTTTATCTTCAGACGAATGCTTATTTTTGCATCAGAAGATGTAGGTATAGCCGATCCGTATGCACTAACTGTGGTGAATGCAGCACATGAGTCGTTTTTGAAAACAGGGATGCCTGAAGGTTTCTATTTTCTGTCGCATGCTGCAATTTTTCTTTCACTCTCCGCTAAAAGCAATAGCACAAAAGCTATTTTTGAAACAAATAGCTCAATTAAAGAGAAGGGTGTTAAACAGGTGCCTGAACATCTTAAAGATAAAACTGCAAACAAACTCGCCTCCCAATATCTGGACGTAGAGAATGCTTCAGAAGATTATAAATACCCACATAAATTTCCAAACAACTGGGTAGATCAGCAGTATTTGCCGGATGAATTGGAGGATAGTTCATGGTATAAGGGAGGAGATGTAGGCCGGGAGAAAAAACTGTGGGAAAGGTTAAAAGTGTTGAGAGATAAAAAAGATAACTCCTGAAAATAGAAAAGCCGGAACTGTCCATTCCGGCTTTCTGAGTATTGGAGCTATTGCTCGATGTCTACCATAACATGAGCTCTTGTATAAATTCTTAACTTATCATTTCAAGTCTTCAGTCAAATAATAAAGGGAAATCGCATTGTATACAAATTAAATAAAGTTAAAAAATCATTATGCGATTATTATTTAATTATATGTATCAGAAAAGCGCTTTTTTTAAGTTCTAATTATTAAATATTTTTTTGCTTTAGGCCTCTCTCAGGCTGATTATGTTGATTTCTTAAAGAGAGATTTCATCTGTTTTGTGCGTCACTAACAGAGGTGAATCTTTATGGTGATTGAAATGTTATGCCGACAGCACAATAAATTTTTAAGCACAGATCAAAAAATGAGTCTAATACATATTTTATCATCAACAGACAGGCCTAACTCGAACGCATTAAAAGTGTCGAAATACGCTGAGGGCCTTTTAGCGAAAAAAGCTGAAACGAAAATATTCTCGCTGATGGATTTCCCATTTTCAGATATTGTAGGCGGCAAATATGGTAATACACCGGACTCTGTGAAGGAGTTTAATCAAAACTTTTTAAGTGCAGATGGTTTTCTCTTTGTGGTGCCTGAGTATAACGGTGGGTTTCCCGGAGTGCTGAAGTTCTTTTATGACTATCTTCCTTTTCCCGATGCGCTTGAGATGAAACCTGTATCTATGATAGGTGAAGCAGCCGGTGCTTTTGGTGCGTTACGTCCGGTTGAACAGTTTGAGCAGCTTCTTAAATACAGAAAAGCATATATCTACCCTGAGCGAATGTTTATTCAGAGAGTGAACGATTCATTTAGCCCCGAAACAGGCCTGAAAAACGAAACGCTTCAAAAGTTGCTTTTAAGCCAGCTGGACGGATTTCCTGATTTTGTAGAGAGAGTAAATAGCTTGAATGTATCAGTTGACGCGTAGCATATAGCCAACACCGTGTAAAGTAACCAGAAATCGTGGGTCATCGGGCTGCATTTCAATTTTGGCTCGCAACTTTGAGATGTGAACATCCACGGTTCTGGTATTTGTGCTGTATTCATATCGCCATACATTCTCCAAAAGATCATCTCTGGATATCGGTTTATTAGCTTTAGAAACCAAGTACTGAATGAGTTCGACTTCCCGAGTGGAGAGCTCGTGTTCCACACCATTCGGTTTAATAACTTTCGATTCTTTTAGATCGATCTTTACATCTCCCAGCTTGAGCATCTCAACCGGTCCTGATTTAGAATATGCGTTGGCTCTTCGAAGCCTGGCTTTGATACGTGCCAGAAGTTCTTTTACTCCAAAAGGCTTTGTCATGTAGTCGTCAGCACCGATATTTAGACCGGCAACTTTATCAATTTCCTGGTCGCGAGCGGTAAGCATGATAATGGGGAATGTGTACTTTAATTCCCGCACCTCTTTGCATATATCATAGCCGCTGGTACCCGGCAGCATGATATCGAGAAGCATCAGGTCGGGTTCAACCGACTTAACCGCTTCAACAGCTTTATCACCTTCCTGTACGACAGTTACATCGTATCCCTCTGACTCTAATGTATCCTGAAGAGTAAAAACAAGACTGGGTTCATCTTCAACGATAACGATTTTCTTTTGTTTGTCAGACATATTGCTTGGAGTCTATATTTTTGATTTCACTGCCGTTGGTTTTTGATCCTAATTGTGCCGGACTAGGGTGATCATGTCCCTTTATGAGAGCCGGGAAACTTACTGTAAATGTTGCCCCTTTTCCTTCTGTACTTTTTACATCAATGGTGCCACCGTTTAATTCAACCATGTTTTTAACGATAGCCAATCCTAATCCGTGACCTTTCGTTTTTGCGGTCAGGCTGTTTTCAACCCGGTAGAACTTCTCAAAGATAAGCTTTTGTGCTTTTTTTGCTATCCCATCGCCTTTATCAGCGACCGATATTTCAACAAAATCGTTATTCTTTTTTAATTGAATATCTATCTGCTTCTCCTCAGAGCTGTACTTTATGGCATTTTCAACCAGGTTGCTGATGATTGTTTCAATATGATCGGGATCAATCATTACCAGTGGCAGATCCGATTCACTTTCGTAATTGAGTTCGAAACCTTTTGATCGAATGTATTGTCCGTTAGAATTTAGAAAATCCGTTACAAGGGCATCCAGTTTATGCGGAGCCTGTTCCAGAACCGTCTGGCCTGAATCTACTTTGGCTACATCTAAAAGCTTTTCGATCATTTTTCTCAAACGAACTGATTCATTATAAATATGTTCACCATAACTTTTTAGCCGCTCCCCATCTTTTACTCGTCCGTCAGATATGTTTTCACCTGCAGCCTGCATTACAGCCAGGGGTGTTTTAAGCTCATGGGTAATGTTGGCAAGGAATCCGGCCTGACGCTGAGCCAGCTCTCGTTCACGTTGTGCATTGATAAACATGAATACGAGTGCGCCAAATAGAACGATTACAGCGAACCCGAGCACAATAAGATTTCTTGTAAGGGATGCATTTGTTGCAGCAACAGTTGGTGATTGTAGAAATGATGCATGAAGAACCCAGTTTTCAAGCATTTCAGGAAACCGCTGTCTCATATCTATTTCATAGACATCCCGATTGTATGTGTACTGTTCGTCGCTTCCGGAAAGAATTTCGTCCTGAATCCAATCTCTCAGCCAAACAACAATTCCGGTTTCTTCAGTTGGGCCAAACTGCTCTTGTAGTTTTTTTGCGATGACCTCATTCACGAGATATTCTCTATTAATCGTGAAGTTTAAATGACCAATTACAGCCCTTTTATCCAGGTTGATAAGTGCCAGGTTCATACTTCGATGTGCATCGAAAGTTACCTTGTTGTTGAACCTATATTCGTCGATCAGAGCTTTTACCCTGGAGTTTGATATACCGAAACCGTCGCACACAAGTTCTGGAACATCATTAGCTAACGTGAACATTTTTAGTTCAGGGTCGAACTTGTATAGTGCCTGTGTCTCTTCATAGCAGGCGTCTGAGTCACTGGGGTGGTAGTAAATATTGTCGTAAAGAGGATCTTCTGAGGCTTTAACTAAAACATCAATAAAGTGAGCCGGAAAGTTGCCACTCACTTCCCAGCTGTTCTCTAGTTTTTCGATGTCCAGTTTGCGCAGTTCTCTGAATGGGCCTCCAAATTGATGCCTTACCTGAAAAGTAAATTCATCAAGCTGACTTTTCTTATTGTCTTTGGCAGATTCTATAGTAGATTCACGCAGAGCATAAAGTGAGTAGATATTCATCGCTGTAAGTGCCAATACAGCAACAATTCCCAAGCTAAGGAATAACCATCTGACACTATTACGTTTGCGCATTTTATTGAAAAACAGCATGGAATGTAATTGATATTTAAAGTCAATTTAAAATAGAAACATCGGCCTGATTCTACATGATCTGTAATACATTTTTACAAACCTTACGATAAAAAAAGATGAATTCAGCTTAGTGTACCGACACGTGAAACGAAACAGCTCTTTTAATATTGATTTTAATTGCCACGCTCCCAAATATTATTTGAGGGATTCACATCCGGAAAATGGTTTTCAGGGTCAATCTCAATACGTACTATTTGTGAATCAGAATCGATGATAAGCTCTTTGGTTCGGTGTCCCTGTAGCCAGTGGTCTACGGCAACTTTCCTTTCGATGGTTTCACCGTTCGCAAATGTGATTTCCAGAAGAACCGGCATAGGTACATCTCCTCTATCTTCGATAACGATTGTTTGGCGATTGTTATCTGAGAAAACATCGGCTACAGCCTGATCCAAAGTCCATGTTTCGTAATACCAGGCTCGCCAAAACCAGGATAGATCTCTGCCTGCAACATCTTCAATCGTATTAAAAATATCCCATGGGTACGGGTGCTTATACTTCCATCTCTCTATGAGTTCATGATGGGCTTCCAAAAAGAGATCATTGCCCAATACACCGCGAAGAGCCGCTAGAACAGACGCTGGTTTAGGGTACGAGGCTACTCCGTAAGCAGGGCCGGGATAATGAAAATCAGACCAGCGCATCATTTCGCCTTCAAGATCAGTGCCGGCTATCTGTAAATAGCCTCCAAAGATATCGTTGTTGTCAAAGCGGTCGCCATAGTAATCCTTGTTGGCCTCGTTGGTATGAAAGGAGGTATAACCTTCATCAATCCATGTGTAACGTCGCTCATTTGTGCTCAAGATCATTGGGAACCACATGTGAGCCAATTCATGGGCGGTAACTCCATAAAGCCTAACAGCTCCCGCATTGTTGTAATCACCAATCACTGTCATCATTGGAAATTCCATGCCCCCGCCAATAATGCCGGCTCCTTCAACGGATGTCATGTGTGGCCATGGGTATGGCAGTTTAGTGTAGTCAGACAGAAATTGAATTGAGTGCTGGCCGTATTCGGCTTGTTCTGACCAAAGCGGGGCTTCAGCTCTGTAAAAGCTGTTTATGCGAGAATATTCTGTTTGTCCGTCACCGGATAAATCACCGACCGGAGTTCTTGTGCCATCCCATTTAGATTCAAGAGTTGCGCTAAATGCAACATCTCTTATCTGAGTTGAGGAGAATTTCCAGGTGAGTAATTCGTCGTCATTTCGAAGAGTTGCATCATAAAGTTCGTCAAAATCCACAATTGTGATTACTTCATCACTATTTCCGGCTTGTTTGTATCTCTCTAAAGTCCTTGGGGAGAGTGTTTCTTCAGGATTCAGGAACTCACCGGTACCCATTACCAGCCAGTCAGCAGGCATTGTCACTGAAAGTTCATAATCTGCAAAGCCGTGATAGAATTCTGCATTTCCAAGAAAGGAATCATCCATCCAGCCATAAACATCGTCATAAACCGCTATTTGGGGGTACCAATATCCAATAAAGTAGAGGTTGTCGCGGCTTCTGCCCATTCGCCCTGAAGCTCCTTGCTGTGGAATTTCAAAAGACCATTCAAATTCGAAACTCATCGAGTTGCCGGATGAGAGCTGTTCATCCGGGAAAATATATAAGCGTGTGCCATCTATAATATAGCCAGAGGCATTTTGAGTCCATCGCTGAAACATACTGATGGGCTCAAGATCCCGGCCATTTGCATGTACTCGTTGAAGCTCTTTTCCTCCGGTAATCTCGGTTGTCTCTTTTTTGGGTGTGCCCTCTTTGTGAAGATTTTGTGCAAGCTCAACAACAATAACATCCAAATTATCAGGTGAATAGTTGAAATATTCAATAGAAGATTCTCCGAAGAGAGTATGGCTATCCGGATCTATCTGAGCTGAAAGTTGGTAAGAAGCGTAATTTTGCCAGTAATTCTCACCCGGTTGTCCATCAGCACTTCGGGTTCCGTTCTCTACAGCATTTAAAAATGCATTTGGTACATCGATAGGGTATGGCAGAGGCCGTTCAATTTCAGAAACAGACAGCTGCGACTCGCCGGCTTGAGTATTTGAAGGTGAATCAAGCTGTTTCGTACCGGTACAGGAGAGTGAAAAAAGAAAAAGTATGGTGAGTAGCGAGAAGGAAAGAGTATTCTTGATCATATCCGTATTATGATGAGTTGGTAGTGAACAAGCAGTTGAAAACACAAATTTTATTCAGACAGTACCCCTGCTTTGATCAGACTTGCCTTGAGTTCATTAAACTCAATGGGTTTGATCAGGTAGTCTTCGTAATTGGTCTGTTTTGCGCGCTCTTGGTGAGCTTTGTCTGAATTACCGGTAATGTAAATTACAGGTACAGACGAAAACTTGCGGATTTCGTGCATAGCCTCAATACCATCCATTTCTCCTTCAAGAGATATATCCATGAGAATGAGATCGGGCTGAACTTCTTTCGCTACTTCAATCGCCGTTTTTCCATAAACGAGTTCTCCTTCAGTTTCGAATCCAAGTTTATCCATATAATTTTCATACAGAAGACTCAGAATTAAATCGTCCTCAACTATCAGAACCTTTTTTTTGTCAGACATGCGCAGATACTTTTATTGTTATTTCAAGATCGTAAGCTAATATAAAATTCTTTTACACGAAAAAAGGTATAGAATTTAGCAAGAAAAGAATTAATTCAAACTAACAAAGAGCTTACAGGCGGGTGGTAAGAATGCTTCCTGTGAGCCATAGCTGTGTCTGCCTGTACTGCACGTTGAAATAGCCTTGATTGCGCTGCAGCAGGTAGTTGTCGAATGGAAAGAATTCGTTTTTGAGATTCGGCCTCTCAAATCTGAAATTATATTGAGGGTCATTCCTATCGTATGAATAGGACCATTCCATGGTATTGAGGTATCGGTCTACATACCACGGCGGGCCAAACAGTATGTAGATCATGCCCATATCTGTCTTCCACCCCTCCTTAAAGGTGGTAAACTGTTTGTTGGCTTGCTCTACTCTCTCGTAGTACAAATTGATTACAGATCGCGCCTGATTCATATTTCTGACGTTAGACAACCAGAATCGATCTACGGCTTCTTTGAGAGAGTCAGGATCCTGAATTTCCATCATTCTTTCGTGCTCGCGGCGGTCCATCAGATAAATTAGAGGTTCAGCAAGCTCACGGGCAGTCATTACCGATGGGTAGTTTTGACTTACCACAGAAAAATCACGGGCTCTGTATAGCGTTTCTCCCTGCTGATCGGTGGTTTCAACTTCAAAACGATATGTACCGCGATCTAAAAGCGGATATTTAAACTCAATCAACACACTGCCCGGCTGATCCAGTCTTCTTACATTAGTATCGATCTCTTCAGGTCGCCTCATGTCCACACCAACATATGGGAGTGATGACGGACTGTAGTTATTAAAGTTCATTGGGCGTGCAAAGGACGTGTCTGCCGGATATTGAATCAGACGGGCATTGATGGTAAGAGGGTCTTCCATGTCGTTGTTGGTAACCTGAAATTCAAATTTCAGACTGTCGATTTTTGACGGTACGGTATAGGTAGTTATGGGGGTGAACTGTTCCTGCATCAAATCCAGGTTTTTCCCAAGCAAACGAATCGTTGTAAGGCTGATCTGCGGATCCTCAGGATTTGGAATTGTAGCCTGAGCAGTTCTGCTTGAAGCCCGGCCTGATGTTTGGTCCAGCACGGTAATGTTAACTTCGAAAGTGCCGGGTACAACTTCTAAAATTTCGTTGTGTGTAAATACTTCCTGGCTGATAAATGTACCTTCAAAATCGGATTCTATTTCAAAATCACGACGAATGGTTTTGGTAAAATCACCGTCTTCCTGCAAAATTCTTATTTCGAGGCTTACATTGGCAACTCTTCTCTCATCTTTTGTGCTGTAGATCAGGCTCCCCAAAACAATATCGGAAGTCACGTCAATCAATGGTTCATCGGTTTCGCTCAAAAACCCTATCGAGGAACTTCGGATTTCGGGATAGCCGTCCTGAAACTGAAACAGTGAACCTCTCTCCACGTCGGGATTTGAAGACCGGACGCACCCCGATAACAGTATTGCGAGGGGTAATGCAGCGACAAGAAGTATATTTTTTAAATGCGTAGGCATAGGAAATTGTTTAGTTGGGTAACCCCACAAAGTGAATATTCGTTCTAATCTTTATGTTAATAACATCAAAATGGATGGATAATTGCTTACATTTAGGCACACGTTTTCTATCTAATTAAAAAATCATTCTTAAACAATCACATATTTATGTTAAGCGGCGCTCGTAGAACGAAGATTGTATGTACTCTAGGCCCAAGCAGTAATACGAAAGAGGATATTGAAAAACTCTATCGTGCGGGGATGAATGTTGTACGAATTAATTTTTCTCACGGATCACATGAAGGGCACAAAAAAACAATAGGCTACGTAAGGGAAGTAGCGGAAAAGGTTGGTTATGCTATCCCTGTATTAATGGATCTTCAGGGCCCTAAAATCAGAGTGGGTCAGATGAAGGATGATGCTCAGATCATAAAGACCGGCGACCTGGTAAAGTTAACTTCCGACGATGTTGTTGGAACACCGGATTTAGTACCTATCGACTACCCGAATCTGGCAGAAGATTCCCAGGTCGGTAATCAGATCTTAATCGATGACGGACTCCTGGAACTGAAAATCATCAAGAAAGGGGATGATGGAATTGTAGCGAAAGTTGTTGTTGGGGGGCTTTTAAAATCCCGGAAAGGGGTTAATCTACCCGACGTTGATATCTCCATGTCTTCGCTGACTGAAAAGGATAAAGAGGATCTTGAATTTGGCCTGAAAGTGGGCGTGGATTTTGTTGCCATGTCTTTTGTACGCTCTGCGAGAGATATTCAGGATGTGATTTCAAGGATAAGAGCAGCCGGCAGCAATGCTTCGATTATTGCCAAGATTGAAAAGCCTGAAGCTGTGAAGGTTATTGATGAGATTATTGAGGAAACAGACGGTATTATGGTTGCCCGTGGCGATCTGGGTATCGAAATTCCGAGCGAGCAGGTGCCGTTGGTTCAAAAAAAGATTATAGAAAAGTGCAGGATTGCCGGTAAGCCGGTTATTACGGCAACTCAAATGCTCGATTCCATGATTAATAATCCCCGTGCTACGCGAGCGGAAAGCTCTGATGTGGCAAACGCCGTGCTTGACGGAACCGACGCTGTGATGCTTTCAGGTGAGACAGCTGCCGGTAAATATCCTACCGAAGCCGTTAAAACGATGGATAAGATTATCAAATCCGTAGAAGGAAGTGCGGATGGATTATACTACAGCCTGAAGTATAAAAAGCCGGATTGGAAAGAGAAGCAAATTATTGAGTCTTTAGCTTACTCTTGTGTTACTATTGCAGATAATATTGAGGCTAAGGCGATTAGTACAATTACACACTCGGGAAGTACAGCGCGAAGAATATCTAAGTTCAGACCTCGGGTTCCAATCGTTGCTTTTACGGAAAGCCTTATCGTCAGGCGGCAGTTAAATCTCGTATGGGGTGTTCAGTCCGTACGCCTAAAAGAGATTTTTGATACAGATATCAGTGTGAAACTGATGGAAAATTATCTTCAGAATAATGGCTATGTAAATAGCGGTGATCGGGTCATTATTGCCACAGGTATGCCTGTTGCTAAAAGAGGACGAACCAATATGATTAAGGTGAGTACAATCGAGAAGGAGTAAATACGCTAAACAGAATGAGAACGTTTGAAAACTGTGGTTAAACATCTATATATCATTCTGTTTCTATTTCTGTTTACGGGGTGTGTAGCTCCGGTAAAGCAAGGCTGGTATAATTTTACCGCCTACTACAACACCTTTTATAACGCTAAACAAGCTTTTGATGAAGGTTTAGAGCTCAATCAAAGGCAGCAGGTAAATATCAATCCGGCACAACCAATTCGGATTCACCCTTCCCCTACAGATGCCGGACGCGCAGAGTTTGAAATAGCTGTAGAAAAAGGCGCTTCAATTTTAAGAGACCACTCAGAGTCGAAATATGTTGAAAGCGCCATTTCACTAATTGGTCAATCCTTCTTTTATCGACAGGAATACTTTTCTGCACTGGAGAAATTTCAGGAGTTGCGGCAGCTTACAACTGGAAGTGAGTTGCAGAAAGCTACGATTTGGCAATCTCGTACCTACCTCGAATTAGAGCTCTATGATGAAGGTATCAGATTTACGAATCAGGAGATCGATTTTATTGAAGATTGGGATCCCGGACTTTTTGCAGAGCTTAACATGGCGCTGGCTCAGCTTAATGCAGCGCGCGGGGATTGGAGTGAAAGTTCTAATCTGCTTCATGATTTTGCCAGCCAGCTCGAGAGTAACCGGCTCAAAGCAAGAGCTTACTTTCTTCATGGGCAGGTTCATGAAAGGCTGGGGAATAATTTTCAGGCGTTGGCAGCGTATCGCCTCTCATCGTCAATTATATCGGAGTACGATCTAGAGTTTAACTCCAAGAGGAAACTTGCCCAGATGTATCGGGAGACGGGAGACTTTGAAGCTGCTCTGCAGCTGTTCAGGAGTTTGGAGCGGGATGATAAGTTTATTGAATATCATGTTGATTTACGCTACGAATTGGCCAAAACCTATCAGGAGATGCGGGAAGGGGCCGAAGCGATAACCAGATATAACCGATTACTGCGGGATCGGTTTGATTCGCCCTCAAACCTGATCAGGGCAAAATCCTATTTTGGGCTGGCTGAAATTTATCGCGATCAGTTTAATGATTTTCAGACAGCTGCAGCTTATTTCGACTCTGCAAATACACAATCGGTAAGATTATCTGAGATTTATGATGATGTGGATGCAGAAGAGATAGCAAGGGCATTTGGAGAGTACGCATCTTTAAAGAATCAGATTGAATGGGCAGATAGTCTGCTTCATCTGGCCACTTTAAGTGAGTCGGAACTGGATTCGGTACTGAGGAAACTACAGGCAGATCGAATTGATCAGCGAGATGCTGCCGAGCAGCAGGTGATAAATACCGCAGATATTACTGAGAGTCCCGATGATGCTGTGGAAGTTTTAGAGTTTGGTTTTTTGAATAGTAACGATCCGGTACGAAAAGCCGAGGCACAAATCTATTTTCGCACCGTTTGGGGAGACAGGCCTCTGGCGGATAACTGGAGGAGACAAAGCGCAATTTTAGTATCCATCGCTGAAGAGGAAACAGAAATGGTAAGTGAACAGTCCGAAAATGTAATAGTTGTAAATGGTGGCAACGGTTTGATCCAAACGGCCGCAAATGCAGGAGTGGATCTTTCTGAGATTCCATTTTCTGAGGAAGAAAAAATAAATATGCAGAGGTCGAAAGAGGAGTTTAAGTACAGACTCGGAAATCTCTTTTTTCTCTCATTAAATATGCCGGATAGTGCCAGAAGCTACTTTACTGATGTTATAAACTCATCTTTAAACCGGGAATTGGCACCTCGGGCAATCTATTCACTTGCCGAACTGGAGCTTAGTGAAAATAACAGAGACGAAATGGTTCGCCATGCAAACAGGCTCTTTGATCACTATCCGGAAAGTATTTTTGCGGAAAGAATGGCGGTCAGGCTCGGGGTAGACTATGAGTTGCAAAGCAGAGAAGAGGCTGATCGTGTAGAAGTTCGGTACGCTTCAATTAAAGAAAACATAGCTGATACATCCTATGCTGAAAAAGCGGACCGGCTTGTTGAGCTTGCTGAGAGTACTTTAGATGAGAAAAGAAAATCGATCATATTAATGGAGGCTGCTGAAAACTATTTAAAAGCTGCTCAAAAAAGGTCATCTGAAACGGCAGTTATTTACTACAGCACTGCGGCTGATATATTGAAACAAATTCAACAAATGAATGAGGCAGAAAATCGCGTGTACCGACGATCTGCGCTTCTTTTAGATTCCGTTGAAGAACTGATTGCAAATATTCAGGCAGATCAAAGTGAAGATGAAGGAGGTATTTTAATTGAAAGATTTCCTGAAGACCGGTATCCGGTAGATCCCGCCGGCGAGTTGCCATTATGCGACGACGTAAACGCATACTTAAATTTAGCGGGAGGAACCTCACGGGTAGTATCTGAAATGAACTGGAGTGAGGAGCAAAAATTGGAACTGCCGGATCTTATTTCATATCGCTTTGCTATCAATCCGGACGGTTCTTTAGAAAACTTTTCAGCGCTGACCCGTGAATTACCCGGCGACATCGAAAATGATTTAAACAGTTATCTCCGTGGCCTCAGCTTTGACCCGATAGGCGGGGAGCATTCAATCCGTTGTAAACTCAATTTTCATATTCGGAATTAACCTTCTCCTGAGAGGCTTTTTTTCGAATCTGGTAGATATTATCCAGGTCGTGAACAAGCAGGTAATCGGCAATCTCTTTATTAATTCGTTTTACGATTGATGGGCCTTCATACACCATAGAGGTATAGATCTGAACCAGGTCTGCACCTGCTTTGATCTTATCTATCGCATCCATGCCTGAACTGATACCTCCCACTCCGATGATCGTTTTTTCACCTTTCGTTTTTTTATAAATCTGACGTATGATTTCGGTGCTTTTATTCTGAATGGCTTTTCCACTCAAACCTCCACGCCCAATCGAACTGATTTTACTGGTTGACGTTTTCAGGTTGTCACGGTTTGATGATGTGTTAGTGGCCACATATCCGCTGATGGCATGACTTTCGCATACAGAAATCAGTTCTGACAGACGGTTTTCATCAAGATCGACCGAAAATTTTACCAAAACCGGAGGCAAACTTGAATCTTTATTGAGCTCAAGTGTGTTAAGGAGAGAATCTAAAACATCAGGATCTTCAAACGTTTTACCTTCTGCAGTGTTGGGGCAGGAAATGTTGAGTGTGATGTAGTCGGCAATATCTTTAACCAGGTTAAAGCTCGTTTGATAATCCTCAAGAGCCTTATCTCCATAAATATCCGGATTGTGAGTTTTGGCAATGTTTACTCCAACCGGGATATTCAAATTCAGTTTTTTCAATCTTCTCGAGATGGTTTGCGCTCCGTCATTGTTTAACCCCAGCCGGTTGATAAGTGATTGATCAGCAGGCAGTCGAAAGCTCCTGGGCTTAGGGTTTCCCGTTGATGGGATGGCAGTAACACTTCCAATCTCAACAAATCCAAAGCCTAGATTCTCCATCAGTGGTGCCATCGTGCAGTTCTTATCGAAACCGGCAGCCAGACCAACTGGATTTCTGAAATTCAATCCCCATATATTCTGGCTCAGTTTAGGGTTGGAGTAGGAGTAGACGGTTCCGGCAGCCCTCAGAAAAAGATCTCTTTTGCTGTAGTTCGTGGCTGTTTTTACAGCAAGTTCATGGGCGTAATCTGCCGATAGCCTGAATAAAATGGGCCTGACTAATAATTTATACATACATCAAGTTAGTGAGATTAATGTAGTTTAAGGTAAACAGAGATTCATTGGATTGAAACAGGTATTAAAATGACTTAAAAACTTTTATACTTGCTGAATGGAAAAAAAGAGTATTAATATCATTGATCAAATTACGGGGTATTACGATGAGGAAGAGTACATTTTGCTCGAATCTCAAATGCCTGATCACCCATCGTCTATCAAGAGCTACATAGCTATTCAGCCCAAAAGAGTCATTTTTGGTAAAGAAAAGCGTATTACCAAGATTGAGAATGGAGCTGAATCTGTTACTGTTGAAAATCCATGGAATGCATTACAAAGATTTCTGGATGAAAGTGAGATGATGATCTTTGGATACCTTGGATATGATTTGAAAAACCATATCGAACCGCTTGATTCGCAAAATTCTGACCTGGTGGATGTTCCTGATTTCTACTTTATGGAGCCGGAAATTTTGCTGAAAATTGAACATGACAGCGTGGAGGTACTGGCCGGTACGGTTAATCTGGATCAGATTCTAAATCATAGTGATGACACCATTTCGGGTATTGTTAAACGTGTTAAAAGACTTGAGAAGAAATCAGCATATATTCGCAAAGTTGAAAAGATTCAGAGGTTCATAAAAGAGGGGGATTTTTATGAGTTAAACTACTCCTATCCGATTCAGGCTGAAATGTCGGGCAGTTCGTTAAGTGTCTACAGAAAAATGCGAGATGTGAATCCGGTTCCGTTTGGCGCATTTATAAAAACCAGGGACTTTCAGGTATGTTGTACTTCTCCGGAGCGATTTTTGAAAAAATCGGGCAGTAAGGTTATTAGCGAGCCGATCAAAGGTACTTCACCCAGGTCAGAAGAGGCGTCTGCCGATTTGAGGTACAGAGAGGAGCTTCTGAATGAAAAGAATAAGGCTGAAAATTTGATGATTGTGGATCTGGTACGCCACGACCTTTCACTGGTCTCAGAAACCGGGTCTGTGCAGGTTTTGAACTTGTTTGATATTCAGACTTTTGGCACGGTGCACCAGTTAATCTCCACGATTGAGGCAACAGCACTAAATGGGGTTCATCCGGTGGAAGTGATTAAAGCCTGCTTTCCGATGGGGTCAATGACCGGCGCTCCAAAAATAGAGGTTATGAAAACGATTGATAATCTGGAGATTTATCGACGGGGAATCTATTCCGGAGCGATCGGCTATTTTACTTCGGGTGGGGATTTCGACTTTAATGTTGTAATTCGTTCGGCCATTATTAAAGATGGAGTACTGATCTATCCGGTTGGTGGGGCAATTACCGGAGATTCTGATTCTGAATCGGAGTGGGAAGAGACGCATGTAAAAGCGCGGGTGTTGACCCAAATTGCTGAAAAATAGTTCTCCTTTGCTGAAATTGTTTTGTGATTGAATAAGTTATATGCCATTGAAAAGAGGTGAGAAATAATCACTTCTAAGGATATTGACTAAATCTTCAAATCATTCTTTGCAAAACATGAAAACACTCGGCGAGTTAAGAAAGAGCGGATATCAACCGGAATCAGTAAAGGATGAACTGCGGAGAAATATGATCCGCAAAATGAAGAGTGGAGAGGAGCTTTTCCCGGGAATTCTGGGTTATGAAAAAACCGTTTTACCCCAGCTCCAAAATGCAATTTTAGCACGCCACGATATCATTCTGCTTGGTTTGAGAGGTCAGGCAAAAACCAGGATTTTACGCCTTTTAGTTAACTTTTTAGATGATGTAATACCTGTTATAGAAGGCTCGGAAGTGAATGATGATCCCCTCAATCCGATTTCGAAATACGGAAAGGAAATGGTGGCAAAACATGGCGATGAAACACCGGTCGTGTGGTTGAAACGTGAACAGCGCTACGGCGAAAAGCTGGCCACTCCGGATACGACTGTAGCTGATTTGATCGGTGATCTGGATCCGATCAAAGCTGCATCCAAAAAGTTGACGCTTGCCGATGAAGAGGTGATTAACTTTGGATTAATCCCAAGAACGAACCGCGGAATTTTTGTGATTAATGAGCTGCCTGACCTTCAGCCCAGAATACAGGTGGCACTGCTGAATATTATGCAGGAGAGAGATATTCAGATTCGGGGATTTAATGTACGCATTCCAATGGATGTATCACTGGCTTTTTCAGCTAATCCCGAAGATTATACCAATCGCGGGAATATTATCACTCCGTTAAAAGACCGCATCGATTCTCAAATAATCACTCACTACCCTAAAGAGTTGAAAGTTGCGACCGAAATAACCAAACAGGAAGCCTGGAGCGGACGAAATGGCGATGTGGATGTGGAGATTCCTGATCTGTATAGAAGCGTGCTTGAGTATGTTGCATTCGAAGCCCGAAATAGCGAGTACATCGATCAGAAGAGCGGAGTGTCGACACGAATGACGATTACAGCCATGGAGCAGGTGATTTCTGCAGCTGAACGAAGGGCCATAATGAATGAGGAAAAGAAGGCAAAATTGCGGGTAGCAGATCTTTTTTACATGATACCCGCACTTACCGGGAAGCTTGAGCTTGTTTATGAAGGCGAACAAGAGGGGGCTGTAAATGTAGCGAAACACCTTCTTGGAAAAGCAATTAGAAAAGCGTTTCTGGACCATTTTGATGATCCGTCGGCAAAGAGGGCTGAAGGAAATGAAGGGCCCTATAAGAAAGTTTTAGACTGGTTTGCTACAGGAAACATTCTCGAGATACCGGATTTGATGCCTGAGGGTGCTTACAAGACATCTCTGGAAAAGGTAGCCGGATTGAGAGAACTTGTTGAGAATAATTCAGAAATAGAGAAAGAGGAATTGCTGCCTGCTATGGATCTGGTTATTGAAGCGCTTCATCAATATTCAAAACTTGGTAAAGAGGATGTAGATGATACCCGGAGCTATTCCGATATGCTTGGAAGCATGTTGGGCGGAATGGGCGATTTCGAAGAGGATGACTTTGATCTGTAGCGCCCTTACAGAAGTAGATTAACTTCTAACACCATTACCGGGTTGAATTTTTAAAAAGTGCCCCGATTCTCTTTGTATTACAGGAGACGGGGCGTTTTTATTTTTGAGATTTGCGCTTTAATTGAGCACTGGCTATTCCCATTCATCATGGTACCCGCAGAATTGTTGATGAGATTGATATGTTCTTGCCTCATTAGTTTTAATACCCGTCTATCCTTTTTAAGTAAGGATATTATTCTTTAAGTTATATTGTATCAAAGAATAAAATTCTAAATATGTCTGTAAGATTGGATGATATTGATAGGCAGATTATTGATCTGCTGCAGGAAAACGGTCGCATGCCCAATAATGAACTGGCGAAGCGTATTGGACTGACAACCACGCCAACCCTGGAGCGAGTTAAACGGCTTGAGAGAGAAGGGGTCATTAAAGGTTACACCGCCTGGATCGACAAGAATTCGATCGGCAAAGGGTTGACCGTTTTTTGCGATATCAAACTTTCAGTTCACCAGCTGGGTAAAATGGAAGAGTTTTCGAAGCATATTCACGGAATTCCTGAAATTTTAGCCTGCTATAATACCACCGGTGAGTACGACTATTTACTCCATGTGGTTGTGAAAAATACGAACGAGTATGAGCATTTTCTCCGGACAAAACTGACTCAAATCCCCGGAGTAGAGAGAATTTATACCGGCATTGTACTGTCGGTGATTAAAGAACAATCTAAAATTACGGTGACGGAAAATGGAAACTCTATCTAAACAGAAAGCAACTCTTGAAACAATATGTGCACAGGCGGATCATCCTGAGAAAGATCCCTATGGATCGCACGCAATGCCTCTTTATCAAACTTCAACATTTACGTTTAAAGATGTTGAAGCAGGTAAACGCTTTTTTGCCCATGAAGAGGGAGGAGCGTCGCATAGCTACTCCAGGCTTGGGAACCCCACTGTAGAGAAAGCGGAAAAAATTATTGCCAGAATGGAAGGGGTAGATATTGATGAGAAGACGGAAGGTATGATGTTTGGTTCCGGAATGGCTGCTATTACTACCGGCTTGATGGCGCTCGCGGCGGGCAAGAGAATTTTGGCTCAGGAAGCGCTTTATGGTTGCACCTCTCAGTTTTTACAAGAGGAGGCCGGCAGATATAATATTAATGTAACCAATATGGATCCGAATAATCTGGATCAGATAATGGATGCATTTTCTGAACATGACGATATAGCACTGGTCTACCTGGAGAGCATTGCCAATCCCACCATGAGAGTTTGTGACCTGGAAGTGATAACTCATATCGCTCATCAAAATGGAGCCTTGGTGATGGTGGATAACACTTTTGCCACACCATATCACATACGTCCGCTGAACTGGGGAGTAGATCTGGTTGCGCACTCTACAACAAAATATCTGAACGGGCACGGAACCGTTGTTGGCGGGGCACTGGTCGCAAAAGAGGGTTTCTTTGCTGATACGGATATGCATATCTACCGTAAAAATTTCGGAGGAATCTCCGGGCCGTTTGATGCCTGGCTGACGTTAATGGGGCTGAAAACCTTTCCGCTACGTATGAAACAGCACAATGAGAACGGAAAGAAAGTAGCGGATTTTCTAAACGGTCATCCAAAAATCAGCAGAATATGGCACGCCGGTCTGGACAATCATCCCGACAAGGAGATTATCGATAAAATGATGATGAATGGTCATGGTGGGATGATTGCGTTTGAACTGAAAGGCGGCCTGGATGCAGGTATAGAGTTGATGAATAGCGTGAAGCTGTGTTCTCTTGCCGTAAGCCTGGGAACGGTTGATTCTCTTATACAGCATCCGGCTTCGATGACGCACTCCGTAGTAGATCCAAAAATAAGAGAAGAAGCGGGAATTACCGATGGTTTGGTACGCCTGTCGGTTGGAATAGAATCGGCTGATGATATTATTGCTGATTTAGAGCAAGCCTTGGGATAAGATTTTAAAGAATCAAATTCTGATTAAACCCTCCCTGAGTATAGAGCTCTTGGAGGGTTTTTTGTTTTAAATTCAATTTACTTTAAAAATAAGTTTTGCGGCGTGAGTTTCAGGCTGATGCTGAAAAGGAGTCGTTCAAAGCTCTCCGCTCAAATTTTGAATTAACTCAATCTGAAACTGAATCATTTCCAGGTAGTTATCCACCCGAATGCGTTCATCAATTCCATGTACCCTTGCACGATCGTCATGAGTGGCACGAATGGGCCTGAATCGATAGACATTATCGGTTAGATTATGAAAGTGCCGGGAATCACTGGCTGCTACAAACAGTGATGGTGAGACCAGGGCCTGATCAAAAATATCTTCAATGGTCTGTTTTAAAACCTGATAAGGGCGAGCTCGTGTGTCAGAAACCGGTGACGGGTTTCGCGCTCTGTCCATTACATTAATTACGATATCCGGATTGTTGACTCTTTGCCGAACGTACTCTACAACATCTTCTATTGTATCGTTGGGGTGGAGCCGAAAATTTATAATCACCCTTCCCTCTACCGGCAGCACATTTTCCTTGAATCCGGCCTCAAAAATTGTTTTGGCTGCAGTAGTTCTAAGAGCTGCATTGGTAGCGGGATTTTTACCCAGTTCACGTTTAATTTTGCCGCTAAACAGCCAAGTATTGTTAAATGCCAGCCGCTGGGTAAAAGACATATATGGAATGAGCGGTTCGAAGGTCTCTTTTATTAAACCGTTATAGTGAGCATCCATGGGACGCCGTTCGATCCGGTTGATGGCACGACTGAGAATACTGATTACCGTTTGCCGGGGAGGCATGGATGAGTGGCCGCCTTCCTGGCGATATACCAGTTCAAGATTGAGTGATCCCTTTTCTGCGACACCAATCATTGCAAGGGGTACATCTATGTTGTCTATAATATTTTCGGCAACCGGAGGACCTTCATCAACTAAAAATTCGAGATGAACTCCCTCACTTTCCAAAAACTCAGAAATTTGTTTTGCTCCATTTAATCCGCCTATCTCTTCATCGTGATGGAGAGCAAGATAAAATGTACGTTCATTTTGATGTCCCGATTCAATTAGAAACTCGACTGCTTCTAATACCGAAAAAATTCCACTTTTATCATCCAGTGTACCTCTTCCCCATATGAAACCCTCTTCAATTTCACCTCCAAAAGGCTCGTAGCTCCAAAGTTCAATGGCATCCTCTTTAACCGGAACTACATCATAATGACCCATCAACAGGCCGGGGTTCAAGTCGGGGTTCGTTCCTTTCCATTTGAATAACAGGCTATATTCACCAATTCTCTGTAGCTCGGCATTTGAGTGTAGTGAAGGATAACTTTCTTCCAAAAAGGTGATGAACTCTTCAAAGGGCTCATAATCAATTTCAGAAAGATCTTCCAAAGAGACAGTTTGAAATTGAATCGATTTGCTAAACCGTTCAATCGATTTCTCTGTGTCAAAGGCGTAGCTTGGTGTGAAACCAGTATCTGACACCTGGGCTTGTTTTGAACCAGAGCAGGAGATCAAAAAAGAAATTAAAACTATAGAAAGGGGGTACTGTAGATATTTTTTAATTATCAACTGACTAATGTCATATTTGGGATTTGTGCGAATGAGGGATCAAAAATAGCGAAACAAAAAGAGGATTTTAATTAAAACATTTCAGCAGGTACGATAAAAGAGGTGATTTACATTTTTTTAATGTAATTACCACCCGCCGCCGGCGCCGCCACCTCCTGAACCAAATCCTCCGCCTCCGCTAAAGCCACCGAACCCACCTCCGCTTCCAAATCCACCGGAAGAACGGCCCCCTCCGCCAAAACCACCGCCAAAGACAACAACTCCGCCCGAGCCAAGTGTATGTCGTCGTCTTCGGCGCGTCCCTTTTTGAGGTGGGCCGCCCACTGCGCGTACAACTGTATAAATGACGATGAGAATAATGATCAGCGCAATAATATCTACGCCACGCGAGCCTTCACTTCGCATATTGTCTACGGCATCATATTCGCCAGCGGCAAGCCTAATGATGGCCGTGGAGGCCTCATCAAGTCCGCCGTAAAAGTCGTTATTGCGAAAATTGGGACGTAGAATATCACTCACAATCCTGCCGGCCATTAAGTCCGTAACGGCGCCTTCCAAACCATAACCAACCTCAATTTGCATCTGGCGATCTTCGACGGCAACAAGAATTAAAACGCCATTTTGGCGCTCACCCTCCCACATGCGCCATGTGTTAAAAATTTGCGTAGCTGCATCTTCGCGGGTTGCTCCCTGCAGATTGTTCAGTATGGCAATGGCAATAACGTTGGAGGTACTGTCGCGGTAGGCGCGCAGTTTGGTTTCGAGCTGTTGCACCTGGTTCTGGCTAAGCACATTTGCGTAGTCATTAACATGGCCGGTTGGCGACTGCGGGAAGTTTTGAGCAGAGAGGCCACCGCAACCGAAAATCACGGCTATAAGAAGTGTTATAGTTGAGAATGTGATCTGCTGAAAAAATTTACTCATGGTCATCACTTTTTCGGTTGTCGCGATAACTTATTTCGTTTCCAAGCTCATTGGGATCAGTGCCATCGCTTGGGAAAAATGTTTTCAACTTTTCTCCGATATCACCTACTACCATCTCTATTCCCTGTTCAAAATTTCCCTGTTTGAACTCGCCAATCAGCGCGTCTAATTCTTGCTGCCAGAAATGTTCCTCAACCTGATTGCTGATTCCCTCATCACCGTAGATGGCTACTTTTTTGTCGTCAGTTGCGATATAGAGAATAACCCCGTTTCGGGCCTCTGTTTGATGCATTTCAAGCTTGTAAAACAGAACTTTTGCCCGTTCCAGGGGATCTTTTTTACACTTGAATTCGATGTGGACTCTGATTTCACCGGTGGTGTTTTTTTCTGCACGATCGATGGCTTCAACAATCAGCTGCTCGTCTTCTTCGGTTAAAAATTCTCTGGCTGGCATATAGATCAGATTTTAATCAAATGATACTTCCGGCGCGCGTTCTGCACCTGCTACGGCTTCAAAGTAGGCTTTCTGTTCGTGGCCGAAAATACCGGCTATCATATTGGCCGGAAAACGTCGAATTGAGGTGTTGTATTCCTGAGCTGCCCGGTTGAAGCGCATTCGCTCTGTAGAGATTCGATTTTCGGTACCCTCAAGTTGTGTCTGCAGATCGCGGAAGTTTTGCGTTGCGGTCAGCTCCGGATAGCGCTCAACGGTAACGAGCAGCCGGGAAAGTGCACCGCTTAGCTGCTGCTGAGCTTGGTCAAACTGCTGCAGTGCCTGCGGATTGTTCAGATCTCCGGGATTAAGGTTTATTGACGTTGCACGGCTTCGCGCCTCAATCACCTGTGTGATTGTTTCTTGTTCAAAATTGGCGGCTCCGCGAACGGTGCTCACAAGGTTTGGAATCAAATCCGCACGCCGCTGATATTGGTTTTCCACCTGTGCCCAGGCTTGATTAACACCTTCTTCCTTTTCAATAAGTGAGTTATTGAGGCCAACAGCATAAATAACGATAAGGGCAAGTGCCCCGATTCCAATCCAAGTTTTGATATTCATTTCTTATTAGGGTCTAAATGTTTGGGAATTGCTCAGTAGAAAATCAAAAAACGAATATACGAAACTGAACCGGGGAAGATTCATGTTATTTGGTAAAAGTGGTCAATTTGTTTGTAAAGGCCGTACCTTTAGTGCAGCTTATTACAAGGCGAATGATCACATATATATTTAATTGCAAACCTACTGCATGAAACCATCATTTATCTATTTTGACCTCGACAACACCTTGCTCGATCACATCAAAGCGGAGGGGAAGGCTCAACAAACCACGTATGACAAATACCCGGAATTACAGGAAGTTGATATTGAAGATTGGCTGGCCAGGTATCAGATTGTGAATCACAATTTATGGGAAAGCTATCAGCGAGATGAGATAAACAGGTATGAACTGCAACAGGCCCGCTTCAGGGATACTATGAAACATCTGGAGTTAGATACGGGAAGAAGTGAGGAGATCGGGCATTTCTACATGAATTCTTATCGCGAATACTGGACATGGGTGGATGGTGCCCAATCGGTGTTGAAACTGGTGAGCTCTAAGGTAAAATCGGGTATAATCACAAACGGCTTTAAAGAGACGCAGGAGCTCAAATTTGAGAAACTTAACCTTAAGGATTACTGCAGCCCTCTGCTGATTACAGAAGAGATCGGTAAATTGAAACCGCACCCGATTGTATTTGATGTGGCAACGGAGAAAGCGGGAGTTCCCAGGGAAGAAATACTTTATGTAGGCGATTCATTTTCATCGGATATTATCGGAGGGAGTAATGCAGGATGGAAGACAGCCTGGTTTACTGCACTGATAGATAAAGAGGAGAGCCGGAACGGAAACAGGGATGTCTCGGCAGATTTTGAGTTTGATCAATTTGAAGACCTGATGAACTATCTGGAGCTATGAATTGAAAATTATTCTGACTAAGCCGTAGAGTTTCATCTTATTTTAAAAGAGTTTCGATACATTAAGCAGATGGGGCTTGAAAGGCTCTTGAAAAATATAGAAATGACTCAAGGAGTAATAGAGGCGTTCAATAAATTGAAGATGAATATTAACTATAAATCAACAGACCAAAACAATGGCTAAACTGACTTTAAAAGATGTAGAACTGAAGGGCAAAACCGTACTGATGCGGGTAGATTTCAATGTGCCTATTAAGGGAGGGAAAATATCGGACGATAACCGAATCGTTCAGGCACTCGACTCTATTAACTATGTGGTGGAAAACGGGGCAAAATTGATTTTAACCAGTCACCTGGGGCGTCCGGCAGGAGAACCTGACCCGGAGTTCAGTCTGAAACCGGTAGCCGACCATTTGAAAACATTGGTGGATGTGCCGGTTCATTTTGCAGAGGATTGCATCGGCGAAAAAGCAGATTCTGTGATAGAGGCAGCCGGTGAAGGAGAAATTGTGCTACTCGAAAATGTTCGATTCCATGCTGAAGAGAAGAAAAATGATTCAGAGTTCGCTAAGAAGCTTGCCAAACATGCCGACATTTTTGCGAATGATGCGTTTGGCAGCAGTCACCGCGCGCATGCATCTGTAGCCGGCGTAACTGAATTTCTGCAGCCTGCCGTTTCCGGATTCCTGCTTGAAAAGGAGATCAAGTATCTTGAAGAGAGCGTGAACAACCCTGAGCGTCCGTTTGTGGCAATTTTGGGTGGAGCCAAGGTTTCCGATAAAATCGGTGTGATTGAAAATCTGCTAACCAAAGTGGACTCTATCATTATCGGAGGCGGAATGACATACACGTTTCTAAAAGCGAAAGGGTGGGAAGTTGGTAATTCTTTGGTTGAAGAGGACAAAATTGAACTTGCCGGTGAGTTGATGAAAAAAGCGGAAGCAGCGGGTGTTAATTTCATGCTGCCCATAGATTCTGTAGTTGCCAAAGAGTTCAAAAATGATGCGGAACATAAAGTTGTCGATTCAGACGAAATAGAGTCCGGATGGATGGGACTCGATATTGGCCCGCAGGCTTGTCTTGCGTTTGGTAATAAGATCAAAGCGGCGCAGACTGTAGTCTGGAACGGGCCGATGGGTGTTTTCGAAATGGAGAATTTTGCCGAAGGTACCTTTACTGTTGCGCAGGCTCTGGCCGATGCAACCAAGTCCGGCGCTACTACAATTATTGGCGGCGGCGATTCTGCTTCAGCTATTAAGAAGGCCGGATTGATGGATCAGGTATCCCACGTCTCCACAGGGGGCGGTGCCAGCCTGGAATATCTGGAAGGAAAAGAGCTGCCGGGAGTTGTTTCTTTAACGGAGAAATAGTTCTACTTCGTGGCACGTCTCAAAAGCGTGCCACGAATCTTTATAGAGGGCTTTGATTTACCCATGTTTTTGAAAAAATCGGCTTATCAGCCATTGTTCTTTTACATACTGTAGTTTTTAAGGGACTTTTACCCTTTCAGGAGTGGTGGTTTTAACCCAAAATGGGCCAA